>Ga0102940_1000480_pt1 | contig 27429 bp, 22 predicted proteins | sample SalPonR2_C_D1_MG_FD_78215 | JGI IMG/M metagenome (GOLD analysis project Ga0102940, IMG submission 78215) | Salt pond soil microbial communities from South San Francisco under conditions of wetland restoration - Salt Pond MetaG R2_C_D1_MG | ecosystem: Environmental > Aquatic > Marine > Intertidal... | reverse complement strand
GAAGGCGAAGCGGTTCTGGATGGGCCTGCATGAGATGGACACCGTCTCGGAGGCGGCGCGCAGGCGCTATCTCGAGCGGGTCGGCCGCAAGATCGCTTCGCTGAGGTGAGCCCGATGGACAAGCTCTCCGAGTTCCGCGCGCGCCTCGAGGGCGTGAGGGTCGAGGACAACCCCAAGGCGGTGCAGGCCAAGAGCCGCGACTTCTACTGGTACTCGCCGGTCCTGAAGCGCAAGCTCGACCACGTGGTCGCCGATCTCGTGGTGCAGCCGCGCGACGAGGACGAGGTGCTGCGGGTGCTCGCCGCGGCCTACGCGCTGGAGATCCCGGTGACGCCCCGCGGCGCAGGAACCGGCAACTACGGGCAGGCGATGCCGCTCGCGGGGGGCGTGGTGCTGGACCTTTCGGGCCTCTCCGACATCGTCTCGGTGAAGCCGGGCGAAGTGGTCTGCGGCGCCGGCGCGCTCTGCGAGGACGTCGACCGCGCCGCGCGGGAGACCGGCCAGGAACTGCGCATGCATCCTTCGACCAAGGAGACCGCCACGATCGGCGGGTTCGTGGCGGGGGGCTCCGGGGGCGTCGGCTCGGTCCGCTGGGGGGCGCTGCGCGATCCCGGCAACATCCTCGGGGTGCGCGTCGCGACGATGGAGGAGACGCCGCGGCTGATCGACCTCGTCGGGGCGGAGGTGCATCAGGTGCATCACGCCTACGGGGTCAACGGCGTGATCGTGCAGGTGACGATGCCGCTGGCGCCGAAGCCCGAGCCGGGTTGGGTCGAGCTGCTGCTCGCGCATTCCGACTGGCTGGAGGCCAACCGCTTCGCCGAGCGCGTCTCGAACGAGCGCGGCCTCTGGCTGAAGGAGGTGGCGACGGTGCAGGCGCCGGCGCCGCATCGCTATTTCCTCCGCCACCGCAAGTTCCTCGAGGAGGGCGAGTCGGTGGTCGCCGCGATGGCCGCGCCGAACGCGGTGGCGCCCCTGCTGGAGCTGGCGAAGGCGTCGGGGTTCCGGGAGGCCTACAACTCCGCGACCGTGAGCGCGGCGGAGGCCAAGGGCCTGCCGCACATCCATCATCTCCTGTGGAACCACACCACGCTGAGGGCGCTCAGGGTCGATCCGGAGATCACCTATCTTCAGGTCGCCTTCCCGGATCCCGACCGTCACGGCAAGATCCGGCGCATCGCCGAGATGTTCCCGGGCGAGGTGATCGGGCACAACGAGTTCATGGGGATGGAGGGGCGGATCGAGTGCTCCGGCCTCAGCCTCGTGCGCTTCACCACGGAGCAGCGGCTGAGGGAGATCGTCGCCGCGCACGAGGCGATCGGCTGCCTCAGCTTCTCGCCCCACCACTACACGGTGGAGGAGGGGGGCATGAAGGCGTCCGATCCCCTACAGCTCGACTTCAAGGCGCGGCACGATCCGAAGGGGCTGCTGAACCCCGGCAAGATGATCGGCTGGGAGGCGCCCGGCTTCGACTACGCCGACGACTACGAGTTCGCGGGCATGATGGCGCCGCGCGACGCCGCCGAGTGATCGGCGCCGCGCGGCCGCCGCGGATCACGGCAGCACGTCGTAGACCGTCATCGCGATCACGCCGTCCTCGCGGACCTCGACGAGGTGGTCGCCGACCTTGACCCATTCGGTGCCGGGTTCGGTATGCGGCAGCCGCCCGGCGAGCGCCTCGGGCGCCGGGGAGGACTCGACGTCTTCCGGCAAGCCCGTGCCCGGGACCAGTCGGTTCTCGACGCTCTCGGGCAGCGTGCCGCCGGTGTCGTAGACGGCCGTCTCCCCGTAGACGTCCTTCGCGACGGCCACGATCTCGCGCTTGGCGGCGAACTCTTCGCCGAGGTCCACGTCGTAGACCACGATCGCGCCGGCGTAGGCGGAGGTGGCGGTCAGCCCGACGAGGGCGAGGGCCGCGATGATCCGTCTCATGGTCGCGTCTCCTTGCTTGACTGCGATCCTGACCGAACGCACGGGTGGCGGCGGCGTTCCCTCGCGACCGGGCTTGACAGGACGGCGGGGTGCGCCACGCTGGCGGAATGCGCCCGGTCACGCCCGCCGCCATCCGCCCGCCTTTCGCGCGGTACGCGCACGCCGTCGAGGTGGCGGCGGGGGCGCGGCTGCTGTTCGCCTCCGGCCAGCTCGGCCTTGCACCCGACGACATGCTGCCCGAGGGGGCGGAGGCGCAGGCCGAGCGCTGCCTCGCCAATCTCGACGCGATCCTCGAAGAGGCGGGGATGGGACGGTCGGACGTCGTGCGGCTCAACGCCTTCGTCACGGCGAGGGAGCACATGGCCGGCTACATGGCGGCGCGGGATGCCTGGGTGGCGGAGATCGCCTCTCCCCCGGCCTCCACGCTGATGATCGTGAGCGGCTTCACGCGGCCGGAGTTTCTGGTCGAGGTCGAGATGGTCGCGGCGGCGGAGCCGGTCGCGGGCTGAGATGATCCGCTGGCGCGACGAGGGACTGCTTCTCTCCGTGCGGCGGCACGGCGAGGGGGCGGCGATCCTCGAGGTCTTCACCGAGGGGCACGGCCGGCACGCCGGGGTCGCGCCGGGCGGCGGCTCGCGCCGGCAGGCGCCCCTGCTGCAGCCGGGGGCGCAGCTTTCGCTGGAGTGGTCGGCGCGGCTCGAGGCGCATATCGGTTCGTGGCGGGCGGAGCCGCTGCGTTCGCGCGCCGCGGCGCTGATGGGCGACCGGGCGGCGCTGGCGGCGATGGGGTCGGTCGCGGCGCTGAGCCTCGCCTTCCTGCCGGAGCGGGCGCCGCATCCGGCGCTTTATGCGCGCACGGTCGCGCTGGCGGACGCGCTGGGGGAGGATCCGGACTGGCCGGCGCTCTATGCGCTCTGGGAGCTGGCGCTGCTCTCCGAACTCGGCTTCGGGCTGGACCTTTCGGTGTGCGCGGCCACGGGGGCGACGGAGGATCTGGCCTGGATCTCGCCGAAGTCCGGGCGCGCGGTGAGCCGGGAGGCGGGCGGGCCCTGGGCGGACCGGCTGCTGCCCCTGCCCCGGCTGTTCCTCGGCGAAGGCGAGGCGCCGGACGTGGCGGCGGCGCTGCGGGTGACGGGGCATTTCCTCGACGCCCGGGCGGCGCCGGCCTTCGGGCTGGAGCGGACGCCGGAGGCGCGGGAGCGGTTGGTCCGCCTGATCGGCTGAACGGCGCGAAGGCGACGCCGGGGGGCGGTTTCGGGCGGTCTCCGCCGCGCGCGCCGGGCGACGGTGGAGTCTGACCGAAAACGCGCGAGGCCCCGCATGACCGACGACCCTCTCGTGATCTTCACGCCCTCGGGCCGGCGCGGGCGGGTGCCCGCGGGAACCGCGGTGCTGGAGGCGGCGCGACGGCTCGGCGTCGACCTCGACAGCGTCTGCGGCGGGCGCGGGATCTGCTCGCGCTGCCAGGTGAGCCCCGGGATCGGGCGTTTCGACAAGCACGGCATCACGGTGGCGGAGGACGCGCTTTCGCCGTGGAACGCGGTGGAGGCGCGCTATCGGGAGAAGCGGGGGCTCGCGGCCGGGCGGCGGCTGGGGTGCCAGGCGCGGGTGATGGCGGACGTGGTGGTCGACGTGCCGGCGGAGAGCCTCCGCCACCCGCAGATCGTGAGGAAGCGGGTCGAGGCGCGGGAGATCCGGCTCGATCCCGCGGTGACGCTGCGATACGTCGAGGTGGAGCGGCCGGACATGCATGCGCCCTCCGGCGACCTCGAGCGGCTGAAGGCGGCGCTGCGGGATCAGTGGAGGGTGGAGGCGGTCGCGGACCTGCGGATAATGCAGCGTCTGCAAAGCGTTCTGCGGGCGGGTGACTGGACCGTCACCGTGGCGCTGCATGCGCCGGGCGAGGGGGCGGCGCGGATCGTCGAGGTGTGGCCGGGGTTCCGCGCGGCGCCGGTCTGGGGGGCGGCGGTGGACATCGGCTCGACCACCATCGCCTGCCATCTGGCGAACCTGGCGACCGGCGAGATCGGCGCTTCGGCCGGCGCGATGAACCCGCAGATCCGCTTCGGCGAGGATCTGATGAGCCGGGTGAGCTGGGCGATGATGAACCCCGGCGGCGCGGCGGAGATGACGACGGCGGTGCGGGACGCGCTGGCGGGGCTGCTGGCCTCGACCGCGGCGGAGGCGGGCGCGGCGCCTGAGGACGTGCTGGAACTCGTCGTGGTGTGCAACCCGGTGATGCATCACCTGTTTCTCGGCATCGACCCGGCGGAGCTGGGCTGGGCGCCCTTCGCGCTGGCGAGTTCGGACGCGGTGGAGGTCGCGGCGGAGGCGCTGGGGCTCGGCGTGCATCCCGGTGCGCGGGTGCATCTGCTGCCCTGCATCGCGGGGCATGTCGGCGCGGACGCCGCGGCGGTGGCGCTTTCCGAGGCGCCGCACCGCTCGGAGGACCTGGTGCTGGTGGTCGACGTCGGCACCAACGCGGAGATCCTGCTCGGCGACCGGCGGAGGGTGCTCGCCTGCTCCAGCCCGACCGGTCCAGCCTTCGAGGGGGCGCAGATCTCCTCCGGCCAGCGGGCGGCGGCGGGGGCGATCGAGCGGGTTCGGATCGACCCGGCGACGAAGGCGTGCCGGTTCCGGGTGATCGGCCAGGAGGTCTGGTCGGACGAGCCTGGCTTCGACGCTTCGGCGGTGACGGGGATCTGCGGATCGGGCATCATCGAGGCGGTGGCGGAGATGCGCCTCGCCGGGGTGGTCGACGCGGACGGGGTGATCGGGTCTGCCGACGCCGTGGGGAGCGCGCGCTGCGTGGCCGACGGGCGCGTCTGGGCCTACGTACTGCACGAAGGTGAAGATCGGGTCGTCTCGGTCACGCAGGGCGACGTGCGGGCGATCCAGCTCGCCAAGGCGGCGCTGACGGCCGGGGCGCGGCTTCTGATGGACCGGATGGGGGTCGAGCGGGTGGATCGGGTGGTTCTGGCCGGGGCGTTCGGGGCCCACATCTCGCCGCTGCACGCGCTGATTCTGGGCATGATTCCCGACTGTTCGGTGGAGAAGGTGACCTCGGCCGGAAACGCCGCGGGGACCGGGGCGCGGATCGCGCTGCTGGACCGCGGGGCGCGGGCGGAGATCGCGGAGGTGGTGCGGCGGATCGAGAAGGTCGAGACGGCGGTGGAGCCGCGGTTTCAGGAGCATTTCGTGGAGGCGATGGCGATTCCGCACAAGACCCGGGGGTATCCGGAACTGTCGCGGGTCGCGGCGCTGCCCGAGGTGAATTTCGGCGAAGGCGAGGGGCGGCGGCGCCGGCGGCGGGCGTGATCCGGGGCGCGCTGCGCTCGCTTCGGATCTATCGGAATCCGGCGCACCTTCAGTCGCTTGCACGGTTTTGTGCGGAGGAACTGGCGCCGGGGGCGCGGCTGGTCTTCGACATCGGCGCCCATGCCGGCGACAGGGTCGCGGCGTTCCGACGGATGGGAGCGCGGGTGGTCGCGCTGGAGCCGCAGGCGACGATGGCCAACCTGTTGCGAGCGCTGCATTTCCGCGATCCGGGCGTGACGGTGCTGCGGGCGGCCTGCGGCCCCGCGCCGGGGCGGGCGGAGCTGCGGGTGAACTCCCGAAACCCCACGGTTTCAACGCTTTCGACGGAGTTTCTCGAGTCGACCCGCGGGGCTGCGGGATGGGAGGGGCAGGTGTGGGACCGGCGCGTCTCGACCGAGCTGAAGACCCTCGATCAACTTGTTGAAACCTATGGACTTCCTGATTTCGTGAAGATCGACGTGGAGGGCTTCGAGGCGGAGGTTCTGGCGGGGCTCACGGCGCCGGTTCCTCGGCTCTCGTTCGAGGTGACGACGGCGGCGCGGGGGGCCGGGCTCGCCGCGTTGGAGCGGGCGATGTTCATTGGATTTCAAGGGTTTCGCCTGAGCTTGGGCGAGAGCCACCGCTGGGAGACGGGGTGGCTTTCGGGCCCCGCGATGCGGGCGAGGCTGGAGGGGCTGCCGGAGGCGGCGAATTCCGGGGACGTGCTGGCGGTGCGGTAGTTCGCGGTTCGTTCGTGCCGCAGGCGTGCGGACGGCGTGCATATGGCGTCAGCCTTTCGTGCAGACGGTGTCGGACATTCGTCGGCACGGCGTCGGACATCGGTGCGCATCGCGTCGGCCTTCGATGCGCATCGGGTCGGCCCCGCGTCGGCACGGCGTCGGGCTTTCGTGCGCACCCGGTCGGACCGCCCGCGCCGGCCCCGGCCCCGCGCCCTTCAGCCGCCCGTCAGGCGGGCGAGGGCGTCGCGGGCGGGACGGGTCTTCAGCGCCTGCCCGATCACCAGCGGCGCGAGGCTGCCGGCCGCGATCAGCAGCCAGCCCGCGGGCCCCGGCGCGGCGGTGTTCAGCAGCGTGCGCATGAACGGCACGTAGGCCGCCGCCAGCATCAGCGCGACGCCGAGCGCGACCGCGGCCCAGACATGGCGGTTGGCGAGCACCTCGTTGTCGAACGGCGTGGTGCCGGGATCGCGCATGTTGAGGACGTGCCAGAGCCGGGCGAAGCCGAAGGCGAGGAAGGAGACCGTGACCGCCTCGCGCTGCGGCAGGCCGAGCTGGAAGGCGGCCCAGAACACCACGAGGACGGAGCCGCCGATGAGCGCGCCGTAGCCGCCGATCGCGGCCCATAGGCGGCGCGTCAGGATCGGCTCGGACGGATCGCGGGGCGGGCGGCGCATGACGTCGGCGCGGCTCTCGCCCACGCCGAGCGCCAGCGCCGGGAACACGTCGGAGACGATGTTGATGTAGAGGATCTGCAGGGGCAGGAGCGGCAGCGGCGCGTTCATCAGCGCCACCAGCGAGACGGCGAAGATCTCCCCCGCGTTGCCCGAGAGCATGTAGAGCACGAACTTGCGGATGTTGCCGAAGATGGTGCGCCCTTCGCGCACCGCGGCGGCGATGGAGGCGAAGCTGTCGTCGCGCAGCACCATGTCGGCGGCTTCGCGCGCGACCTCGGTGCCGCGTCGGCCCATCGCGACGCCGATGTCGGCCTTCTCGAGCGCGGGGGCGTCGTTGACGCCGTCGCCGGTCATGGCGACGACGCGCCCGGCCTCCTGGTGCAGATCGACGAGGGCGAGCTTCTGGGCCGGGGCGACGCGGGCGAGGATGGGCGCCGCGAGCAGGCGCTCGCGCGCCGCGTCGTCCATCTCCGAGGGCTCCTTCATCTCCGAGCCGAGCAGGATCTCGGCGCTTTCGGCGTCGTCCACGAGGGCGACCTCGCCGGCGATGGCGCGCGCGGTCTCGGGCTGGTCTCCGGTGACCATGATCACGCGGATGCCCGCCTCGCGGCAGGCGAGCACGGCGTCGCGCACCTCCTCGCGGGGGGGATCGAGCAGGCCGGCGACGCCGATCAGGTCGAGATCCTCGTAGGGCTCGACCTCCTCGCTCGGGGCGGTCTTGCGCGCGAGCGCCAGCGGGCGGAGGCCCCGGCCGGCCATCTCGTCGGTGCGCTCGAGCCAGCGCTCGCGGCCCTCGTCGTCGAGGGCCTCCCGACCGTCTTCGGTCAGGGCGTGCGAACAGCGCTCGATCACCGCCTCGGGCGCGCCCTTCACGGCGACGAGGACGCCGTCCTCGGCGCGGCGCCCGGCGCGGTGGAAGGTGGCCATCATCAGGGTCCCGGGATCGAACTCCTCGCGGCGCAGCTCCTCGTGGCGCTCGAGCAGCGCGGCGCGTTCGAGCCCGGCGCGGCGGGCGGCGGCGAGCAGGGCGAGCTCCATCGGATCGCCGGCGCCGCGGGCTTCGCCGTCCTCGTCGTCGGCGTCCGCCGTCTCGTCCGGCCCGGCGAGTTCGGCCGAGGTGCAGAGGGCGCCGACCTCGAGCGCGGCGCGGAGCGGGCCTTCGGGCTCGTCCTGCGGCTCGACCTCGCCCCCGGCGAGCGCGAGGCGGTGCAGCGTCATGCGGTTCAGGGTCAGGGTGCCGGTCTTGTCGACGCAGATCACGTTGGTGGCGCCGAGGGTCTCCACCGCCGAGAGCTTGCGGATCAGGGCCTGGCGCCGGGCGAGGCGCCACATGCCGCGCGCGAGCGCGACGCTGGCGACGATGGGCAGCCCTTCGGGCACCGCCGCGACCACGAGGGCGACGCCGGTCTCGGCCATCAGCACCAGGTCGCGGCCCGCCAGCGCACCGATCGCGGCGACGGCGGCGGAGACGGCGGCGATCACGACGAGCAGACGACCGCTCAGCGCGTCGAGCTGCTTCTGGAGGGGGGTCTCGTCGCCCTCGGCGCTTTCGGCGAGGCGGGAGATGCGGCCGAGTTCGGTGTCCATGCCGGTGGCGATGACCACGCCCACGCCGGCGCCGTTGCCGACCGAGGTGCCCTTGAAGGCGAGGTTGGTGCGGTCGGCGAGCGGGAGTTCGCCCTCCAGGGGCTCGACGGTCTTGGAGACGGGGACGGATTCGCCGGTCATCGCGCTCTCGTCGAGGCGGAGCGAGGAGACCTCGCAGAGCCGGAGATCCGCGGGCACGACCTCGCCCGCCTCGAGCAGAACGACGTCGCCGCGAACGAGACCGTCGGCGTCGACGCCGCGCTCGCGCCCGTCGCGGCGGACCCGCGCCTCGACCTTCTCCAGCCGGCGCAGGGCCTCCATCGAGCGGGCGGCGGAGAGTTCGGTGTAGAAGCCGATGCCGACGTTGATCAGGGCCGCGACGAGGATCGCGGCGCCCTGCACCCATTCGCCGATCACGCCGGAGAGGACGGCGGCGAGCAGCAGCACGGCGATGATCAGGTTCGCGAACTGGTCCGCGAGGATCGAGACGGCGGAGGCGCGGCGGGCCTGGGCGAGGCGGTTCGGTCCGTCCTCGCGCAGGCGCCGCCGGGCCGCATCCTCGTCGAGGCCGCGCTCCGGATCGACCTCCAGCGCCTCGAACACGCTGTCGCAGGATCGCGCATGGGCGTCGTTCATCGGTGCTTTCCGTCCTCCTCGTGGCGTGCGGCGCCGGTCCCCGGCGGAGATTAGGGCCGCCGCGGCCGTCGCGGATTAATCTGCGTCAAGGCGGCGGAGCCGCGTTTCCGGTCCCCTCTCGTCGGTGCGATGAGCGCAAGGAGGAGAGCGAGATGCTGGGGCTGAAGGACAAGGTCTGCGCCGTGACCGGCGGCGCGAAGGGAATCGGCCGCGCGACCTGCATCCGGCTGGCGCGCGAGGGCGCCCGGGTCGCGATCCTCGACCTCGACGACGACGACGGGGCCGAGGTGCTCGAGGCGGTCGAGGCCGAGGGCGTCGACGCGGAGTACCGCCATCTGGACGTCTCGGACGAGGCGGCGGTGCGCGAGGCGCTGCAGGGGATCGCGGAGCGCTTCGGGCGCCTCGACGTGCTCGTCAACAACGCCGGCATCTCGGGCGCCAACAAGCCGACGCACGAGGTCACCGCCGAGGAGTGGGACAAGGTGATGGCGGTCAACGTCTCGGGCGTGTTCTACGGCACCAAGGCCGCGGTTCCGCTGATGCGCCGGGCGGGGGGCGGCAGCATCGTCAACCTGTCGTCGATCTACGGGATCATCGGCGCGCCGGACATCCCGCCCTACCACGCCTCCAAGGGCGCGGTGCGCGAGATGACCAAGGTCGACGCGCTGCTCTACGCCGCGGACGGGATCCGCGTGAACTCGGTGCATCCGGGCTTCATCTGGACGCCGCTGGTCGAGGCGCTGGCGGAGGAATCGGAGCAGGGCAAGGAGGCCTTCCGCCGCGAGCTCGACGCGCTGCATCCGATCGGCCATGTCGGCGAGCCCGAGGACATCGCGGCCGGGATCGCCTATCTCGCCTCCGACGACGCCAAGTTCCTGACCGGGAGCGAGCTGGTGATCGACGGCGGCTACACCGCCCGCTGATCGGACGGCGGGCCGGGCGCGGGGCCGGCCCGCGCCCGGCCCCTGCGCCGGAGCCCGCCCTTGCGTCAGACCAGGATCGCGCGGGCGAGCGCGTGCGGATCGGCATGCGCGATGGCGGCGAGCGCGGCGACGTCCCGCAGCTCGACCCGCCCCCGCAGCGGCCGCAGGACCGCGCGATCGGCGAGGCGGCGCATCACCCGGCAGACATGCACGTTGGTGAGGCCGGTCATGTCGCCGACGACGCGCTGCGACAGCGCCAGATCGATGGCCCGGCCGGCGAGAACCGCCTCGCACTGCGTGCGCAGCGCCAGCTCCAGCAGCAGGAAGGCGACGCGCTCCTCGGCGCGGCCCTGGACGATCCGCAGCATGCGTTCGGCCTGCCGGGCGCGGGCGGCGGCCTCCAGCAGCGAGATGATCGGGGCGAGGCCGGCGACGCCGCGATGGAGGCGGCCGGCCTCCTCGTGCGAGAAGAAGGCGACGACGCTGGTGGCGTCGGCCACCGCCTCGAAGCTCGAGGAGCAGGTGTCGGCGGCGGCGGGGTGCAGGACGTCGATCGGGAGCAGCAGGTCGAAGAGCACGCGCCGGCCGTCGTCCATGGTCTTCTGCAGGGCGATGCGCCCGCTCAGGACCCAGACGGCGCCCGGCGCGTCGTCCCCCTCGCCCACCAGGCCCGTGCCGGGCTTCACCACGCGGGCCCGGCGGCGGCAGTCCTGCAGGAAGCGCCGGCTCTCACGGCTCATCTGCTCCAACAGCGCATCCCCGTGCGCCGCCGGTCGAGGGCGGGACTGCATGTTCATGTGCGGACCTTCCTTGCGGCGAAGCGCCGTCTTTCAGCGACAACGACGCGGCGGTCGCGCCGGTTCCACACTTGACCTGAGTTAATGCGTCCGGGCCCGCGCCCTTCTACCCCGGAGTGCGACCGGGAAAGAGGAGATCGCCGTGCCGAAGGAAAAATCCACGTCGTCGCCGGACCTGACGCAGGCCCTGCAGATGATGACGCATCTTCCCGCGCCCGCCTCGCTCGTGGCGCCGCAGGCCGAGCTGGCGTGGCAGACGCAGAAGAACCTGATGAGCGAATGGGGGCGTTACGCCGACGCCTGGTTCGGCCGGCGCAAGGAGGCCGCCGAAAGCGCGCAGCGCTGCATGGAGCGCCTCGAGAAGGCGGGCGGCGGCGACGGCGCGCAGGTGAACCAGGCGGTGTCCGAGCTCAACAGCTGGATGTCGGACGAGATGCAGCGTCTGTCCTCGGACGCCCGCGACAACATGGAGCTCTGCATGCGCTGCTTCGGCCTGCTCTCGGAGGGGGCGGTGTCGGCCGGCTCGCGGATGGCCGAGGAGGCGAGGGAGAAGGCGGTCGAAGCGGCGGAGACGGTGGAGAGCCGCGGCGGCAAGGCGGGCGGCTGAGGCCGTCGGCGAAGGACGACGCGGCCGCCCGGTGGGGAGGGGCGGCCGCGCAGGCGCCGCGCCCGCGGCGGACGGGACGGGCGGCGCGGGATCGGGGTGCGCGCCGCCCGCCGGACCCGCGGCCCCGCGAGTCTCGCGGGGCCGCGGGCCGGTCCATGGCCCTCGGCTCAGCGCTGGAAGACGTAGACGCCGGGCGCCGCCTCCTTCGGCGGGTGGTCCGCGGCGCCCATCCGGGGCGGCTCGACCTCGCCCGAGGACCGATCGCGCAGCCATTCGGTCAGCGCCGGCCACCACGAGCCGTCGCGCGCCTCCGCCACGTCGCGCCAGACGTCGGGGGGAAGGAAACGTTCCTCCTCGCGCGTGACGTGGATGCGGTAGCGACGCCCTTCGTGGCCCGGTTCGCTGACGATGCCGGCGTTGTGCCCGCCGTTGGTGAGCACGAAGGTCACGTCGACGTCGGCCAGCAGGTGGATCTTGAAGACCGACTGCCAGGGCGCGATGTGATCGCGCGTGGTCGAGACGCAGAAGATCGGCGCGTCGATGTCGCTGATCGCGACGGGCCCGCCGCAGAGCTCGAACTTGCCGTTCGAGAGCCGGTTCTCGAGGAACAGGCGGCGCAGATACTCGCTGTGCATGCGGTAGGGCATGCGGGTCGAGTCGGCGTTCCAGGCCATCAGGTCGAACATCTCCTCGCGCTCGCCCTTCAGGTACTCCTCGATCCAGCGCGACCAGATCAGGTCGTTGGAGCGCAGCAGCTGGAAGGCCCCGGCCATCTGCCGGCTGTCGAGGTAGCCGCGGTCCCACATCATGTGCTCGAGATAGGAGACCTCGCTCTCGCTGATGAAGAGGCCGAGCTCGCCCGGCTCGCTGAAGTCGGTCTGCGTGGCGAAGAGCGTGAGGGTGGCGAGCCGGTCGTCGCCGTCGCGGGCCATCTGCGCGGCCTTCGCGGTCAGCAGCGTGCCGCCGAGGCAGTAGCCGACGCCGTGCACCTTGCGGTCGGGGACGATGGCCTCGACGGCGTCGAAGGCCTCCTCGACCGCCGCCGCGTAGGCGTCCATGCCGCAGTCGCGGTCCTCGGCGGTGGGGTTGCGCCAGGACATCGCGAAGACCGTGAAGCCCTGATCGACCAGATGGCGGATCAGCGAATTGTGCGGCGAGAGATCGAGGATGTAGTATTTCATGATCCAGGCCGGCACGATCAGCAGCGGCTCGGCGACCACGGCGTCCGTCGTGGGGCCGTACTGGATCAGCTCCATCAGATGCGTGCGGTGCACCACACGGCCTTCGGTCGTGGCGACGTCGCGGCCGGGGACGTAGTCCTCGGCGCCCACGGGCAGGCGCCCGGAGGCCATCCGCTCCCAGTCCTCGACGAAGTGCTCGGCGCCGCGGACCAGGTTGCGCCCGCCCTCCTTTCGCGTGAGTTCGGCCACCTTGGGGTTGGTCCAGAGGAAGTTGGTGGGCGAGAGCGTGTCGAGGAGCTGGCGGGTGGCGAAGGAGACCACCTGCTCGTCGTGCCGGTCGAGGCCGTCGACGTCGTTCGTCGCGCGGTACCACCAGTCCTGCGTCAGCAGGAAGCCCTGCTGCATGAGGTTGTAGGGAAAGCGGCTCCAGGCCTCGTCCGAGAAGCGGTGGTCGTGCGCCATCGGCTCGATGCAGGGCTCGGCCTCGTCCTTGTAGGCGGCGTGCGCCGCGAAGGCGGCGAAGCGGGCCCAGGAGCGCATCGCGTGATCGGCGAGCTGGACGTGCTTGCCGGGCGAGCCGGCCGCGTGCATCCACCAGGTGAAGAACTTGGAGGTCATCCCGAAGGGCGTGACGCCGGCCGTCGCGCGCGCCAGCGCGGCCTTGGCGGCGCTGTCGAGCGCGAGCACGCCGTACCGCTCCTCGGGGCTCGCGAAGCGGTAGGCGCGGTGGAACTCCGGCGGCTCGGCCGTGAGGCCGTGGCGTTCCTCCTGCTCGGACTGCGGGGCGGCGTCCTCGGCCTCGTCGCGGCAGGCGCCGTCGCGGGACGGATCGGCCGCCGGCGGCGAGCCCGGCGCGGCGCGTCCGTCCGCCTCTTCGTCGCTCCGACCCCGGCCGCGCGCGGCGGCGCGGTCCGGGTCGTCGCGGTCCCCGGTTCGTTCGGCGGCGGTCGCGTGGCTTCGGGCCATGTCGTCTCCTTTGCGATGCGTTCCGCGCGGCTCAGCCCATCCTCAGGCCGCCGCTGATGTTGAGCGTGGCGCCGGTCATGAACTCCGCGCCCTCGGAGGCGAGGAAGGCGACGGCGCGGCCGATCTCCTCCGGTTCCGCGAGACGGCCCTCGGGCACCGTCTCGAGGATCTTCTCCATGATCCGATCGGGCACGTTCCCGACCATCGCCGTGTCGGCGTAGCCGGGGGCGATGGCGTTGACGGTGACGCCCTTCTTCGCGGTCTCGCGCGCCAGGGCGCGGGTGAAGCCCTCGATCCCGGCCTTGGCGGCGCAGTAGTTGGTCTGGCCCGCCTGCCCGCGCGCGGCGTTGACCGACGAGACGTTGACGATGCGTCCGTAGCCGCGTTCGCGCATGCCGTCGATGACCTGCCGGCACATGTTGAACATGGAGCCGAGATCGATCGCGATCACCTGGTCCCACTGCTCGCGCGACATCTTGTGGAACATGACGTCGCGGTTCACGCCGGCGTTGTTCACCAGCACGTCGACGGGGCCGAGCTCCTCCTCGATGCGCGCGACGCCGTCGCGGCAGGCCTCGAAGTCGGCCACGTCCCATTCGTGCACGGGAAGGCCCGTCTCCTCGGCGAAGGCGCGGGCGGTCTCGCCCGCGCCGAGATGGGTGGCCGCCACCTTGAAGCCGGCGTCCCGCAGCGCGCGCGCCGTCGCCGCGCCGAGCCCCTGCACGCCGCCGGTGACCAGCGCGACCCGTCCCTCGTCCGACATGTCCGTCTCCTTCGTTGCGTTTCGGCGCGACCCTCGCGCCGCGGGCGGCGCGACGCCTTAACCCGGGTCAACTCAACGCGTCGGGCGCTCGACGCAGCCGCTCGAAGGCCAGCGCGATGCCCTGCCCGCCGCCGATGCGGAGCGTGACCGGCCCGCGCGAGAGCCCGTCGCGCCGCATCGAATGCAGGAGACGGGTTGTCAGGATCGCCCCGGTCGCGCCGATCGGATGGCCGTGCGCGATGGCGATGGCGGCGAAGGTCTCGTCGATCTCGACGCGCTCGAGATCGCCGATCGACCAGCCGGCGCGCTCCGGCGCCCGATGCACCGCCGAGAGCCTCGCCAGGCTGCGTCCGGGCGGTTGGTCTCGTCCCGCTCCAGCGTCTCCTCGCCCTTTCGGCCGTTCAGGGCGACGGGGACGATCTCGTCCGCGAAGCGGCCCTCGGCCTCCGCCCGCGAGAAGCGCCGCTCGGAGCGGGCGGCCCTTTCGTCCTGCGTCTCGCGCGTGATCTGCATCTCGGTCACCAGGTCCTCGGTGTGCCAGCCGGCATGCTCGCCCGAGAAGGCGTCGACGAGGCCGTCGCGGAGCGTGGCGTCGTCGAGCCGGCCGGGGCCCATGCGATAGCCCCAGCGCGCCTTGTCGAGGAGGTGGGGGCCTGCTCCATGCTCTCCATGCCGCCGGCCATGACGCAGTCGGCGTGGCCGAGCGCGATCTCCATCGCCGCGCTGGCGATCGCCTGCGCGCCGGAGCCGCAGACCCGGTTGACGGTCATCGCGGGCGCGGCCTCCGGCCGGCCGCCGTTCAGCGCGGCCTGGCGGGCGGGGTTCATGCGCGCGCCGGCCTGGATCACGTCGCCCATGACCGCGGCGTCGATCTTGTCGGCCGCGAGGCCGCTGCGCGCGAGCGCGGCTCCGACCGCGCGGCGGCCGAGCTCGGGGGCCGGCAGGTCGCGCAGGGCGCCGCCGAAGCGCCCGACGGGGGGGCGCACGGGGGTGCAGACGACGATCCCGGGATCGGGCATGACGCGCCTCCTTGGCATCGCGGAGAAATCGCCGCGAAAGTGGCGCGGGCGGCGGGCGCCGGCGTCGACGCAGGTCAAGCGCGCGGCCGATCGCTGCGCCGAGGGGGCCCGCGCGCCGTTGATCGGGGCCCGGCCGCGGTCTAGCGTCGTCGTCGGGAGCGGAGCGGAGGGCGCGGAGATGCGGACGTCGGAGTTCGAGGCGGGCGGATATCGCCACATCGAGGGACCGTTCCAGTATTCCGGGGGCGTCGCGGCGGCGCCCGGCTTCGCCATCGAGCGGGTGCGCTTCGACCGCCCCGTCGGCCTCGAGGCGGGCTTCCGGCGGATCGAGGCGCATCTCGCGGCGCTCGGCCGGCCGACGACGGCGTTCTGCGCCTGCGAGCTGCGCTCGCCCGCCCCGTTCGACGACCGCGGCTTCGCCGAGTTCAACCGGGTCTACGTGGGCACGCTCGAGCGCTGGGGCCTGTTCCGCGACGAGGCGAACCCCGTCGCGCGCACCAACGTCTGCCCGGCGCATCACGCCCCCGCCGCGCCGAGCTTCGAGGCGTTCTGCTACACCGTGCCCGAGGCCGACGCCGCGCCCTCCTTCGTGCTGTCGGGCGGCGGCGACGCGCGCCCGGGACCCGAGCCCTACGCCGAGCGGATCGTGCGCCACGGCGAGACCTCGTCCGACGCGATGCGCGAGAAGGGGCGCTTCGTGCTGGACCTGATGGAGGCGCGGCTCGAGGCGCTCGGCTTCGGCTGGCCGGACGCGACGGCGGTGCAGGCCTATGCGGTCGAGAACCTGCAGGCGGTGATGGCCGAGGAGATCGCGCCGCGCGGCGCGGCGCGCCCGGGGCTCGTCTGGCACTACGCGCGCCCGCCGGTCGAGGGACTGGCCTTCGAGATGGACGTGCGCGGCGTCCGCACCGAACGCGTGGCGGACGCCGTCCCTCGCCGGGGATAGGGTGGGCCGCGGCGCGGCGAGCGGAGGGCCTCGCCCGGCGCCGGGCGGCGCCCCGAGGAGGCGGAGGTGACGACGGGGCCGGCAGCGGCGGAGGACCGCGACGCGGAGGGCGGCGCGGGCGGGTTCAAGATCCGCCATGCGGGGCCGGCGGGCCGGCTGCGGCTCGGCGCGCCGGCGTTGCGCGGTCGGGCGCGGGCCTGCCGGCGGCTCGAGGCGGCGCTCGGCCGCGAACCCGCGCTGCTCGCCGCCGAGGTGCGGCCCCTGACCGGCAGCGTGATCCTGCGCTTCGATCCGGCGGCGGCGCGCGAGGACGTGCTGGCGCGGGCGGCGGCCGCGCTGGAGGCGGCCTTGGGCGAGGGGGCGGATTCGGGCGGCAAGGCCGGCGGCGCCTCCGACCCCGACTGGCACGCGCTGGAGCGCGAGGCGGTGGCCGAACGGCTGGAGGTCGATCCCGAGCGGGGGCTCGACGGCGAGGCGGTCGAGGCCCGGCGCGCCGTCTGGGGGCCGAACGCGGCCGAGACCGGGGACGGGCCCGGCCCCTTGGCGCTGCTGCGCAAGCAGTTCGAGAGCCTGCCGGTGCTGCTGCTGATCGGCTCCGCCGCGATCTCGGTGGCCTCGGGCGGGGGGCTCGACGCCGCGGCGACGCTGTCCGTGGTGGCGGTGAACGCGGCGATCGGCTTCGTCACCGAGGGTCAGGCGGAGCGGGCCATCGCCGCCATCGCCGGATCGGAGGACGACGACGTCGCCGTGCTGCGGGACGGCGCGCGCCGGACCGTCGCCTCGCGGGAGTTGACGCCGGGCGATCTGGTGATGGTGCGCCCCGGCACGCGGGCCCCGGCGGATCTGCGGATTCTCGAGGCCGAGGACCTGAAGGCGGACGAATCGCATCTGACGGGGGAGGGCCGGCCGGCGCGGAAGCGCGGCGCGCCGCCCGACGCGCCGGAGGCGCCGCCCGGCGAGCGGGCGACGGTGCTGCACGCCGGCGCCTCCGTCGTGCAGGGGCGCGGACGCGGGCTCGTGGTCGCGACGGCGGCGCGGACCGAGGCGGGACGGCTGCGCCGGCTCTCGGCCGAGACGGCGCGGCCCCGCTCGCCGACCGAGACCGAGCTGGACGCGCTCGGCGCGCGGCTGGCGGTGGGCGCGCTGGCGGCCTGCGGTCTGTTCGTGGCGGCGGGGCTGATGCGGGGGCGGCCGCTGCCGGTGCTGCTGCGCGACGCGCTGGCGCTCGCCGTCGCGGCGGCGCCCGAGGGGCTGCCGATGGTGGCGACCACCACGCTTTCGCTCGGCCTGAGGCGGATGGAGCGGCGCGGCGTCGCGATCCGCCGGCTCGGCGCGGTGGAGGCGCTCGGCGCGATGCAGGTGCTCTGCCTCGACAAGACCGGGACGGTGACGCTGAACCGGATGCAGGTGACGGCGGCGGCGGCCGGCACGCGGGAGGTCGCGCTCGACGACGCCGAGGCGCTGGAACCCCTGCTCGCGGGGGCGGCGCTCAACAGCGACGTGACGCTGGAGGAGGGACGGCCGGCCGAGGGCTCGCGCACCGAGCGGGCGCTGGCGGAGTTCGCGCTGTCGGCGGATCTCGACGTGGGCGAGATGCGCCGGGCGCGGCCGCGACGCCGGACCTTGCGGCGGCGGCCGGACCGTCCGTGGATGGCGACGCTGCACGAGGGCGAGGGGCCGGAGCTGCTGCTGAAGGGCTCTCCCGAGGCGGTGCTGGAGCGCTGCACGCGGCTGCGCGAGGACGGGCGCACGCGCGAGATGACCGAGGACGACCGCGAGGCGGCGCTGGCGCTGAACGACGACTTCGCGGCGCGCCCGGCCCGGGTGCTGGCCTTCGCCGAGGGACCGGCCGGCGAGGACGACGCGCCGGAGGGCCTGACCTTCACCGGGCTGCTCGCGCTCTCGGACCCGGTGCGCCCGGGGGCGGGCGAACTGGTGGCGCGTCTGCGCCGGGCGGGGCTGCGCACCGTGCTGATCACCGGCGACCAGGCCGCCACGGCCGGGGCGGTCGGGCGCGAGCTCGCGCTTTCGGGCGACGAGCCGCTCGGCATCGTCGACATGGCGGAGCGTGGCGCGACGGAGCCCGAGCGGCTGGCGGACCTGGCACGGACCGGCCACGTCTTCGCGCGCGTCGCGAGCGACCGGAAGCTCGCCATCGTGCAGGCGCTGCAGGCGGACGGCGCCGTCGTGGGCATGACCGGGGACGGCGAGAACGACGGGCCGGCGCTCGCCGCCGCGGACGTCGGCATCGCGATGGGGCGGGAGGGGACCGAGCTCGCCCGCGACGTGGCCAACGTGGTGATCCGCGACGACGATCTCGCCACGCTGGTCGACGCCGTGGCGCAGGGGCGCGCGATCCACCGCAACATCCGCCGCTCGCTGGAGTTCCTGGTGACCACGAACCTCTCGGAGATCCTGGTCTCGCTGGTCGAGGCGGTGCACGGGCCGAACGAGCTCGAGACGCCGATGGAGCTGCTCTGGATCAATCTCGTGACCGACGTGCTGCCGGGGCTCGGCCTCGCGCTCGCGGATCCGGACGCGGAGGTGATGTCGCGCCCGCCGCGCCCGCGCGGCGAGGGCGTCGTGCCGCCGGAGGACTGGCGGCGGATGGCCGGCGATTCGGCGCTGATCGCGGCCTCGGCGCTGGCGGCGCATTTCGTCGGACTGGCGCGCCATGGGACGGGGCCGGCGACGCGGGGGATGACCTTCCTCGCGCTGTCGCAGGGCCAGCTTCTGTACACGCTGGCGGCGCAGCGGCGGGAGGCGCGCCGGCTGCGCCCCTGGGCGCTGTTCGGCAACCCGAAGCTGGACCTCGCGCTCGTCGCGAGTTCGGCCCTCGCCGCCCTGCCCTTCTTCGTGCCGCCGCTGCGCCGGGCGCTGGGGGTCGCGCCGCTCGGCCGGGGGGATCTCGTCGTCTCGTTCGTCGCGGCGGCGACGCCGCTCGCCACGGTGCTGGCGCGCGGCGCGCTGGCGCGTTCGCTGGATCCGTCGCGACGGGGCGGCGAGGACCGAGGGATCGGCCGCGGTCCCTAGCGGTCGTCGGCCTCGATCAGCGCCAGGGCGCTGATCAGCAGCGTCGTCGCGGGGCCGGCGACCCGGCCGCGCAGAAGCTGCACCAGCGCCCCGACCAGCAGCGTGAGCGCCAGAGCGCTGCGGAAGTCGAGCGCGCCCTCGCTGCGTTCGCGCAGCGCCTGATCGAGCCGGAACAGCCCGAGGCGCGCGGTCCGGCCGAACGGCGGCGACGGCGGCTCGCGCGGGGCGAGGCGCAGGGCCTCGCCGCTCTCGAGCCAGTCGCGGAGCGCGTCGGCGTCGGCGTCCGCCTCGACGATCACGCTGCCGGTGGCGGGGCGGGAGACGACGCGCCGGGCCCCGGGCGCGGCCTCGGCGGCCTCGGCGATGCGGCGGAGCGTCTCGGGCGTCGCGCGGCCGTCCGGGCGCAGCCGCAGCCGGCCGCGGCAGACATGGGCCGCCCTGACCCGCGGCGGCTCAGCCTCGGCCATCGCGGTCCTCGCGCTCGGTCGCGAGCTCGGACTCGACCTCGGCGGCGAGATCCTCGAGATGCTCCACGGCCTCGGCGCCGGCGCGGCGGAACTCGGCGTAGGCGGTCGCGCCGTTGCGCATCGCCGCCTTCATCGCGGGACGGCCGGCGCGCGACACGGCGACGGCCACTCCGGGAACCAGCAGCAGGGCCCCGGTGGCCACCACCGCGCCGAGCAGAAATCCCCGTGCGAACATGCCGTCCCTCCCTTGCCCTGCGCCGCGCGGCATGCGGGCGGCCCCGCCGACATCCCGGCGTTCGGTGCGTCGATGCGAAGCGTCGCATGATTCGCGCGGCGGGATGAAGCCGCGAGCGCCGGGCGGGACGGCCCGGAAGCCGCGGGCCCCGCCATGAGGGGGGGATTGCCGTCGCCGCCCGGTTTCAGCATGACGGCCGGGTGGATCGCGAGACGGGAGCGGACGGGATCATGTTCATCGACGGCGAATGGTGCGAGGCCGAGGGCGGCAGGCGGTTCGAGGTGTTCGATCCGGCGAGCGGGGCGGTGGTCGGCTCGGTCCCGGACGGCGGCGCGGCGGAGGCGCGGCGCGCGATCGCCGCCGCCGGGCGCGCCTTCGAGGCCTGGTCGCGGACCACCGCCTATCGCCGGGCCGAACTCCTGCTGAAGGCGCACGCGCTGATGACCGAGCGCGCCGAGGCGCTGGCCCGGACGATGACCGAGGAGCAGGGCAAGCCGATCCGCGCGGCGCGCAACGAGGTGCGCTACGGCGCCGACTTCCTGCTCTGGTTCGCCGAGGAGGCCAAGCGCGTCAACGGCGAGATCCTGCCCTCGGCCCGCCCCGACCAGCGCTTCATGGTGCTGCACCAGCCGGTCGGCGTGGTGGCGGCGATCACGCCGTGGAACTACCCGGTCTCGATGATCACCCGCAAGCTGGCCCCGGCGCTGGCGGCGGGCTGCACGGTGGTGCTGAAGCCGGCCGAGGCGACTCCGATGTGCGCCGTGGCGATGACGCGCATCTTCGAGGAGGCGGGCTTCCCGCCCGGCGTCGTGAACCTGGTGACGGCCTCCGATCCGGTTCCGATCGGGGCCGAGTTCACCTCCCATCCCGGCGTCGCCAAGCTGACCTTCACCGGCTCCACCGCCGTCGGGCGGCGGCTGGCCTCGGAGGCGGCGGGGCGCATGAAGCGCGTCTCGATGGAGCTCGGAGGGCATGCGCCCTTCATCGTCTGCAAGGACGCCGATCCGGTGCACGCGGCCAAGGGCGGCTCGCTGGTCAAGTTCCTCAACACCGGTCAGGCCTGCATCAGCCCGAACCGCTTCTACGTGCACGAGGCGGTCTACGCCCCCTTCGTGGAGACGCTGACCGAGCGGGTGCGCGCGATGAAGGCGGGGAGCGGCCTCGAGGAGGGCGTCGCCGTCGGCCCGCTGGTGAACGCGGCCGCCGTGGAGAAGGTCGACCGTCAGGTGCGCGACGCCGTCGACAAGGGCGCGGAGCTCCGCGCCGGCGGCGCGCGCCTGACCGAGGGGGCGCTGGCCAAGGGCCATTTCTACGCGCCCACGGTGCTCGCCGGGGTCACCTCCGACATGCTGATCCACCGCGAGGAGACCTTCGGCCCGGTGGCGCCGGTGATCCCCTACGGCGACGAGGACGACGTGCTGGCGATGGCGAACGACACCGAATACGGCCTCGCGGCCTACGTCTACACGCGCGACCTGTCGCGCGCGATGCACCTCTTCGAGGGGCTGCGCTTCGGCATCGTCGGGATCAACGACATCAACCCGACCTCGGCGGCGGCGCCCTTCGGCGGCATGAAGCAGAGCGGCCTCGGGCGCGAGGGCGCGCGCGAGGGGATCCACGAGTATCTGGAGACCAAGCTCGGCGGCTTCGCGATCTGACCGGCGCGCTCAGGGCAGCGGGCCGGTCAGGTGCAGGCGCACCTTGAGCGGCCCGTGCGGGAACGGCGGGCCGGGCGGCGCGAAGGGAAGGCCCGTGGCGCGCGCCAGCCCCGGCTCGGAGGTCAGCAGCGCCACGCGCCAGCCGGAGAAGCGGTCGAGGAGCGCGCGCCCGAGGCCGGCGTGCAGCGCGCGGAGGGCGTCCCGCTCGCCGAGGCGGGCGCCGTAGGGCGGGTTGACCACGACGAGGCCGGGCGGCCCCTCCGGCGGCTCCGCCTCGCCCGCGGCGCGGCGCACGAAGCGCACCAGCGGGGCGACGCCGGCGCGCTCGGCGTTGGCGCGGGCGCCGGCGAGGACCTCCGCGTCGCGGTCGCCGCCGAGGATCGCGGGCGGGTCGGCCGGCGGCGCGGCGGGGACGGCGGCGGCGCGAAGGGCGGCCCAGGCCTCCGGGTCGAAGCCGGCGAGCCGCTCGAAGGCGAAGGCGCGGGCGCGGCCGGGGGCGAGGCCGGCGACGATCTCCGCCGCCTCGATCGGCAGGGTGCCGGAGCCGCACATCGGGTCGAGCAGCGGCGTCCCGGGCGTCCAGGCCGCGGCGCGCAGGATCAGCGCGGCGAGGGTCTCGCGCAGCGGGGCGGCGCCGACGTCGCGCTTGGCGCCGCGCCGGTGCAGCGGCTCGCCCGAAGTGTCGAGGCTGATGGTGCAGAGATCGTCGTCGAGCCGGACCAGCACCCGGAGCGCGCCCGTCGCCCCGGCCGCCGCGCCGGCGCCGTCGCGGATCGCCTTGGCGACGCGGTCCGCCGCCGCGCCGGCGTGCCAGATGCGCGAGCGTCGGCTCGTGGCCTCGACCTTCACCGGCACGTCGGGGCGCAGCAGCGCCGCCCAGTCGACCCGGCGCGCGCGCTTGTCGAGCTGGGCGGGGTGCAGGGCGCGGAACTCGGCGACGCGCAGCAGCACGCGCCCCGCCCCGCGCAGCATGAGGTTGGCGCGCATCGCCTCGGCGAGGCCGCCGGCGACGACGACGCCGCCGGGCGCGGTCCGCGCCTCCGCGAAGCCGCGCTCGCGCGCCTCCGCGAGCAGGAGCGGCTCGAGCCCGGGGGGCGCGGCGAGGAAGAGTCCGGGCGGCGGCGCGGGCGCGGCGGCCGGCGCGGCCGGCGTCGGGGCGGCCGGCGTCGGGGCGGCCGGGGCGGCGCCGCCCACGTCCGGACCGCGGGCGCCCGCGCGGCCGGGGCGACGGCGGCCTTGCGGCCGACCGCCGCCGCGCCGCCTCGTCCCGTCTCCGCCCTTCGCGCCGCCCACCGTCCGCTCCTCGTCCCGCGCTTCGTCGCGGCCCCTGTGTCGGCTTTCCCGGGCCCCGGCGAAAGCCCCGTCGCGCCTCAGCCGCTTTCGCGCAGCTGCTCGTCCACCGCGGCGCTGCGCGAGCCCGGCGGCGGCACGATCGAGGACACCAGCCGGTAGAGGCCCGGCACGATGAAGAGCGTGATCAGCGTCGCGCCCGCGACGCCCGCGAGGACGGCGACGCCGATCACGCTCCGGCTCTCCGCCCCCGGCCCGGTCGCGAGGGCGAGCGGCACGGCGCCGAGCAGCGTGGCGACGGAGGTCATCATCACGGGGCGGAACCGGGCCTCGGCCCCGGCCACCGTCGCCTCGGCGAGCTCCATGCCCTCGGCCCGGCGGCGGTTGGCGAAGTCCACCACGAGGATCGCGTTCTTGGCGAGCAGGCCGACCGCCAGCAGAAGCCCGACCTGGCTGAAGATGTTGAGCCCCCCGCCCGTGGCCCAGAGCGCGGCGAGCGCGCCGGTCACCACCAGCGGCACCGCCAGCATCACCGCCAAGGGCTGCACGAAGCTCGAGAAGAGCGCCGCGAGCACGAGATAGACCACCGTCAGCGCCATCGCGAAGGCGACCTGCACCCCCGCTTCGGACTGCGTGAACTCCCGCGAGAGGCCGAGCCATTCGAGACCCGAAGCGCGCGGCAGTGTCGCCGCCTCGCGCTCCAGCGTCTCGATCAGCGAGGCGAGGTCCTCGCCCGGCGCAGGCACCGCCGAGAGCACCACCGCCGGGCGCCGGTCGATGCGCCGGAGGCTGGCTGCGGCGCCCTCCTCGCGCAGACGGACGACGGAGGCGAGGGGCACCGGACCCGCCGGCCCGCGCACCGCGATCTCGCCGACGTCGTCGGGCGAATCGCGGTCCTCCAGCCGCCCGCGCACGCGCACCTCGTAGGTCTCGTCGTCGCGGTAGAACTCGGTGACGTCGTCGCCCCCGACGAAAAGGCGCAAGGTCTCCCCGATCTCGGCGACCGAGAGCCCGAGATCGGCGGCGAGGCGTCGGTCGACCTCGACCGAGAGGCGCGGCGTCGAAGGGTCGTAGCCGAGCTCGATCGCGCGCATGCGCCCGGTCTCCCGCGCGAAGGCCGCGAGATCGCCGGCCCAGGCGTAGGCCTCCTCGTGGCCCGGGCCGGTGACGGCGGCCTGCAGGGGCTTGCCGAAGCTGGAGGGCACCAGCGAGGCGGGGCTGATCGGCACCGCCTCGGCGCCCGGGAGCGAGGCGATCGGGCCGGTGAGCTCGTCGACCAGCGCCTGCTGGGACATCTCCCGCTCGCCCCAGGGCTTCAGCTTCACGATCACCAGCGCCTCGTCGACCTTGGCGGGGCCGACCTCGCCGGCGCCGACGATGGCGATGACGTCCTCGACCGGGCCGTCCTCGCCCATGTGGGGGCGCACCAGCGCCTCGATGCGCTCGACCACGTCGGTGGTCGCGGCGAGGCTGGAGCCTTCGGGCGCGGTGACGGGCACGATGAAGACGGCGCGGTCCTCGGTCGGCGCGAGGCCGCCCGGCAGGCGCTGCATCAGGCCCCAACCCAGGGCGCCGAGGGCGACCGCGGCGAGGGCGGCGAGCCAGGGCGCCCGGACCAGCCCGCCGACGAGGCGCCCGTAGCCCCCCCCCGCCCGGTTCAGCGCCCCGGCGAAGAGCCGGGCCGGCAGCGCCGCGCCCTCGGCCGAGGCCGGGGCCGCGCGCGCCGCCACCGCCGCGCCGAGGCTGAGCGCGAGGAAGGAGGAGAGCACGACGGCGGCGGTCAGCGTGACCGCGAACTCGGTGAAGAGCCGGCCGACGAAGCCGGTGGAGGCGGCGATCGGGAGCAGCACCGCCGCCAGCACCACCGTCGTCGCGACCACCGGCGCGAACACCTCGCTTCCGCCGCGCACGGCCGCGGCGAGCGCCGGCTCGCCCCGCTCGCGCCGGCGCGCGACGTTCTCGATCACCACCACCGCGTCGTCGACCACGAGGCCGATGGCGAGCACCAGCGCCAGCAGCGTCAGCGTGTTGATGGAGAAGCCCGCGAGCAGCATCGCCGCGAAGGCGCCGACGGCCGAGACCGGGATCGTCGCCGCCGGCGCCAGCGTCGCGCCGAGCGAGCCGAGCGAGAGCCAGACCACCGAGACCACGAGCCCGACGGTGATCAGCAGCGTCAGCACCACCTGGCGGATCGAGCCTTCGATGAACACCGACTGGTCGTAGGAGATCGCCCGCTCGACGTCCGGCGGCAGGCGCGCGTCGAGCGCCTCGAGCTCGGCCTTCACCGCGTCGGCGACGGCGAGGGTGTTGGCGCCGGAGCGGCGCACGATGCCGAGGCCGACGGCGGGCTCGCCCGAGCGGCGCACGGCGCTGCGGTCGGTCTCGGCGCCGAGCTCGATCACGGCGACGTCGCCGAGGCGCACCGGGCCGCCCGGCCCGTCCCGGAGCACGAGGTCGCGGAAGCCCTCCGGATCGGGCAGGCGCGTCTCGGTGCGCACGACGTATTCGCGGCTCGGCGTCTCGAGCCGTCCGCCCGGCGCCTCGAGGTTCTCGGTGCGCAGCGCGCGAGCGACGTCGGCGGCGGTGACGCCCCGCGCCTGCATCCGCGCACGATCGAGTTCGACGCGCATCGCGTAGCGCCGCGCGCCGCCGAGGATCACGCGGCTGACGCCGTCGACGATGGAGAGCGGATCGAGCAGCCGGCGCACGGCGATGTCGGTCAGCGCGCGGCGGTCGCGGATCTCCGAGGTCAGGGTGATCCACATCATCGCCTGCGCCTCGGCCGCCGCCTTGCGGATCACGGCGTCCTCGGCCTCCTCCGGGATCTCGCTGCGCGCCGCCGAGACGCGGTCGCGCACGTCGGCGGCCGCGGCGTCGAGGTCGCGGTCGAGCTCGAACTCCACGGTTATCGAGGAGAAGCCGGGCCGAGAGGTGGAATCGATCAGCTCGACGCCCTCGACGCCGTTCAGCTCGTCCTCGATGGCGCGGGTGACGTCGCGCTCCACCACCTCCGCCGCGGCGCCGGGATAGACCACCGTGACCGAGACCCGGGGCGGATCGACGTCGGGGTATTCGCGCACCGGCAGGCGCAGCGCCGCGGCGGCGCCGAGCACCAGGATCAGCAGCGCCGCGACCACCGCCAGCACGGGGCGGCGGACCGAGAGTTCCGGCAGCGTCATCCGCCGTCCTCCCCGGCGGCCTCGCCGCCGCGACCCCCGGCGGCCTCGCCGCCCTGCCCCCCGGCGGCCTCGCCGTCCCGCCGCGCGGCGGGACGGCCGGTGTCGTCCGACGCGGCGCCGCCCTCTCCGTCGCCGCCCGAGACTGCTTCGTCTCCGCCGCTCCCCTCCCCGAGCGGACGGATCGGCACGCCGTCGGAGACCTTCTGCAGGCCGGAGACGATCACGCGGTCGGCTTCGGACAGCCCGGAGCGCACTTCGAAGCGGTCGCCGTCGAGCACGCCGAGCTCGAGCGGGGTCCGGCGCGCGACGAGGCCGTCCCCGCCCTCCTCGGCCCGCCAGGCCCAGGCGTCGAAGCCCTCGCGCGTCACCGCGCTCTGAGGCACGAAGACCGCGCCCTCGCGCCGCGCCACGGTCACCGCGACTTCGAGGAAGGCGCCGGGCGCGAAGCCGCAGGACGCCGGCAGCATCGCCTCCAGGGTCCGGGTCCGGCTCGCCGGATCGGCGAGAGGGGAGGCGAGGAGGATGCGCGCGCGGCCGCAGTCCTCGCCGGCGCCTTCGTCGCGCAGCGCGACCTCGCCGCCGTCCGCCGCGCGCTCGGCCAGCGCCTGCGGCAGGGCGAAGCGCACGCGCAGGTCACCGACGGTGCGCAGAGAGGCGATCGGATCGCCGGGCGCGAGCACCGCGCCGGGGCTGACGTCGACGAAGCCGACGCGCCCGCCGAACGGCGCGCGCACGGTGCGGTCCTCCAGCCGCCGCTCGGCCGCCGCCACCTCGGCGCGGGCGCGCTCGGCGGCGGCGCGCGCGGTCTCGACCCGGGCCTCGGCGACGACGTCGCGCTCGAGCAGCGTGCGCTGGCGGGCGAGTTCGGCCTCGGCCTCGGCGGCGGCCGCCTTGGCGGCCTCGAGGGCGCTGCGCTGGGCGGAGGTGTCGAAGCGCAGGATCGGCTGTCCGGCGACGAGTTCCGCGCCGTCGTCCACGAAGACCCGCTCGACGCGGGCCGCGACTTCGGCCGAGACGGCGACGGCCTCGGCCGCGACGACCTCGCCCGAGGTCTCGAAGAGATCGCGCGCGGTCCCGGTCCCGACCCGCGCGAGGCGGACGGGGACCGCGCGCTCCTCCCGCTCGACCTCCTCCTCGCCCGGAAGCCAGCCGGCCAGCGGCGCGGGCAGGACGGAGCGCACCGCCTCCGGGGCGGCGAGCCAGACGGCGAGGGCGAACACGCCGAGCGCCGCGGCGAGGGCGATGAACAAGCGGATCGGAAATCTCCTCCACGAATGCGCCCCCGGCACGGAGGCGGCTCCCGCGGCGCCGGCAAGCCGGCCGCCACGCCCAACGAACGGCGACCCGCCCGGGCGGTTCCGGCCCGGAACCGTCGCCGGCGATCGTCCTGCCCGCCCGCGCCCGCATGTCGCGCCTTGCGCTCGGGCGGCGCCCGGGTCCGGCCTGCGGCGACCGCCTCCCGACGCGGAGACGTCGCGGGCCCGGCAAAGGAGACTAGG
>Ga0102940_1000473_pt1 | contig 27584 bp, 20 predicted proteins | sample SalPonR2_C_D1_MG_FD_78215 | JGI IMG/M metagenome (GOLD analysis project Ga0102940, IMG submission 78215) | Salt pond soil microbial communities from South San Francisco under conditions of wetland restoration - Salt Pond MetaG R2_C_D1_MG | ecosystem: Environmental > Aquatic > Marine > Intertidal... | reverse complement strand
CTGATGGCGAATGACTTAAACTTTCCGGCCCAATACCGCGACGGTATGTTTATTCTGGACTGGAGCTTCGGGACCATCTACTTCGTCGACCTGGAGCCCGCCGGCAGTACTTACCAGGGCACTGCCTCCGAGTTCTTCTCGGGAACGCCCTTGCCGCTCACCGACGCCATCGCCGGAAAGGACGGTTCCCTGTACTTCGCTACCGGCGGCCGTAAGCTGGTTTCGCATTTCTACCGCCTTACCTATACCGGTTCAGAAACGGAAGAGGACGCCCAGCTGACCGCCGGCAGCACGGAAGCAGAACTGAGGACGCTCCGCCGTTCCCTCGAATCATTTCATGGCAAAAGGTCTCCGGAGGCCGCCGCGCTCGCCTGGGCCCACCTCAACCACCCCGATCGCTTCATCCGCTACGCCGCCCGCCTGGCCCTGGAACACCAGGACCCGGAAACCTGGGAAGACCGCCTGTGGGAAGAGACGGACCCGGTTCGCAAAATTCAGGGAACGATCGCCCTGGCCAGACATGCACAGGCTTCTATTCCGTCCAGCGCTTTTGAACTGCTGCACGCCATTGAATGGGAAAGTCTGGACCGGGCACAACAGCTCGACCTCCTGCGGGCATACGCCCTGATGATGATTCGCCGGGGAGATCCTGATCCTACTCAGCGCCAAAAAGTGATCGATCGCCTCCAGGCGCATTTTCCCTCCGGCGACCCCCTGATGAACCGGGAAATCAGCGAGCTGCTGGTCTACCTGGAAGACAAATCCGCCACTGCCGCCTGCCTGGATTTGCTGGAGCAACACGCTGCCGATACGGTAAATACCGATCCCGATCTCTTGTCAGTAAAAGTCACCAACCGAAGCGAACAATACGGGCCCGCTATTCAGGGTATGCTGGACAGCATGCCGCCAACCGAGTCGATCCACTATGCTGTCCTGCTGAGCCGAACAGACCTGGGCTGGACCCACGAAATGCGCGAGCGCTACTTCGACTGGTTCTTCGAAGCCCTCAACCGTACGGGCGGCATGAGCTATAAAGGCTTTCTTGATAATATCCGCCTGGCAGCGCTGGACAAGGTGCCCGAGACGGATCGCGACTATTTCCGGGAGCGTTCGGGATTCTTCTCTCCGGCGCAGGCGCTGGCCGACCTGCCGCAGCCGGAAGGGCCGGGCAAGGTATGGACCATCCCGGAAATCTGGGATCTTTTCAATCCCGATTCTACCGACTACGAGGGGAATATCGAAAAGGGCCGGGTGGTTTACCAGGCAGCCATGTGCATCACCTGCCACCGCATGGAAGGAGAGGGTGGCATCATCGGCCCCGATCTCACCCAGTTGCACACCCGCTTCAAGCGGGGCGACCTGCTGTACTCCATCGTCAACCCCAGTGAGGAAATCTCCGACCAGTACGCCTTTACGATGTTTGAACTGAAGGACGGTACGAAAAAATACGGCGGTATCGTGCGGGAAACGGATAAGGCTTATGCCATCATTACCAACCCTTACGACGTGACCAACACGGCCTCGGTAGCGAAAGAGGATATCCTGGAGATGGGGCCCTCACCTGTTTCTCCTATGCCCCCCGGACTGCTCAACCGGCTGAATGGGGAGGAGATTGCGGATTTGTTTGCGTATTTGCTGGATAGAGAGGAGGTAGAGGAAGTCGGAATTGGGAAGTCGGAAGTGGGAAGTGGGAAATCGGCCATACGGCTCTTCGCTTCGCTCCGAGAAGTCGGAATTGGGAAGTCGGAAATCGGAAATCGGGACCGAAAATAAAACAGGGAAAAGCGGTGCTGTTCCGGCTTTTCCCCGTTCGTTAATAATTTTCTTTTTTTAAAGTTAGGCCCGCTGCATGGTCATGACCCCTTCCGGACCCCCGCGATTGGGACAGCTGTCATTTACACGGGTCATAGTCATGGTGTTGCCTTCGATCTTGTAGTTGTACACGGCTTTGGCGGTGCAGTCGCTGCCGCTGGTGTCCTGAATGGTCATCTTTCCGCCCTCGGCCGTATATTTTCCTTTGACCTCCACGCTGCCGTCGGCGCCCCAATCGAGGGCGTAGGTGCCGTCCTCTGAAATGGTGGCTTTAATCGTCATCATGTTGCCGCTTTCGTCGGGAACACTCATCTTCCAGGTGCCGGCGATATCCTGCGCCATCAGGCCGATAGGCAGGCATACGAGTACAGTAAGGATCATTCGGTGGATTGCTTTCATCATTGTAGGTTTGGTGAAAATAATAGTTTATATAATGATCCTAATATGCAAAAAAATACATAAAAAATTTTGGGTGATTCGATTAATGCAAGAAAATAAATGACGGAGAATTGAAGGGAGGAGCCTTTTCCAGGCGGTGAACGACTCACGGAGGGGAGCACTTTAGCTTCTTTTTTTAACCCGGATTATTCATGGCAAGTCCATGAATAATGACGAATAATGATCGTAAGTATTTGATTTTCAAACATTTGTGCCAGGGTTAAAACAATGCCATTGTGACATTTTTTTCGGCGCTGATCAGCCGGAATAGTTCCCGGGTGGAGAGGGAAGGTTCTATATTCAATTCTTTTCTGAGAATTTCGGCACATTTATAATACTGCCTGATGGCCTTGTCGCGGTAGCCCAGCCGGTAGTAACAGAGAATCAGCTTGCGGTGTACATCCTCCAGGCAATCATCTTTTCCGAGCATCTTTTGCAGTACCTGAATGGTGGCCGGATAGGCATCATTGGCAAAGAAATGAGCCGCCATGCGATCCAGAATGAACAGATAGATCTCCTTCATATTATCTCTTTCCGATTCGCACCACTCGTCGTAGTGGATGTCTTCCAGAAAGTCGCCGCGGTAGAAGGAGGCGGCCCTTTGATAATCGGGAAGCGCCTTCTGCCGGTTCTCTTTGCGCTCCTTCGATCGTCCGCTGCGCCAGTGCCGCAGGAATTGATCAGCATCGGTTGAAATGTCCAGGGCAGGGCTGATGGAGTAAAAGTCATTTTCGTAATGAATGAGCTCTTCTTCCGGCATCGCTTCCTGAAAGTGCCGCCGGATATTATGGATAGCGACATTTAGTGATTTACGGGCGGCGGAGGGTGGATTATCGCCCCAAAATCTGGAAAGAAGGGTTTCTCGGTGGATGCTCTTTTCGTGGTGATACAGCAGGTATGCCAGAACCGCGTTAAATTTTTCTCCCGGTAGTTTTTTAAGGATCTTACCCAGGATTTTTATCGTCAGGGGACCGAAAAAGCGGACTTCGATTTGATGAGGTTCTTTGCTTTCATTGGGAGGCAGAAATAGATTGCCTGAAGGCAAAACGCCGGGCGGGATTTTGAACACATGAACGGAATCGCTGCTTTTATCCGCGCCGTCACTGCTGAACCAGTCGTGAAAGACGCGGCCCAGTCGGTTGAATAAGGAAGGTAGGACCTTCCGGCTTCTTTTTTTCAGATGGGGTTCGATGATCCGGAGGAATTCATCCGGATGTAGTGGAAAAAGCAGGTAGTCTTTCACACCGTGCCGGAAGGCCTGAATAATGTCCTGCCTGTCCGGCTGATCGGCGAGAAAAAACACGGGGATATCCGGGAGTTTTTCCCGGAGGCTGCTCAAGCAGTTCAATGCTTTATGGCTGGGATCCTCCTGAAAGATTATTGCCAGATCGGGAATAGGGTGAAGATCTTTTTCATTGAGCTGGTGCAGCAACGGAAAAATCCCTACGGTACAGGTTCCCGGCAAGAGGCGGGTTGCCTGGTAAAAATGGTCCGGATATCCACCAAATATGAGTATACGGGGAGGCTGCATTTGCTATTGTATTGGGGTTAAAGTTATTCACCGGCGCCTGCTAATGGTATATAATTCCGAGATAAGATCAGAGTGATTCTAAAAGGAGAAAAGACAACTTAGGGTGAACTTAGCCAGTAAGAGGAATAGCTTACGAAGGTGACTTTTAAGCATATGACTTTTTAAACTATGCTTCGTTTAGTTGGTCTTTAAATTTACAAAAAATTTAGGCGTCATCCTATACCTTTTCCTGTTTTTTTGGAAGGAGACGGTGTACAAAATGAGCTTCCCCACGCTCATTTAAACCGGTGGTTGTCCGGGGGGGGGGGACCGGTTAGTTTAACATAAGCAGCTGGCTTTCAGACAGGTCGGATTCTTTTGTTTCCCCGCTGGGATGCAGACTGACCGTAAAGCGGTACATGCCGGGATGCAAATTATTGGCTTCCCAGATAGAAATAAAGAGGCGGCCGTGTTTGAGCTCACTCCGGGCTTCCTCCACCATGACGGTTTTATTTTCTGCCAGTGATTTGACGAGCAGGGTGGTTTCAAAGGTCTGGGCAGGGGCATTGATTTCAGCTTTGGGAATGATTTCAATTTGTCCCAGTTCTCCGGATCTGGCAATTTTTCCGATGGTGGCTCCCCTGATGTCGCGGATCTTCATTTCCACTTGGTGCTGAATTCCTTTATCCTTTATTTCAGGCATGGATTGCCGGGCGGGAATTTCCCGTTGCTCAGACAGGGGCGTATCAACGCCTTCAGCCGTTTTCTTCTTTTCTTCCGGCAAATGGGACCGCAGGAAGTCGACGATCTGTTTCCCGTCGCAGGTTTCCAGCTTTTTGGCGTTTCCCGAAAAATCGTGTCTGAGCATCCAGACGTCAGAATCCGGATAGTAAATGACGGAGAACTTGTACCTCGGCATACTGCCGGTTTCTTCCGGCTGCGGAATTTCCTGTACCATCCTCTCCTGATCTTTTTCTGTTTCTCTTTTTTCATCGGCCTCCGCCGCATCAAAAACGGGAACCTCCTCATCGAGGCCCTGCAACAACTCGATTTTCTCCTCCATTTCTTCTTTGGAGTCAAACATCCGGCTGCGGCCGATCTCCTGATAATTGGCGGCTTTTAATACAAAGTAGCGCTGCCCTTTTCTTGTCTTTTTTTGTTCATAGAGGTCGTCTTCACCGGCGTAGCGAAGAACGGACTGTATACCGTTGTCGCGGCTCTTTTCCGATTGGTAGCCGTGGCTGTAGAGAAGCGGTTCCCCTTCGCGGTCGTTGAACTGAAAATAGTAAAGACCATCTTCTTTAAAGAAAGTGGTAAAGCCGTACCGTTTCGTTTCCGGTTTCATGGTTTTCTATTTTTAGGCTCCGGCGGAGTGGAATACCCGGCAATTAATTCCGGTTGTTTCCTTAGTTCCGGAAATTGGTTGAAAATGGAAAAAAAGGGGACCTGATCCTCTCAACCAGGTCCCCTCCTTGCTCTCTGATGGGAATAACATTTGCTGTTTCCCGTTTAGGTTAATCCTGATAGACCTGGATCAGGCCGAGGTCGGCAAAACCGGCGATCGGGGTGGCTACGTTGGCAGGGGTATGCCAGATCATCGTTACCACTACCCGGTACACCTGAGCGCCTACGTCGCCTGCCGGAGCAAGATCGGCGAGGACGTCTTCTGGAATTTCAATGCTCTCTGTGTTGGTTGCCGCGTTCATCAGCGCTTCACCGGCGGCAGGAACACGCTTGTAAACGTTACCGGGACCTTCGCCGGAACCCATTTTTTCAAATAGTACCGTCAGGTGCCAGTGCCCGCTAGCAGGCAGGAAATTAGGAATAAACCCTTCACACTTCCAGTTGAAATTCAGGAAAAGTTTTTGGTCGGCATGGAGAATGTTCACCGGCGGTGAAGCGAAGGGAAAGTTACCCATGGGAGGAACAGCGCCACCTCCGAACATACCGCCTTCTTCTCTGATTCGGACGTCGCCTTGGACACTAAGCGCCCAATCCGGTAAGTTGCTTTCAAATTGCAGTTGTGCCATAACATTGGTTTTTTGCAGCTCTTCTTCCCTCAAGTTGATTGAACGAAGAAGGGTCACAGGTTAAATGTTGGATTGAATGATTAATCTTTTGATTTCAATCTTAAGTTATTCAACTCCAATTATTCCAGCCTTAGCTGCCAGATAAATGCTGATGAAAAAACGGTAAAAAAACGGTGAAATTAGAAATAGGAAATCTAAAAGGGGAAATAAGAAATAGGAAGGAAGGGTTGATCCTTGAAAAGTCGACGGAAAGAAGGAACGGAAAACAGAGTAGGAGAGAACAAGGGAACTTTGAGAAAACTATAAAAAAGCTCAAAGCTCCCTTGTCCTGTTGAATCTAATTTAAATCAGTTAGGATTGTATTTTTCCAGCTGCGCGCCTGTCGGCTGGTGCATTCCGCTGTGCAGTGCATTTTCATCGCCGCTGTCGACGAGATTCATTTCACTGGTTGTAGGATTCCATTTGCGTACATAATCGCATTGGGGGCATTCGAAAATCAACCAGTCGCCCTCGCGACGGCTTTTGCAAGTATGTTTTTCAAAACCCTCGGATTGAAAATTCATATGATGAGACATGAAAAAATTTATTTTATTTGGATAAAGGTTAAAAAAATGATATTCCAATAACTGCTTTCATCCCATTTCTGCAAGCATCACGGGGGAGTGGCAAAGCGTGAATTGAATTACTAAATTGGTTTAAGGGGGTGTCTCAGAAGGTTTTGAGGGGCAAAACGGGAAGTTCTTCCCGCAGTTAATGGGTTGGGGGCGTTTTATAAGAATTAAGATAGTCAATCCGGTAATAAAACGAAATAATCAGCCAATTAGTTTTAATCAAATAATCAGTCTATTGGCGCCCTTACTAAATTGAGCTGGACTTCTTCCCAGCGGGGCTTCATTTTTGGGTAATCCTAAAACACCCGACAATGAAGACTCAGCTGTTCCTTGCTTTTTATATAAAGGAGTGTAAAACCCACCGGTCTTTAGCCGGTGGGATGGAAGCGACCCGCTTCACCCCTGGGATAAGATGTACTGCCGAATCGTATCTGGAGCGGCTTCTCCGATAGAGCAAACGAAATAGCCATCCGACCAAAATGTTCGTTCTCTCCAGAAGTGCTTTGACAAGTATTTCCAGTGCTTTTTCCAAATAGCCACGGTTGATTGTTGTTTTAACCTGCGGACAATGGAGGAGATGGACAAACGAGGAATATATCGGATAAGAAAATGTATGTGATCTGTGTCAGATTCAAAAAGTTCCATTTCAAAGTCAGACAGACGGGCAATGGCTGAAAGCAACTCCTTCATCCAATTCTGATCACCCTCCCCGAAGGACGGCGCGGGCGGAGGTTTCCGGTAATCGATCGATAACTGGTATTGGCCCCGTTTATAGATTTCTTCCAATACCGCGCCTAAATCGAGGCGGACGTCTTCATCCTCCTTTTTCAGGGGTGCGGGAACCACCGGCAACGGTTCCCGGACGTTAAAAGCCCAGGTATCCGTAACCCAAGCACTCAAGAACTCCCTTTCTTCCGCAAAACTATCCCCGGCCGGTTACCATTATGTTTTCCTTCCTCAATCACCGGCGCACCGTTGACCAGTACAAACCGGAAGCCGTTGGCATAGGCATGAGGCACTTCAAAGGTAGCGCGGTCGCCGACTGTTTCCGGATCGAAGACCACGATGTCGGCGGCGTAGCCGCGGCGCAGCAGGCCGCGGTCTTCCAGTTGGAAGCGCTGTGCCGGCAGCGAGGTCATCTTACGGACGGCCTCTTCCAGCGTGAGGATACCCTTTTCGCGCACGTAGCGACCCAGCACGCGGGCGTTGGTGCCGTAGGCGCGGGGGTGGGGGCTGCCCTTGCCGAACTGCGGGATGCCGGCGTCGGAGGCGACCATCGCCATGGGAAACTGCATGATGCGTTGTACATCCTCCTCGTTCATTTTGTGATAGACCATCTGGACGCGCTCGCCCTTTTCCATCATGTAGAGGATGGTTTCCATTTCGCTTTCCAGGTCGACGGGGCGTTCCCGTATTTCGTTGATCTCGCTGAGGCTTTTCCCTTCGTAGGCAGGCTCCCAGGAGCAGCCGGCCACGTAGGCCCAGCTATAGTCGTCGAAGCCCATCTGGTCGACGATCTTTTTCATTTCGCGCTTGATCTCGACGCGCGTATCCGGGTCTTTCAGCCGGATGTTGAGCGAGTCGCGGCCGCCGGCCAGCGCCCAGCTGGGCAGCAGCACGCCCAGGCGCGTCGAGCTGGCCGTGTAGGGATACTGGTCGACCGTTACGTCGATGCCCTGGCTGCGATAGCTCCTGATCTTTTCGATAAGTTCGTGGCTTCGGCCCCAGTTGACTTTACCGGTAATTTTAAAATGAGAGATTTCCACGGGGATATTCGCCGCCTTGCCGATGTAAACCGCTTCGTCGATGGCGTCGAACACGCGATGGTCTTCATTGCGGATATGGGAGGCGTAGATGCCGCCATGTTGGGCGGCGGTTTGCGCGAGGGCCACTACTTCGTCCGTATCGGCAAAGGTGCCCGGGGTGTAGATCAGCCCGGTTGACAGGCCTACGGCGCCCTCTTGCATGGCTTTGGCCACCAGGGTCTGCATTTGCTGTAGTTCTTGTGCGGTGGGGGCGCGGTCATCCTCACCTATCACCGCCCGCCGTATGCTATTGTGCCCGACCAGGGAAGCGAGATTAATCGAAAGCCCGTTGCTTTCCAAAGCTTTAAAATAAGCCCCCAGGTCAGTAGAAGAGCCGCCGCAGTTTCCGGTGATGATAGCGGTAACGCCGTCGTACAAAAAGTTGTCGGCCGTGGGCCGCTCATCGATGCTGCGCTCCACGTGGGCGTGGACGTCGATAAAGCCAGGCGCAACGACCATCCCGGCTACATCGATGACGCGTTTGGCGCGGCGCCGGCTCAGGTCGCCGATAGCGGCAATTTTTCCCTTGCGGATGCCGACGTCGGCAACGATCCATGGGTTGCCTGTGCCGTCGATCACGCGGCCGTTTTGTAATACCAGGTCGAGTTTTGGAGCCTGGAAAAGACCGGCAATGAAAGCCAGGAGAACAGTGAAGTATAAATGCATGCAATTCGTTTTACAAGGATTGGAGGATTAAATGATCAAAAAGCTAAAGGTAAGTTAACCATCGATCTTCTGTTATTCAAAAACCGTTCCAGCTTTTTGGTAAAGTCAAATTATCTGCAAGAATTACAACGGACGCTTTTTTAGTCTTCCACTAATTCCCGGCTCAGCAAGTCCAGGCCCTGCTGCAGCTTGCTTTCGGTTTTTTCGTAAATCGCCTGTTTCTCCTCTCCCAGCGCGATGCTCACCTGCAGGAAGTTATTGAGGTGGAAGGTGTAGAACCAATCGGGATCCATGACCTCCACGGGCGATATCTGCATGTGTTGCAAGAGTTCGGGAAGGGTTTCGTCTATGAAAAAATCGAGATGATTTCCCTCCAGCCGATTGATATAAATGTATTGCTCCTCCAGGCCCTGTAGTAACTGCAGGATTTCCTGATTCTCCACCAGATGGATCTCGCCGCTGTTGACCAGCGATTCGTAGATGTTGCTGCTGCGATGGAAATCCGAAATTTCGCTGAGGTTGAGCGCAATATGCGCCAGCGTATCGAGCCGGTTGCGGTCCTGTTGCCGGATGAGATAACTGCCGTAGCGATACTGCTCCATCCCGGTCTGGTTTTGATTCATATTGCCCCGGATATTGCTCAAGTCTTCCCGCAGTTCCCGCTGTATATTCGCATAGATCTGCTGTTCGGCCTTCCGTTCCTGGATGTTGGAGTTCCAGCGGTCGAGCAGAAAGGGCACGGAAATGCCCAGGGCGACGATGAAGAATTCGTATACGTAGTGGCTCCATTCAAGGCGGATGCGTTGCACCAGGCTTTTTTTCTCTTCCGGAGCGGTGGTTTCCTCAGGAGACCTCATAGCAGTCGATCTTTTCTACTAATTTCTAATATTGCAGGCAGGTGGACAAGAAATTTTTGTGTTACAGAGCACTTGCGGTTTAAGGTATCACGAAGCGCGCACTGTAAATGATCCCTTCTACTGACAAGGCTTCCAGCAGATAAGCGCCGCTTTTCAATGTAGCGACCGGCACTTGCAAACGGCTCTGGGCATCCTCTTCCGGGTCCCATTCCCTGATCACGCGCCCCGAAAGGTCGGTGATGCGAAGTTGTTGCCAGTCGCCGGCCTCCATTCGTTCGATATTCAGCAAATCACCGGCTGGATTGGGGAACAGGCGAAGCGTTTTGGCGGTATTACCGGGCCGGAAGACACTCGTGGCCACCTGTTGGCCGTAAATTTCAAAGTTGTCAAAGTAATAGGTGTTGCCGGTACGAGTGTTGGAAGCAAACAAAAAGATCAGCTGATCCACGCTGCTGCCGGTTGTGCTGCCGTCCGGCTGATCCAGCAGGGAAAACTCCAGTCGCTCCCATTCGTTCTGTTTGGTCGTGCGGGCTTCGAAGCGGCTGTGGCGACCGGTGGGATAATTGGCGACTGTAGCCCGGCTGCTGTTTTCGAGCTGCAGCAGCACCAGGGTGCCGGCCGGGGCGTCGGTATACACATCGATGAAGAATTTCTTTTCGCGGTCGACAAATTCATCGCCGTTTTCGATGGCGTCGGATTGGTAGACGAGCACATCGAACTGTTCCGAGCCGTTGCGTTCGTAACGCCCCGCCAGAGCCGAGGCGTTGACAGAATTGGCTTCGGGATTGTCGACATTTTCCGTAAGGGAGCCTGTACTGAAGTCAAAATCGATGAGGGCTTCATCGTCGAAATTTTCCAGGGTTTGGACGGGGACAAAAGCGGGTTCGACAAAAATGTTCAGCTGCAGTTGCTGCTCGCTGCAGTCGCTGCTGATGACGGCCGTAATATCGCCGCCCGTCTCACCCCAGTCGACCGTTATGCGGTCGCTACCCTGTCCGGATACGATAGTCGCGCCGGTGGGTACGCTCCAGTTAATGGTAGCCCCTTCGGGCAAATTACTGAGTTGGTAAGCAACGCCTTCCGCCCGGTTTGGCACGCGGCGTTCGCCGTGGACAGAAGGCTTGTTCGCATCATAGACGCGCACGTAGTCGACCTCCATGATTTGCGGAAAGCGCGTAGTGCCGTCTGGCGCGCCCGGCCAGTTGCCACCCACGGCGACATTGAGCAGGAAATGGAAATCCTGGTCGAAAGGCCAGCGGTCGGGCGCCACGTTCGATTTCGTTTTGCTGGAATAAAGGTAGCCGTCGACGTACCAGCGGATCTCCCCCGGTTCCCACTCGACGGCGAATTCGTGGAAGTCATCGGCAAACTGACCGGTATGCAGTTTGTAGCTTTCGCCGCTCTGCCGGTTGTTCGGCCAGGGCTGTCCGAAGTGGATGGTGCCGTGCACGGTGGCGGGCTCGCTGCCGATGAGTTCCATGATGTCGATCTCGCCGCTCTGCGGCCAGCCACCGTAGACCTCGTCGGTAGGCAGCATCCAGAAGGCCGGCCAGAGGCCGCGGCCGGTGGGTAACTTGATACGCGCCTCGAAGCGGCCGTAGGTCCAGTCACCCTGGTCGATTGTGCGCAGGCGGGCGGAAGTGTAGTTGCGGCCGTTCGAATTTTCGCGTTTGGCAGTGATTTTCAGGGTGCCGTCGCTCACTTCCGCGTTCTGTGACTGGTACCATTGCAATTCATTATTACCCCAGCCGCAGAGGTCGGGCGAGATGTCACAACCGTCGCCGGTCTGATAACTCCACTTACTCAGATCGAGTGTTGTGCCGTCGAACTCATCCTGCCAGATGATTTGAGGGCATTGGGAGAATAGTCCTTCACATGGCAAAAGAGCCAGGGGAATAAGGGTGCCCCGAAGGATCAAAGCTTGTAGGTAAGTGATCAAGCGCATATCTTTTCATTTTTCGAAACTGAGACAGGAAGATAACAACCAACACTCAATCAGTGCCCATTTGCGAAAGCAAATGTGCCCGTTTGGCTAATCGACGGCAAAGAGGGGTATGAAAAAGCCTCTTTAAAATCGAACTTTGAACCCAGGAACTATTCTTCCACCCGCCAGTCCTCCGCCGATTCTCCCCAGACGTACCGGTTGAACCAGCCCCAGTTGTGCCCCATGGCCGCCAGCCGTTCCTTGGGCCGGGTGATGCCGTGGCCGAAATTCTTATAGACGATCAGTTTGGTCGGCACGCCTACATCCTGCAGTCCCTGATAGAGTTTGTAGGCATTGGGGATGGGAACGCGCTGGTCGTTCTCCCCGTGCTGTATTAGTGTAGGTGTGCTCGCCTGGTTGATGTTGGTCATCGGCGAAGTCTTTTCGTAGATTTCCATGTTTTCCCAGGGCGTCGCTTTAAGGTATTGCCGGGTAAAAGGATGGATGTCGGTATTGACGTAGTAGGTCACCCAGTCGGAGATGCCCGCGCCCACGGAAATAGCTTTAAAGCGATCGGTATTAGTGGTTAGAAAAGCGGAGATATAGCCGCCCTGGCTCCAGCCCATGCAACCCATGCGGGTGGTGTCTATAAGCCCCTGATCAGCGAGGTAATCCACGCCGCTGAGCACATCCCAGGCATCGCCCACCCCGAGGTTTTTGACATTGAGGGAGCGGAAGGCCTCCCCGTAGCCGGCCGAGCCGCGATAGTTGACGCGCAGCACCAAAGCCCCTTTGTTGAGCCATTGCACGATGGGATACACATAGGCCGGAACTGGCGTGGGCCGGTCGACTCCCGTCGGGCCGCCGTGGATGACGACGAGCAGGGGATACCGGCGATTGGGATCGTAGTCCTGCGGTTTGTGCAGTACGCCTTCGATGGTCGCTCCGTCGCGGCTTTTCCAGTTGATGACCTCACTGCCGGCTACGCGCCAGCCTTCGATCTGGGCGTTCATATGGGTGAGCCTGAGCGGTTCGGGCGTACGGGCGGAGCTGGTATAGACCTCGGACAGGTCATCGCCACTGGTAGCCAGGTAGGCGATGCGGGCACCGCGCGGCGTCATGCTGAAGGCGTAGATCTGCGGGCTGGGCGCCGGCCAGCGGTTTACCTGGCCGCTCTCCGGGTCCAGGCGGAAGAGGTGGCGCTCGGTGCGTTGGTTGGCGACGAAGTAGATGCCGCTCTCGTTCCAGGTGATGCCGTAGGGGTTCTCGTCGAAGTCTTCAGCCAGCCGGACAGGGTCGCCGCCCGCCACCGGAATTTTGAACAGCAGCGGATTAGTATAGTACACTGCCGTCGTATCTTCCGAAGAGCGATGATAGAGAAGAAATTCGCCATCGGGTGACCAGGCATCCAGCAACTCAGGCAGGGAACTGTCGAGAAAAGGCCGGTATTCACCGGATGTCAGGTTCAGTAAGGAAATGTCGGCTCCGAAGAAGGAATTGATCAGCGGATCGGGTTGATGTTGGAATGCGATGTGTTCGCCGGCGGGCGACCATTCAAAGCCCGTTATCGTGAAGGCGACGCTGTCGACCAGCGCCTCCGGTTCCGGCCATTCGGGGCAGTCCCAGGGCTGGGCTTCTTTCTTCTCGTCTTCGTAGCAGGGCAGCTCGTCGGGTGCCTGCCGTCCGGGATCAAAGTCGACGGCGTAAAGCCAGGAGCGGCGGTATTCGGCGTCCTCCACGGCGTAGTCGCCGTAAATCTTGTCTTTTTGTTTTTCCACTTTCGATTCCGGCTCCTGCATCGTGAAGGCGATGCGCTGCCCATCGGGCGACCAGCGGAAGCTGCCGATCGAGCGCTCGACGTTGGTGACGGGGAAAGCCTCTCCGCCCGCGGCGCGGATCACAAAGACCTGGCCGTGCTCGCCGCGCTCGGCCGTAAAGGCAATCCAGCGGCCATCGGGCGACCACCGGGCGCCGCCACTGCTGCCGTCGGCCGTGCGCGTTAGCTGGAAAGGCGTTTCGCCGTCTTTGGAGAGCCACAGCTCTGAATCAAAGCGGTTCTCTTTCCAGTCGGCCGAGCGCACGCTGTACACCACGTGGCGACCATCGGGGGAAATCGAAGGGCTGCCCGCCGACTTCAGCGAAATGACTTCTTCAAAACTGGGGTCTTTGGCCTGATCAGGCTGTGCGTGACCGTAAGAGAAAAATAAGATTAGCAACGAGAGTAAAGACAGAACGGGAGGGTGATACATTTTTTTTTGTCCTAAAAATAAAGCTTCTTCGTCAAATCCTGTGATTTTCTACCGATATTAAACCGGGATGTATCAGGCGGCGTCTTTCTGGGCGCCTTCTGAATTCGTGTTCGCTATGAAACAATGAAACCATGCCTTCCGGAAATCCGATCGACAAACTGATGCTTCACTTTCAACGCCCGCTGGACGAGGAGCCGCTGCTAGAGATCCTGCAGCGGGTGGCTATGGCCTTGCACCGGCGTCCGGAAAACCTGACGTTTCGCCGTACCCATCAGCAGCTACTCTCTGACCCGGCGAAGGAGCACCGGGCCAAAGAGGAAGTGTGGGAAGCCAGCGGTGCGCGTATCGATATCCGGATCACGAATGCCGGGCCGGATCAGCGCATAACGAATGAATACGAGCTCTTTTTCCAACTGACGCTCGATACAGGCTTTCACCTGGAGTTGAATGACCGCAATCCGCATCCCCGGTTATCGGAAGTGAAGGCTCGCCTGCACCGCCTATGGCCGCAGCAGTTCGATGCCGTGCGGCGCATTTTTCAGGAGTTTCTCGGCGAAGAGGCCGATCTGACCGACGGCCCCCGCATAGCAACCCTCAACGCGGAAGCAGCCCTCGACGCCGGCATCGGCGCCTTCGCCCGCTACCTCATCGACCAGGCGATGGCGCGCTATGAGGCCCGCGCCGATCTGCGTATTCAGGAATCGGAGAAATCGGAGTGGTGGCCGAGGCTAAAAGCGCTTTCGGAAGAGTTGAGGGGGTCTTGAGTCAGCAGAAACCTTATTTTCCTTTCTTACCCTCTCCACCGGAACGACTGTTCATCCAGCGCCCGCATGGTGGACAGGATGCCGTCGAGGTGATCGTATTCGTGCTGGAGCAGTTCGCTGAGGTCATTCTCCAGATTCCATTCCTGTTCTTTCCAGTTGCGGTCGCGGAAGCGCAGGCGGATGCGGCGGTGGCGTTGCAGACGCACGAGCAGGTTGGGGAAGCTCATGCAGTCGTCCCACAGTTCCATCATCTCCTCGCTCTTGTAGGTCATCTCCGGATTGATAATGGCCACCGACTCGTCGATATTCATGACGATGAGGCGTTTCATCACGCCGACCTGCGGGGCGGCGATGGCTCGTCCGGCGCCATAGCGTTCGCGAAACTGTTTGACCAGGCCGGCCATGCCGTCGATGACCGGCTGCAGGTCTTCCAGTTCTTCCCGCAACACGGGGCCGCAGGTTTCGTAGAGGCGGGGATCACCAAGGAGGAGGATGTCATTGAGGGTGTAATGCTTCACGGGGAAAATATTTATATAATTGAGCGTAAAACCCATTGATCTTCAGCCAATGGGATGAAAGCGAATGTATTTTGAAAATTTTTGTTTCAAAAGATTGTATTTTTTAAACATTTTGTGCATATTTGTAGTGTCAGTAAAAGACATAAAAACCTCGTTAGGGACTAGCGAGTACACGGGTTGAGAGAACGTAAGACTCCTAACTCGACTACCTGTCTTCAGGCAGGTTTTGAGCAGTGAGCTATTCTCCGGGAAGCCTGAAGCCCACCTGTCTTCAGCAGGTGGGTAGTTCACCTGCAGTTTAGGAGTTTAGTCGCCGCCAACTTCGTGGCGGCTGGTTTAGAAGGGCTGAAAACGGAAATCTCATTTTCAGGCCCTCTAAACTTTTTAGTTCCCAAAACCGAAAAGAACTTAATTGAAACAGCCTCTAAACATTACCCCGCAAATCACTCCCTGACCTCAAATTGGTTGTACAGCCGCTCCGTCGTCTTGCCGAGCCGTTCGATGGACAGTTCCGGTTCCGGCGCTTCTCCGTTGAGGATGCGCCCGGTCAGATGCTGGCCAATGGCTGGCCCCAGCTTATAAGCATGGCCGGTACCGGCACCGGCGATCCATAGGTTGTCCGCTTCGGGGTGGCGGTCGACGACGAGGTGACCGTCGGGGCTGTTGGTGTATTGACACACGCGGCTTTCGATGAGGGGAGCGCCGGCGAGCCGGGGGAAGCGGCGGCGCAGGAAAGCGCGGGCCTGGGCCAGCCGTTCGGAGGTGGGCATGCGGTCGTCACCCTCGGGGTCGAAGCGGGTGTGGGTGCGGATATCGTCGGCAACCTTGAAGCCGCGGCCGCTGCCGTGGGGGATGCCGTAGTAGAAGATCGGTCCGAACTCCACCCAGACAGGCAGCGCGGGATACTGGTAATCTTCGCCGGGCGGCGGAGCGAAAAAGAACACCTCCTGCCGGGTAATCTGCAGGTGCGGAGCCAGTAGCTCAGGGAATAGTTTTGGCAACCAGGGGCCGCAGGCGAAAACGTAGGCATCGGCTTCCAGACGGCTGCCGTCAGACAGTTCTATGCCGCTGAGTCGCCCATTCTTGATAGCGGCAGGGCGGGCGGCTGTTTGCCGAAAGGCGCCGCCGCTGCTAACGACGGCGTCGGCGACCAGCTGGCAGGAGCGGCGGGCGCGCAGAAAACCGGCTTCTTCCTCTATCCAAACCGATCGAACTCCTTCGAGTCCGATTTGCGGATAGCGGGCTTCCACCTCTTCTAGTTCCAGGGGGCGGATGGGTAAACTGTGTCGCTTCAGAAAAGGCAGGCTGTTGCGCAGGTATCGCTCGTCGTCGACGCTAAACAACCAGAGGGCACCGGTTTTGGTATAGCAGCTCACCTTCCATTTTTCTTCGAAAGCCCGCCATTGTTTAAAGGAGTCGGCGACCATGCGGACATAAATGTCGTGCGGTCCATAGACGCTGCGAATCACCCGCGTCTCGCCGCCCGAGCTGGCGCGGCTGTGACCGGGGCCCCAGGCATCGAGCAGGGTGACCTGCGCGCCGGTTTGCTGCAAAAAATAGGCTGTCCAGCCGCCCATGGCGCCGGCCCCGATAACGGCGATATGTGGTTTGTTTTTAAGATTCATATTCCGATTAGTTTTACCTTTGTGCCTTGGAACTTCCTGCTTGATGCGGTTGTTTTCCTGACTCAATTTACACAGAATAAAGTCAAATACCCTAATGATGGATCACTCACTAAAAGTAATCACAAATTTTGCGAAAGCATTCCTCCTGCTCTCCTTACTGGCTGCCGGCCTCTTTTCCTGCTCGGGCACTTCGAAAACTGCTGCCACTTCCAAACCTTCCGGACCGCTCAACCAGGAAATTACCTCCCTCAGTGGAGAGCCCATCCTGCTCGGCCGCGTGAACCGCGAAGGACTGGTGAAGGAGCCTTATCTCAGCTGGTTGCAGCAAGAGTACAACGAATATAAGCCGGATGTGCTCACGCTCGATAAAATCGAGGACGAATTCAAGGAGGTTGATCTGCTGGTCTTCCTCGGCACCTGGTGTGAAGACAGCCAGCGGGAAATCCCCCGCCTGTACCGCATCATCGACTACCTGGGCTACAAGGATAAAAATATGGAGATGATTGGCGTGGACGATCACCCCGACCGCTACAAAAAAAGCCCCAACGGCGAAACGGAACGATGGAATGTCGAATTAGTGCCGACCATCATTCTGCTTAAAGAAGGGCAAGAACTGGGCCGCATCGTCGAGTTTCCGGAGGATACGCTGGAGCGGGACCTGCAAAGGATTTTAGAGAACGGCTAGTGCCGCCGGGAAAGGATTTACAAAAACTTGCTCTGTGCTTTGCGCCTTTGTGTGGATTTCAAAAGTAGCTTTTCGCGTAAGCGAAAAGCTACTTGCCTACGCAGCAATCTATCAGCCGCTCCGATCCTTTCAGCATCCCGGGAGGGAAGGCAAAGAAGACACTGAGCAGTAGCATCTGATCTCAGATTGTTGTAACTTGTATGGTATAAAGGAGAACCTATCTATGACCATACGTGCCGTAATCATCGACGATGAAAAGCACAGCGTAGAAACCTTGCGCTGGAAATTGGAAAAAATCTGCCCTGAGGTAGAAGTCGTTGCTTCTTTCATGGACCCTACGGAGGGGCTCGATTATCTACGGAGTACTCCTCCAGACTTGCTGTTTCTGGATATTTCTATGCCCCGCCTTACCGGTTTTGATCTGCTGGAGGAAATGGGGAAGGTGCCCTTTCACGTCGTTTTCATTACCGCCTACGACGATTTCGGCATTCAGGCCATCAAATTCAGCGCGTTGGACTATCTGCTCAAACCGGTACAGGAGCAGGAGCTGCAAAGCGCCATCCAAAAATTTAAGGAAAGAAATATTCGCGTCGTTCCTTCTCGTCAACTGGAAGCGCTGTTCAGTAATATCCACCAGGAAGAAAAAGGGTTGCCCGGCAAAATCGCCCTGGCCAGCCGCGAGCGTATTGAATTCGTGGCGCCCGCCGATATCGTGCTCTGCAGCTCCGATAGCAATTACACTATGGTTTTCATGGTGAATAAAAGCAAACGCCTCATCTCCCGCACGCTGAAAGAATTCGAGGAAATGCTGACGCCGCATAAGTTTTTCCGCGTGCACCACTCTCACCTTATCAACTTGCAACACGTAAAGGAATACGTTCGCTCCGACGGTGGATACCTCGTCATGAGCAACAGTGCCAAAGTGCCGGTGTCCCGCAGCCGGAAGGAAGAACTACTGGCAATGTTCTAAAAAGTAGTTCCCGGCAGCCCTTCGAAGAAACGGTAAATCCCTCAATCCTACCAATGACTCAATTAGATGGCCTTTCTAATCATGCTCCCTTGAATGGCAAGGCCTTTTGGGGCTATACTTGTAAGGTCAACAGAGAGGAAGGAAGGCGGCCATACGGCTCTTCGCTTCGCTCCGAGAAGGCGGAAGTCGGAAGTGGCCCGCCATCGTCTAAGCAACTTGAGTTGACGAGATTAGCTGCGCCAGAAGAAGAAAACAGGAAATCAGTCTAGCTGATGAAGAATCAGTCGTAACTTGCTATTTGGTTGTCTTCTGCGGGATTGGCCATTACGCTTCAAGATTATTGGGGGGGCGGCCAATCCCGCCTTTTTAAAAGGATCGGAGGATTGGCGCCTGCGCCTTTCGACCGGCGAAGCATTAGTGTAGTCGGTAAGGCTGCGGCGGGTGGAAATTATTACCTGCTTTCCTCCCGCTTCTTTGAATACGAAACCATGATGCATGACAAAGCCGGAAGTCTTAAAAAGCATTGCCTCGTAATGGATTCCGACTTCTCGGAGCGAAGCGAAGAGCCGTATGGCCGATTTCCCACTTCCGGCTTGCCGGGGGGGGCAAATGAAACCTGTTTTTGAAATCACCCAATTGTTTTCCCGTACCAAAGGACATTAAATTTGTAAAACCAGGGTACGCAGTCGATCATGCCTACTGGTAAAAGCCGGGGGCATGATCTTTTTGGGTGCTGGGTACTGGGTACTGGATACCGGGTACTGGATGCTCGCCACCGTCGGGCACATCGATAGCGGCGAATATTCGGGGCTTAGCTCAGCTAATCATGGGACTGCCAACTGCTGGTTAGGTGCTGGAACTTTAAATACAGGAAAAAATGCAAAGGAGAAACACGGAAACCCGATTGGGCGCGGAATACCTGCACGATGAAGAGCAAGGGCTTCGGGTGGAACTGCCGGAGCAGCTATTGCTTTACTGCTATATGGACAAGCGCTGGATCGGCGGTTCGCACGACGGACGCTATTTCCTTTACATTCGCCGTGAAAGCAGCGGCCGCCGTCATCTTCCGGATATGCTGATCGAACATGATCTGGATATTTTTCTCAGCAGTACTGCTGCCGGCAGGCGTTTCAGTCCCAGTGTGGAAGGTAAAAATATGGTGGGAACTATCGGCGCCCGCTGGTGTGAAGGCTATATGATGCGACTGGATCTATCCGGCAAAGGTCGTTATCTAATCCTGCTGGCAGATGTGCGTGGGGGCAACAGTGAGGGCGCCTGCGTGGAAGCGCTGGAGGTTGTGGAGCGGATGTTATTTGCGGTGATAGAAGAAGCTCCGGCGACGTGATGAAGTGATTGAGTTCCTTGCCTGCTTGAACAACTCAAAAACTCACTCTTCCTTCGCCTCCACCGTCGGCGCCTTCCACCGCGTATATCCGACCGGCCGCTCCTGGGCACGCCGGATGGCCTGGCTGCTGCGGCGTTTGTCGTAGACCATGGCGAAGGTCATGATCAGGCTGGTGCCGATAATGATGAACAGGAGGATACCCGGTTCAAAATTGGGTATCTGCGCTTCCGGCGGGATAGCGTAAAAGAGGAGGATAGTGATCAGGCCCCGCGGGGCGATAAAGAGCTGGGGGAAAATATCCCGGCCCAGGAAGATTCGGAGGATGAGATAGCGGATCAGGTAAATCGACAGAATAATGCCGCCGCTGATCAGGGCGACATTGGCGCTGAACAAGGTGGTCAGGGTGATGGTCAGCCCGAAGATGACAAAGAAAAAGGTGCGCACCACGAAGGCCGATTCCATAGTGATGACGTGTAGGCCCTCGTAGATATTCTCCGCTTCCTTCATGTTGAGCCAGCGACCCAGCCGTCCCCGAAAGAAGAGCTGCATATTGGCAATGAGCAATCCGAAAATAAGAATGATAATCAAAGAGGAAAGGTGCATTTTCTTACCCAACGCATACAGCAACAGCAGCACCGCAATGAGCAAGAACAGCTTGACCTGGCTGCGGATGCGCTGAAAGACAAAGACGATCAGGTAGCTGGCGATGACGGAGATGGCCAGCGTGAGCCCCAGGTTGCCGAAGAAACCTGCCACCCCGCTATCGTGACCAGCCGCTTCCACCCGCCCCGACAGAAAGTAAAAGACCATAATGCCCAGGATGTCGGAGAAAGTACTTTCGTAGATATGGAATTCCCGCTTCCGCACCTGCAAACCCGAAACGCTGGGAATAATGATGGCGCTCGACAGGATGGACAAGGGGGTAGCGTATAGCCAGGCGGCGATCATCGTCATGCCGGGAACGAGTTCGTACAGGATCAGCGCGGCGACCCAGGTGGAGGCTCCCAGTCCGATCAGCGCGATGAGAAAGGCTTTGGCGATGGGTATCAGCTTTTCCCGTTCCAGTTTCAGCTCCAGGGCCGCCTCCAGCACGATCATGATCAGCCCTACGATACCCAGCACTTCCAAAAAGGGAAAGAAATCGATCTGTCCCAGTCCCATGGCTTCCAGCCCCAGTTTCAACCCGATACCCAGCAGGATGAGCATCAGTACGGATGGAATATTGGTCTTCCGGGCCACCTCACTAAAAATAAAGGACAGTATGATGATGGTCGAAGCCTCGATGATCAAATTGTAGGAAGTCAATATCTCCATGCTGGGACGTTTTGCTATTTTACAAAGTTAAGCGAAACCCAAATCCTTTCCTCTTCCATCTTCCCAATTTCAGGTTTCGTATTTCCGTTTTCTTATTTCGTATTTCTTCTCTCGTATTTCATACTTCCCCCACCGGTCTGGCCTCATATCCCCATTCTTTCATCAGTGGCAGCAGGTCGTAGAGGTGCCGTTCCTCTTTGAGCAGGATGCTGGCTTCCATGCGCTTGCCATCATCGCTGGCGGGACGTATCTCGGGCTGGTGATTCAGGTCGAGGTAGGGGGCAGTGGCCAGCAGGTCGAGCAGGTGTACCGCACCCAGTTTCTGCTCCTCTTTTTCCGGCAGAGGGGCTACCTTCAGGCGATAGAACCCCCCGGAGTCTTCACCGGAAACCAGCGTATAACCCTCAGCTAGCAGTCGGGCGTAGCGGATGAGGTGCAGCCCGTCGCTGGTCTTGAGTTGCAGCCCCAGCATTCCGAGGTTGGAGACCATGCCCTGTATTCCCTGGCTGCGCAGGCTTTTACCTGGCTTGATGACATTTTCAAGTCGTACAATACGTCCGCTGAGGTAGTCGCGAAGGTGCTGGAAACCAGACAGAATCAGCAGGGCCAGCAAAATGCCGTTCACTACCGGATTGATGAATACGAAAATAACGCTCAGCAAGATAGCGGCTACGGGCTCGTAAAGGGTGATCACGTAGTGTAAGAGCTGTTGCAGCCAGGCTTGCCAGCGCCGTCCTATGATCAACTCCTTCAACAGGCGATCCAGGGCGATCAGGCCGGCGTACAGCCCTACCAGGATCAAGGCGGCGAAAATGAAGTTGAACCAGGTGAAGCGGCCGGTGATGAGTTCTTGCAGAGTATCCATATTAGAGTATTGTCGGAGACGTTTACCTCGAAGGTTTCGTAAACGTACCTAACGGTACTTAATGTGTTGTTTTCGTTCCAGTAAATAACCGAGGTCATTGACCACCAGTTCATTGATTTCCAGCCAGCCGTCGACCTGGCGGCGGAGGATGCCGGTGTTGATCAGCCGTTGCACCAGGCTGCGGTACTTGGCGGCGAAAGCCGGACCGAATAGTTTGCGCAGGCGGTACTCATTCGTCCGCTTTTGCATCATGATCGAAGAGAGCAGCATGGCCGAGTCGGGGCTGAGAAAGTCGGGCAGCGTCTGGCGTTCGGAAAAATCGGCGCCGACCCGCTCATCGTCGACGTAGCGGATGGCGGAGGACCAGCGCATCAAGGCCTCTCCGATATTAGCTCTCGAAGATTTATAGACCAGGTTGATCTTGTTGGCAAACTGCTGGGGGGGTACCTCTTTTTTCTCTTTGTCGATGAGCTGCTGATGGGTAGCCCCATGCCGGATGGCGATGGCATCGCGGATGTCCTGCACCGGCATGCGGTCCATACTGATCCGGGCCTGGAATACGCTGTCGATGTCGAGAAAGTACTGCAGATGCGACCTGGTTGCGTTATTGAGGGTGACGGCGAAGAAGATATCGTCGGCATAGCTGTCGATAAATTTGGCCAGCGCCCGCACGTTCTCAAACAGCGGCCGTCCCGGTTCCCACCACAACTCGAGGTCGTCGATCCAGATGAGGGGACGGATGTTAAAAGCGTATTTGCGGACGAATTCCAGGGCTTGCTGCAGGTCATAGGTAGCTTCCATCTTCCGTCCCTGTACGCGCACGGTGGCGCCGGGCGACAGCCGGATACCGGTGTCGGGAAAGTATCGGTGGAGGAGCAGTTCGCCGAAGAAGGACTTGCCCGAGAGGCGCTGCCCGGTGATGGCGAGGGCGCCCCGGAATCCGTTTTGCCATTGCTCGATGACCCGGCCGGCGTGGCGTAGTTCCTCGCGGCGGCCTACGGCGAAGGCGTCGCCGATGTAGCCACGGGTTTCAAAGATGGCGGTATAATGGCTGTTCTCAGGATCGCCTTCCCGGCTGTTGATATAACGGACGATTTTTTCCGAGAGGCTGAGGGCCTGCTCTTGCGCAACCGAGCGGCGGAAGCGACGTAGGGCTACCGTTTGGCGCAGCAGCCAGTTGCGGGCCTTGGTCAACACCCGGTTTTGATTCAGGCGTAGCTGGTTGAGGGTAGACTGCAGCGGCAGGGGAAGGAACTCCTGGGCGGTTTCGTAGATTTGCGTCAGGTGGAAGTCCTTGTCCAGCCGGCGCTCCGCCAGGTTCATCAGGTTGGCGATCGTGGCGTCGGCATTTGCGGTATTGGGCAGGTGCAGCTGCAGCGGCTGGGAAAGGTCGCTCTGCTCAAAATCGGGCTGCTTTACTTCCTTGGCTTCGGCCGCGAGGAGCAGCGCCCGGTTGCGGCTGTTCATGAGGGTCATCTTCAGGCCGGTGTTCACGTCCTGGGTGAGTTCCCATATTTCGTAGAGCAGGGGAATGATCTCCGATTCGAGCCATTGCTGCACGCGGCGCCGCATATTGAGGATGCGTTTTTCCAGCAGCCCTTCCTGGGTATCGACTACCACTTCCATCTTTTCCGGCAGCTCCTCGATTTGATGTTCGAGCGTATTGTTGAATGAAAGCAGCTGATTATGCAGTTCGTGTTCGGCATCGAGGTCTTCCAGCCGGGCGGCGATCTTGCCCAGGCCCTGCGGGCCTTCTTTGTTCAATTCTTCCTCAATAATTTTGATAGCCCGTCGCAGCAGGCCGGCAATGTCGTCAATCTCATTCCGGCAGGCGCTGGCGGAGGTAAAAATATGACGCCGGATCTGGTTGAAAACCTGGGAGGTAGCCAGCAGTTTCTGATGGTCCTCCATAAGTTGGCGGCATTGCCGGGGCACTTGCTCCAGTTGCTCGCGGTAGACCGGCCAGGGGTTTTGCTGCTGTTGCCAGGTGCGTAGGGAGCGGTCGATTCCGAAGCGGCGGCTTCTTTTTTCGCGGCTTTCGCGGTTGAGCATGTCCGACAGGATGCCAGCGGCTTCCCGGACGACATCCGCTGATTCGGCTTTCTGCCGTCGAACAGCAGCCTCCTCGATTTCTTCGCCGGCTAGCAGCAGCTGGCCCTTTTGTTGTTCAAAGAGCACATCGCGCCACAGGATCAGGAAAGCTTTGGCCTGTTCCGCCCACTGGTAATTGATGAAATAGAGCAGGGCCTGGCTCTGGTCCGGGGGCAATTGCGGGCCCTTCAAAGTCTCATAAGCGTGATCACCTAATGCCATGATGGCAGTCTGCAGTCGTTCCGATCCTTCGGTCAACTGCCCAAGATGGGCCGTGAGGTTCTCTGTAGACCAGGCGGTTTCAATTTGTTGACGCAGTATCTGTTCGAATTCGGCGATCAATGCCTGGGTGTTCTGCATGAATTAAGGGCATTTGACGCCAAGGTAAGGAAAAATGGAAGACCGGCGAAAGGTTCAAGCGTTCAGGGTTAGGAGAAGTTACCAAAAACCTTAAGTTGACGACATCGGACCGGGAACCGGCCCGCAGTTTACTCCAGGATTTGGTTCCGTAATTGTTCGGCGGCGTCGAGCCACTCTTCCTTACCGAGATCCCGGAGCAGTTCCGGCAATTCGTTCAGGTATTTTTCGAGGCGGGACCAGGCGGCGCCCTTCCGGATGGCCTGGGCATAGAAGTTTTCCAGTTTCTTTTTCCGTTCTGCCGAGTCGCCGGCGTAGAGGGTCAGGGTGATGGTGTTGATCTGGGTGTCACCGAGCAGGTAGCGGCAGATGGTGTCGATCATGGCCTGAGCTACTTCCTCGAAGGGAATACCGGCGGTACCGGATCCTAAAGCGGGAAAGGCGATGTGTTTGAGCTGACGTTCGTCGGCCAGTTCCAGGCATCGGCGTGTCATGGCGGCCAGTTCCTTTTCATCGGCCTGTTTGCCGCTGTGGTAATCGAGGGTAATGGCGTGAAAGATATAATGCGAGGCGAGATTGAAGGCTGAAGTCTCTACTACCTCACCCACCCGGACGGGCAGGTCCATTTGCGTTTGCACGAAAGTGCGTAATTCCGGTCCGGCCGCCTGCCGGATGGCCTGGGAGACCCCGCCGCTCATAGTCAGCTGAGTGTCGTCGGAGCTGACAACGGCGTCTGCTTCCAACTTGACGATGTCCGAAAAGACGATTCGGAATACCGTGCTCCCGATCGTGAAAGAACGGGTGTCGGTGGAGCGCATGCGTTCCGGTCGCGGCATGAAGTAGTACATGCCCCGGTTGTCGCCCGAGAGGTCGAGGTAGCCGTGATCGGGCGCCTGCTCCTTAAAACCCAGTTGTTCCAGGTCGCGAACGATGTGACTGTAGAGTTCATCCGCGCGCAGCGGATCCCGGTTGGCTTTGAGCTGCTTGATCATGCTGTTGGCGAAGGGGCTGTGGGTGCCGGGTTGTCCGTCCAATACGGGATGCAGGCGTCCGGAAGTCAGCCCCCAGCGCGAAGGTTCCTTCACCAGCAATTTGGAGGGGCCGACAGACCTCGATTTTTTGAAAATGGAACCGGCGTAACAGGCATCGATGACCAGGACCAGGTGATGGCAGGGTACCGGGTTGAGAAACAGCTTGATATCGGCAATGGATATGAGATCCCTGGTAACGCCCGGCCGCGCGTCGGCCGGCACCCAGAAACCTGTTTTTTGCAGCTCGCGGTACTCGCCGTGACCGGAGAAGAGCAGCAGCAGGTTGTCGTCTTTGCCGATCTTGCCGGGCAGTTCCTCCAGCATACCGATAATCTGCTCCCCCGTCGCCTGCTCGTTGTACAGCTTGTAGATGTCTTCCTACTCGAAGGTGTATTCGCGGTGCAGCACGTCGATCAGCCCCTCCACGTCGCGTACGCAGTTGCTCAGTCGCGGCAGGTACTGGTAGCCGTCGATGGCGATGGCCAGCAGGTGGTTGCGGCGTTGGAGTATTTTCTCTTCTGATTGTTTGTCAGTATGGTCAAAGCCTCTGGTCTTTTTGCTGCTCATGGTACTGGGTTAAGCTCTGTAAATATAATAAGTGCTTGCAAATACTTGGTTCATCCTTCAAAAGACCGGGAAACGAAAAAGCGGGGGTTTATCCCAACCAAACTCCTCACGGTAAATTCGGCTATATTGTTTTTCTTCCTCCTTATCTTTGCGGTAACAAAATCTTCCTATCTGATGAGAAAAACCCTATTCTTCCTGTTCCTTGGTCTGTGTTTTTTTGAAAACCTGTCCGCTCAACTTGATCCAGTCCTGCAGGCGCGCATCGACAGCCTTTTTGTTGAGTGGGATAACCCGGAGTCGCCCGGCTATGCCCTGGGGATCGTACAGGGTGGCGAGCTGGTCTACGCGCGCGGCTACGGGCAGGCGACGCTGGAGTACGATGTGCCCATCACACCGCAGACCGTCTTTCACATGGCCTCTGTCTCCAAGCAGTTTACCGCCTTTGCCATTGCGCTGCTGCACGAGGAGGGTAAGCTTTCGCTAAATGACGACATCCGCGAGCATCTTCCAGAGTTGGCCGATTTCGGGCAGCCCATCACCATCCGCCACCTCGTACACCACATCAGCGGGCTGCGTGACCAGTGGAACCTGCTGGCACTGGCCGGCTGGCGTCTCGATGACGTGATCACCCGCGAGCAAATCATGGGACTGCTGGAACGCCAGGAAGCGCTCAACTTTCCGCCCGGCGACCAGTACACCTACTGCAACAGCGGCTACACCCTCATGGCAGAGATCGTTTCCCGCCTCAGCGGCAAGCCTTTCCCGGAGTGGATGAAGGAACGAGTATTTGAACCACTGGGGATGCAATCTACCTTGTTCTACGACGATCACGAGCGCATTGTGCTCAACCGGGCTTATTCCTATGAAAAAACGGATGATGGTTATAAGAAGAGCGTGCTGAGCTACGCCAACGTTGGAGCCACCAGTCTGTTTACTACCGTGGAAGACATGGCGAAGTGGAGCAACCATTTCCGCGATCCCGTCGTGGGCTCCGAAAAGACGCTGGCCCTGATGCACGAGCGGGGCATCCTCAACGCCGGCGATACCATTCCCTACGCCTTCGGGCAGGTTGTCGGGGAGCACGGCGGGCGGCCCACCGTCTCCCACGGCGGTGCCGACGCGGGCTACCGCACCCACTTCGTTCGTTTTCCGGAGGACGACCTGGCCATCATCGTGCTCAGTAACTTCGCCTCTTCCAATCCGGGGGGCGTGGCCTACCGGGTGGCGGATATCCTGTTCGGGGAAGAAGCTGCAGCAATTGAACCGGCGAATAGTGAGCAACAGCCCGGCCCAGTCACCACCATTTCCCTCTCCCCAGAGGAACTCCAACGCTACGCCGGTTCCTTTTACTTCGACCAGGTCGGCGTGCGGGCCACCACCTCTGTGCGCGCTGACAGTCTCTTCGTCCGGCAGGAATGGAACGGACAGGAATACGCCGTCGTGCCGGCCAACGATTCCACGTTCATCATTCCCGCCGATGGGGAAGGCTTCACCATAATCTTCCGAAACGGCGAGCATGGCGCTATCGAAAAACTGCTGCTGCAGGGCGG
>Ga0102940_1000467_pt1 | contig 27814 bp, 11 predicted proteins | sample SalPonR2_C_D1_MG_FD_78215 | JGI IMG/M metagenome (GOLD analysis project Ga0102940, IMG submission 78215) | Salt pond soil microbial communities from South San Francisco under conditions of wetland restoration - Salt Pond MetaG R2_C_D1_MG | ecosystem: Environmental > Aquatic > Marine > Intertidal... | reverse complement strand
TTTGGGGCGATTTCTTCGTTGCAAAAAGCCTTGGATAGCTAGGCTATCCGCGATTTTTGCGCCTCGAACTAGCCCAAAAAAGCCAGCACCTTATTACAGACTCAATATGGGCAACCTACTTACCAGACTTTATTTTAATTTATTGAGAATACTTTCACACTTTTATAACAACTAAGCGTTATGTATTTAGATAGTTTGCTGCATCCAGTGGCTAGGGGATTAAATCCTAGACACAAATGATAAAACGAAAACCATGAGAGTAATAAAACGAATGTTTTTAGGTCTGTTGATTTTTTTGGTAGTACTGATTGGTGCCCTGGCAGCGGTTCCTTACCTTTTCAAAGATCAATTGGTAGCCAAGACTAAAACCATCATCAATAATAATGTTAATGCGGAAGTTGATTTTGGCACCGTAAGTCTGAGTGTATTTCGTCATTTTCCGGATCTAACCCTGGCCTTAAATGATTTTACAGTAAAAGGAATAGACGACTTTCAGGACATTCGCCTGGCCAATGCCGAGGAAGTCGCCGTCACCCTCGATCTCCTTTCCGTTTTGCGACAGCAGCCCATCAATATTAAAAATATCGATCTGGATCGACCTGACATCCATGTGCTGGTACTATCGGATGGACGTGCGAACTATAACATTGCCAAAACAGCGGCAGCCCAGGAGCCCGTCGCAAATGATACCGCCACCGTAGACTATAAAATCGAACTGGATAAGTACACCATTAAGGAAGGTAATTTGATCTACGATGATGAAAGCCTGGATACCTACGTCGAGGCAAACGGGATCAATCACGAAGGTAAAGGTGCTTTCACCAGTACGGTTTATGACCTCGATACCTATACCCAAATTGCCGCCTTAGGCGTGAATTACGGTGGTATTCCGTATTTGAACAAGGCCGTCACTACGCTGGACGCTATTTTTAATATTGATCAGTCTACCAACACTTACACCTTAAAAGATAACTTGCTAAATATCAATGCTCTCCAACTGAAAGGAGATGGAGCAGTGCGTATGCAGGGCAGTGACATTATTATGGACTTGTTGATCAATGCTCCTTCCAATGACTTCAAGAATCTGTTGAGCATTGTGCCCGGGGCTTATCTGGAAGGCTACGAAGAGGTTCGGGCGGACGGGGATTTTGCGCTTGACGCTAAAATCGAAGGTACTTACAGTGCTGCCAATAATCGAATGCCCGCCATTGCCGCCAATCTAAAAGTTAATGGCGCCAATATACAGTATCCTGATCTGCCCCTGGGGATATCCGATATTCGTGCCCAGGCCAGTATTAATAGTCCGGGTAGCGACCTGGATCAACTGCAGGTCGATATTCCTGATTTTAATTTACAGATTGGTCAAAATCCCATCGGAGGTCGTTTTCAGTTAACTCGCCCCCTGTCCAATCCGACCATTGATACTCGCATCGACGGGAAATTAGATCTGGCAGAGCTGGCACAGGCTTTTCCGGTAGAAGGCATCGATGAATTACAGGGGCAAATCGTAGCCGATGTGGAAGCGCGCACCAGTATGCAGGAAATTGAAAGTGGTGATTACGAGGCGGTGAATATGGGAGGGACCCTGCAAGCTCGTAATATACTGTATAAATCCACGGCCTATCCGACCATATCCGTGGATCAGGTTCAAATGGATTTTAGTCCACGCTTTGTAGCGGTAGAACAGCTGGAAGCTAAACTAGGTGAAAGCGACTTGAGGGGGCGCGGACGCATCGATAATATTCTCGCCTATTTCTCCCCTAACACTACGATGAAAGGTAATGTAAAGCTCGAATCTGATTATTTTCTGGTGGACGAATGGATGCCCGCTCCCGCTGCGCCCAATCAAGAGCCTACCGCCGGACAGTTGGATACCGGGGTATCCTCCTCCCCTGCCGTTTTTGATCGCTTCGATTTTACGACTGATTTAACCGCCCGTCAAATTGATTATGAGCGGTATACGATTAATGATGCCCAGGTGAAGGGGCAGTTTACACCTAATGAATTTACGATTAGTTCCGCTTCCGCAAAAATAGACGAAAGCGATATTCAGATGTCAGGTGAAATCCGAAACGGCTTTGATTATGCCTTTAATAAGGAGACTCTCCAGGGCGATATTCAGGTCAACTCCAATTATCTGAATTTAAATCACTTCATGGAGTTGGTTGACGAATCGGGTACCACCGAAAACCAACCGGAAGCCACCAATGATGAAAGAATGGAGGGGGGAATCATCCTGGTTCCGGATAATATCAATATGACCATCGCAGCAAAGGTCAAAGATCTGTTGTATACCAACATGAAAATCAAAAACTTAGACGGTGTGCTTAATGTGGCTGATCGGGCGGTCGAATTGCGCGATGTCCAGGGTGAAACGCTGGGTGGTCAGGCCGCTTTTACCGGAAGGTATGATACGGAAGATCCTGCTGAACCCTATTATGGGATGAAACTAGACCTGAGTCGACTGCGCTTCCAGGAGTCTTTCCAAACTCTAAACACCTTCCAGCAACTGGCGCCGATCGGACAATTTCTGGAAGGCATCTTTAATACTTCCCTGAGTCTGAGCGGAACCCTTGGTAAAGGGATGATGCCCAATCTGAATACCCTCGACGCCAAAGGGTTTCTGGAGACCATCAACGGTACCATCAAAAAATACCCACCACTGGAAAAGTTGGGCGAAAAACTGCGCATTATTGAACTACAGGATGCCGTGAATTTGGCGAATACCAGGAATTGGATTGAAGTAGTAGATGGAGCAGTGGAAGTTAAACCTTTCGACTTAGCTGTAGATGGTATCCCCATGACCATTGCCGGCCGACATGGCCTGAATATGGAAATGAACTACGACATCAAAGCAGCTATTCCACGTGAAAAACTGGACAATAACGCCCTGACCGATGCGCTTGGTCAAAGCATGGATGTAGTGAAACAACAAGCACAGCAATTAGGGATTAACCTACAGCAAAGTGAGACCGTCAATCTACTCATCCACCTCTCGGGTACTATCAAGAGCCCTAAATTTGGAATTAGTCTATTGGGAGCTGATGGCCAAACCAGCCTTAAAGAAGCCGTTGCGCAAAAGGCTGAAGAGGAGATCAATAAGCAAAAGGACCGACTTCGGGATACACTGGCTACAGAAAAAGAAAAACTCAAGCAAAAAGCAGAGGAAGCCGTAGATTCTGCTAAAACGGTATTGGATCAACAGGTAGACTCTCTGAAGAAAAAAGCAGGCAGTAAGGTCGATTCCCTACTGAAAAGTAAAGCCGATAGCTTGCTAAAAGACCCGGCCAAACAGGTACTAGATACTCTTCTCAAGAATAAGGAAGTCGACCGGCTCAAAAAGGAACTGGAAGAGTTTAATCCCTTCAAGAAGAAAAAGAAAACGGGTGGTGGAGGGAATTAACCTCCCGCTGCCTCAAAACTGATCTTATGATCGTAATCCCGAAAATCCACGGGCATTACACCTGAGACGCCCTGCTCTCCCATATAAACTCCGTAGATGGTGTCCACGGCCGCCATGGTCAATTTGTTATGGGTGACGATGATAAATTGTGACTCCTTTGAGAATTGCTTAATAATCTTATTGAACTTCAGAATATTGGCATCATCCAGCGGCGCATCGACTTCATCAAAAATACAGAAAGGCGCGGGCTTCAGTAGGTAGAGCGCAAATAACAGCGCCGTGGCGGTCAGCGTTTTTTCTCCACCGGATAATTGGCTGATACTCTGCGGCCGCTTCCCCTTAGGTTTGGCGATGATCTCAATTTTCGATTCGAGCGGATCATCCGGATCCAGCAACATCAGATCACAGGTGTCATCTTCGGTAAATAGGCTACGGAACACTTCGATAAAGTAATTACGGGCTTTCTCAAAGGCATCCAGGAATTGCTGAGTAGCGGTTTCTTCGATTTCTTTGATGGTCTCTTCCAGGCTGGCTTTGGCCTCTACAATATCATCCCGTTGCTGGGTGATATTATCGTGGCGATCTTTCATTTCATCAAATGCTTCAACGGCCATGGGGTTGATCTCTCCATAATTCTGCAGGCGGCTCCGCAGCTTCTCTACTTTATCTTCTAGTACCTCCTGCGGCTGATCCCGCTTGGGTTCTTGATTGATGATTTCGTTGATACTGACGTCAAACTCAATCTTGAAACGCTGGGCAATGGTAGAGATCTGGTATTTTACATCGTTGAATTTCTCCTTGAGTTTGTTAATCAGGATTTGTAAATCCTGTAACTGACGGTTTTGTTTTCGCAGTTGGTCTTCCAGTTCGGTAATCGTGCCACGGGCCTTGAAGTAAGTCTGTTCGGCCTCGGTGAGCAGACTCTCCTTTTCTTTTCTTTGTTTATAAAGCACTTCCAGTTTTTCCTGCATCTGGAGGGATTCGCTGCCCAATTGATCAATTTCCTGGTCGGCAGATCCCAATTGTTTTTGGTCGCGCTGCAATTTCGACTGGGTATTTTCCAATTCTTTTTCCCGGAAGCTCAACTCCTTTTGGAAGGTAGAAACTTTATTTTGCTGGCGGATAAATTGAATATTCTTCTCATTATAAGCCGTAGAGATTTCGCTGAGTTGATCCGCTAGTTTTCGGTAGCTACCGTCCGTATTTGCGATGGACTCTTTTGCCTGATTGACCTCTTGCTGTTTGGTCTCAATCGCCTTTTCAATTTCGGCATTGGCTTTTTGTAAAGCCGTAATCCGCTCGTTTATTTTAGCTTCTTTATCGATGACTTCCTGAATAAAGGACTCAAAATTTTCCAGTCGCGTGCTAAAGGAAACGCGTTCCTGAACGAGTTGATTCAAACGATTTTGCTGGGCTTGGATTTGTTGATCAAGTCTTTCGGCTTTCAGCGCTTCGATCTTCTTTTTCAGATTGTAAAAGGTGGTGGCATATTGGTCCTCTTCTACCTCCGACTGCTTGATGGACTCATCCAGTAGCTCCAGGTTTTTTTGTCGCCCGATTCTTTTTCCTTCGAATAAGCCAATGGAGCCGCCAGAGACCGAAAAGCGCTTTTGAATTAGACGCCCACTTATCGACAAAACGACTACATCCTGCTCGGGTAGAGCACCGTTAAAGTGCTCTTTTTCCGTCAGGAGAACGTTCTCTAAAAGGTAACTAACCAGATTGAAGTATTTTGGATCGGTCTGTACCAGGTCAATGGCCCGATGCATATCGGGTACCAGGGTCATGGGGGCCGTGTAGTCCTGAAAGGCTTCCAGTACAAAAAAGTTGGCCTTCCCTTTTTGAGAACGACCCAGAAGTTGAATAGCCTCGTAAGCATCCTTGAGTGTATCCACCACATAGTAGTTCAGATAGGGATCGAGGTAGTTTTCAATCGCCACCCGATAGGTATCGCTCACGTACATAATATCGGACAGCAAGGGAGCTTCTTCTTTCCACTCTTTACTGCTCTTCAGAAACTTGATGGATTCCGGAAAACCTTCCAGGTTTTCCACCATACTCTTCGTTAATTTGAATTCGTTGCGTTTGGCATCGAGCTCGCGGCGGACCTTGGTAATGCGGCGATTCACTTTTTCGGCTTCGGCTTCGGTACTTTCGAGTTCAGCCAGGCGCTTTTCTTCTTTTTGTTCCAGCTCGGCGAGTGTCGCTTTTTCTATATTTTCCCGGCTCTGTAACTCTTCCATTTTAGCGTGGAGATCTTTGACTTCTCCTTCCCGCTTTTGACGATCATTCTCGGTGCGCTGTCGTTCCTGGCGATTATTCTCTATTTCGTTGAAATTGATCGCTTTTTGCTTTTCCAATTCGTAGAGTTCACGCTCTTTGGCCTGCTGGACCTGCATAACCTGATCCAGGTCTTCCTTGACGGAGCCGTGGCTGGCTCGTACTTTCTGTAATTCTTCCTCGGCAGCTTCCAGTTCTTGTTCCAGCCGGGCCTCTACGCGTTTTTCGAGGTTTAGTTCTTCGCGATAGTGTTCGATATCATCCCGCAGCTGCTGCACTTTTTGACTGGCCTCCTGTATTTCTTTACCCAGCGTCTCTTTATTATTCAGGATGAACTGCTGTTTTTGCTCTACCATCCGGCGGTCATTCTCCATTCCGCGGATGCGGCCGACTAGGGTGTTGAGTTCTCTTTGTCGGTCCGAAAGGGCTTTTTCTTTATCGAGGTTACCCTTTTTATTTTTTTCCAGTTGCGCTTCGATGGTTTTTATCTCGCCATCGAGTTTGCGGTATTTTTGCTGCTCCTCGTCAATTTGGCGCTGCAATTGTTTTTGGTCCTGCTTATGGCTCTCCATCTGAAGAAGGGCCAGCTCGACGCTCAACTCTTTATATTTTTCTTTCAGCTCAAAGTAGCGCTTGGTTCGCTTGGCTTGCCGTTCCAGACTTTTGAGGTTGCCCGCAATTTCGTGCAACAGGTCCTCTACCCTATCCAAGTCAGCTGTGGTATTTTTGAGCTTGTTGAGCGCCTGGCGTTTACGTACTTTGTATTTAGAAATACCGGCGGCCTGCTCAAACATTTTGCGACGGGAATTATCCTTATCAGCCAGAATATCATCCACCATTCCGAGTGCAATGATCGCGTAGGAATTAGAGCCAATCCCGGTGTCCAGGAAAAGGGAGGTAATGTCTTTAAGACGGCAGGTAACCCCGTTGAGGCGGTATTCGCTTTCTCCCGTTCGGTAAAGCATTCGGGTAATGGTAACATCCTGATATTCGGTAGGCAGGATGTTTTTGGTATTTTCAAAGGTCAGCGATACGGAGGCTACCCCTGAAGCTTTACGCTTCTTGGTACCATTAAAGAGTACACTGGACATTTGATCCAGTCGCAGCTCCCGGCTTTTTTGTTCTCCCAATACCCAACGGATCGCGTCTACGATATTAGACTTTCCCGAACCATTGGGGCCTACGATGCCAATGACATCTTCCTGGAAGTTAATCACCGTCTGATTGGCGAAACTTTTAAATCCCTTTATTTCTAGACTTTTTAACCTCATAGCCTGCAAAAATACACAAAAGAAGTATTAAGCCAGATAATCAAAGGGTACAGTTTTCCACACAATAGTGTGAGTAAAGCTCGATTTTATCCACGAGACAAGTGGATAATTAGCTAACCTAGCCGCATTTTGAAATCTTCATAGCCAAATTTTCGTAATAACTGAGGGGCCTGATTAGGCTTGCGGCTATCGGCCAAATATATAGAAGGATGTTGCACACCGTTGAACATCGTGGTCTTCACCATGGTGTAGTGAATCATATCCCAAAAAATGATCTGATCTCCTACGGCTAGCTCCCGGTCAAAACCGTACACTTCCATGAAATCGCCGGCCAGGCAGCTCACGCCGCCAATCCGGTACAAGTGAGTTCCCTTCCCTTCTTTATTTGCCTCCAATACCGTAGGCCGATAAGGCATCTCCAGGGTATCGGGCATATGTGCGGTAAAAGAAACATCAACGATGGCCGTTTTAATTCCACCACTTTCTACTATATCCAAAACGGTACTTACTAATTCACCCGTCTCCCAGGCAATAGCACTGCCCGGTTCCATAATCACTTCCAGATGTGGATGGCGCGCCTTAAAGGCTTTCAGCGCTCCGATTAGACGGGGAAGGTCGTAGTCCTTGCGCGTCATTAAATGTCCACCACCCAAGTTGACCCATTTCAACTGGGGAAGATACGCGCCAAATTTTTGCTCCAGGGCTCTAATTAATTGCTCGGTAGCTTCGGCGGAGGATTCACAAAGGGTATGCACGTGCAAACCTTCTACTACGGCGGGCAAGTCGGCTGGTAGTTGGTTGGCCAACATACCCAAACGCGATCCCGGCACGGCAGGGTTATACAAATCCGTTGCCACTTCAGAGTATTCCGGATTTACACGAAGTCCGATTGATATATCCTTACCCTGAATCAAGTTAGCGTATTTTTCTAGCTGGCTACCTGAATTAAAGGTTAAATAACTGCTGTATTTGACTAATTCAGCAAAATCATCTTCTATGTAGGCTGGAGAATAGGTATGTGCCTTAGTCCCCATCTCTTCGTAGATCAGGCGGGCTTCGTTTAGGGAACTGGCGGTTGCTCCGTGTAGATATTGATAAACCAAGGGAAACAAAGGCCAGTTGGCAAAACCTTTCAGCGCAAGGATCACCTTTACGCCGGCTTTTTTTTGCACGCTGTCAATTAGGCTAAGATTTTTTTCCAGTCGCGCCTGATCAATAAGAAAAGCAGGTGCATGCACCTGCTGATAGAAGTTATTCATAACTTTCATTTCCTTTTCTTTATGCGTATTCAAATTCCAGATCAGCTCCGACTTCTTCGTGCCAGGCTAAACCCTGCTCGCCTAATTCGGCCAGGAATGGATCCGGATTGAACTCCTCCACGTTAAAGACGCCGGCTCCGGTCCACTTGCCGGTTAAAACCATCTTAGCTCCCAGCATTGCGGGTACGCCGGTGGTATAAGAAACCCCCTGTGCTCCCGTTTCTTTGAAGGCTGCTTCGTGGCGGCAATTATTCCAAATGTAATAGTCCTTTTGTTTTCCGTCTTTTAGCCCCCGGATACGACAACCAATGGAAGTTTCTCCCGAATAATTGTCTCCCAGGCTTCCCGGATCTGGCAATACGGATTTTAGGAATTCCAGCGGAACAATATCCATACCTTTATGCTTTACTGGCTCAATTGAGGCCATACCAATATTTTGAATGACGCGCAAATGCGTCAGGTATTCCTGACCAAAAGTCATCCAAAAACGGGCGCGTTTAAGCGAAGGGAAGTTTTTGGTTAAGGATTCTAATTCCTCATGGTAAATCAGATAAGAATCTTTAGGTCCGATGTTTGGGTAATTCAGTACTTTTTTGACTTCGTGAGGCTCCGTATAATGCCATTCACCGTTTTCGAAGTACTTACCCTTTTGGGTGATTTCCCGAATATTGATTTCCGGGTTAAAGTTAGTCGCAAAGGCTTTTCCGTGGTCCCCGGCATTACAATCCACGATATCGAGGTAGTGTATTTCATCGAAATGGTGCTTCGCGGCCCGAGCGGTAAACACCCCGGTTACACCCGGATCAAAACCACAACCCAGCACTGCCGTCAGGCCAGCTTCACGAAATTTGTCCTGATAAGCCCATTGCCAGCTGTATTCAAACTTGGCTTCTTCTTTAGGCTCGTAGTTGGCCGTATCCAAATAGTGAACGCCCGCTTCCAGGCAAGCATCCATGATGGTCAGATCCTGATAGGGCAGGGCCACGTGAAGTACGAGATCAGCTCCGAAATCCCGAATTAATTTCACCAGTGCGGGGACATCCTCGGCATCTACCGCGGCGGTACTCATGTGCTGATGGCCAGTATCCCGTTTTACATCCGCCACAATGACATCACATTTAGAAACGGTTCGGCTGGCCAACATGATTTCAGAGAATACATCTGCATTTTGTGCACATTTATAGGTGACGACCCTTCCTACTCCGCCGGCACCAATAATCAGGACTTTTGACATATTATTTTTAGATTTTAAAATCGAGCTAGCTGAAAGCAGCTCTTTGAAGTTGTTTAAGAATTCCTGGTGAGATGGTTGGTATTGGCTTTCAATGTGTTGCCAAGGGCTCAGTGAGGAGTTTTTAAACAACTTCTTTATTTAATAATTCTGCTTGCGCGAAAAATAAGGAATTTTTAAATACCTTATCGATGAATGACAAGCATTTTTCCGGAGGCCTGGTAAGCATCCGATTCAAATCGATAATACAAAACACCCGAAGGAAAGTTCGCCGTAGACAGGCGATATCTATTCCATCCGGCCTCAAAAGCACCTTCCTCTTGCCAGACCACCCGGCCCGTGTTGTCTATCACTTTTAAGCGCCCCTTGGTGCCTTTCGGCAAAAGCCAGGTCAGGGTTGTTTCTAGATCCGCTGGATTTGGCCAGTTTTGCAAAAAGCGGAATTCATCTTTGTTCGCGTCCTGCTCGTCAAATCGCAGTTGAAGGTCCTGGTGCAGATTGGCTCTGGTGTAGGCTTCGGCGGTTAAACGACGGTCGTTTAAGTAAAACAGATCACTGGTTTTCCCGGCTGCCAGCACTTTAAATCGCAAAAAGAAAAGGGGCTTTGCCTCATCCATCGCTTGATTCGTACGGTACCAACTACTGGTAATTAGACCTTCCGTCGCAAACTGTCCGAAATTTTTTAGCGAAAGCTGACCGGGAACGACCGCCTCCAACGCTACCCGTGATTGATCAAAAGCCAGACCAAACTGAAAACCCTCCAGTTGATTAATAGCTAGCAATCGCACAGGGACCTCCAAGAGGGTACCCGGCGTGAGGGGCTGGTCAGTGATGTCCAGATAAACCGCCGATTGCTTTGACCTGGGGGTTGAAAGCTGCAGGGTGCTGGGGTTCACGGAATTGTTGACATCTCCAATTTTCACGCCTATGAAATCGGCATCATAATACTGTCGATCTAAATTATTGATATTGATTACCGATGGAATAGGCCCGCTAAAAGGGTCAGCAGGATCGGGAAATTGGTATTTGGCATCTACAAATCGCCAACTGGTATTATCTTTCAGATCAATTTCGATACCCAAAATTAGCTTTTGCAGCTGAATTAAATCCAGCACCGAAATATTCCCCGAACTATTGGCATCGGCCGCAATCATTTTGTAGGGAGAATCCAAGAGCTTGGCTCCCAGGATATGTTTCCGGATCAGAATAAGGTCAAAGGTCGTAACGCCGGAACGATCGTTGCCGTCCATTCGTGGTGTAACCGTAAAGTCGTCTCCTTCCTCTAGTTCCAGGAAATTGTACAAGCCATTCCGATTCGTATTCTCCTGAATTCGGACGGCGCCGCTTAGTGAGACCTCGACCGCCTTTACCGGCACACTGGTCTCTGTCATCACTAAACCGTAGATCGCACCTCTGGGGATTTCCCGACAGGCATCTGAATTATTTTGTACATCTATGAAAGTATTACAGGAACTGTGATTATCCAGACTATCCCAGGCGTGGACTTCCACCAGGACTATACCTTCATCCGCACAGGTAACCTGCAGGCTGTCCTGATCTACAGAGGGAGATTGCCCTACTCTGTTTATTGAGTATCGAACCGGACCACTGCAGTCCGTGGTCGTACTCGCCAATAAAGCAATAGCCGGAGCATACGCGCTAGCCAGGTCTTCTATACCATCATTATTGATATCTGCCGGTTCTTCTAACCGGCTAAGCTCAACAACCAGACCATCCTGACACAGCGGGCTTGGCGCTTTACAGTCTACTACCGTAAAGGGTAGCTCGGCGGTGGCTTCGTTATTGCAACCATCAATTACCCGGAGGTAAAACCGATGTCGTCCCAAATCAAAATTTCCAGAAACGTTGTAATTAGGGTACGTCCCCTCGATTTCTTCTGCTAATAAGATATAGTCATTTAGGCCATCGTCTCCAAGATCAACAATTACCGAAAGGCTCAAATCATCGGATGTACAATTCTCACTTACCGTAAAAGGAAAAGTCAAGTCGGCGGTACAGGCATCGTTATTACTGCACACCTCGGAAAGCGGAGAAAAACTAATGATTGGATCTACATCATCGACAATACTAATATATTGAGTGTATTGCCAGTATCCTGAAGAACGGATGGAGTTATCCAGTCCACTATTGGTCCAATGGCCTTCCGGATTAGTCCGGCCATTACATTCCTCGCCAGTCGAATCTATGGGGGGGAGCATATCTAACGGATCGTCATTCTGATCATAATAAGTGGTGTCATTTCGCGAGACGTGCACCCAAACATCCTGATCTCCCGGGATACCTTCACAGGTCAGATTACGAGGTACAATAATGGGATTGGAAAAACCATCGTATTCACACCAATTGATGATACGATAGGTCCGCTCAATTTTAAAGCAGCCTTCTGGGGAACGCTGGAATTCACTATCCATCACGTTAATAGCCAGCATGTCGCAGGCATTTTCAAACACCTCTACGGTATCCCTGTTGATTTCGCCGCAGCTGTTACGCGTGTCAGCGGGGAATTTGATGGTATAATCATAAACCGCATCTACTGTGATGACCTGTTGGCAAATACCAGCAGCCATATTTCCCGATTTATCTTTCACTTCAAAAGAACGTATAATCGAGCCAATACCGCACTGATCCAGGTCGACCTGAGGTGCTAATTCTATCCAACTTGCTTCACAGTTATCTTCTATCACCGGGGTGCCAAAACTATTTTGCAGTAATTGGATCTTGGAGGGATCAAAACTCGTAGGTAGTTCATCGCAGTCTACGCTTACGCTAAAAGGTGCCTGGCAACTGGGACGCAGATTATCTTTCACTCTGACTCGCGAGACACATCGGTTTTGGTTCCCGGATTGATCTGAAGTCCTCAACTCAACGGTAACCAACTTACCTACGTCGCAACAGGTGAGCTCGGCCGCTTGTGCCCAGTCGGAGTAGTAGGTGCTATCGGTTTCGGAACATTCTGCGGATACTAGCCGACGTATCTCCAAACCAAGATTTGTACCATCGCAATTATCCCTGCTACCCGCATCTATATCAATCGGGAAAACCTGGGTTCCATCGTTGCTGAGGGAGACCACCAAATCATCTTCACAAAGTGCCACCGGAGCGATACCGTCTACTACTCGAAACTGACAGGTATCCCTGGCCACATTATTACAGACATCCCGAACCGTATATACAAAATAATGATCACCCACGGGAACACCCTTCACTTGCCCATCGACATAATCTACATTTGGTAATTCGGTAAATATAGAATCACGTAAAGGGAAACCAAATCGATCCTCGGTTTGCCAGGTAAATACCCTGGTTTCCACGGTATAATCTGAACATTCATCTACCTCTGGCATGGGAATGGAAAGGTCGGCCAAACAATTAAAGGGGGAAGTCGAATAGATGGGCAAAGGATCAATTTTACCATTTCTATCCAAATCGACAGCTGGACAGGATAACACAGGCGGATCAAAGTCACCGTATTGAATATACTGTGTTTTAGTCATTGAAATGGCTCCGGCACACTCATCAAAAAGGCGCCAGGTCCTTAGTAGACTTTCCTTGGCTGGACAGATAACGCTCTTTAGGTCTTCATAAAGCAATAAATAGCCACAAATGCGGTAGTCCACCAGGTTAATTGCTTCTCCAAACCCATTGATTACGTAAGGAGCCCCCGTAACAGAAGGGGCTAAATGGCCCTCCTGATTGGTTGCTAAATCTGGCGCATCGCAGTTTATACGCACAATGGTATCTTCCGGGAAAAATATTTCCGTTGGTCGATTAAAGGTAATCCGTTGTTCACAGGTGGTGGTGTTACCGAACTGATCCGCTACCCGAAATACTCGACGGATGGTTTGCACGGCTGGATCGAGGCAAGCCGCTCCTGATATCAGATTATCCTGAAAATTGATAATCGTCCCCGTACAATTATCTTCTACAATGGGTATCCCAGTATAAAACTTACTCGTTGAGTCCAAGCTAGCTGGATTATTAAAAATAGAATCGAGGTCTGTACATATGAAGCGGTCAATAATATCTCCAGGGCATTCCGTAATCTGTGGTCCGCTTACATCTTTAATACTAATATTACCGTAACAAATCCGTCCCGATACTTTATGCTGAACCAAAGCTTCCAGGGTTTCTCCTGCATATTCGGAAGGCACCGGATTGGGAACTGCCTCGCCATCAAAAGCTAAAAACACCTGATAATCATCGTAGCAAAGATAGTCTCCACTCAGAATCATCTGTGGTTTGACCAGTATCTCACAAGATACGTTGGAGGTGATATTCACCAGATCATTACACGCAAAGAAACGATTGGTTTCAATAATCTCGATGGTCTTAGCAACTTCCACCATACAGCCCATATTGGAAGGCTCGTTGAGACTGGCCGGATCACCCGCGTCGAAATGATATACGACTTCGTGGCTACCTACGCCTAATTCCATAGGCCTCACCTCCGTAGCGATTTCACCATTGATCGTGAAATATCCGGTACCCTGTACATTATTCATAATAGATGCCTCCAGAGGAATGGAATTGGTAAATAAACAAATAGATCCATCCAGTCCCAGGATTTCCGGCTGGGGGTAATAACAAATATTTGAAATGGACAGATCAGCAAATACCGGGCTTTCCGCCGTAATACTATACCCAACCCCATCTAGGTGAACACCTTGCAAAGTGTAGATACTACTATCTGTATTGATGGGCACTTCCGTAAAAGGGGTGCCTACCGGATAAGGTATTAGAGTAATCGGATTTAATAAATTTGTTGATTTGACCGTCCATACCTGATCATTAGTCGTCGGACCAATAACTACCTGCTCATCGAAAGCCCCATCTGCTCTACAAGTACAGGGATCGGCAATATCGGGGCCTCCCGAATTGGCAAAAACGGGGGTATTACAGGCTTCCGAAGCAACCACGCCCACCACTACCTCGCAATTGTTTTGATTACCTGCTGCGTCTTGCATAATCACCCGAATGAGATTATACCCCACACTGTTACAATCTACTTCGTTTATATCCAGCTCATAGCGCTCAATACCACAATTGTCGCTACTGCCATTATCGACTAAACTGGAATCAAGAACGGCAAAACCTCCTTCGTTCAACTGTACTAAAACGCTATCTTTACAGCGGGCAAAGGGCGCTTCGTTATCTTCCACCCGGACTTCAAAATCACAAGTGGCCAGCTGTCCATTATTGTCGACGACCGTCCAGGTGACCGCCGTGTTGCCGGTCGCAAAAGTAGCCCCCAGTAAAGTTTGATTTGCCGTAGCTGCTGTAAAATCGTGATAAAAGGTGTCGATACCGCAATTATCATTTATCCTGGTAGGATCGAGCTGATCATCGAGTATAACAACCGAACAATTGCCGGCACCGTCCAGGTCAGTGGTCAATACGACGTTTTCCGGACAGCTGAGCACAGGATTACGATTGTCTTTGATTTCAACGACTGCGGCTTTATCATTAATGTTGCCATCAATATCCCTGACAAACAAACGTATTAGGTTCGGCCCTATATGCGAGCAGTCAAAGTCACGTTGACTAAGCCATAGACTATCAATCGAACAGTTATCCGTACTTCCTGTATCAATGGCGAGGGGTGAAACCCTTATGCGCCCGTTTTCGTCCAGGTATACTTCAATATTTTGCGTAAACACTTCCGGTTTGTTGCGGTCTACAACCGTAACGATCGACTGGCAGGTACCCCGATTGTTGTTTTGATCCCGCACTGTCATAACCACGGTGTTGGCTCCCAAATCTGAACAAAGGAAATTGGACTTACTTAATTCAAAACCAGTCACCCGGCAATTGTCCGTACTTTGCTGATTGATAAGATCCGGCGTAAGTAAGGCCGCTCCATCAGTCCCTAGGGCCAGCGTAAAGTCTTTACACTGGGCGGTGGGAGCAACGGTATCTAGCACCGTTATTTGAACCGCACAGCTATCCACATTACCATTGCTGTCTTCTACTTTGAGAATGACGGTGTTTAGTCCAACTTCCGTACAGCTAAAATCACTTTGACTTAAGCTCCGAGAAGCAATACCACCACAGTTATCGGTCGATCCTGCATCTACATCTGATACCAGAAGACCAGCCTGCCCCGACTGATCGAGATAAATCGTTTGATCTTCACAACGAAGAATAGGAGGTAAAGTATCCTTCACCGTAATCGTGGCGGAACAAGAGTCGAGATTCCCAAACTGATCCTCCAGATATAATTGTACCGTATTTTCGCCTAACTCTCCACAGGTAAAACGATCTTCGGATAAATACCTTTTTTCCACTGAAGTACAAATGTCCATACTTCCGGCATCAATCGCATTAACAGACAATACGGCCAGACCATTTTCTCCCGTGTAAATCGTTACATTCTCGCAACTAGGCTCCGGCGGAATGGTGTCGATTACCGTAATGATAGCCACACAGGAGTCTAGATTATTTTGTCCATCTGTCACTTTTAGAATAACCGAAGATTCCCCAATGTCTTCGCAAGTGAAGAACATACGGGAAAGGGTGTATTCGAGAACACCCACACAATTATCACTACTCCCATCATCGACCAGGGTATGGTCGAGCTGGGCTTGTCCATTTTTGTCCAGGTAAATACTTACCGCCTGACACTGTGGTATGGGCGCGAGGGTATCTCGAATCGTCACCATTGCGGTACACCTATCCGAATTCCCATACGGATCACTCAGGCTAAGCGCTACCGTCTTTGTACCGAGATCCTCACAAGTAAACTGATTCTGGGATAAACTGATATTACTCAGCACCCCACAATTGTCCATACTGCCATCATTCACCTCAGCAGTGGATAAAGGAGCCATTCCCGCTTCATTTAAGTAAATAGTGGCGGCCTGGCAAATAGCCAGGGGGGAGATCGTGTCTCTCACTTCTACCCTGGCATAACAAGTATCCTGATTACCCGAAAAGTCTTCGACGGTCAATAATACTCGTTGATTACCAATATCAATACAAGAAAAGCTGTTTTTTTCCAGGTTTCGTTGCTCGATGCTACAATTGTCTGAACTGTTATCTACCTCCGCAGCGGATAGCATGGCGGTACCGGAATCATCCAGAAATATAGTTTGGCTTAGACATTGCGCATTTGGGGCCACGGTATCTAATACGGATATACTGGTTTCACAACTGCCTTCGTTTCCATACTGATCCTTCGCAAATAGCGTAATGGGTTTGCTCCCCAGGGTATTACAATCGAAATGATCAGGTACCAGGCGGAATTCAAGAAAGCCGCCGCAAAGGTCTGCGCTACCGTCGTCTAATTGGGACGGATCAGGGATAATCTTACCCGATGCATTCAAATAGGCGATACCCGGTTGACAGCGTACGATGGGTGGCGTCGTATCCCGAACGGTCACACGGGCAGTACAACTGTCCCGGTTACCATACTGATCCTCGGCAATCAAATAAACCAACTGTGTGCCCAAATCTTCGCAGGTGAATTCTTCTTGAGATAATTGGAGAGAGGGTGCCTCATCACAAGCATCGTCCACATCATCGAGTACTTCACTAATCGATAATTCTCCAATACCTAAAGGGCTTAATAAAACCGTCGTGTCCAGGCAAGTAACCTGTGGTGGAAAGGTATCCAGAACGCTTATTTGTGTAACGCAGGAATCCAGGTTCCCGACACTATCCTGGACATATAACTTCAGTTCCATTTCACCGATAGTGAGGCAGGTGAATATTTCTTGTTCTAAGAATAAAGTATCTATACCCACACAGCCCTCATCGAAGCTACCAAAATCAAAATCCGAAGGCGCTACCGAAACTTCACCATCCTCGTCGAGGTATAGCAAGACCTGTTGATCGGAACAAACCGCAGTTGGTGCCACCGTATCGGTTATCACAAAAGGTTCGAGCGCACTAATGTCGTAACAATTTATTTCAGGGTCTGCAATATCCGTTATCCTTTGCCCTAATTGTGGCCCTTGCTGGGGAGGATTACTGTTGCGATAATTAAAAGCGTGGACACCGTATTGGCCCAGGGGTAAGTCAACAATTTCGCCGTTGGTAATCCCAAATTTAACAATTAAACCATTGTCATCTACAACAATTAATTCATTCGTATAGGTAGGGTTAGTAGTGGCATTAACTAAGGTTGGGCGAACAGTATCTCCCACGCAAAAGGTGGAATTCGAAAGATTTAACAAACCAGCGGTTGCATTACAAGCCTGGGCCTGCAGACTTTCAAAGGCGAACAGTATTAGCCCAATAAAAAGGAGTACATTTTTCTTCATGGAATGATTTAGTATAGCATCTTAATACACTTAAGACATCAGCTCTTTTAAAAAATAACGGATAAAAAGCTCGTTTTTCGAAAAAAAATAAGCTTGTAAGCTCGAAAGCCCTGAAAGGAAAGCGGAGGAGGAGATAATGCGGAATTTTGGGCAAAGCACAGGGCGCTTTGCCAGGTTAAATGACAGTTCATGGGATTAACTATTTTAATGTTCATGTAAAAAAAAGCTTATTCCAGAGTCAAATACCATAAGGAATGACTAAAGAATGCCAATTCAATAAAATAGGTCGTCCTTAGGAAGGTGTACGAAAGTTGCCTTCAAATAAAATCTAAGAAGAGATTGTCTATGATTTGTGGAGTCAAAAATAAGATAGTCCATGCAGATATCAAAAACAATTAAAGGTTTTTATCTGCTGTACTACTTATCAAACCGCTGTTTTATTTTCCAGTCTGGCTTTATACTTCTCCTGGATGATTTCCTGGACGGTTTTATCTTCTATTTTACTCTCTAGCCAGGAGATAATATCCAGGTACAAAAATGGCCGCCGCTCAAAAGGGTCGTTTTCTAATTTCTCCAATTTCTCTTTGAGTTCAATAAAAGCAGCTTTGAGGTCCGTTTCACGAATGCGAGGTAAGCGTCGCAAAAAGCGGAAAATTTCTTTTTGAACAGAGCCCAGGTCGCCCATTTTTCCTAGAAAACGATAGACCGATTTGACCTGATATTCTACCAATTGCGCATTACCCAGTTCAAAATGAGCAATCAGGTTTAATATCCTGGAAAAGGACTGAATATCAGTGCGATAATCTGGATTTTTTTGGTTGATAATCAGGTTCAGGTAGGTAATGGCGCTATCATTATCCCCACTACCAAAGTATAGACAAGCAATCCGGTAATAAAACAGCATAATTCGACGGTTATCCCAGTTATATTCATCTTTCTCAATCTTCTCTGCTAGTTCTGGAACCAATTGGGTGCCCTCGCTGAAGGTCCCCTTTAAGAAATGAGACTTGATCAAATGGATGTACTTATACAAATAGAATAATCCTTCCACATTTTTGCGGGAATCAATATCAATCTTTTTAGGTAAAGACAGGAGCACGGCGAGGGTTTCGTCGATTTTCTTATAGTGCAACACATTATACAGCGTACTCAGCAGGTTATGCAGCGACTTCAAATACAGGGAAGTATGCATATCAATCATTTCTTCGTTTTTATGAAATAAGTCTACCCACTTTTGCGCCCAGCGATAAGAATACGGAAACTCCTGGGTCATATGAAAATACCACACATTGGCCTGGCAATAATGCAGTTTACTCATAAAATCCAGATCGTCGTAGTCGTATTGGGGCAAATTGGAGTGGAAGAACTCCTTTACAAAGAAATAATCCTTTTCATTTTTGACGTAGCCCACCTTAAGATAAAGGCCATAAAGCTGTAGGGCTAAATTGGATAGTTTATTCGATTTTGTTATTTTATCTGTGAGCTTTTCAGTTTCCTTTGATAATAGCTCTGCCTGGCCTTCGATGCTACGGGTGATGTACTGTGCTTCGATGTGTTTTTCAAACTCCAGAATCTCCAGGTGCAACGGGTGGTAATTTGCTTCGGAGGATTTCTTCCGGGCCTTGACTAATAAATCCAGGCTTTGCCGGTAAAGGCCCTTATCGTAAAGTACCCGGGCGTAATCCAGCATCTCTCTGATCTGGATATCGGGTGCATTTTTGGTGGCCAACAGGCGCAGACTGATGAGCAATTGTTTATATAAGTGGGCCTTTAAATTTGACAATTGTCGCTTCTTGATACCGGGCAAGCGCTTCAGGATCAGCGCCTCGTCATATTCATTGCGTTTTTCCAGGAAATCGAACAATTGCAGGAATAGAATATCCTCAGAGGCCTGATTTCTCTTGACAAATAGTCTAAAGTGCCGCTTTTCAGCGCGGGTTAGGGAGTTGATTAACTGAATTAAGTCATCTGTTTTCTGCTTAGGCATTGTAACACTAGGTTTTATAAAAAACTGTAAATCAACAACTTAAACCAATGGGCCGCCCTTGTTATCTTGTAAGAGTATAGTATTTTTTATTTTAGGACGGCTGATCAACAAGTCTATATTTGATGTTAAAGTCCTTAATTTGAAGAACGTTATTTTCCAGCAGGATAAGTCATTTATCCGCCGGTCAACAAACATACAAAAAATCTATTACCATGGGTTCTAACCGCATACACATTTTCGATACGACATTGAGGGATGGCGAACAAGTGCCAGGCTGTAAATTGATCACCGAGCAAAAGGTAGAGATTGCCAAACAGCTGGAGTTATTAGGAGTAGACGTAATTGAAGCGGGTTTCCCCATTTCAAGTCCGGGAGATTTCAGGTCGGTAGAGGCCATTTGCGAAGCGGTTAAGGATGTAACCGTTTGCGGACTCTCCCGTTCGGTAGAAAAAGACATTAAAGTCGCTGCCGAGGCCCTGGCTAAGGCCAAAAGGCCCAGAATACATACGGGTATTGGTACGTCTGATTCCCACATTAAACACAAGTTTCGTACGACTCAGGACAAGATTATTGAAAGAGCCGTAGCCGCGGTAAAATACGCCCGGTCTTTCGTGGAAGATGTGGAGTTTTATGCAGAAGATGCTGGCCGAACCGGTAACGAATTTCTGGCTAAAATCTGTGAAGCGGTAATTAAGGCCGGTGCTACCGTACTGAACATACCGGACACCACGGGCTACTGTCTGCCTGAAGAATACGGCGCCAAAATCAAGTACCTATACGAAAACGTCAAGGGTATTGACAAGGCTATCTTATCTACGCACTGCCATAATGATTTGGGGCTAGCCACGGCCAACTCTATTGCCGGTATTCAAAATGGAGCGCGGCAGATCGAATGTACCATTAACGGCATCGGGGAGCGCGCCGGGAATACCTCTCTGGAGGAAGTGGTAATGATCATGCGTCAGCATCCTAATCTGAACTTTGACACTGGTATCAATTCCAAATTACTTAATCCAACGAGTCAGCTGGTTAGTGATCGTATGGGGATGGTCGTACAGCCTAATAAAGCTATTGTTGGTGCCAACGCCTTCGCGCATTCTTCGGGTATTCACCAGGATGGTGTAATCAAGAACCGCGAAACCTACGAAATTATCGATCCGCTGGAAGTGGGCGTCGATCAATCCAAAATAGTATTAACCGCACGCAGTGGTCGTGCGGCGCTGGCTTATCGCTGCAAAAACCTCGGGTTTAACCTAACTAAACTGGAGTTGGATGAGGTTTATGCACAGTTTTTAGAAGTAGCCGATTCTAAAAAAGAAGTCGAAGATGAAGACTTGCTATTAATTCTAAAAACAGAAAAGGTCGGCAGCTAAAATATTACCTGTTTTCGGGCGTTAATAAATGCTCTAAACATGTTCGCATGTTTAGAGCATTTATTATATATTGTATAGAATTTACTTCATCCTTAATTGCTACCCATGAATAAAAGAATCGCCGTATTGCCCGGAGACGGCATCGGCCCCGAAGTTATCGATCAAGCCCTGAAAGCCCTTGATGCCATTGGTGAGCGTTTTGGTCACTACTTTGAATACTGTTATGCTGACGTCGGCCACGTGGCCATTGAAAAGCACGGGGATCCGCTACCTAACTCAACTTTACATACCTGCATGAATTGCGACGCCATTCTTTTTGGCGCTATCGGCCATCCAAAATATAATCAGGAGCCAGAAGCCGAGCTTCGACCAGAGCACGGTCTGCTGCGCCTGCGCAAAAGCCTGGGACTTTTTGCCAATATCCGGCCCGTTATTGCCTTTCCCAATTTGCAGGATTTATCGCCCTTAAGACCGGAAAAAGTGGAAGGTGTAGACCTGGTCATTTACCGTGAATTGACCGGTGGTATTTACTTTGGAGATCGTGGACGTACCGAGTCCCGTGCCTACGATACTTGTGTTTACGAAGATTTTGAAATCGAAAGAATTGCCCAAATGGCCTTTAAAAGTGCCATGAAACGGCGCAAAAAGGTGACCGTGGTTGATAAAGCCAACGTCTTGGAAACCTCCCGTCTCTGGCGTAAAGTGGTTCGACAGGTGGCCAAAGAATTTCCGGAAGTAGAATTAGACTTTATGTTTGTAGACAGTGCCGCTGTACAAATGATACAGGCACCCGGGCACTTCGACGTCATCCTGACGAGTAATCTCTTCGGTGATATCATCTCCGATGAAGCCAGTGTAATTACCGGTTCCATGGGTTTGTTGCCTTCCGCTTCCAAGGGAGCAGAGACTTCTTTATTTGAACCCATTCACGGGTCCTATCCGCAGGCGGCCGGCGAAGATATTGCCAACCCTATGGCAGCCATCCTATCCGCCGCATTGATGCTGGACGAATTCGGCCTACACGAAGAAGGTAATGTAGTCTTAGCTACTATTCGCCATTTACTGGAAAAAGGCATTGGGACCCAGGAATTGAATCTGGATAACAAATTCAGTTGCTCTCAGGTCGGTGATATGGTCGCTTATCTCATTGCCGAAAAAGAGTCCATCAACATCACGGATTTCAAATTAAAAGAGAAAAATTCAACTATTATTTAAGTTAGGTGGATCGCCACGATGCAGCAAAATCAGCGCAAAGAACCAATTGAAGTACTAAAACGCTACTGGGGCTACGAAAGCTTTCGCCCGGTACAGGAGGAGATTATTCAATCGGTGCTCAATGGGGATGACACGCTGGCATTGTTGCCTACCGGTGGTGGTAAATCGATTTGCTTTCAGGTGCCAGCTCTTTGTCTGGAAGGGCTTTGTATCGTCATTTCTCCATTGATCGCCCTGATGAAAGATCAGGTAGAGAATTTGCGAAAACGCGGTGTTTCCGCCGTGGCCATCCATTCGGGTATGCCCTACCCCGAGATTGATCGCCTGCTGGACAACTGCGCCTACGGTGATGTAAAACTGCTTTACCTGTCTCCCGAGCGCTTGCATACCGAGCTCTTTAAAGAAAGACTAAAGAAGATGCCGGTCAGTATGATTGCGGTCGACGAAGCACACTGTATTTCTCAGTGGGGTTACGATTTCCGACCTGCTTACCTGGAGATTGCCAGTATCCGGGAAGATCTACCCAACGTACCGATCATCGCCCTGACCGCCACCGCCACGCCCGAAGTCTGTACAGATATTCAGGATAAACTGGAATTTAAAAGCGGACAGGTCTTTCAAAAGAGCTTTGCTCGGGATAACCTGGCCTACGTGGTCCGGCCCAGCGAAGCCAAACCGGAAGAGTTGGTCAACATTTTAAAGAAAGTGGGCGGCTCAGCCGTGGTATACGTCCGTAATCGCCGGCTCACTAAAGAACTGGCCCTCCTACTCCACCGCAAAGGCATTCGTGCCGACTATTACCACGCCGGGCTAGAAATGGATAAGCGCAACCAGAAACAAGAAGCCTGGCTCAAAAATAAAATCAGGGTGATCGTCAGTACCAATGCCTTTGGTATGGGCATCGATAAGCCCGATGTGCGTTTGGTGATTCACTGGGAAATGCCCGATAGCCTGGAAGGTTATTTTCAGGAAGCCGGAAGGGCCGGTCGCGATGGGAAAAAAGCCTTTGCTGTACTACTCTACCACAACAGTGATGCGTTAAAACTCGAAAAACAGTACGAACTTAGCTACCCCGACCTGAAGGAAGTACGCAGGGTATACCGGGCGCTGGGCAGTTATTACCAAATTGCCGTCGGCGCGGGCTACGGCGAAAGTTTTGACTTCAATCTCATCGAGTTTTCAAAAACTTATCAGTTTGAACCCATTATTGCTTTCAACTGCCTGAAACTACTAGAGAAAGAAGGTTGGATCATCCTCAGCGACGCCGTTTACAATCCGGCATCCCTAAAAGTGCTGGTCAACCAGGATCAACTCTACGATTTTATGCTCAAGCACCCTAAACTGGATAAAGTGCTAAAAATCATTCTACGTAGTTACCAGGGGGCCTTTAATCACCATATCCATATCCGTGAGCAATCCATTGCGGGATTCCTCCGGGTAGAAAGGTCGGAACTCCAAAAATCCCTGAACCTGCTACACAAAGAACAAATCATTGACTACCGACCGCAGAACGAAGAGCCCCAATTGTTCTTTGTCAATGGCCGTATGGATGCCGCTACCGTGGCTTTTGATCATACGGGTTATAATTTTCGGAAGGAACAGCAGCGTATCCGCATTGAAAAGGCCATCCACTACGCCGAAACGGAAGACTGCCGTTCCCGTCTGCTACTCGCCTACTTTGGGGAAACGGAGGCCACCGCCTGCGGTCATTGCGACTATTGCCTGGCTCAGAAAAAAGAGCGAAAGCTCAATCAAAAAGACTATCAGCGGTATCGCGACAAATTAGAATTAGTGCTTTTGCGGGAGGCCCTGCCGATGGAGGACATCCTCGCTTCTTTTTCTCCCAAAAAAAAGGAAATCGTATTACAAACGCTGGAGTATCTGCTGGATGAAGGGCAAATTCGGCAAAAAGAAGAGCGCTTCGAATGGCAAAAATAATCTGCACCGCTACGAATGATCTCACTTACGACCAGCGGATGATTCGCATCTGTTCCAGCCTGGCCAAGGCAGGTTTCGAGGTCCTGCTTATTGGCCGGGAAAAGCACGATTCAATACCGCTACAAAAGCGCCCTTTCCAGCAAATTAGACTAAGGTGCCGCTATAATCAAGGAAAATTATTCTACCTGGAGTATAATATTCGATTATTATTACACCTCAGCCGAGCAAAATATGACTTACTCTGCGCCGTTGACTTAGACACTTTAGCGCCCGCTTTTTTTTGGTCTCGCTTACGCAAAAAACCAATGGTCTACGATGCTCATGAGTATTTTACAGAGGTGCCTGAAGTAGTAAATCGGCCTCTGGTAAAAGCGGTTTGGTCTGCTCTGGCTCGCTTTGTCATACCCCGTCTAGAATTCGCCTATACCGTTGGTCCCCAACTCGCCCGGATTTTTACCGAAAGGTACGGTACCGACTTTACCGTTATTCGCAATCTTCCTTCACAGCAAAAAAACGCAATAACATCAGCCGCTTCCCTTCCAAAAAGAGAAACAAATGATTTTATTCTGCTGTATCAGGGTGCACTCAACCAAGGCCGCGGTATAGAAACGGTAATCGAAGCCCTGTCTCTCCTACCCCATTCTGTGCAGTTGTGGTTAGTTGGCGAAGGAGATCTGTCCATTTTTTTGCGAAAGCTAACTAAAGAAAAACGACTACAAGATCGTGTCCACTTTCTGGGCTATCGCCAGCCGGAGGAATTGAAGACCATCACCCCACAAGCGGACCTCGGACTCAACCTCTTGGAAAACAAGGGGTTAAGTTACTACTATTCACTGGCTAATAAATGCTTTGATTATATACAGGCCGAGTTGCCCGCCATCCACATGGATTTTCCGGAGTACCGGGCATTACAAGCCGAGCATCCCGCTTTTGTACTGCTACCCGACTTAGCGCCTGCCCCCCTGGCCCATCTAATTATGGAATTAAGCCGGGATAATCAGAAATATGCAGCATTACAAGCCGCCTGTGGTGTCGCCGCCGAAGCATTAACCTGGGAAAAAGAAGAAAGGAAATTATTGGCTTTTTATGAGGAGGTGTTGGGGTGATATACGTGTTGTAAGTACTCTAAGTTCAGCAAGATCAAAAAAGTCTGCCTTTGATACTGCAGAACTGATTGGTTCTAAAAAATTGATTTGCCATTGTCCCGTAGGGACAAAATGTGGGTAAAAAAAGATAATCCAAATCAAGAAAAACGGTGCCGTTAGGTACCGAACGTGATCTCTGGGATCAATTATATTCCGTACCTACCTGAGGCAGGCAGGCCTAAAGGCACGGAGGACTTTTACTAAGCTCCTTTTCTACCCATGCATGCGTACCCAAGGGCACGCATGCATTTTACAATCAGTTAGAGCAAACCTCCCCTGCCTCCAAAGAATAATATCTCATTCATTCTGATCTCAGGTCATGTTCTGATACTGACCAGCAGATAGCAATAAAAAACACGGCACATTTCACCTATTTAAAATTTTGGGGATTCTCCAATAGCTCTTTGATTTTAAAGATTATTTAATTAGTAAGAAAACTTTAACTGAGTAAAAACAAAAACTAAAAAAGTAAGCAAGTCAATAACTCGCCATTCAAAATTCGAAACTGATTTAGAAACGGTCTGCACTCGCTATAGTCCAGGCCCGTCGGTAAGCGGCAGGAACGGTGTCGGCGCGGAGCAGACAGCCTTCTTCCAGGTAGGGATAGAGGTCTTCGTAGGTCTTAATCTCGTGCATGCTTACCCGACGGAAGACGTGACTACGGCGAATCTCTTCCGGATGATGCAGACCGGCCGCAGCCAGCAGCTCGACGAAACTCTTAAGGGTCTCGTAATGGTAATTGGCTACCCGGAATTTCTTATCTTCCACGACCAGACCAGCTACTTTCTCGCGATCCTGAGTCGCTACGCCGGTGGGACAGTGATTGGTATTGCAAAGCAGAGACTGAATACAACCCAGGGCCAACATCATACCACGGGCTGAATAACAGGCATCGGCTCCCAGGGCGACGGCCCGAAACAGATGAAACCCGGTGAGGATCTTCCCGGCACAAAAAAGCTTCACCTTATCGCGTAGGCCAAAGCCCGTCAGCACATCGTGGGTATAAGCAATCGCCTCTCGAAAGGGCATGCCCACATTATTCGTAAATTCCAGCGGTGCCGCGCCAGTACCGCCCTCTCCCCCATCGACGGAGATGTAATCGGGATAAATTTCGGTTTCAACCATGGCCTTGCAGATGGCCATCAGCTCGGAGCGTTGTCCCAGGCACAGCTTGAAGCCAACCGGTTTGCCGTTCGACAAATCTTGCATTTGCCGGATGAATTGTAGCATTTCGCGCGGCGTATTAAAAGCCCGGTGAAAAGGTGGCGACAAAACGTCGGTGCCCCTCTCTACCCCACGGATTGCGGCAATTTCGGCCGTGTTTTTCTTAGCGGGTAGGATACCGCCGTGCCCGGGTTTGGCACCCTGGGAGAGCTTCAGTTCGATCATTTTCACATGAGGTTTTGCCGCCATTTCTTTAAATTTCCCCGGCGCGAAATTACCGTCCTTCGCCCGGCTACCAAAATAGCCCGTTCCCACTTGATAGATCAAATCACCCTTGTGCGATTCGTGGTAGGGACTAATCCCTCCCTCACCGGTATTATGGGCAAAACCACCCGCTGCGGCTCCGCCATTCAGAGCGGCCACGGCATTGCTGCTCAGCGATCCATAACTCATGGCCGAAATATTAAAGATACTGGCCTCATACGGCTGCTTACAGTACGCATTACCAATGCTCGTTCGCGGATGTTGCTCCAGGTCATGGGCATCCAGCGCTCCGATACTGTGCGCCATCCACTCGTAGCCTTCTTCATACACATCCAATTGGGTGCCAAAGGGAGAAGTGTCCAGTACATCCTTGGCCCGCTGATACACCACCGAGCGGTAGATGCGCGAGATAGGCGTCCCGTTGGTATCGGATTCAATAAAATACTGGTACAGTTTGGGGCGCAAGTCCTCCATCACATACCGTCCCCGCCCGAAAATGGGATAGTTCCGCATAATGGCATGCTCTTTTTGGACCATATCGTAGAAGCCTAAAATGTTTATCGGAAGAATTAGCAGGTATAACCAATACCAGCCGGGTGCTACAAAATAGCCCAGCAGAAAGATACCGATGGTAGAAAGAATAGCAAATACGGTGAATTCGTTACGCATGGTTCGGTTGTTGAATTGGTGGATTGAATCAGGCCGAATTTAATAAAAAGGATTGAATTAGAGCCCATTCTACCCATGTGCCGTCCCTAACGGGACCACTATATATTTTGCTATACCATTTCTCTACCCAGGTGGCGTCCCTACCTGAGGCAGGCCTGGGACACATATTATTTGGTCTTGTAACGGTGCCGTTAGTACCGAACATGGGTAGAAATCCTTCCCAAACCTAAAATAACAGTGCCGTTAGGCACTAAACGTGGGTAGAAATGAGTATACACCAAAAAATATCGGTGCCGTTAGGCCTGCCCGCCGAAGGCTGGTACCGAATCCTTT
>Ga0102940_1000466_pt1 | contig 27847 bp, 26 predicted proteins | sample SalPonR2_C_D1_MG_FD_78215 | JGI IMG/M metagenome (GOLD analysis project Ga0102940, IMG submission 78215) | Salt pond soil microbial communities from South San Francisco under conditions of wetland restoration - Salt Pond MetaG R2_C_D1_MG | ecosystem: Environmental > Aquatic > Marine > Intertidal... | reverse complement strand
TGCAGGCGGTGACGGGAAACCCAGTCATCACTGCTGCAGCCTCCCGGTTCAGGGCCGCCATGAGTTCCGTGATGTCACGGATCTGCTCTGAAGATGCAAGGCCCGCCTTTACCGCTGTATTCATGATGCCGGTACCCAGGGGCTTGGTGAGTATCAGGTCATCACCGGGCCGCAGCCCCTGGTTGGCCAGAATCTTATCCGGATGAACAAACCCGGTAACAGACAACCCGTACTTGAGTTCATCATCTTCTATGGAATGCCCGCCCAAAAGCACGGTGCCTGATTTTTCCAGAACATGCAGGCCCCCGGCCAGGATATCCCGCAGCACCTTTGGATCCATTTTTCCCAGGGGAAACGCCACCAGGTTCATGGCGGTTTTGGGAACCCCGCCCATGGCATATACATCTGACAGGGCATTGGCGGCTGCGATACGCCCGAAATCATAGGGATCATCCACAATGGGGGTAAAAAAATCCACGGTCTGAATCAGGGCCAGGTCCGGGCTTACCTGGTAGACCCCGGCATCATCTGCCGTTCCCATTCCCACCAGAACATGTTTATCTGTGGGGATGGACAATCCCTCCAAAACAGCCGCCAGGTCCCCTGGCGGCAGTTTGGCAGCTCAGCCCGCCCCTTTTACACACTGGGTCAACCGAAAATTCTGCAGTATATTATCTGGCTTTTTGCTCATATTATCTCCCTTGTTCAGCCGGCCATGGCAACCATTCACACACTTCATATACAAACCGGCCCAAAACTGTATTATCCCTGAATTCAGGCCATCAATCAAATTGAATATATCTTTGCGAATTTTCATTTCCATAGAAAATATCAATAGCACCCCCGCCGGCGCAATGCCCGGCACCAAACTGACCAGCAGACCATATGCGTTGTTTACCGTTCTCTGCTATACCTTTTCCGCGGGTTTGTGTTTTCCTGGAAGGCTTTCCGGTTTTGAGGGTAACAATTTGTTTTATTGTGAAAAACCGGTGCGCTATGACAATCACATGGCAGGCACAGGCAACCCCCTGAGGCGGTAATAGGCAGCATAGATCTGCCGAATCTCGCCGGATACAATCATCTGCCGGACAAGGCCTTCAAACTGCGGAAGCTCTTTGCAAAGGGTTGAATTTTTAGAAATACCGATATGGACATCTTTTCTGCGGCTGAAACGGAAATGGGCGATCTCGATCCGGCCTGATATGCCCAGTTTATACCCAAGGTCAATGCCGGCCCCTTCAGGGAAAATAACCGCATCAATCCGACCGAGCAGCAGTTTTTTCAGATTCAGCTCGCCTCTGGGTAAAGGATCCTTTCGAATTTTTTCATCCGCATCAAACCGGGGAAAATACCTGGCACCAATGGTGGTCCCGATGGTCAGATCATACAGGTCTTCATACCGGGTGATACGGTCAGCCCGGTTCTTAGGAACAAAGAAAACCGCATCAGATCTGTTCTTATAGGCTGGTTCCACAAAATGGATATACCCTTCCCGCTCCGGAGATTTGAGCAGTCCCACCATAAAATCGATTTCCCCTTCTTCCATCATGACCAGGCGCCGCTTGAAAGGCGCCTGCAAAAGCACCAGTCTGACTTTCAGCCGATCTGCAATGGCATGCAGGACATCTGAATTGGGTCCTTCTTCTTCCGCGCTGCCGGTTACCGATGACACGATAACCTCCCGTGCTCCTGCAGAAGAAGAAGACAAGACCGGGACCAGAAAACAGATGCAAAGACAGATATTGATTGCAGAAATTTTCATTTTTCCATACGCCATGCTGATACACAGTGTTTGAATATTCATGATGGAAAACAGGCATACAGGTCTGCTGCATTCCCTGTTTTTTCCCTGTGTTTCCCTGATATCAGCTATTTTCCCGTCTGTAAAGGCAAAAATCTTTGCCATAAGCAGGCCAGGTTTTCGATCGTTCTGAGCAGTCCTCTGTCCCTCCCAATAAAAAATCCCGATAAGCATTGCCTATCGGGATAGTCTTTATTGAATTGGCTCCCCAGCACGGACTTGAACCGCGGACCCATTGGTTAACAGCCAATTGCTCTGCCAACTGAGCTACTGGGGAGCAGCGCCTTGAATCAAGACTTGCCGTTTATATAAGATCATCCGGTTTCTGTCAAGAAGAAAAAAACAAAAATTGACATTTTATGCGGTAATGGTTAATATTAAATTTTAAAATAAAGAATACAGCGAAAAGGACTATCGTACCCATGGAAAACATACAGGCACAATCTACAAATACCCTGTCAATACCCGCAAGACCCCAATCCGGCAGCATTGATCCGGCACGTCAGAACCAGCAGGTACCGGCCCAGGATACAGATATTGCCCAGGAAACCAACCGTCCTGTACAGGAGCCGTTCGATGTGCAGATTTCCCCTCAGGCCCGGGATCAAGCAGATGCTGCTGCATCTGACACAGCACAGAATACCCAGACACAAAGGGCGGCGGTTCCTTCGGAAACACAACCGGGTGGTCAGTCATACACAGAGAGAGGAACTTCAGTGGATATAATAATATAATGCGGGAAACCCGTAATCCAGTTGCCCCTGCTTATTTTCTTGTTTTTTTTGACAAGGACTGAGGCGTGAGGAACTAATACCTTTAAAAATATGGTATTATCTGAAATACGTCACACATTCAGGATAATATAAAAACCATGATCACTGAACACGGCATTGTCACCCGGACATCTTCCGGCACCGCCTGGATAAAAACCAACCGGGCAGGCGCGTGTGAAGGCTGCACAGCCAAAGACAGCTGCGGCACCATGCACAGGGGCCAGGAACTGGTGGTGGAAGTTTCCAACACCCTGGGGGTTCAGGCAGGAGATGCGGTGGTCATAGGCATTGAAACCAAACCGGTCATGCTGCTGACTTTCCTGGTCTATGTGGTACCCATCATCTGCCTGGTGCTTGGCGCCCTGGCCGGGGATACCCTGGCACCGTTACTGAAAATCAACGCATCTTTTTTTGCCATGGTCCTGGGATTTTCATCATTTGCCGCGGCTTTTTTTATTCTCCATAAAAAATCTGCTGTTTTAAACCAGAAGCAGGGGTACAAACCTGTGCTTATCCGAAAAACAAAAACCATTGTTCCGCCCTCCTGCACTACCCCCGCAAAATAATTTTTTTTCTTGCCAACCTCTCTTCAATATACTATATACCCAGCCAGTTGTGGGTTTGTCACCTAAACTCTAACCCTTAAACTGGAAGATTTACATATGACATTACAACCACACCTGAAACTGGCAGGTCTCATCATGGCCGGCTTTCTGATCACAGGAATTGTCTGTTACGCTGCGTTTTCCCCTCCGGCACCGGCGGAACCAGTGCGGCTTATGTTCCAGAATGATGCCGGCAAAGTGCTGTTCACACACCAGATTCACACAGAAGATTATTACATAGACTGCATGGACTGCCACCACAACCTGATGGATGATGAAGAGTACGACTGCAGCATGTGCCATGAAGAAACCGGTGATGAGTATATGCCGTCAAGAATGGATGCCATGCATGACACATGCATCGGCTGTCATGCGGATTACGGCGCTGGCCCGTTCGACTGCAATGCGTGTCATGTTATGTAAGCAACCGGGTTCCCTTTATCCCTCAACATATGCATAAACGGGCATAAGTCATGACAACTGCTTTTTTCGAAAAACAAGGACGTAACCTATGATGAAACGATCTTTTTTCGCGCTGTCCAAACCCAGGCTGGTCTATGATCTGCTGGAGCCCAATCCGGATCCCCCCCTGGCCATCGACCTGCCCCTGCTTTTTACACTGCTGCTGCAGGAACCCCTGGACCTGGCCGGAAAAACCCTGATCCAGAAAGGGGATATTGTTAAAAAAGGCCAGAAACTGGCGCTTTACAAAGACAGTATGGACTATGCGGTAGCCCCTGTAGCCGGCACCATCAAATCTGTGGCCCCTTTTTCCGACGATGTCAACGGGATGCGGACCTGTATCACCATCGAAAAAGATGCCGGCCTGGACCAGGACACCCAATCCCTTGATTTCCAGGAAACTCAGGGGTTTGCCGCAGATCACCTGAATACACTGCCCGGTGCCCCGCCCTTTGACATACTGAATGGTGAAAACCGTCGGATCTCCACCATTGTCATCATGGGAACTGATACCGATCTGTTGTCCACCACCGCCCAATATATGAGTACGGTCCATGCCGACCTGCTGATCCGGGGAGCCCGCATTCTCAAACAGATCACCCATGTTTCCAGAATATGCATGACAAAACCGCAAAGGCTGAACAGTACTGCCCGATTCGAGGGCATCCAGGTACTGGAAACCGGCCTCACCTATCCGGAAACCCTGCCCCCCATAGTCATGAAAAACCATCTCGAGAAAATTATCACCGCCGGTGCAGCACCGGAAGATATGGGAATCTGTTTTATCCGGGCGGAAGCGGTGGTTTCCCTGGCCAGGGCCTTTGAAAAAAAAGAACCGGTGTTTGAAAAATGCATCACCCTGACTGACAAAAACGGTTTCCGGCACCGGATCGAAGCGGTCATCGGCACCCCGTTGAAACAGATCTTCAACCAGCTGGAAATTCAGATCAACGAACTGGACCGGATCATCATCAACGGCCCCATGCAGGGGTTTGCCACCTTCACCCCCCATCATCCGGTCACCCCGGATATGGATTCGGTGCTCATCCAGGCCCGGGAACAGATTCAGGCCGTGCCGGACAATGCCTGCATAAACTGCGGCAAATGCATCCAGGTGTGTCCGGCGGATATCCCTGTGAACCTGCTGTTCCGCTTTCTGGATACGGCCCAGTATGAAGCCGCCGCCGAACAGGCTGATCTTGCATCCTGCATCGACTGCGGATTGTGCGCCTATGTGTGCACCTCACAGATCGCATTGTTCCACTATATCCGGCTGGGCAAACATGAACTGAACAAACTGCGCATCGATGCATAAAGGGAGACTGTCCATGAATCACACCACACTCACCGTTTCCCATGCCCCGTTCTGGCATGACGGAGACAGTCTGTTTCAAAGAAACCTCAATATCATTCTGGCCCTGCTGCCGGCCGCCATATTCGGGATCCTGCAGTTCGGTGCACCTGCCCTGGGTGTTCTGGCCCTGTCCCTTTCCTTTGCCATGCTCTGGGAAGCGGCCATCAACCTCATTTCCAAAAAGCCACCTGCCATCGACGACCTGGACTCGGCAGTTATCGGGCTGTTGTTCGGCATGATGCTCCCGGCTGTCACCCCCTGGTGGCTGATACTGGTAGGTACCTTTGTGGCAGTGTTCGTGGGCAAAATCATTTTTGGCGGCACAGGGGCGAATCCTTTCAACCCGGCGCTGGTGGGCATGGCTGTTCTCATGATGTCCTGGAACATGTTTTTTGACTTTGACACTGCCTATGTAAACTATGATTTTGCCTTTACCGCCCTGGCGCCGCTGGAGGCGGTCAAGGCACAGGGGGCTTCCGCTGCCCAGCTGTTTCCCCTGGGAGACCTGTTTATGGGCCGGGAAGTGGGGGCCGTGGGCTGCGTTTTCGGACTGGGGCTCATTATCGGCGGCATCTACCTGATCCTGCGGGGATATACCCGGTGGGAATTGACAGTGTCTTTTATTGCCGGTGTCCTCGTGACCGCATCCATCTTCCATATCGCCAGCCCCCAGGCATATGCCGGGCCTCTGTTTCATCTGCTGTCCGGATACACCCTGCTGGGGGCGTTTTTTCTGATCACGGAAAGCAGTTCCTCGCCGGTCAACCGAATTCCCATGTTCATTTACGGATTTCTGGGCGGGTTCATGATCATTCTGATGAGAAATGTCGGATCGTATGCCGACGGTACCGTACTGGCCGTTCTGCTGGTAAACCTGGTAACCCCCCTGGTGGACAATATCAGACCAACCGCTTTGGGAAAGGATATAAGCAATGCGTGAGATGATCAGCATGATAGTGGTGTTGACCGTGCTGGCCTCTGTTTCAGGCGGTCTTCTGGCAGCGGTCAAATCCGGCACTGAGGTGAGAATTGAAGAACAGGTGCTGAAATTTCAAAAAGCCCCGGCCATTGAATCCCTTTTCACCGATGTCTCCAACGACCCCCTCAAGGAGCGTTTCAATCTGGATAATGGGGAAACCACCGTCCAGATTTTTCCTGGGAAACTGCCGGACGGTTCCATGGCCGTTGCCTTTGAGACCTTTGGCAAGGGCGGTTACGGCGGTGACATCGGCGTTATGGTGGGGTTCAACCTGGATTCGGATCAGCTGGTGGGGGCCCGGGTTACCACCCATTCGGAAACACCGGGCCTGGGATCCAGGGCCAAGGATGACCTGTCCTTTGTTTCCCAGTTTGATGATAAGCCGCTGGACTCCAACCTGGCTTTAAAAGCGGACAACGGTTCCATCGATGCCATTTCCGGTGCCACTGTCACCTCCCGGGCCGTAGCCCGGGGTGCCATTCAGGCCCAGGAAATCTACAGGCAGCTCAAACCTGAAATTCTCAAACAGCTTCAATAGGTATAACAAGGAGACAAAATCACATGGCACAATCCTTGGTCAAAGAATTCAAAAAAGGACTATGGGCTGAAATACCCCCTTTCCGGCTGGTGCTGGGGCTGTGTCCGGTGCTGGCGGTGACCAAGTCCGTCGAGAACGGTATCGGCATGGGGATGGCCACCACGTTTGTACTGGTTTTTTCCAATCTTCTGGTGTCGCTGCTGCGGAACATGATCCCCCCCAAAGTCCGGATCGCCTGTTATATCATTATCATTGCCACTTTTGTCACTATCGTGGAACTGGTCATGCAGGCCTTCACCTACCCCCTGTTCCTGAAGCTCGGCATCTTCATCCCTCTGATCGTGGTCAACTGCATCGTGCTGGGACGATCCGAAGCGTTTGCCAGCAAGAATCCCCCGGTCATGGCGGTGGCTGACGGGCTTGGCATCGGCATCGGATTCACCTTGTCTCTGAGCGCCATCAGTATTGTACGCGAATTTATCGGTGCCGGCACCATTACCATCTGGGGCGGCAACCCGGTATTTGCCATGCCGGAGTGGTTTACCCCCCTCTCCTTTATGGTGGAAGCGCCCGGCGCGTTTTTGGCCCTGGGATTGATGCTGGCAGGAATGAACCTGATTGGTAGCAAATAAGGAGTTGCCCCATGGAATTTTTTGAACTCGCCATCGGCAGTATTTTCATCAACAATATCATTTTGGCCCAGTTTCTGGGCATCTGCCCCTTTATCGGCACATCCAAGAAAATGGAAACCGCTGTGGGCATGTCCATGGCCGTGGTGTTTGTCATGGTCATGGCCGGCATGATCACCTGGTCTGTGGACACCTTTCTGCTCAAAGCTCTGAATGTTGAATATTTGCGGACCTTGTCTTTTATTCTGGTCATTGCCTCTCTGGTCCAGTTTGTGGAAATGTTTCTGAAAAAGATGATTCCCGGCCTGTATGCGGGGCTGGGAATTTTTCTGCCTTTGATTACCACCAACTGCGCGGTCATGGGTGCCTGCCTGCTGAACATCGGCAATGAATACCACTTCACCAAAGCGTTGGTGTCCTCATTCTCCTATGCCATCGGATTCGGCCTGGCCCTGATTCTGTTTGCCGGGGTCCGGGAACGGGTCAACCTGGGCCGGGTGCCCAAACCGCTGCAGGACACCTCCATCGGCCTTGTCACCGCCGGCATCATCGCCCTGACCTTTACCTCTTTCAGGGGAATGGTATAAACTTTTCAGGGAGAACCGCAGTATCCGAAGATTGAAAAACCGCACAAAAATCCTGCTGGGGCTGCTGATCCTTGCAGGATTGCTTTTTTCCGGCACCAGCCTGTGGGTATGGCGGTCTTTGCACACCCCTGCCGCTTCTGACAGCCGTGAAAAGATTTTCACCATTGCACCGGGCCAGCCCCTGAAACAGATTGCAGCAAATCTTGCATCCCGGGGCCTGGTATCAGATGCGGTCTTGTTTACCTGGTATGCCCGGTATAAAAAAGCCGGCACCCGCCTGCCGGCCGGGGAATACCGGTTATCGCCCAATCTGACACCTGTCCAGATACTGAATACCCTGCTGGAGGGAAAAGTCCGGCTCTACCGGCTCACCATTCCTGAAGGCCTGAACATGGAGGAAACTGCATCCCTTGTTGCAGCTGCCGGATTGTGTGATGCAAAAACATTTCTGGATCTGTGCAGGGATCAGGCGTTTATCACTGCCCTTTCTGTCCCGTCCCATACACTGGAAGGCTTTTTATTTCCTGACACCTATTTTTTCCCCAAATCCCCCCCCTGCCGCCAGGTGATCAAAAAAATGGTGGACACCTTTTTTACCGTTTTCACCCCCCGGTGGCAGGAACGCGCCCAAACCATGGGCTTTACCCTCCAGGAGACCGTCACCCTGGCATCCATGATTGAAAAAGAAACCGGTGATGCATCTGAACGCCCCCTGATCGCCTCGGTATTTCACAACCGCCTGGAAAAAAAAATGCGGCTGGAAAGTGATCCCACGGTGATTTATGGAGATCCGGAATTTGACGGCCGTATCAGGACCCGGCATCTGCGCAGAAAAACCGACTACAACACCTACCAGATGCACGGACTGCCCAAAGGCCCCATTGCCAGCCCCGGGGCAAAGGCCCTGGAAGCGGCATTGTTCCCTGCCCAAAGCGATTATCTTTTTTTTGTATCCAAAAACGACACCACCCATTATTTTTCAAAAACCCTGGCAGAGCACAACCGGGCGGTGAGAAAATACCAGTTGAACCGGTGAGGTAACCGCTTTGGCTGTCGGCTGTCGGCTGCCGGGATTCAGTCATCAAACCGGCGCAGATACACGATCACAGCCCCTGATCTGGATTTTTTTTTGCGCTCCCAGGCAAATCCCAGCACAATATTCCGGGCTTTGAGCGTTGCAAGCAGATCTTCGACCATATCCGGCAACACCGGCCCCAGCTCGGAATGCAGTCCCCTGCCCACAATAATGCGCACGGTGAAATATCCCTGCTGCTGGCAGGATATCAAAAACGAGCCGGCCTTGAGTTCCGCCCCCAGGGCGGTGAACCCGTGCAGATCCAGGTCTTTTTCCGGAGGGGGATACCGCTTGATCCTTTTGTGATATGGCATGGGTTCGGGGGATGGCCTGGCAGGCCTTTCCGGTCTGGATAAAAATGCCTCCAAAAGGGCGGGAAAACATTCTGTTTCTGATACATCTGTCTCTGATACATCGGTATCAGGGGGGCGAACACCATTGTCCATGACCGGGAGACCGTGGCGGTTTACCTGCCGGGGACTGATGTTATCCGATCCTGCTTCTCCTGCTTCCGGCCCGTTTTTCCGTGTAAAGGCCTTCAAAAAATCTTCATCCGACCGTAACCTGGGGGGCCTGTATTTTTTTTTTCTTCCCATGTCAGCTCTGGATTCTACCCCAGATTTCCCTGTTTTTCAAGCCAAACCATAGTGTTCTATGTTTGACTTTGCCCCCCCTTCCTGTTATTGTCTGATACATGAAAATTGGCAGCATTGTTGAATACATTGATCAACAAAAAATCATAGCAGCGGTAATATTAAGCGAGAAAAAGGGCAAGCTCAAATTACTCAATGAAAACAGCCGGGAAGTCAGCTTTTCTGAAAAAAGGCTTGCCCATATATCACAGGTGCGCCTGGACACTGAGCAGTCCAGACACCATCTGATCAATCACCTGCAGACAGTGACACAAACCCGCAAAAAACTGTCCGAACAGATTGATATCAGGGAATTATGGGAGATTCTCCATGAGGAGTCCGGTGATATCGATATTTCCACCATGACACTGTTCTGCTTTGATCCCCCCTTGACCGCAGATCATGAAGCAGCAGTTATCCGGGCGTTTTTCAATGACCGGCTCTATTTTAAATTCAACCAGGTTCTTTTTTCACCCTATACCCCGGAACAGGTGGAAGCCAAAAAAAAGCAGATCAAAGAAGCCCAGAAAAGGGACCGCCTGATTCAAAAAGGGGCGGCATGGCTTTCTGCCATGCAGACACAGGCCGGTGATCCGGAAACTTGTGACCCGGAAGTGCTGGATATTCTCAAATCTTATTATCTGTTTGGCAATGATGCAGACAATGCCGCCGTTGCCAGACAGATGATCAAAAATGCGGGCATAGGCTCTGCTGATCCTGTTTTTGATTTTTTGGTACGTGCAGGCATCTGGCATTCGGATGAAAACATCGATCTGCTGACCCTGGGCGTAACCACCTCATTCCCGCCGGAGGTGGAAGCTGCCGGCAAAAAACGGTCCCTGACCCATACTGGTGTTTTCCAGGATCCCCGAAGAAAAGACCTGACCCATCTCCCCCTGATCACCATAGACGGCCAGTCCACTCTGGATTATGATGATGCCATCAGCCTTGAAAAAACAGACCAGGGATACTGCCTGGGAATCCATATTATCGATGTGGGGGCCTATATCACATCCGGAGATCCGGTGGACATGGCAGCCCGTCAGCGGGCCAGCTCCATCTATATGCCGGATGACAAACTGCCCATGCTGCCTGCTGACCTGTCCGAGGATCTGTGCAGCCTGCGGCAGGGGGAAACCCGGCCCGGCATCAGCACCCTGATCCAGATGAACCGGTTCTTTGAAGTCATTGACTTTACCATCGTTCCCAGCATTATCAGGGTACACCACCAGATGAGCTATACCGAAGCCAATGTCTTGAACGGCAAGGATGACCCCATCACCAGTCTCTACAAAATTGCCACCCTGCTCAGGGAAAAACGGCTGAAAGCCGGTGCGGTGCAGATCACCCTGCCGGAGGTCAATGTGTGGATAGAGGAAAACAAAGAGATCCGGTATGCCAGGGTGAACCGGGAAAACCCCTCCAGGATGCTGGTGTCGGAAATGATGATTCTGGCCAACTCCCTGATGGCAAAATTTCTTGCCGACCACAAGACACCGGCGGTATTCCGTTCCCAGCCCCCGCCTGGCCAGCGCCTGTTCCAGGGGGTGGAAACCGCGCTGCTGCCCAATCTCATGCAGCGCAGGCATTTAAGCCGGGCCGTGATCAGCACCTATCCCCAGACCCATTCCGGACTGGGGGTCACCGCCTATGCCACTGCCACCTCTCCCATACGGCGGTACCATGACCTGCTCACCCAGCGCCAGATCAAGTCGGTTCTGGGAATGAACCCTGCCTATTCAAAAAATGAACTGGAAGATATACTGGCTGCTGTATCGGTTCCCATGGCCAATGCCGGCCGGATCCAGGGGGCCAGGAAACGCTATTGGCTGCTCAAATACCTGGAATCCCTTCGGGGCAGCAGCATAGAAGCGCTGGTGCTGGAATGTCACCGGGACCATTACAATATTCTGCTCAAGGAGTTCATGATCGAGGCCAGGCTGCCGGCCTCCGGGCTCAGCCTTAAAAACGGGGATATCATCCAGGTGACGGTCCAGCATGTCGATGCCCGGCGGAACCAGCTCTCTTTGTTTGCTGTCTGAAACTTTTTTCTGAAATGTTCTACTACCCGATTTTCACCCGATTCTTGCCGGCTCTTTTTGCCGCATACATGGCAGCATCCGCCTGTTTCATAAGGGTATCACAACGGGAAGCCAAATCCGAAGTTTCCCCGTGATCCAGAGCAGCCCCGCCGACACTCACGCTCAGATTCAGTCCCTTATGTTTGATGGTACCGTCACTGGTGCGGATAACAAAGGTATACTGGTGAATCTTTTTCCGGATGGCTTCTGCAATGGTCTCCGCCAGCCCCGGCTCCACAGCGGGCAGGATCACGGCAAACTCCTCCCCCCCGTACCGGGTGGGAAAAAAAGGGATGCCGATTTTTTCCGCTTCCGCCTGGCAGGCAGTCTGGATATGTTTGGCAACGGTTTTCAATGCCTGGTCTCCGATCTGATGGCCGTAGGTATCGTTAAACCGTTTAAAATCGTCAATATCCACCATCAGCAGGTGAAGCCAGGTTTTTTCCTTGAGGGCCTGGTCCAGTTCCAGGGCCAGCTGGCGGTCGAAAAACCGGCGGTTGAATACCCCTGTGAGGTGATCGGTGTTGTTCATATGGTCCAGTTTCACCACATCGGCCTGAAACTGTTCAATGGTATGCCGGAACCGGATTTTGACCTGCCGGATTTTGTCCCGGATGCCCAGGTCCGAAGCAACGGTTTCCAGGGTCTCTTTTTCAAGGGCTTGGATATTGTCCTGGCGGGAAAGGCACAGGGATTTGAATTCTTTGGCAAACTCGTCCAGATCATTCAAAGCATCAGAGAGTTCCTTATGGCACATCGATACAAATGCCGTGTTGCATGCTTTCATCAGATCCAGCAATTCTTTCTTGGAAAATACCGCCCTTTCGGCAATATCCAGCGCCTGGTGCATCACCTGCTCCAGTCTGTGCCGGTTAGTATTTTGTCCGACGCCGGCATGACCTGTGGTTCCCGGGTCAAAAATCATTTGAAAAAACGCCCGCCAGCAGATGTCAGGGGGGACACCGATATCGTCAAACAGCCGGGACAACTGCTGTTCAGAAACCAATTCCTGTGAATGAAAAATATTGCCAAGGGCCTGTATGGAAGGGTTCAATGCTTGAAACTCCTTTGCCCGGTGAACACCATGGCGGCATCATGTTCGTTGCAGGCCTGGATGGACTGGTAATCATTCAGAGAACCGCCGGGCTGAATCACCGCTTTGACCCCCTGGTCCAGCCCCACATCGATGCCGTCCCGGAATGGGAAAAACGCATCAGACACCATGGCAGCCCCCGTCAGACCGCCTTTGACCGCAGCCACCTGTGTTTCAATCTCCTTTTGCTGTGCCTGGTCTGTCAGGTCTGCAAATCCCTTATTGTACTGTTCAAAACAATACCGGTCCGCCAGCTTGCGGTAGGCCTTGTCCACGGCAATCTGTGCCACCCCCACCCGGTCCTGCTCACCGGTGCCGATGCCCACGGTGACATTGTCCTTGACAAAAATCACCGAGTTGGACGTGATGCCGGATTCCACCAGCCACCCGAATATCATGTCTTCATATTCCTGGTTTGAAGGTTTTCGGTACACCGAAAATGTCTGCCCCTGATATTCTGCAGCTGCCGGGATCAGGTCTTTTCTGGTCAGGGTCTGTGGCACAAATGACCACTGGGCCACGATGCCGCCGTCCATCAGGCTTTTAAAATCCACCACCCGTTCTCCGATAAAGGTCTGGAGCCGGTCCATGGCATTGATGCGGATGACCCGCAGGTTTTTTCTGGCACCCAGAATCTCCATGACCCCGTCCTCGAATTCCGGGGCCACCACCACTTCGGCATACTGGGAGGCAATGGCCTGGGCAGTGGGCTTATCAACAGCCCGGTTCAGGGCGATGCACCCGCCGAATGCCGCCACCCGGTCCGCCATGTAGGCCCTGGCATAGGCTTTTTCCAGGGTATCGGCCCGGGCCGCACCGCAGGGGTTGTTGTGTTTGACAATCACGGCACAGGGGGTATCGGTAAAATATCTGAGAATGTTCAGACAGTTATCTGCATCCGTCAGATTGGTCTTGCCCGGGTGCTTGCCGGATTGCAGCAGCGCAATATCAGACACCAGGTGCCGGCCCGGCTGGATGGTCTTTGCATCCCCCAGCGCCAGGTTGCCGTTGATCAGCCGGTACAAGGCCGCTTCCTGGCCCGGATTTTCCCCGTACCGCAGCCCTTTTTCCACTCCGTCGATCACCCATGACACTTTTTCATAAAACAGGGTCTGGCGCTTGTCACCCTCCACAAAGGCGATTTCCATGCGCGGGGTGAAATGGTCATCCATGATGGTTTTATACATCTGTTTGAGATCTTGGGACATGGGTTATTCTCCTGGAATGTAGGATGATTGCAGCTCCGAACCGGCACAGTCAGCCAGGTAGTCGGCAATGGCCCTGTCATAAGCAGCGGTATGTGCAAAGGCCTGGCTGGCCAGTTCAAACCGATCTTTCAAGGCCATTGCCCCCTGATTGGCCCGCAGCTTCTCCAGTATGTCTGCATACACGGACGGGTCCACCACCGGTGCCACCCGGATAAAGTTTTTGGCGGCCGCCCGGATCATGGCGGGACCGCCGATGTCGATGTTGCCCCTGGCATTTTCCAGGGTGGCACCGATCCTGGCAATGGTCTCGCTGAAGGGATAGAGATTGACCACCACCATATCGATGGGAATGGCACCTGTCCGTTCCAGGTCTTGCTGATGGGCAGCATTATAGGTTTCTGTCAGCAGGCCCAGATAAATCTTGAAATCCAGGGTTTTCACCAGCCCTCCCTGGGTTTCCGGCTGGCCGGTATAATCCGATACCTGCCGCAGATGATGGGAGGCCCTGTCTCCCAGAATCTCTTTGATTCGCCCGTAGGTGCCGCCGGTGGACAATATGACAAGTTCCGGGTTCAGGGCGGTCATACCCGGAATCAGTGTCTCCAGACCAGATTTATCAGACACGCTCACCAGCATGGTGTTGATCTTCACCAGATCGTCGATGTTTTCCACCACATTTTTTGCCATTGTGCTGTCCTTTCTCTTGTATCTTGAAAATCGTCATTTGTTCATAACATGCAGGCACTGCTGCGTCAAGCCGTGAGGCACTCGTTGGACAGCGGACAAGGCAGGCACATCAGGGCAATCACATATAGAAACAAAGTTACCTGTATTGCCATAGGCCCCTGTGTGTGTCGTATGACAGAACCGTCGGATGCCAATCCCGGGGCCGGTCATACGGCACACACAGGGGGCGGAGGTTCAAGCAGCTGAACAGTATGAGATAACATGCGGTGGCTTTGCTTTTATTCCTCAATCCCTGTCAAAAAAAACAAGAAAATAAGGAGGCGCAACTGGATTGTGGCTTTCTCGCGTTATATTTTATTTTGACTTTTGGACAGGTATGGATGACAATAACAAAATAGGATTTACCCCGTTCACACCAGGGCAACAAGAAACCTGTTCCACTTGCCCCAGACTATGGATTAAAAGGACCCATACTGCATGCGCCTTCTGCTGATTATCCTTGCCCAGTTCCTGTCCGGTTCCATCTGGTTTGCCGCCAATGCCGCATTCATGGGCCAGACGTTTTTGTTGTCCGCCGTCCAGGCCGGGTTTATTGTCGGCACCCTAAGTTTTGCTGTCTTAAACCTGTCTGACCGGTTCTCGCCGGCCCGGCTCTTTTTTGTCTGTTCCATGGCAGGGGCGGTCTGCAACCTGGCCGGAGTCCTGGTGCCGTCATCCATGGGGATGCTTCTGGGATCACGGTTTTTATGCGGCATTGCTTTGGCCGGCATCTATCCTGTGGGCATGAAAATTGCCGCTTCCTGGTACCCGGAAACCCTGGGCCGGGCCCTGGGATTTCTGGTGGGTGCCCTGGTGCTGGCCTCCGGGTTCCCCAATTTGATCAAGGCCATTGCCTGGCAGGGAGACCCGGACCTGATCCTCTGGGTCACCTCCAGTCTGTGCCTTGCCGGGGGCGTGATCCAGGTCGGTTTTGTAGGGGACGGGCCGTTTCTGCCCAAAGGGTCTCCCTTCAACCCCAAGGTGGTGCGGCATCTGTTTTCCCATCCCCGGTTCCGGGCATCCGCCCTGGGGTATTTCGGCCATATGTGGGAGCTGTATGCGGTGTGGGCAGCTGTACCACTGCTGTTTCACGTGATGGTACCGGCCACGGCAGATGCCTGGTCTTTCGGTTTTTTTGCTGCCGGATTTTTCGGGTGTGCAGCCGGGGGCATGCTCTCCCTGAAATGGGGCAGCCGGGCCGTTGCCGGCACCGCCCTGGCCGTGTCCGCATTTTGCTGTTTGGCCTCCCCGGCTATCCTTTATCTGCCCCTGCCCCTGGGCCTGACCCTGATTCTTGTGTGGGGCCTGGCAGTGGTGACCGATTCCCCCCAGTTCTCCTCTCTCAACGCACGGTTTGCCCCACAGGGGTATGTGGGATCCGCCTTGACCCTTGTCAACTGCATCGGATTTTCCATTACCATTTTTTCCATTGAACTGGTGACCTTCTGGATCAAGCATTTGGGAATTGAGACCGCATTTCTTGTTCTGGCCCCGGGGCCCATTCTGGGGTGGATCTGGTTGAACAGAAAAATCCCGGGTTGAGTTTTGCCAAAAAATTGCGTAAGGTTGACACCACAACAGCTGCCGGCATAATGCCCTGGTTTTTTCACTTTCTTTCAAGGAGGTTTTCATGCCATCTGAGGTATATTTCATGGACTTGTCCGCCACATCCCGGGAAAACCTGCCGGACAAACTGGCCCGGCTCATCAACAAAGCCGGTATCAAAAAAATGTTAGGCCAAAAAAATCATACTGCGGTCAAGATCCACTTTGGTGAACAGGGCAATACCGCCTTTATCCGGCCGGTGTTTATCCGAAAAATTATCGAGACCATCAAGAAAACCGGTGCCAGCCCGTTTCTCACCGATGCCAACACCCTGTATGCGGGCACCCGGTGCAATGCTGTCTCCCATATCACAACCGCCATCGAAAACGGATTTGCCTATTCATCCATGAACAATACCCCCATCATCATTGCGGACGGGCTTTTCGGCAAGAGTGAAACCCGGGTGGCGGTGAATCTGAAAAACTGTGAACAGGTCTATATCGGGTCGGAAATCGCCCAGGCGGATGCCCTGGTATCCGTAGCCCATTTCAAGGGGCATGAACTGAGCGGATTCGGCGGCACCATCAAAAATGTGGGCATGGGATCTGCTTCGCGCCGGGGAAAACTGGACCAGCACTCCAATGTATCCCCCAAAATCAAGCGCAAAACCTGTATCGGATGCGGGGAATGTGCGGCCCACTGCCCGGGAGAGGCCATTTTCCTGGAAGACAAAAAAGCCTATATCACCAAAGAAAAATGTATCGGCTGCGCTGAATGCATTGTCCGGTGCCCCACCGGGTCCATTAACATCAACTGGAACCAGACCATCCCGGTGTTTATGGAAAAAATGGTGGAATATACCAGCGGGGTCCTGAAAAACAAGCAGAACAAAACCCTGTTCATCAATTTCATCACCGACATCGCCCCCAAGTGCGACTGCCTGTCCTATACCGAATCCCCCATTGTCAACAATATCGGGGTGGCAGCATCCCTGGACCCGGTGGCCGTTGACCAGGCCAGCGTAGATTTGGTCAACCAGCAGCAAGGGCTCCCCCACACCGCCCTGAAAACCGCCCTGGCCCCGGGAGAAGACAAATTCAGAGGATTGTATCCGGATGTGGACTGGTCTTATCAGCTGGCCTATGCCCAAGAGATCGGCCTGGGAACCAGGGATTATAAACTGGTGAAACTCAAGACCCTGGCCTATAAAAAATCCTGATACGCAAACCCGCCTTCCGGAGGTGTCCTGGCGCCGGAAGGCTGACCGATCTAGGCAGATCTACTGATTTGGAAGCCTGCCAAACGGTGTATTCCTTATGATTTGAATTTTGACATATCATATTTTTCAGCAATGGTACCCCGCTCTTTTTCAGGAAGGGACCTCATGTATCTGTTCCAGCCGGGACACCAGTTTGCATGCCACCGCCATACCCGCCCGAGAAATGATGCCGGGTTGTCATCATATTTTTTGCGAAACCGGCAGGTGCCGCAATTGTGTTGTGCCATAGTTTCATGTTTTCCGTTTTTATCCATCAGCCTCATATGCTCCGTTAATTTGAAGTGCGGCTTTTAATGCCTGTTCCAGAAATTCCATCTTTGTAAAAGACAATTTGCCGATAAAGTGCGTTAACATGGATTTTGGTATACTGATCAGCTCATCACAATGAATGGCACTATCGTGTTTAAGGCCTTCATCAATGCCGACAGGCACCTGGGTTGAAAGGGCTTCATAAGAGGTGTAAACAGGGGCACAGATCACTGTCGAAAACCTGGATTCAATCAAAATCTGGCGGCTTACCACAACAAATGACCGATATTTTTTCGGATCGCGGGATGAGGGTCTTCTGATTCTGTATAGATCACCCCGTCTCATATAGGGACCTGATAACCAAGGACGTCCTCCGCCTCATTATTGAGTGTATCTGCATGTTTGTTGATAATTTCAAGATCACGCAGTTCCGCCTCTTTTTTTTCCAGCTGCTCAATAAAAACACGGGCTGCAGTCTCTATGAAATCCGACCGGCTTTTATAGCCCCCCATATGGGTTTCAATAGCCCGCAATATGTCCTGGGATAACGTAATGGATGTCTTGGTTTTCATACCACTTTTATACCGCTATACATTCCTGATGTCAATTGATTTATGAAGAAACCAGGTGGCGGAAAGCCCAGCATCCTAACGAGGGTAAAAGAACCATCCGGTCTGGGAAAATTGCAAATTCATGCCCTTTAGAACATGCCATGACAGAGGCTGCATACCTGTCTCCCCTGCCATCGACGATTAGTGCCGGGCCTATTTCTCAGCTGACGGCATTGGCCACGGATATCCGGGCAAAGGGTCTTGCTGGATATTCCCTTTTATATCTGGCATAATGCCCGGGTTGCTGACAAATTCAATGCGCTGTCAAACCTGTGAAAGGAAATGCCCGATGGATGTGCCGGATGATGCCTTTCTGCAATATGTGATGAACTTGGTGTATGTCTTGACAGGCGTGGGCCTTATCTATCTTTTGGTGACCCTGTTTCTGACCTGGCTGGTGCAGCAGATCCCCAGAAACCCGGTCACGGACCCACCCCGATGGGGAACCATTACCCACACCATGATCCCCGCCATTGACGGCGGATATCTGGAGGTATGGCGCATCGATCCCAAAGGCCCCTCCCGGGGCACTGTGGTGTTTGCCCATGGATGGGGCAGAAACCGGGACCGGATGGTAAAACGGGCGCGGATATTTGCGGGATGGGGATTTACCACCGTGATGCACAGCGCCCGGGACCATGGCAATTCCAGTCCCAAACAATGCATGAATGCGGTACGGTTTGCTGAAGATATTGCATCGGTCATACTTTGGGTGGGCGAACCGGTGCTGCTGTACGGCCATTCCGCCGGATCTGCCGGGGCCATCATTGCTGCGGCCAGACAACCTGCCATGGTGCGGCTTTTGTTTCTGGAAGCCTCCTATGCCCACACCCGGGAGGCTCTGCTGAGTTTATACCATTGGATTCATCCGGGATTTGGAAAACTGTTCGGGCCCATGATCGTCTTCTGGATGGATCTCTTTTACAAAGGGGCATTGTCCCTTTACAGTCCGGCCCGGATCGCATTGCAGATCTTTATGCCGGTCATGATCATTCACGGAGAAAAAGACCAGCGCTTTCCGGTATCTTTTGCACTGAAACTGAAACACAGTTTTGTCCATGACAAAGTGGCCTGCTATATTGCCAAAGATGCCGGCCACAGCGGTGCAAGCAAAACCAAAGGATATGGACCGGCGGTAAAATCCTTTATCGATGACTATCTGAATGATAAAGGTTGACTCAAATCCCTTAAATATCGTATGATCCCGTGATATTTTAACCCCCTAACCTAAAAAAAGGAGTGAGTCGGGATGAAAAAATGGACCCTGTTACTGCTGATCTGTTCCATTGCGCTGCTGGGATTTTCAGCAGGTACCGTTGGCGCGGCAGACAAAAAAATCAAGGCTGGATTTATTTATGTGGGACCTGTGGGAGATTACGGCTGGTCCCACGCCCATGACCTGGGAAGAAAAGCCGCAGAAGACAAATTTGACTGGCTGGAAACCGTGTATGTGGAATCAGTGGCGGAATCCGACAGTGACCGGATCATCGACCGCCTGGTCCAGCAGCAGAAATGTGATGTGGTATTCACCACCAGCTTCGGTTTCATGGATTCCACTGTCAAGGCGGGAACCCGGTACCCGGACAAGCTGTTCATGCACTGCTCCGGGTTCAAGCGTTCTGAAAACGTGGGCACCTACTTTGGTGACCTGTACCAGATGTACTACCTGAACGGCCTCATGGCCGGCGCGTTGACCAAAACCAACAAAATCGGGTATGTGGCCGCCTTTCCCATTCCCGAGCTGATCCGTCACATTGACGCCTATGCGCTGGGCATCAAGGCGGCAAATCCGGATGCCAAAGTGCATGTCAAATGGATCTATGCCTGGTACGGACCGGACAAGGCCAGGGAAGCGGCCGAGTCCCTGATTGCCGAAGGATGTGATACCCTGGCTTTTACCGAGGACACCCCGGCGGTCATCGAGGTGGGTCAGTCCCACACGGAAAAAGGCAAACAGATCTATACCTTCAGCCACTATTCCGCCATGCAGCCCTATGGAGAAGATTCCGTGGTATCCGGCCAGCTCATGGACTGGGGCGGGATGTATATAAAAATTTTGGAAGACATTTACACCGGCAACTGGAACAATAAAGATGTGTGGTGGCTGGCCAAAGAGGGCGCCGCCATCCTGGGGGGCAATGAAACCGATCCTATCAACCCCAAATTTGTGGATGACCTGAAACAGGCCATGATCCAGACCGAGGCATTCGGGAAAATATCCGCCTATGACCTGGTCATGAAACGCTATGACCAGATGAAGCAGGGGGTGGAAGTGTTTGATCCCTTTACCGGCCCCATTTACGATAACAAGGGCACCCTGCAGATCAAGGATGGTGAACGGGCTTCCAAAGCAGATCTGCTGAGTATCATGTACTATGTGGACAATGTGGAAGGCACCATTCCGCAATAGCATCCATGCCCTGGCGGGCATAGCGGTTAGCTGTTAGCGGTTAGCGGTTAGCTGGCAGCTGATGACGGATTACTGATGTTTGACGGCTGACGGCTTTCATATAAATTTTTACCCGGCAGCCGTTCCCGGGCGCATACGCATGCGACCGGGAACGGCTGTCCTGCCAACCTTATGAAAAAAATACAGCGCCTTGAAATGGAAGGCATCAGCAAATCCTTTCACGGCATTCATGCCAACAAAGAGATCAGTCTGTCTGTGGGGTCCGGGGAAATCCTGGGACTTCTGGGAGAAAACGGTGCCGGCAAAACCACGTTGATGAATATTCTCTACGGGCTGTACCAGCCGGATGCCGGACAGATCAAGATCAACGGCAACCCAGTGCGGATCACCAACCCCATGGAATCAATCCTTTATGGTATCGGCATGGTACACCAGCACTTCATGCTGATTCAGAACCACTCGGTTATTGAAAATATCGCCCTGGGGTACAAGGACACCCCGTTTTTTTTCCCGAAAATCAAAATCAAAGAAAAAGTGGCATCCTTTTCCCGGCAGTTCAACTTCACCATTGACCTGAACAAAAAAATCTGGCAGCTGTCCGCCGGCGAACAGCAGCGGGTAGAGATCATCAAAGCACTGCTGAACGGTGCAGACCTGCTCATTCTTGATGAGCCCACATCGGTGCTCACCCCAAAAGAAATTGAAGAACTCATCACTATTTTGCGACAGATGAAGGCGGACGGGCACAGCGTGATCTTCATCTCCCACAAACTCGATGAGATCATGAACATCTGCGACCGGGTAGTGGTGCTCCAGAAGGGCAGTATTGTCGGCCGTGCCGATACAGGGCAGACAGACAAAAAAACCCTGGCCCGGATGATGGTGGGCCGGGATGTCGTCTTTACCATCAGCAGGGAAAAACTTGCCAAAGGACGGCAGGTCCTGCGTGCGGATCAGATCCATGTGACAGGTGACATGGGACTGCCTGCGGTAAAAGGGGTCAGCTTTGATCTGTATGAAAATGAAATTTTCGGCATTGCCGGTGTGGCGGGTAACGGCCAGCGGGAGCTGGCAGAAGCCATCACAGGGATCCGCAGAGTTGACAGCGGAAAAATAACCATCAACGGCAAAGATATCACCAACCTGTCCCCCAGGCATATTTACGACCACGGGGTGTCCCATGTGCCGGAAGAGCGTATCCGGTTCGGCATTGCTCCGGGGCTGTTTCTCTATGACAATGCCATTTTGAAACAGCACCACCTGAAAAAATTTTCCCGCCGGTATTTTCTGAAATACAGCCAGGTGAAAAACCATACACAGGGCATTGTGGATGATTTCAAAGTCCTTACCCACTCTATAGAAAACCAGATCAGGAACCTGTCCGGCGGTAACATCCAGAAACTGATTCTGGGCAGAGAAATCAGTGAGCAGCCCAATCTTCTGGTGGCATCCCATCCCACCTATGGGCTGGATGTAGGGGCCACGGAATTTTTGCGGCAGCACCTGCTCAAACTGCGCAAACAGGGCAGTGCTGTCCTGCTTTTTTCTGAAGACCTGGAAGAAATTTTTGAACTCTGCGACCGGATTGCCGTCATTTTTGCCGGTGAATTCATGGGAATTTTTGATTCCGATGATGAGCGCCTGTGTGAGATCGGCCTTATGATGGCCGGTTCCAGACGTATACCCAGATGTATTCAATGATTAACACAAAGATATTGCCCATGATACGCCTTTCCTATACCGACCGATACCAGATTACGCGGCTGCGCGCTTTGATGACCAATATCTTTTCTCTGGCAGCCGGTCTTTTCGTCATCAGCATCATATTTCTCATTGCCGGGGTCAATCCGTTGTTTGCCATATCCGAAATATTCCAGGGATCATTCGGTTCCATGTACGGATTCAAAGAAACCATCACCAAGGCCATCCCCCTGATTCTCATCGGTGCGGGCCTGACCCTGGCATTCCGGGCAAAATTCTGGAACATCGGGGCAGAGGGACAGCTGCTCATGGGCGCCATTTTCTCCACCTGGACCGGCCTGGCTTTCGGGAATACCCTGCCTTCTTTTGCCATCATACCATTGATGTTTGCCGCCGGTTTTTTAGGGGGTGCCCTGTGGGGCATCATACCGGCCATACTGAAAATCAAGTATGCCATCAACGAGGTGATTTCCACCCTGATGCTCAACTATATCTGTGCACACATCCTGACCATGCTCATTGTGGGCCCCTGGAAAGGGGCTTCCCGTTTCGGGTTCCCGGGCACCGACAACCTGCCGGATGCCGCCACCCTCAGTGTGATTCCCGGATCCCGGATCCATTATATCACCCTGATGCTGGCCCTGGCCTGCGCCGCCATCCTTGCCCTGGCCATCTACAAGACCCGTTTCGGGTATGAAGCCCGGGTGGTGGGCGAAAATCCGGATGCCGGCAAATATGCCGGCATCAATTTTTTCAAAACCACCCTGGTCCTTATGGCAATTTCCGGTGGTCTGGCCGGCCTGGCAGGGGTGGGGGAAGTGGCAGGCATACACCACTACCTGGGATATCCGACATCGGTTTCCTCAGGATACGGGTTCACCGCCATCATCGTTGCCTGGCTGGCCAAACTCAATCCCCTGTATGCCGTCATTTCCGGCATATTTTTTGCCGGCATCCTTGTGGGCGGGGATGCCATCCAGATTTCCCTGGGCCTGCCTGCGGCAACTGTGGAGATCGTCAACGGCACCCTGCTGATCTTCCTCATCATGGGGGAATATTTTTTGCACAACAAGATAACGGTCACATTTTCACGCGCATAGGAAACACATCCATGGAAGACATCATTATCTCAACACTCCAGCGCACCATGGTGGCAGGCACGCCGCTGCTTTTGGCCACCACAGGAGAAATCATCTGTGAAAGAAGCGGCATCCTCAACCTGGGGGTGGAAGGGGTCATGGCCCTGGGGGCTGTCACCGCATTCATCGTCACCATGACCACGGGATCACCCTGGCTGGGGGTCCTGGCAGCCCTGGCTGCCGGCATGGTAATCTCCGTTATCCACGCCTTTACCTCGGTAACCCTCCAGGCCAACCAGGTCGTCTCAGGCCTGGCGCTCACCATGCTGGGTCTGGGCCTGGCCGGCATGGTGGGAAAGCCTTATGTGGGAAAGCCGCTGGCCATAAAGATGGAGGATATCACCATTCCGGTATTGTCGGATATTCCCTATATCGGCAAGGCATTGTTCAGCCAGAGCCCGTTTTTCTTTCTGGCCATAGGCCTGGCACTGGTATCCTGGTTTTTTCTCCAGAGAACCCGGCTGGGCATCCAGATCCGGTCCACCGGAGAAAACCCGAAAGCCACGGAAACCCAGGGGGTGAATGTGTTCTTGATCCGGTATCTGTCGGTGATCATCGGCGGCGGGTTCTCCGCCCTGGCAGGGGCCCATCTGTCCATCTCCTATTCCAAGTCCTGGATCGAAGGCATGACCGCCGGCCGTGGCTGGATTGCCATTGCCCTGACCATTTTTGCCCTGTGGAACCCCGGCCGTGCCATCTGGGCCGCTTTTCTGTTCGGCGGCATTTTTGTGGCCCAGTACCTGATGCAGCCGCTTGGCATCTCTCCCAATTTTCTGGCCATGCTGCCCTATATTGCCACCTTGCTCATCCTTGTGCTCATCAGCCTGAAAGATCCCAGGAAACTCAATGCCCCGGCCATGCTGGCAGCCCCGTATAAAAGAGGGGAGCGCTGATTATTTCTTTGACTTTTCCCTGTTTTTTCCTGAAAATAGACCTCAGACCATTACAGACAAAAAGGAGTTTTCATGTCATCCCCCACCAATGCCATTGATGAAATTGCAAAGATATTTCTGACAACCACCCAGAAAACACTGGAAACCGGCACCGGGCAGGCCATCACCTTTTCTTCCACCATCCAGGACATCCCCCGGGTTTCCATGAAACCGGATGTAACCTCCTTTGTGCAGTTTGACGGTGACTACACCGGCCTGGTTATCCTGAACTTTTCTGCGGAAGCGGCCTTTGAAATCTACAAAAAATACATGCTGGCCATGGGCATGCCGGAAAACGAGCTGGCCGCCACCATCAGGGATTCGGAAGTCACCGATACCATCGGTGAAATCACCAACCAGCTCATGGGCCAGCTCATCAAGGAGGTGGAGGAAAGATTCAGCCTCAATGCCGAGTTCGGGCAGCCCAAGGCCCTGACCCTCAATGCAGCCATCACCCTTTTGATCGATGCCCATTTTGCGGAAAACCGGCGCCTGTCCTTTAAAATAAACAACTACAGCTTCCGCATTGAAATCGCCATGGAACATACCGAATTTATAACCCTGCAGACGGTTCAGCCCCAGACCCCCCCGGTCAGGTAATCTTGTGTCATGAAACAGACAAAACATTTCATTGCTGTTCTGATAACATGTTTCATGATGGTGACTGGTCTGCCAACCGGTGCTTCTGCCATCTCCATACCGGATGAAAAAAAACTGTCCGACAAATTCATGCAGATGATCCGTGAAGAAAAATCCATAATGACGGATCCGGCTGCCAACCACCTGATCCGCGCGGTGGCCCGGCATATCCTGTCACTTTTGCCGCCCCAGCCATTTGATTACCACTTTTATCTCATCGATGATGAAACCTTTAATGCCTTTGCCGGGCCCGGGGCCAACATTTTCATCCACAGGGGCCTGATAACCGCCCTTTCCAGCAAAGATGAACTGGCCGGGATCATCGCCCATGAAATCGCCCATGCTGCCAGCCGGCATGTGTCCCAATCCATAGACCGGTCCAAGCTTGTCACCATCGGCAGCATGGCCGGAATGCTGGCAGGCGTTCTCATCGGATCAGCCGGGGGCGGAGATGCTGCCCAGGCTATGACCGTGGGATCCATGGCAGCCGGGCAATCTGCCATGCTGGCCTACACCCGGGAAAATGAAACCGAAGCAGACCAGAAGGCATTTTTGCTCTTGAAACAGACCTGTTATTCTCCGGCAGGGCTGCTGGAAGGCCTCAACAAAATTCGGGCCGCTGATTTCAGGGGGATTGAAGGTATCCCTGATTATTTTAAAACCCATCCAGGCACAGGCAGCCGGATTGCCCATTTGGCATCCCTTCTGGCCGATTACTCCCCGCCGGGACAACCGGCTGACTGCCCTGACACCTATGCATATGACATGGTGAAGTACCGGATGATGGGATTGTACGAGGATAGCGGCAAAAGCATCCAAAAGATTGAAACACGGCTGGCCGCAGACCTTACCACATCTGAACTGCAGGCATGCCATTATGGACTGGGGCTTTTGTATGCCCGGGAAAACCGGCGGGACAAGGCTGTTTTCCACCTGCAAAAAGCCCTTTCCTTTGACCTGTTTGATCCGATGATACTGGTGGAACTTGGACGGATATACACCATTGACGGCCAGTTTGAAAAAGCCTTAAATGTACTGTCAGGCATCCAGTCGGATCCGATACTTGGTACCATGGCCAGATTTCACCTGGCCGTGGCCCAGATGGAATCAGGTGATTTGTCTTCTGCCCAAAAAAATCTGGACCAGGTGATAAAAAACGCATCTCACACATTTCCCAGGGCGTATTTTCACCTGGCCGGCATCATGTCCCGGGAAAACAAAACCGCCCTGTCCCATTATTACCTTGGGATATACTATGACATAATGCAGGATGCCGAAAATGCCGCACGCCACCTGAAACGGGCCCTGGATAAAGGTCTGGAAGACCCGGATATCAAAAATGCGGCAGAAGAAAAATTAAAAGAGATATCCAGCGGTTAGGGCATCATCACACCAGGTCAAACCGGTCGAATTTCATGGTAAAGGTTCCCCTGCCCTGGGTGGCGGACCGCAGCGCAGTGGAGTAACCGAACATTTTGGCCAGGGGCACCACCGCATGGATGATCTGGATATTGGTTTTCGGGGTGATGGATTCCACCTTGCCGCCCCTTGTGTTCAGATCGGCAATGGCATCTCCCATATAGGCATCCGGCACAAACACCTCCACCTGCATGATGGGCTCCAGAAGGGCTAAAGAAGCGTTTTCCAGGGCATCTTTGCAAGCCATGGATGCACACACGGAAAACCCCAGGTCCGTGCTTTTTCCCTCTTCATATACCCCGCCCTGCAAAACAATGCCCACATCCACCAGGGGGTATCCTTTGAGATACCCGCCTTCCAGGCTCTCTCTGACACCCTGTTCTATGGCCGGCACAAACTGGGCGGGAACCTGGTCTTCCGGGGCTTTGTTCACAAAGCTGACGCCGGCTCCTCTGTCCAGGGGCTGCAATTGGATCCGCACCGTGGCATAATGGGTTTTCCCGGAGATCTGCCGGTCAAAAACGGCCTCTCCCCTGACAGGAGCGGTTACCACTTCTCTGTACACCACCTGGGGATTGCCCACATTGACCTGGGTGTTGAACTCCTTGCGCATCCGGGAAATAATAATTTCCAGGTGCAGCTCTCCCATGCCGGAAAGGATTGTCTGGCCGGTTTCTTCATCTTTGGACACCTTGAGGGTAGGGTCCTCGATGGTAAATTTTTCCAGGACGTTCTCCAGCTTTTCCTGGTCTGCATGGGTTTTGGGCTCTATGGCAATGGAGATCACCGGATCTTCATATTCCATTCTTTCAAGGAACACCGGATGTTCCGGCGCACACAGGGTATCCCCTGTGCCGGAATCTTTCAGTCCCACAATACCCACGATATCCCCTGCAGACGCCTCTTTGAGCCGCTCCCGCTTGTTGGCGTGCATCCGCAGAATCCGGGACAGCTTTTCTTTTTTCTGTAACACCGGATTAAACACATCAGCACCGGCTTCTATTTTTCCTGAATAAATTCTGGCAAAGGACAGTTTGCGGCCTTCCATCATGGAAACCTTGAAAATAAGGGCGGCCAGCGGGCCATTTTTCTCCGGAGGAAAGTCGATGGGATCACCGGTTTTTGGGTGGACACCCCGCACCGGCGGCACATCCAGGGGACTGGGAAGATAGCTTTGAATGGCATTGAGCAGCGGCTGGACCCCTTTGTTTTTCAGGGCACTGCCGCACAGGACCGGGACCAGTTTCCGGCTGATGGTGGCGCTTCTGATGGCAGCTGTCAGATCTGCTTTGGATATTTCTTCTTCACCCAGATATTTTTCCATGATGGCATCATCCTGCTCAGAGACAGCTTCCAGCAGTTTCTCCCGGTATTCCCGGG
>Ga0102940_1000463_pt1 | contig 27908 bp, 24 predicted proteins | sample SalPonR2_C_D1_MG_FD_78215 | JGI IMG/M metagenome (GOLD analysis project Ga0102940, IMG submission 78215) | Salt pond soil microbial communities from South San Francisco under conditions of wetland restoration - Salt Pond MetaG R2_C_D1_MG | ecosystem: Environmental > Aquatic > Marine > Intertidal... | reverse complement strand
CGCCGCCGGGGCCGAGGAGATCGACATCGTCATCACCCGCCGCCATGTTCTGCAAGGCAACTGGCAAGCTCTTTACGACGAGATGCGCGAGATGCGCGCGGCCTGCGGCGAGGCACATGTGAAAGCCATTCTTGCCACCGGCGAGCTGGGCACGCTGCGCAACGTCGCCCGCGCCTCGCTGGTCTGCATGATGGCGGGCGCGGATTTCATCAAGACCTCGACCGGCAAGGAAGGCGTCAATGCCACCCTGCCCGTCACGCTGACCATGATCCGCGCGATCCGCGACTACGAGGCGCGCACCGGCTTCAAGGTCGGCTACAAGCCTGCGGGCGGCATTTCCAAGGCCAAGGATGCGCTGACCTACCTGGCGCTGATCAAGGACGAGCTTGGGGTTCGCTGGCTGCAACCGGACCTCTTCCGCTTCGGCGCCTCATCCCTGCTGGGCGATATCGAACGGCAGCTGGAACACCACCTGACCGGAGCCTATTCGGTGGGCTGGCGACATGCGATGGGGTAGAAAGATGGCTCAAAAAACAGATCTAGAGAAATGGGTTGTTACCGCCTTGCGCGACCTCGGGGGTGAAGCGCCACTTGTAAGAGTTGCTGAGCACATATGGTCCAATCACGAGTCTGAGCTCAAGCAATCAGGCGACCTGCTCTATACTTGGCAATACGACATGCGCTGGGCCGCTCAGCGCCTTAAGGATAGTGGAAAGCTAATTAAGAACCCTAGAAGCTGGGCGCTCAAATGACAGTCAAAGACATCTTTGAAACCATGGACTACGGCCCCGCCCCGGAATCCGCCGCTCCCGCGCTGGAATGGCTCGTGGATATGGGCGACCGGTTCGGCTGTTTCATCGACGGGAAATTCACCGACCCGGGCGAAACCTTCGAGGCGAAGAACCCCGCCACAGGCAACGTGCTGGCCCATGTCACGCAGGCCACGCAGGCGGACGTGGACGCCGCCGTCGCCGCCGCCCGCAAGGCGCAGGCCAAATGGGCGAAGGACGGCCACAAGCGTGCCCGTGCCCTCTATGCCATCGCGCGGCTACTGCAAAAACACGCCCGCCTTTTCGCGGTACTCGAGACCCTGGATAACGGCAAACCCATCCGGGAAAGCCGTGATATCGACATTCCATTGGCCGCGCGGCATTTCTACTACCACGCGGGCATGGCCGAATTGATGGAAGAGGAACTGCCCGACCAGGAACCGGTCGGGGTCTGCGGCCAGGTCGTGCCCTGGAACTTTCCGCTGCTGATGTTGGCCTGGAAGATCGCCCCGGCTCTGGCCATGGGCAACACGACTGTCTTGAAACCGGCCGAATATACCTCGCTGACCGCGCTTCTCTTCGCCGATATTTGCCGTCAGGCGGGCCTGCCAAAGGGCGTGGTCAACATCGTCACCGGCGATGGCGCCGTGGGCGAAATGCTCACCGCGGCAAAGGTGGACAAGATCGCCTTCACCGGCTCCACCACCGTGGGTCGCCGCATCCGCGAGGCCACCGCCGGGTCGGGCAAGGCCCTGACGCTCGAACTGGGCGGCAAGTCCCCCTACATCGTCTTCGAGGACGCCGATATCGACAGCGCCATCGAGGGGCTTGTCGACGCCATCTGGTTCAACCAGGGCGAGGTCTGCTGCGCCGGGTCGCGCCTTCTGGTGCAGGAAGGCATCGCGCCGCGCTTCTACGACAAGCTGCGCGCCCGAATGGACAAGCTGCGCGTCGGCGACCCGCTGGACAAGGCCATCGACGTGGGCGCCCTTGTCGACCCGGTGCAGTTGCGAACCATCACCGACATGGTCGAAGGTTCTAACGGCGACATCCACCGCGCCCCCGGCCCCCTGCCCACGCAGGGCTGCTATTACCCGCCCACGCTGATCACCGGCCTGTCGCCGGCAGACCGGCTGATGCAGGAAGAGATCTTCGGACCCGTCCTCGTCTCGACCACCTTCCGGACCCCGACCGAGGCGGTGGAACTGGCCAATAACACCCGTTACGGGCTTGCCGCCTCTCTGTGGACAGAAAATCTCAACCTCGCTCTCGACATCGCGCCGAAACTGGCTGCCGGGGTCGTCTGGATCAACGCCACCAACCTCTTCGACGCCGCCGCCGGCTTCGGCGGGGTGCGCGAAAGCGGCTTTGGCCGCGAAGGCGGCTGGGAAGGGTTGATGGCCTATACCCGTCCCAAGGGGTCATCCAGGCCCCTGCGCGAGATCGCGCCCTACACCACCGATGACGGCGACCCGATCCCGCCCCTTGACCGCACCGCCAAGCTGTATGTCGGCGGCAAGCAGGCCCGCCCCGATGGCGGCTATTCGCGGCCCGTCCATACCCGCACGGGCAAGCTGCTGGGCCATGCCTCGCTGGCCAACCGCAAGGATATCCGCAACGCGGTCGAGGCCATGAATGCCGCCAGGGGATGGTCCAGGACCACCGGCCACCTCCGCGCGCAGATACTTTACTACATCGCCGAGAACCTCTCGGCCCGCGAAGACGAATTCGCCGCTCGCATCAACCACCTGACCGGCGGGCGTTCGGGCGACAAGGAGGTGGTTCAGGCGATCCGCACCCTGTTCAGATGGGCCGCCTGGGCGGACAAGCACGACCACCGCGCAAAGCCCGTGCCCATGCGCGGCACTGCGCTGGCCATGAACGAACCGTTGGGCAATATCGGTGTGCTATGCGACGACGCACGGCCGCTGATGGGACTGATCGAACCCGTGGCCCCGGCCATCGCCCTCGGCAACCGGGTCACAGCGGTCGCCTCGGCCCCCTACCCACTGGCCGCGACCGATTTCTACCAGGTGCTGGAAACCTCGGATCTTCCCGCCGGCGTGGTGAACATCCTGACAGGCGATCATGCAGAGCTGGCCCCGCACATGGCCGCCCATGCGGGGCTGGATGCGGTCTGGTCCTTCTCCTCGAGCGATCTGTCCGCCGAGATCGAGCATGCCTCGGCTGCCACCCTCAAACGCACTTGGGTCAACAACTCACGGACCCGCGACTGGCCCACCGCGACCTGGCTGGCGCAATCGACCGAGGTCAAGACCATCTGGATTCCCTACGGCGAGTAGTCACGCTTCATTGGGTTCGAAATACCGCGGGGGAGTCCGCGCAGGGCGCGGACGGGGGCAGAACCCCCATCCACGAGGCGCCGCCAAAGGCGGCGGCGAGACATACATGCCTGCGCCAGTGGCGCAGCCCGCCAGGTCACTTGCCGCGCAGGCCGTCCCACCAGCGCCGCAGACGCCCGCGCCGCTCGGCCAGGTCCGCCTGGACGTGGTCGATCCGATCCTCGGCCCTGTCGGCAAACGGGTCCAGCGTGCGTTCACGGAACTGCCGCCACATGGCACGCACGAACACGACCCCCGCCAGCATCAGCACGTATATCACGATGTTGGACCAGGGGATCGGACGGAAATCCTCGCTGGGGGCGGGCCGGATCGACACCGCGTTGGGGTAGATCGAAAGCCAGCGGATGCGCCATCCGTAGTGGGTGATCACCACCCAGTCATGCGGCGGCTCGGTCGAGATCACGGCCCCCGCCTCGGCCTGCAGGTCGGCGCTGTCGAACTTGAAATAGGGCGGATAGATCCAGCCAGTGTCCTCGTTGCGGTAGACCATGGTCTGGTTGCCGCCCCGGACGAGGCTGAACAAGTAGGGCCGCTTGCGCTCGGCATTGATGAACCTGAGATCGCGCGCGACGGACTCCACGTTCCCCGTATCCGTCTGCGCGAAGAAGATCCGGTTGAGCCCCGAGAAATCGGTGCGCACGACCTCGGTCGAGGTCACCCGCGCGATATCGCGCTGCGGCAACACGTAGTGCAGCCAGAGGGCGAGGATGAGTAATATCGTGATGCGGAACGCTCGGCGAATATTGCGCATGGCGGGCTCTTTTCAATTCACGAAATAGATGATGGCACCGACGAGGACCAGCGGAATGACGTAGACCAGCAGAATCAGTCGTCGTCTCAGGCTGGCCTCGTACTCTTTCATGCCCTCCTTGACAAAGGCGTCGCGGTGAATGCCCTCGGGGCGGGTCTCCTCCCATTCGGCCTCCAGCTTCTCGCGCCGAACCGACCGCGAATAGAGCGATACGCAGAGATAGACCACGCTAAGGAAGAGGAACCCGAAAACGAGCAGCCGAACAAAGTTCATCTCTCAACACCTCCTCGACCCGCGGGTACCGGACGGGCCCGCCCTGCCGCCGACCCGCCTTGTTTACAGCATATCGAAACCGGGGAAAGCCCGCCATGAGGGCCATTCACATATCCGGGCGCATTCCCGGGTCCGCCGGCCTACCATTCCTTGTCCGTCCACCGCTTCGGCAGGCTGGCCACCGCCAGCAGCATCACCGGCCCCCAGAGCAGCGCCGAAATCGCCCCCAGCTTCAGGAAGTGCCCGAGGAAGGCCATCCAGCCGTCGCGCATCAGGGCTGCCCAGTCGATGCCCTGCGCCAGGTAAAGCACCGTGAAGAAGCCGACCCCCAGCACCAGCATGACCAGGGCCGAACACACGCCGAGAAGGATCAGCGGCTTCACCCCCTCTGGAAAGACGTGGAACAACAGCCGGGGCACGGACCAGCCCATGGCCGCCAGCGCAAGCGCCGGCACGATCAGGTCGAGACCGACACCGCCCGTCAAACCGATCCCCTTTCAAGCCCGGCCACGCTGCACGGGCCACACCGGGCACCGTCCATGCCCACCCGCTCAGGTCTCCCCGCGGGCCGCGGCATCGTCGGCAGGCACGTCCGTGGCGCCGTAGATCGATTCGGGGTCCACGATGGTGGGTGGCAATTCCTCGCCTCGATTCGCCAGTTCCTCGCCTTCGGCCGAGACGGATTCCTCGTAGCTGCGGACGGTCACACGCGCGCCCCTCTCGACCCGTTCATAAAGGTCGATGACATCCTGGTTGAACAGGCGGATACAGCCCGCCGAGCCGGAGTTTCCGATCGACGGAAGATCATTGGTGCCATGGATGCGGAAGAAGGTGTCACGTCCATTCTGGTAAAGGTAGAGCGCGCGCGCACCGAGCGGGCTGGCCAAGCCGCCCTCGACGCCCCCGGCGAACGGGCCATAGACCTCGGGCTGGGTGCGCAGCATGTTGGCCGTGGGCGTCCAGCCGGGCCATTCGCGCTTCATCCCCACTGTGGAGTCACTGCGCATCCGCAGCCCGGCGCGCCCAACGGCAATGGGATAGCGCATGGCCCCGCCGTCTCCCTCGACGAAATAGAGGAACTTCGCGTGGGGATCGACAACGATGGTGCCGGGTTCCTCGGGGCCATCATAGACGACAGGCATGCGACGGTTGACCCCCTGCAGGTACTCCGGGGGAACCGGGGGCAGGGCATAATCGCCGTCTTCCAGCGCGCCGTACCCGTCGACAGGACCGCCCGGAACCAGCCCGCCAAGCCCCCCGGAACACCCCGCAAGGGCCATCGCGGACAGAAACGGGATCACGAGACGGAAAGCATGGCGCATAAGAAACGGTATCCTATCGATTTTATCCCAGACTAGCAGGCCCGCACGCCGAAACAATCCCAGTCATCAGGCCGAGGCGCCTCAGTCGACCACATTGAAAGCCGGTCCATAGGGATAGCCCGTGATATTGTCGTTTCCGTCCTCGGTGATCACCAGGATATCGTGTTCACGGTAGCCGCCGGCGCCGGGCTGGCCCTCGGGTATGGTCAGCATCGGTTCCATCGAGATCACCATGCCGGGTTCCAGCACCGTGTCGATGTCCTCGCGCAGTTCCAGCCCGCCCTCGCGCCCGTAGTAGTGCGACAGGATACCGAAGGAATGGCCATATCCGAACGTGCGGTATTGCAGCAGGTCGCGTTCGGCGAAGAAGGCGTTGATCTTCTCGGTGACCTCGGCACAGCTCACCCCGGGTTTCAGCAGCGACATGCCGTATTCGTGGGCAGCGACATTGGACTCCCATGTCTGGAGACTGGCGGCATCGACCTCGCCCATGAACAGGGTGCGTTCCAGCGCGGTATAATAGCCCGAGATCATCGGGAACGTGTTGAGGCTCAGGATATCCCCGCGCTGCAAACTGCGTGCCGTCACCGGGTTGTGCGCGCCGTCGGTGTTGATCCCTGACTGGAACCAGACCCAGGTGTCGCGGTACTCGGCATGCGGAAATCGCCGCGCGATTTCCAGTTCTATCGCGTCGCGGCCGGCCATGGCGACGTCGATCTCGCGCGCGCCTTCGCTGATCGCATCGCGGATCGCGTAACCGCCGGCATCAGCCACCTCGGCCCCGGCGCGGATCAGCGCGATCTCGGCTGGCGACTTGCGCATGCGCTGCGCCATGGTGGCCGGTGCGATATCCAGGGTGACAACCGGTTCCAGGAAATCCTCCAGAAGATCACGTTGCGCCAGCGTAAGGTGGTCGGCCTCGATCCCGACCGCCGCGCCCGTACCGGTCACGGACTTGATCGCGCGCCAGTAATTCTCCCGCCGCCAATCGGTATAGGTGATGCTGTCCCCGAAGGACCGCCGCCAGGGCTGTGCCGCGTCGATCCCGGCGCTGATCGTCACGCAGTCGGTGACGGTGACGACCAGCCCATAGGGCCGCCCGAAGGCGCAATAGAGAAAGCCAGAGTAATAGGCGATGTTGTGCATCGAGGTAAAAACGCAGGCGTTGATACCGCTGTCCTCCATCTCGGCGCGCAAGGCGGCGAGCCGCGCCTCGTATTCGGCGGCCTCGAACGGCAGCACGCGGTCACCTTGATGAAAACGGTAGAAGTCGGGACGGTCCATGTCTGGCCCCCTTCGCTAAAAGAGGTCCCGGCGTTCAGGACGGAAAGGCGCAGGAAATCGGGGGCGACGCCATCGCGCCCCGCGCAGCTCTCTCATTAGGCAGGCGGGCAACAGAATTCCAGAATTTTGTTGCCGCCCGGTCTTGTCTGCGGTGAATTGTGATCGCCGGGCCGATTGGCCGGCATTTCCCTTTTCGCCAGATTGAATGCCAACCATGACCGAAAGCCGCCGCGCCCTCATGCCCGACTACCTGCGCCTCGTGGCGCTGTTCGGCATCGTCGTGGTGAACGTGCAATACATGGCCTTCTCCTCGTTGCAGGGCTTTGTCGATCCGGGCGGCGCCACCCCCGCGGACGCGGTGACACTCTGGCTGGTCAACGGGCTTGCAACACTCAAGACCTACGGCCTGTTTTCCTTCATGTTCGGGGTCGGACTGGGTTTCCTGATGCGATCGGCAGAACGGCGCGGCTTGGCCTTCGGCCGCGTCTATCGAAACCGGATGCTCGGCCTGCTGGCCCTTGGCATCGCCCATGGCTGCCTGTTCTTCCCCGGCGACATCCTGGTCATCTATGCGGTGACCGGCGCGGTCCTCTACCGCTTTCGAAACTGGTCGGCGGGCCGGCTTCTACGCGTCGGCGTGGCGCTCCTGCTGGTCCAGGTGGCGATCGCACCACCCATCCTGCTGTCGATCCCGGACGCGCCGGCCGACCTGGTCGCCCTCGAACGGGAGATCATGACCGGGGGCGGAATCCCGGAGGCGATATTGTTCCGGGCCATCGGCTTTGCCTTTACCCTGCCCGCTTTCCTGATCGTCCAGGGGACCGCCGCGCTGGGGTGGTTCTGCCTGGGATTGGCGGCGGTGAAATCGGGCATGATCGACAACGCGGCGCATCCGCTCTGGCGGCGGGCGCGCCGCTGGTGCCTCGGCCCCGGTATCGTTCTCAGCTTCGGCGCCGCCGCGGCCTGGCAATGGGGGCCGGGCGTTGCGGGCGCCGCCCTGGCCATCGCGGTCGCGCCGGTCGCAACCCTCGGCTACCTTGGCCTGATCGCCGCCATCGCCCGCCCGCCGGGCCCGATCCTGTCCCGCGCCCTCGCGGCGGGCGGGTCCAGCCTGACCATCTACCTGGGCCAGTCCATCCTGCTGTCGACCATCTTCGCAGGATATGGCCTAGGGCTATGGGGCGCGGTCGACCGGGCCACCGCGACGGGCATCGCCCTTGTCGTCACCATCGCCCTGATCGGCCTGGTCGCGATCTGGCGCATGCGCTTTGCCCTCGGGCCCTTCGAATGGGTCTTGCGGCGGATCACCTATGCCGGCCAGCCAAAGGCCTGACAAGGCTCGGGCACGGATGGCTGGTCATTGGCGGCCTGATGCCGCACAGTGACGGGCATGAGCGATCGCGCCACGGCAACCAACGGCCCCCGGGGCCACGCCCGATGACAGCGGGCGCACGCAACCTGATCACGGATGTGGCCGGGCTGCGGGTGGGAAACGCGCAGGATGACCGGTTGAAATCCGGCGTCACGGTCCTGACCGCCGAAGCCCCCTTCACCGCCGGGGTCGCCGTGATGGGCGGCGCCCCCGGCACCCGCGAAACCGATCTTCTGGCCCCGGACAAGACGGTGCAGCAGGTCGACGCCCTGGTCCTGTCAGGTGGCAGCGCCTTCGGCCTCGCCGCTGCGGATGGCGTCGCCGAGGGCTTGCGCGCCATGGGGCGCGGCTTTGCCGTCGGCCCCCACAGGGTGCCGATCGTGCCTGCCGCGATCCTCTTCGACCTGATGGCGGGCGGCGATCACGATTGGCAGGAAAATCCCTATCCCGCGCTCGGTCGCGCCGCCCTGAATGCCGCCGCGCCAACCTTTACCCTCGGCAGCGCCGGTGCGGGAACGGGCTGCACCACTGCCACCTTCAAGGGCGGGCTTGGATCGGCCTCGGTGCCTCTGCAGTCGGGGCACGCGGTCGGCGCGCTGGTCGCCGTGAATGCTCTTGGCAGCGCAACCGTGGGCGCAACGCGCCATTTCTGGGCCGCCCCTTTCGAGCAGGGCGCGGAATTCGGCGGCCTCGGCCCTGCTTCGGCTTTTCCGGATCACCATCCCACCAAGATGGAAGCGCCCGGCAACACCACCATCGCCGTGGTGGCCACCGACGCCACGCTTACCCAAGCCCAGTGCACGCGCATGGCCACCGCCGCCCATGATGGCTTGGCCCGCGCGCTGGTGCCGTCGCATACCCCGATGGACGGGGACCTGGTCTTCGCCGTCAGCACCGGGGCGCGACGCCTCACGAACCCGGCGCCCGAGACGCTGGCGCTGGGCCACGCCGCCGCGACGTGCCTGGCCCGCGCCATCGCCCGGGGCGTTCATGCGGCCGGCCCGGCGCCGAATGACCCCCTGCCCAGCTGGTCCACGGCCTGACCACGCGCCGCGCGGCCCTTGAAGAATGCCCCCTTGGCCCGACGGCGCCAGGACCATACCTTTGGACCCGACACTTGTACCAGAAGGCCAATCATGACCGCCAGCACGCACCTCAAGGACATTCTCTCCCGCCCCGACCTGTTGATCGAACAGGCCTTCGTTGGGGGCGACTGGGTCGACGGCCCCGGTGGCGCCTCCTTTGAGGTCACCAACCCCGCGCGCGGCGATGTCATCGCCCGCGTGGCCGACCTCGACCGAGCGCAAGTCGCCAAGGCCATCACAGCGGCCGACACCGCGCGGCGCGCCTGGGCGGCCCGCACCGCAAAGGATCGCGCCAAGGTGCTGCGCCGCTGGTTCGACCTGATGATGGAACACCAGGAAGACCTGGCCCGCATCATGACCGCCGAACAAGGCAAACCGCTGGCCGAGGCGCGCGGCGAAGTTGCTTATGGTGCATCCTTCATCGAATGGTTCGGCGAAGAGGCCAAGCGCCTTTACGGCGAGACCATCCCCGGCCACCAGCCCGACAAGCGCATCACCGTGATCCGCCAGCCCGTGGGCGTTTGCGCCTCGATAACGCCGTGGAACTTTCCGATCGCCATGATCGCCCGCAAGGTCGGACCGGCCCTGGCCGCGGGCTGTGCCATGGTCGCGCGTCCATCGGAACTGACCCCGCTCTCGGCACTGGCCATGGCCAGGCTGGCTGAAGAGGCGGGCGTGCCGGCGGGCATCTTCTCGGTCGTGCCCGGCACCGACGCCTCGGGCATGGGCAAGGAATTCTGCGAGAACCCTCTCGTGCGAAAACTGACCTTCACCGGCTCCACCGAGGTCGGACGCATCCTGCTGCGCCAGGCCGCCGACCAGGTCATGAAATGCTCGATGGAACTTGGCGGCAATGCCCCCTTCATCGTGTTCGACGACGCTGACATCGACGCCGCAGTGCAGGGCGCCATCGCCTGCAAGTTCCGCAACAACGGCCAGACCTGCGTCTGCGCCAACCGCATTTACGTCCAGGACGGGATATACGACACCTTCGCCGCGAAGCTGAAAGAAGCTGTCGACGCGCTTCGGGTGGGCGACGGTCTGGAAGAGGGTGTGGACCTTGGCCCGCTGATCGAACCGTCAGCGGTGGAAAAGGTGAAGGCCCACCTGGAAGACGCGCGCGCCAAGGGCGGCACCGTCCTGACAGGTGGCAAGGCGCTGGAAGGGCTGTTCTTCGAGCCGACCATCGTTTGTGACGCGACCACCGACATGAAGGTCGCCACTGATGAAACCTTCGGTCCCTTTGCGCCGCTGTTCCGGTTCACCGACGAGGACGAGGTCATCGCCATGGCCAATGACACGATCTTCGGGCTGGCCTCGTATTTCTACGCCAAGGACATCTCACGGGTCTACAAGGTGGCCGAGGCGCTGGAATACGGGATCGTCGGCATCAACACCGGCATCATCTCGACCGAGGTCGCCCCCTTCGGCGGCGTCAAACAGTCGGGCCTCGGTCGGGAAGGGTCGTCCCACGGCATCGACGAATTCACCGAGATGAAATACATGTGCCTTGGCGTCTGAGCCGAGTCCCGGCTTCTTTGGGTCCCGAAATACCGCCGCCGGAGGCCCCGCCAGCAGCAGGCCCGCCTCCGGGCAGCGCGTCACCCGGCCGCTGGCCGCATGAAAGTGCGCGGAAGCGCTCAATCCGGCAACCAGCCCAACCCGTCCTGCGTGGCCCCGCGCGGAAAATATTCGGCGCTGACCCAGCCGTCATAGCCACCGGCATCGAGTTGCCGGAAGAAGGCCGGGTAGTCGATGTCGCCGCCCGCCGGTTCGTGCCGGTCGGGTGCCCCCGCCACCTGGACATGGCTTACCCAGGGGGCCACCGCTTCCCAGGTGCCCGGCACGTCGCCGGTGATGCAATGGGCATGGTAGGCATCGAATTGCAGGCCCAGGTTGGGGGCGCCGATCTCCTCCAGCAGGGCCAGCGCGACCGAGAAATCATCAAGAAAACAGCCGGGCAGGTCGGCGGGGTTGGTCGGCTCGATGGTCAGGAGCCGGCCCTTTGCCGCCTCGGCCGCCCAGGCCATGTTGTCGGCGAAGACGCCCGCCGCCTCGGGGCCATCTGCCACGCCCGCCATGACATTCAGCCGCCGCGCGCCCAGCATGTCCATGTAGCGCAGGCTGCGCGTCAGCGCCTTGCGGAACCCCGCTTCTTCGCCCGGCACCGCGGCGAACCCGCGCGGCCCTTGCGAGTCGAGGGGGTCGGATGGCGGGCAATTGATCAATACCAGCGGCAGACCGGCCCCGGCAAGCGCCCGGTCCAGTGCCGTGGCATCCGTGCCGAAGGGAAACAGTATCTCTGCCGCCTCGAAGCCCGCCTCGGCGGCCAGGGCGGGCCGCTCCAGCAGCGGAACCTCGGTGAAAAGCGTCGTCAGGTTAGCGCAAAAGCGGGGCATGGGGTCCGTCGCCGCCTAGGGCAGGTCGGCCGCGGGGATAATCGGAAAGAACGCCCCCTGCGAGCGCAGGCCGAACCACTCTTGCCCGTCGTGCGGCGCCGTTTCGCCGATTTCGACCAGTCGGTAGAAGGACTTGCGGTCGATCAGCGCCTCGAGGTTGCGGCGGATCAGAACGTAGGGAGACGGCTCGCCGGTCTCGGGATCACGCGTCACGCGGACGGGATGCTCCGGCCCCGCGACCGCGTCGTCGCCCACGTTGGTCTGAAACCGAAGAGCATCGCCTTCTCGTTCGAAATCCACGGCGACGAAGGGCGCGTCATCCACGGTGATCCCGACCTTCTCGACCGGGGTGACAAGGAAATAGTCATCCCCGTCCTTGCGCAGGATGGTCGAGAACAGTCGCACCAGTTCGGGCCGTCCGATGGGCGTGCCCAGGTAGAACCAAGTGCCGTCGCGCGCAATGCGCATGTCGAGGTCGCCACAGAAGGGAGGGTCCCACTTGTCCACCGGCGGCAATCCGCGCCCCTTTGTGGCGGCACGCGCCGAGGAGGCTATGTTCTCGGCCGAGACGGTCACGGAGGTGTCAGAAGGGTTTGTCTTTGCCATTGGTGCCCGGCGCGATATCTGTTCCACTATACACCGAACATAGTCTTTGCAGGAGAATTTGCCATGGCCGATGATGCCGAGCTTGTCGCCGAAATGGACGCGCTGGGCGAGCGCCTTGCCTCTGCCCGTACCGCCATCGCGCACCGCTTCATCGGGCAGGAAAGCGTCGTCGACCTGACCATGGCCGCTCTGCTTTGCGGCGGTCACGCTCTTCTGATCGGGCTGCCGGGCCTGGGAAAGACGCGGCTGGTGGACACACTGTCAACGGTCATGGGCCTGAAAGGCAACCGCATCCAGTTCACCCCCGACCTGATGCCTGCAGATATTCTCGGCTCCGAGGTTCTGGAAACCGGGCCGGACGGGTCGCGCAGCTTCAAGTTCATCGAAGGGCCGATCTTCTGCCAGCTTCTCATGGCCGACGAGATCAACCGTGCCAGTCCGCGCACCCAGTCCGCCCTCTTGCAGGCCATGCAGGAAAAGGAGGTCACCATCGCGGGCGCGCATCGCCGGCTGGCGCCACCCTTTCACGTTCTGGCCACCCAGAACCCGATCGAGCAGGAAGGCACCTATCCCCTGCCCGAGGCCCAGTTGGACCGGTTCCTCGTGCAGGTAGACGTGCCCTATCCGGACCGCGACACCGAACGCGACATCCTCATGGCGACCACCGGCGTGGAAGAGGCCGAAGCGGTCAGTGTCCTCAACGCCCAGCAGTTGCTGGACGCCCAGACCCTGCTGCGCCGCATGCCGATCGGCGAGGCGGTGGTCGAAATGATCCTGGACCTCGTGCGGGGCTGCCGCCCGCAGGACGACAAGGCCCCGCGGATCGTGCGCGACACTGTCAGCTGGGGGCCGGGGCCGCGTGCGGCGCAGGCCCTGATGATGACCGTCAGGGCCGAGGCGCTGCTGCACGGCCGTCTCGTGCCCAGCGCCGAGGACGTGCGCCGCATGGCCGCCCCCGTGCTGAGCCACCGCATGGCGCTGTCCTTCGCCGCCCGCGCCCGGGGCGAAAGCCTGTCGAACGTCATCGCGCAGGTTGCCGATCAGGTCACCCGGGTCGAGGCCGCCGCGTGACCGAGCGGCCCCTGACACTGCGCGGCGGGGCCGAGGCGCTGGCCGCGCCCCTGCCACCGCTTCTGGCCGAGGCCGAACACTTGGCGACCACGGTGATCGTGGGCGACCATGGCCGCAGGCGCGCGGGGCTGGGCGACACCTTCTGGCAATACCGCCCGGCGCAGTATCACGACGAACGCCGCCACATCGACTGGCGTCGCAGCGCCAAGTCCGATGCGCAGTTCGTGCAGGACAAGGAATGGCAGATCGCCCAGTCGGTGCAGGTATGGGTGGACCAGTCCGCCTCGATGGCGTTCACCTCGAACGAGGGCGGCGTGACCAAGGCCGACCGGGCCCGTGTTCTGGCGTTGGCCACGGCGATCCTGTTGCTGCGCGGCGGGGAGCGGGTCGGGCTGACCGGCAACCTGCTCCCACCCAGGCGGGGCGAGGCGCAGGCGGCGCAGATGGCATTGTTGCTGTGCGAGGATCACCCGGACGATTTCGGCGCGCCCGTGGCCGACGGGATGCTGCACCATTCCCGCGCGGTCTTCGTGTCGGATTTCCTGGGCAACATGGACGCGGTCGAGCGGGCGCTGGCGCGGGCCGCTGACCGCGATATCCGCGGGGCGCTGGTGCAGGTGCTGGACCCCGCCGAGGAGGCCTTTCCCTTTGACGGACGCACCATTTTCGAGAGCATGACCGGCGCCATGCGGCATGAAACTCTCAAGGCCGGCGAGCTGCGCGAGCGCTACCTCGACCGGCTGGCCGAGCGGCAGGCGCGGCTGGCTGACCTGGCCCGCCTCAGCGGCTGGCAGTTCCACACGCACCACACCGGCGAAAGCGCCACCGCAGCGCTGCTGTGGCTTTACACGGCGCTGGAGCGGCACGCCTGATGTGGTCGCTGGGGCCCATAGCCTTTGGCGCGCCCTGGCTGCTGCTGGGTCTGATCGCCCTTCCGATTCTCTGGCTGTTGCTGCGCGCCGTGCCGCCCGCGCCAACCCGGAGGCGGTTTCCGGGCGTCGCGCTGCTGCTGGGCCTTGCAGACGATGAGAGCCAGACCGACCGGACGCCTTGGTGGCTGCTTGTGTTGCGGATGCTGGCGGTGGCCGCAGTGATCCTCGGTTTTGCCGGGCCGGTGCTGAACCCGCAGGACGACCGGCCCGGGCGCGGACCGCTCCTGGTGCTCGTCGATGGCACCTGGGCCGATGCGCGCGACTGGCCCCGGCGGCTGGACCGGGTCGAGGCCGCGTTGCGGGATGCCGCCAGCGATGGGCGCCGCGCGGCATTGGTGCAGCTGACCGATTTGCCCGCCGAGGGGCCAGTTTTCCGTGATGCGCAGGCCGTCGCACAAGAGGCCGCCGGGTTGGTCCCGCGCCCGCACGGCCCCGCAAGCGAGGCTATCGCGGACTGGGTCGAAGCCCTTTCAGGCGATTTCGACACCTTCTGGCTTTCCGATGGCGTGGCACGCGACAGCCGAGCGGACCTGCTGGCCGGGCTCGAGGCACGCGGCATCGTCCGCGTCTTTGAAAGCCCCCGGCCCATCTATGGCCTGGCCCCGCCGCGCTTCGAGGATGGCACCGTCATGCTCGAGGCCCTGCGCGCCCGCACCGTTGGCACCGCCGAGCTTCGCGTCAATGCCATCGGGCCCGACCCGGCTGGCGTGGAACGCCGGCTGGCGAGCCAGACGCTGGGGTTTGCCGCCGACGAGGGTCGCGCCACGCTGGAGCTTTCCCTTCCGCCGGAACTGCGCAATCGCATCACCCGCTTCGAGGTGGAGGGCGTTCCCTCGGCCGGCGCGGTGGCGCTGGCCGACGATGCGCTGAAACGGCGCGAGGTGGCCTTGATCTCTGGCGGCAACGACCGAGAGGAACTGGAACTGCTGGACCCGCTGCACTACCTTCGCCAGGCGCTGGCCCCCTCGGCGGACCTGGTCGACGGCACCCTGGCCGACGTGCTGCTGGCCAATCCCGACGTGATCGTTCTCGCCGATGTTGCCACGCTTTCGGCGCTGGAGGCCGAGGACCTGGAAGCCTGGGTCGAGGACGGTGGCCTGCTGGTGCGGTTCGCCGGGCCGCGGCTGGCGGCCAGTGATGTCAGCCGCGAGGCGCTCGACCCACTGATGCCAGTGCGCTTGCGCGCGGGGGGCCGGTCCATCGGCGGCGCCATGAGCTGGGGCGAGCCCAAGGCCCTTGCCCCCTTCGATGCCGAAAGCCCATTCCATGGCCTCGGAATCCCCGAGGATGTTGCGGTTAGCGCCCAGGTCATGGCCCAGCCCGACCCGACGCTGGCGTCGCGGGTCATAGCACAGCTGGCCGACGGCACGCCGCTTGTCACCCGAAAGGACGCGGGCCAGGGAAACATCGTCCTGTTCCATGTCACCGCCAATGCCGAATGGTCGACGCTGCCGCTGTCGGGTCTCTTCGTTCAGATGCTCGAACGGCTGGCGGTATCGACCCGCCCCGCCGTTCCCGACCTCGAGGCAATGGAAGGCACCAACTGGATGCCCGAGGACGTGCTCAACGCCTTCGGCGTTCTGGAGGATGCCGGCGCCCTGCCCGGCGTCGACGGGTCCCGGCTGGCCAACCTCACCCCGGGGGCCGAGATGCCGCCAGGGCTGTACGCCGGAGAGGAGCGCCGCATCGCCGTGAATGTCTTCAACACCGACAGCCGCCTGCAAGCCACCACCTGGCCTGACCGCATCCCCGTGGAAGGGCTGGAGATGGCCCGCGAAACCGCCCTCAAGGGCTGGCTGCTGGGTGGCGCACTGATGCTTCTGATGCTGGATATCCTGGCCGTGCTGGCCCTGTCAAGCCGGTTGCGCGGCCCGCGCGCCGGGGTGGCGGCCGCAGTGCTGGGCCTTGCGCTCGCCGGGCTGCCCACGCCACCACAGGCGCAAGAGGACGAGGCCGCGCCACCGGTCTCGGAAGACTTCGCAGTCGCCGCGACTTCGAACGTGGTGCTCGCCTACGTCGAAACCGGCATCCCCCGCGTGGACGAGATGTCCGAGGCGGGGCTCTACGGTCTGTCCAATACCCTGTTCCAGCGCACCTCTATCGAACCCTCCATGCCCATGGGCGTGGACCCCGAGACCGACGAGCTGGCCTTCTTCCCCTTCCTTTACTGGCCTGTCACCGCCGACCAGGACCTGCCCAGCCGCGCGGCCTATGCCAAGCTCAACCGCTACCTGCGCACCGGCGGTATGATCCTGTTCGACACGCGGGATGCCGACTTGGCGCGCTTTGGTTCTTCCAGCCCCGAGGGCCAGCGCCTGCAGGCCATCGCGCGGGGTCTGGATATCCCCCCGCTGGAACCCATCCCGCAGGATCACGTCCTGACCCGGACCTTCTACCTGTTGCAGGATTTCCCGGGCCGCCACGCCACCCGCGACGTCTGGGTCGAGGCCGCCCCGCCGGACGCGCAGGCGGCCGAGGGGATGCCCTTTCGCGACCTCAACGACGGGGTGACACCTGTCGTCATCGGCGGCAACGACTGGGCCGCGGCCTGGGCGACGGACGAGACCGGCGCCCCGCTGGTGCCGATCGGGCGCGGCATGGCCGGGGAGCGCCAGCGCGAGATTGCCATGCGCTTCGGGGTCAACCTCGTCATGCACGTGCTGACGGGAAATTATAAATCCGACCAGGTGCACGTCCCCGCGCTCCTCGACAGGCTGGGCCAATGACCGGACAGATTCTTCTCGACCCGCTGATCCCGCTGCCAATGATCTACGCACTGGCAGGACTGGCCCTGCTCGGGCTGGCACTGGCCATCTGGCGGCGGCTGGCCGGCTGGGTTCTGCGGACGCTGGCCGCGCTGGTGCTGCTGGCCGCCATCGCCAACCCGTCGCTGCAAAGCGAAGAGCGCGCGGCGCTTTCGGATATCGTCATCGCGGTCGTGGACGAGTCCGCCAGCCAGCGCATCGCAGACCGCCCGGAACAGATACAGGCCGCACTTGACAACCTGCGCGCGGAGGTTGCCACCCGCGCCAACACCGAGCTACGGGTCGTCGCACTGGGCGACGGCGAGGGCGACCGGGGCACGCAACTGATGACCGCCCTGTCCGAGGCGCTGGCCGAGGAACCGCGCAACCGCGTTGCCGGGATGGTGCTGATCACCGACGGCCGCGCCCACGACATCACCAACGCTCCGCTTGACCTGCCCGCACCGCTGCACGCGCTGTTGACCGGGCAGGCGGACGACTGGGACCGTCGCCTGGTCGTGCGCAACGCCCCGAGCTTTGCCATCCTGGGCGAACCCGTCACCCTGACCCTGCGGATCGAGGATCAGGGTGCAGCACCGGACGCCGGCCTTGTCGACCTGACAATCGCGGTGGACGGCGGCGAACCGATGGAATTCGAAGTGCCGGTCAACGAGGACATCGAGCTGCCGGTGGACATCCCGCATGGTGGCATGAACGTGCTGCAATTCGCCACGCCCGAGGCCGAGGGCGAACTGACCGACCGCAACAATGCCTCTGTGGTGCAGATCAATGGTGTGCGTGACAGGCTTCGGGTGCTGCTGGTTTCGGGCGAGCCGCACCCGGGTGAACGCACCTGGCGCAACCTGCTCAAGTCGGATTCCGCGGTGGACCTGGTGCATTTCACGATTCTCAGGCCACCGGAAAAACAGGATGGCGTGCCGGTCAACGAGCTGTCCCTTATCGCCTTTCCCACGCGCGAACTGTTCCTGGAAAAGGTCGACGAATTCGACCTCATCATCTTCGACCGATACCAGCGGCGCGGTATCCTGCCCTCGGCCTATCTCGACAACGTGTCCAACTACGTGCGCGAGGGCGGCGCGGTTCTGATCGCGGCCGGGCCGGATTATGCCAGCGCGGACTCGCTTTATCGTTCGCCCCTGGGTGCGGTGCTGCCGGGCGCGCCCACCGCCGGGGTCTACGAACAGGGCTTCCGCCCCACCCTGACCGAGTTGGGCGAGCGTCATCCCGTGACAGAGGGCCTGACCGATTTCGCCACTGCCGCCGAGAACGAGGACGGCACCCCGGGCTGGGGCAGGTGGTTCCGTCATATCGAGGTGACGCCGACCCCCGGCGCCACCACGGTGATGAACGGGGTAAACAACCAGCCCCTGCTGATGCTGGAACGGGTTGGCGAGGGACGCGTGGCGCTCATGGCCTCGGACCATGCCTGGCTATGGAACCGCGGCTTCGAGGGCGGTGGCCCGCAGCTTGAATTGCTGCGCAGGCTTGCCCACTGGATGATGAAGGAACCCGAACTCGAGGAAGAAGCGCTCTGGGTCGAGCCCACCGGCCAGACCATGCGGATCATCCGCCGGACCCTGGGCGAGGACGTGGGCCCGGTGACGATCACCCATCCCGATGGAACGGAAACGGTTGTGGAGTTGGACCGGATCAACCCCGGCAGATTCGAAACGCGCTGGGAGGCGCCGGAGATCGGCCTCTACCGCCTGACCGATGACGACGAAGAGGCGGTTATCGCCCTCGGCCCCGCCGCGCCGCGCGAATTCGAGGAAACCATCGCCAGCGTCGAGGTCCTCGCCCCGGTCATCGACCGCGTGAACGGCGGGGCGCCACGCCTTTCCGAAGGTCTGCCCGATCTGCGCGAGGTGCGCGCGGGCCGCCCGGCCTCGGGCAATGGCTGGATCGGGATCACCCCGCGCGGCGCATACCGTACCGCCGATATCAGCGTCTCGCCAATATTGCCGGCTTGGGCCTTTCTGCTGATCGCTGCGGCGCTGATCGTCGGCGGCTGGTTGCGCGAAGGGCGGCGTTAGCGAAGGGTGAAAGCGACCCGGTCCGCGTTCCAGCCATCCACCGAGCACCGTGCACGGATATGGACCATTCTGGCGCCCGTCGGCACCTCGACGCCCGACAAAGACCGGGTAAAGGGCTGCTCGGCAACATGGGGATGCGCGAGGCCCCGCACACCAAGGATCGTGCCGTCGGCGGCCTCGACCCGCCAGCCGTTGGCGTAGTGATCCCAGCCCGTGTCCGGATGGGCGATGGTGACGCTGAAACGCCAGCCATCACCCGCCAGTCGCGCGGAAGAATCGCTGATCTCCGGCGGATCGGCCAAAGCTGGACCGGCGGCGAACAGGCAGAGGGTCAAGTATCTCATGGCGGGATGGTATCAGACCCGCGGCGCAAAACGTCTTCACATCACCGCGACAGGATCTGCCGCGGAACCGAGGCGAATTCACGACTCCAGACCACCCAGATCGCGAAGACCGCCGCGATCAGCAGGGGCACCGGCCCCATCAGCCAGGCCACCGCGCCCAGCGCAAAGTACATGGCCCGCAGGCCACGATTGAAATTGATCGCTGCGCGAATGTTCAAGTCGGCCGCCCGCCGGACAAGGCTCGGCACGGCTGCATCCTCGGGGTCATTCGGCATCGCCCCCATGAGCACGGCGCAATAGCCGAAGACACGGTTCGACCAGACAAACCGCAGGAACGCCTGCACGAGAAACAATGCCACGAGCACCAGCTTGAGTTGCCACAGAACCTTGGGCGCGGCCTCTTCGTAGAGCTTGTTCGCAAGACCGGTCAGGGGATCGACATTTCCGATGAGGGCCAGGACACCCCCGATTGCCAGAAGGCAACTGGAGGCGAAGAACGTCGTGCTCTGGCGTAGATTGGACAGGATCTGGCTGTCGAAGATCCGGTTGTCACGCTCGGCAAAGCGCTGCATCCAGGCCAGCCGATGATCTGCCATGAGAACCGTGACGGAAGGGCGCGTCTTCGAAGGATGCTCGATCCAAAAACCGACGATCCAGGCCCCGCCGACGAGAACAAGCACGCCGCCGATGTCCACAAGCGAAAGCAATGGCGCGAGATCTGCGAAGATTGCCGGCATCAGAACGGCTTGAACACGACCAGGTAGAGCACGACCAGAGTGCCCAGGACGCTCACCTCGTTGAAGACGCGAAGGTAGAAATCGCTTTCCTCGAACCGGCCTTGCTTGGCTCTGGCCACCAGCCGCCCGGTCCAGCCGTAGTGAACGGCCAGCAGCGCGACCAGTGCCAGCTTGGCCCAGACCCAGCCCTGCCAGTTCCAGTAAAAGGCCAGGATTACGCCCGTGATCACCGCCAGCACGCCCAGGCCCAGCGAAAAGCGGTAGACCCTGAAGGTCAGGTCGCCCGCCGGGCCAAACTCGCCCGTCGCGGCGTATTCGCGCTTCCAGTAGATCAACCCGCGAGGTGCAACGAATATGCCCGCCATCCAGCCCATGACGCACAGCAGGTGTATAACCTTGATCCAATCCATGCGCCCTTGATGCCGCCCCTTGCCGCGGCCCGCAAGCCAAAGCCCGCGGGACTTGTGGTGAATCCATTTTTGGTATAGAAACCTTACCAATTAAACGAAGGAACGAAGATTATGGAAATGCCGGAGCCTGACGCAGATGTCGTGTCACGAAAGGGCCATTTGGTCGAACGGCTGCAAAACGCGCTGCCCCCTGGTGCCGTGATCCACGACACGACCGAGCTGCGCGCCTATGAATGTGACGCCCTGACCGCCTATACCTGCCCGCCGCTTTGCGCCGTGCTGCCCACCAGCACCGAGGAGGTCGCGGCCGTTCTCAGGATCTGCCATGACGAGGGCGTACCGGTCGTTCCCCGCGGGGCGGGCACCTCGCTGGCCGGGGGGGCGCTGGCCACCGCGGATGCGGTCATGCTGGGCACCGCCCGCCTGAACGCGGTGATCGAAACCAACTACGACGACCGCTACATCCGCGTGCAATCCGGGCGCACGAACCTGTCTGTCACCGGCGCGGTCGAGGAACGGGGTTTCTTCTACGCGCCCGATCCCTCCAGCCAACTGGCCTGCGCCATAGCGGGCAACATCGCGATGAACTCCGGCGGGGCGCATTGCCTGAAGTACGGGGTCACGACCAACAACCTGCTGGGCGTGACCATGGTGCTGATGGACGGCACCGTGACCGAAATCGGCGGCGCGCACCTCGATGCGGGCGGCCTGGACCTGCTTGGCCTGATATGCGGATCGGAAGGGCAGCTTGGCGTCGTGACCGAGGCCACCCTGCGCATCCTTCACAAGCCTGAAGGCGCGCGCCCGGTCCTCATGGGCTATGACAGTTCCGAGGTGGCCGGCCAGGTGGTCAACGACATCATCAAGGCCGGCGTCCTGCCCGTGGCGATCGAGTTCATGGACCGCCCCTGCATCGAGGCGACCGAGGCTTTCGCCAAGGCCGGTTATCCGATGTGCGAGGCATTGCTGATCGTCGAGGTCGAAGGCTCGGACGCCGAAATCGACGAACAACTGGGCCTGATAATGCAGATCGCCGCCCGGCATGATCCGGTGGAGCTGCGCGAGGCGAAGGACGCCGACGAGGCCGGGCGCATCTGGCTGGGGCGCAAATCGGCCTTCGGCGCGATGGGGCAGATCAACGATTACATGTGCCTGGACGGAACGATCCCGGTCAGCGAGCTCCCTTTCGTGCTGCGCCGGATCGCCGAACTGGCGCAGGAGTACGGCCTGGCCGTGGCCAATGTCTTTCACGCGGGCGACGGCAACATGCATCCGCTGATCCTCTACAACGCCAACACCCCTGGCGAGCAGGAGAAATGCGAAGCACTGGGCGCCGATATCCTGCGGCTCTGCGTCGAGGTGGGCGGCTGCCTGACCGGAGAACACGGCGTCGGCATCGAGAAACGAGACCTCATGCTGGTGCAATACGGTCCGGACGATCTGGACGCGCAGATGGCCGTCAAGGACGTCTTCGACCCGGCCTGGCTGCTCAACGCAGCCAAGGTCTTCCCGCTGGCGGCCAGCAAATCCCACCGTATCGCAGCCGAATAACACCAGCAGGAAAGCCCCGAGCAGATGATGAGCCCCATAAGCGAATACGAGCTGGCCGAGGCCCTGGCCGGTGCGCATGGCCCGCTGCGCATACGTGGCGGCGGCACCCGGACCTTGGATGTTGATGGGGGCGACACCCTTTCGACCGGGCAGATGACAGGAATTACCCTGCACGAACCCGGCGCGCTGACCCTAGTAGCGAAGGCAGGCACGCCTGTCTCCGACATCCGCGCGGCCCTGCGCGCCGAAAACCAGCGCCTCGCATTCGAACCCATGGATCACCGCCCGCTGCTGGGCACCACTGGCGCACCCACAATCGGCGGCGTGGTCGCGGGCAATGTCAGCGGTCCGCGCCGTATCGCCGTTGGCGCGGCGCGGGATTTCATGCTCGGCGTGCGCTTCGTGGACGGAACGGGCCGTATCCTCAAGAACGGCGGGCGGGTGATGAAGAACGTCACCGGCTACGACCTTGTGCGCCTTCTGACTGGCAGCCACGGCACCCTGGGCGTGCTTTCCGAGGTTTCGCTCAAGGTCCTGCCGGATGTGGATGCGGCGGCAACGCTCCTGCTCTCGGGCCTGTCCGACACACAAGCGGTCAAGGCATTGTCTGCAGGGTTGGGCTCGCCCTTCGAGATCACCGGCGCGGCCCATGATCCCGAGGCCGGCGAGACCCGCCTGCGCATCGAAGGCTTCGCCAATTCGGTCACTTACCGTGCCGGGCGTCTGCGCGACCTGCTCGCCCCCTTCGGCCGGGCCGAGGTGCAGGAGGGCAAGGCCGGGACCGCCGAGACCTGGGCCGCGACCCGCGATGTTACCGATTTCGCGGACCGGGCAGGCGATGTCTGGCGGCTGTCGGTCAAACCCTCGGATGCGCCCGCTCTGGTCGCGCGGTCCGGCGCAGAAACCGTCCGTTACGACTGGGGCGGCGGGCTGGTCTGGCTTCTAATGCCCGAAGGCGTCGACCTGCGCGCCAACCTGGGCCCCTTCAAGGGACATGCGACCCTCATCCGCGCGGACGAAGAGACCCGCCGTGCCCTGCCCGCCTTTCAACCGGAAAACCCGGTGCTTGCCAGGCTTACAGCGGAGCTGCGGGCGAAATTCGACCCGCGCGGCGTCCTCAACCCGGGGGTCATGGCCTGATGCAGACGAATTTTTCCGCCGAGCAACTGCAAGACCCTGGCACGGCACGCGCCAACGAGATCCTGCGCGCCTGCGTGCATTGCGGGTTCTGCACCGCGACATGCCCTACCTACCAGGTGCTGGGCGATGAGCTGGACAGCCCCCGCGGCCGCATATACCTCATGAAGGACATGCTGGAGAACGAGCGGGTCCCGGACGAAAAGACCGTCACCCACATCGATCGTTGCCTGTCATGTCTGGCCTGCATGACGACCTGCCCTTCGGGCGTGCATTACATGCACCTGGTCGATCATGCGCGCGACTACATCGAACGGCATTACGACCGGCCATGGTCTGACCGGGCGCTACGCTGGATCCTGTCGAAAATCCTGCCCTACCCGATGCGGTTCCGGCTGGCGCTTCTGGGAGCCAGGATCGGGCGGCCCTTCGCGCGGCTCATGCCGGACGCGCGCCTGCGCGCCATGCTGGAGATGGCGCCCAAACAGATACCCCCGGTCAGCCCCAACGATGATCCGCAGACATTCGCGCCCGAGGCCCCTCGGAAAAAACGCGTCGCGCTGATGACCGGCTGCGCCCAACGTGCTCTGAACACCGATATCAACGACGCCACCATCCGGCTTTTGACCCGGCTCGGCTGCGAGGTGGTGGTGGCTGAAGGTGCGGGCTGCTGTGGGGCCCTGACCCATCACATGGGCAAGACCGGCGAGAGCCATGCGACGGCGGCAAAGAACATCCGCGCCTGGGTGGCCGAGATGGATGGAAAGGGTCTGGACGCGATCGTCATCAACACCAGCGGTTGCGGCACCACGGTCAAGGATTATGGCCACATGTTTCGTGGCGAGCCCTTGGCGGAGGATGCCGCACGGGTCAGCGCGATCGCCCGCGATGTCAGCGAGGTCTTGATGGAACTGGACCTGCCCGAGGGCGCCCCCAAGGACCTGACCGTCGCCTATCACGCCGCCTGTTCGCTGCAGCACGGCCAGCAGATCAAGACCCACCCCAAGGACCTGCTGAAACGGGCAGGGTTTTCGATTGTCGAACCGGCGGACGCACATCTGTGCTGCGGCAGCGCGGGCACCTACAACCTGATGCAGCCCGCAATTTCCAAGCAGCTCAAGGACCGCAAGGTGCAGACCCTTGAGGCGGCGACGCCCGACGTGATCGCGGCTGGCAACATCGGCTGCATGATGCAGATCGGCGGCGGCACGGATGTGCCCGTCGTGCATACGGCAGAATTGCTGGATTGGGCGACCGGCGGGCCGAAGCCGCCGGCGATGCGGGCCGCGCAAACCGGCGTGCCGATCCTGCGCTAGGCGCCTTATTCTTGCCCAATGCTGGATTTAGGAGCGTTAGGGGTTAACGAACACAGGCCCCATTCAATGCACAGACCTCTGCTAGCCCTTGTGCTGTCCCTACTGGCTGCGCTGATCCTGCCGGGCGCGACAGCCGCACAGGACGGCGAACTGCAACCGCTGTTGAACGGCGACGAGGCGCGCGGCTGGGAAGCGGTGGGCCGGGTCGACATGGCCGGTGGCGGGTTCTGCACAGGAACGCTGATCGCGCCCGACCAGGTGCTGACAGCCGCGCATTGCCTTTTCGACCGAGACACCGGGCGCGCGCTTGATACCGCGGACCTGGAATTCCGCGCCGGCCTGCGCGAGGGCCGAGCAGAAGCCAGCCGCCGCTTGCGGCGGGCGGTTATCCATCCCGACTACGTATTCGCACACTCGCCGTCCGCCGACCAGGTGACCAGCGACCTGGCGCTGCTGGAACTGGACCAGCCGATCCGCAGCACGCGGGTCCATCCCTTCCCCGTGTCCAGCAGCGTCAACCGCGGCACCAAGGTAGGGATCGTCTCCTACGCCAAGGGGCGGGCCGGGCATCCGTCGCTGCAGGAAATCTGCAACGTGCTGGGCACGGCGGGTCCGGCGCTGGTGATGGATTGCGCGGTGGATTTCGGCGCCTCAGGCTCGCCCATCTTCCGCGAAGAAGCCGGCGGGATGCGGCTGGTCTCGGTGGTCTCGTCGATGGCCGAGCTGGACGGCCGGCGCGTGGCCCTCGGGATGGACTTGGCCCGGCCCCTGGCGACGCTGCGCGCTGTGCTGGAGACCGACACCGAGGTCTTCGACACGGTCCCCGGCCAAGCGCGAGTGCTCGGCCCGGGCGAACGATCGGAGACAGGGGCGCTTTTCGTGCGGCCGTGAGGGTCTTGAAACCCTGCACCGACTCTCCCAAATCATTTTCTGCGAGGCGCCGTATACGGGCCCGCATTCGCGCCGGTCCCGTAAGGGAAGGCAGAGACCATAGGTATCGCTCAAAGGAGGATGACCATGAGACACTTTGATCTTGCACCGCTTTACCGTGCAACCGTCGGCTTTGACCAGATCGCCGACATGATGGACAGGGTTCTGGACAATGACCCCAGCACCCAGACCTACCCCCCCTACAACATCGAGAAGACGGCAGACGACGCCTGGCGTATTTCGGTTGCCGTTGCCGGGTTCTCGGACGAGGACCTCACAGTCGAGCTGCGCGAGAACGCCCTTGTGATCAGCGGACGCAAGACCGAGGAAAACGAGGGGGACAAGGGACAGCGCAGCTTCCTGCATCGCGGCATAGCCACGCGCGCCTTCGAGCGCCGCTTCACCCTGGCCGACCACGTCCGCGTGCAAGGGGCCACGCATGAAAACGGCATGCTGCATGTCGACCTGATGCGCGAGGTGCCCGAAGCCCTGAAGCCGCGCCGGATCGAGATCGCAAAGGCCAACGCACCCAGCAACGCTGGCGTGCTCGAGTCCGACAAGGTCAACTGATCGCGCCGCATCCAGACGCGCACGGGCGGTTCGCAACCGCCCGCGCCACGGGGGCGAGGCACCTGCCTCGCCCTTTTTCATGGCGCGAAAGGCTACCGGACCACGTAGACCGAACAGGCTGCATGGGCCACCACGTGGCTGGCCGTGGTGCCCAACAGGTAATCCTGTATCTTGGGGTTCGCGGCCTCCATCACGATCAGGTCCACCCTGCGTTCACGGGCCAGCTTCACGATCTGTCGATGGACCGCCCCCTTGCGCACGATCAGGTCCACCTCGACGCCGTCGGCCGGGTTTGACTCGACGAATTTGCGCAGTTCCTGGCCCCAATAGGCATCGCTGTCATAGATGTTCAGGTTGCGCTCGATCTCGGGTGCGATGGTGGCCACGATCAGCCGCGCCCCGCGCCGCTGGGCCATTTCCACCGCTTCCTCGTACGCGGCAAAGTCGTGCCGGACGTGGCGCAGGTTCAACGGACATAGAATCAGCTTTGTTTCGCGGGTCATATGGGCATCCTTCTCGCCGGAGAGTGCCCTTTACTCCTATCACATCACGCCGACCGTCTGAAAACGGCACGCAAGCCTTCTAATGCGCTTTGGCCCAGGTTTCGCCCTGCCCGGCATCCACGACAAGCGGCACATCAATTCTGACCGCCGGATCGGCGGCGTTCTCCATGACCTCTCGCGCGGCACCGATCAGGTCTCCGGCCGCCGCGGCCTCGACCTCGAACAGCAATTCGTCGTGAACCTGCAGTAGCATTCTGGCAGGCATATCAGCGATGGCACCGGGCATCCGGACCATGGCGCGACGGATCACGTCTGCCGCTGTCCCCTGGATCGGCGCGTTGATCGCCGCACGCTTGGCAAAGCCCGCGCCAGGGCCTTTGGCGTTGATCTCGGGGGTATGGATCTTGCGACCGAAGAGCGTCTGGACGAAATGGTTTTCCTTGGCGAAGCCCACCGTGTCGTCCATGTAGGTGCGAATCCCCGGGAACCGTTCGAAATAGCGGTCGATGAAGCCCTTGGCCTCGTCGCGCGGGATTCGCAGGTTGCGTGCCAGTCCGAAGGCGGAAATCCCGTAGATCACCCCGAAATTGATCGCCTTGGCCTGGCGGCGCACTTGGGCCGTCATATCCTCGGGCGCAACGTTGAACATCTCCGAGGCCGTGGCCGCATGAATATCCTGCCCGTCGCGGAAGGCCTGCTTGAGCGCCTCGATGTCCGCCACATGGGCCAGGATACGCAGCTCGATCTGTGAATAATCGAGGCTGACCAGAACATTGCCCTTTTCGGCGACGAAAGCCTCGCGGATGCGGCGCCCCTCGTCACTGCGCACCGGGATGTTCTGAAGGTTGGGATCGGTCGAAGCCAGCCTGCCGGTGTTGGCACCGGTCTGGACGTAGGAGGTATGCACCCGGCCCGTCTCGGCATTGATGTGGGTCTGAAGCGCATCCGTGTAGGTGGACTTCAGCTTGGACAATTGCCGCCAGTCCAGGATGCGCGCGGGCAAGTCGTGCTCGGTCGCCAGATCCTCCAGCACATCCGCGGGCGTGGAATACTTGCCGCTCTTGCCCCGCTTGCCGCCCTCCATTCCCAGCTTGCCGAAGAGGATCTCGCCCACCTGAGCGGGGCTGCCCACGTTGAATTCCTCGCCCGCGAGGTCGTGAATCTCGGCCTCCAGTCCGGCCATTTTCTGGGCAAAGGCGTTGGACATCTGTGACAGCGTGTTGCGGTCCACCTTGATCCCGTGGCGTTCCATCCGAGCCAGGACGGGCGAGAGGGGGCGTTCAAGGGTCTCGTAGACCGTGGTCACCTGTTTGCGGTGCAGCTGCGGCTTGAATATCTGCCAGAGCCGCAGGGTGACATCGGCATCCTCGGCGGCGTATGTCGT
>Ga0102940_1000458_pt1 | contig 27991 bp, 25 predicted proteins | sample SalPonR2_C_D1_MG_FD_78215 | JGI IMG/M metagenome (GOLD analysis project Ga0102940, IMG submission 78215) | Salt pond soil microbial communities from South San Francisco under conditions of wetland restoration - Salt Pond MetaG R2_C_D1_MG | ecosystem: Environmental > Aquatic > Marine > Intertidal... | reverse complement strand
GTGGCCACGTTGGTGAAGATCGCATCGTGGTCGAGCATCGCCAGCGCGTTCGGGTTGGTCCTTGTCGACGTGCCCGGCGCCACGCCGAAATAGCCGGCCTCGGGGTTGATCGCGTAGAGGCGGCCGTCCTCGCCGGGGTGCAGCCAGCAGATGTCGTCGCCGACGGTGTGCACCTTCCAGCCAGCCGACTTGTAGGGCTCCGGCGGAATCAGCATGGCCAGGTTGGTCTTGCCGCAGGCCGACGGGAAGGCTGCGGCCACATAGCGGGTCTCGCCTTCCGGATTCTCGATGCCGACGATCAGCATGTGTTCTGCCAGCCAGCCTTCGCTGCGGGCCTGGTGGCTGGCGATGCGCAGCGCGTGGCACTTCTTGCCGAGCAGTGCGTTGCCGCCGTAGCCCGAGCCGTAGCTCTGGATCTGCAGCTCCTCGGGGAAATGCATGATGAAGCGGCGGTCCGGATCGAGTTCGCCGGTGGAGTGCAGGCCGCGCACGAAGGTGCCTTCCTGCTCGATGCGGGCCAGCGCCTCGGACCCCATGCGGGTCATCTTGCGCATGTTCGCCACGACGTAGGCGCTGTCGGTGATCTCCACGCCGAGGCGCGAGAACGGCGAATCGATCGGCCCCATGCAGTAGGGGATGACATACATCGTTCGCCCTTCCATGCAGCCGCTGAACAGTGCATCCATTTTCCGGTGCGCATCGGCCGGGCTCATCCAGTGGTTGTTCGGACCGGCATCGTCTTCGTCCGTCGTGCAGACGAAGGTCAGGTGCTCGACCCGCGCGACGTCGTGCGGATCGGACCGGTGCAGGAAGCACTCGGGATGCGTGGCCTGGTTCAACTCGATCAGATCGCCGGTGTCGAGCATGCCGTTGACCATCTCGGCATTCTCCTCGGCGCTACCGCTGCACCAGTGGATCCGTTCCGGGCGGGTCAGGGCTTCGACGGAATCGACCCATTCGGCCAGGGCGGTGAGGCTTGTCGTCATTCGATCATCCAGAGGGTGTGGGTTTCGGTTCGGGTCCGCGCATGCGGATTCGGTGTGGCGCGCCCGAGGGCACTCATCAGGCGGGCTCGAACGGTGCCAGCTTCTGCGGCACCGTCTGCAGCGTGGGACGCAAGTACTTCGGCAGCCCGTGCTCGTCGTAGGGTGGATAGTCCTCGCCGCGGATCAGCGGCTCGAGGTAGCGCCGGGCCCTGTCGGTGATGCCGAAGCCGTCTTCGGTGATGTACTCGGCCGGCAGCGTCTTCTCGTGGTTGGCGATGTCGCCCAGCGGCGCGCTGACGATGGTCCATTCGTACGGGTCGTCGGACAGGCGCTTGATGACCGGCATCACGCCGCTCTGGCCAGCACGGGCGAACTCCACCGCGGCCCGACCCACGGCCCGCGCCTGTTCGACGTCGGTGGCCGAGGCGATGTGCCGCGCGGAGCGCTGCAGGTAGTCGCTGACCGCCCAGTGGACCTTGTGGCCGAGATCGGACTGGACCAGGTCGGCCACGACCGGCGCCACGCCGCCGAGCTGCTTGTGGCCGAACGCGTCGGTGCCGCCGGAATCGGCGAGGAAGGTGCCCTCGGCATCGCGCGCGCCTTCCGAGACGACGACCGAGCAGTAACCGTTCTCCTCGACGGACCGGTCCACCGCGGCGCAGAACCGCTCGCGGTCGAATGGCACCTCGGGAAACAGGATCACCTGCGGCGGGTCGCCTTCGACGCGCCGGGCCAGCCCGGCCGCTGCGGCGATCCAGCCGGCATGCCGGCCCATGACTTCCAGGATGAACACCTTCGTGGAGCTCGAGGCCATCGACATCACGTCGAGGCTGGCCTCGAGAATGGAAACGCTCACGTATTTGGCCACCGAGCCGAAGCCGGGGCAGTTGTCGGTCACCGCAAGATCGTTGTCGATGGTCTTTGGCACGCCCAGGGCGCGCAGCGGATAGCCCAGTTCGTCGGCCATCTGCGCGACCTTGTGCGCGGTGTCGGCCGAGTCGTTGCCGCCGTTGTAGAGGAAGGTGCCGATGCCGTGGGCGTCCAGCACGTCGATCAGGCGCTGATATTCGCGCCGGTTTTCGTCCATGGACTTCAGCTTGTAGCGGCACGACCCGAACACCCCGCCCGGCGTGTGGGCCAGCGCGGCCAGGTCGTCGGTGGAAAACCCGGCGGTGTCGATCAACCGCTCTTCCAGCGCGCCGATGATGCCGTCGGCGGCCGCGAACACCGTGCCGAAGTCGTCGGGATAGTCACGCGCGGTCTCGATCACGGCCGCGGCCGTGACGTTGATGACCGGCGTGACGCCACCGGACTGGGCGTAGAGGATGTTGTTCCCGGGCATGGATCGCACTGCTGGAATTGCAGCTGGAATGGCTTGACCGGCAAGCATAATCGAAATCGGTTCGCGATTCCGACCGCGCCTCGCGCCGCACGCCGTTCGGACGCGGACCGGACGCCGAGAGTCCGCTGATCGCGCGACGACCGGTATTTGACACACCGGCGGGCTGGGGATACCTTTGACCGCTTGTCCAGCACACCGAACGCTCAGACCGATGCGCATCGTACTTCTCGGCCCTCCGGGCTCCGGAAAGGGCACCCAGGCGGGCCTGCTCCGTGAACGGCTCGACCTGGCCCACATCTCCACCGGCGCGCTGCTGCGCGACGCGGTCGATCAGCAGACCGAACTCGGCCAGCGCGCCCAGCGCTACATGGACGCAGGCAACCTCGTGCCCGACGACCTGATGCTGGGGCTGATCGAGGAGCGGCTCGGCCAGCCCGACGTCACCAACGGCTTCATCCTCGACGGCTATCCGCGCAACCTCGCCCAGGCCGAAGCCCTGGATGCAGTGCTCGAGCGGATCGGGCAGCCGGTCGACGTGGCCGTTTCGGTCACTGTCAACGAGCAGGAAATCGTCGATCGCCTCAGCAAGCGGGCCGTCGAGGAGGGCCGCTCCGACGACACCGAAGAAGTCATCCGCAACCGCCTGCGGGTCTACGCCGAGCAGACCGCGCCGGTGGCCGGCCACTACGCGGCCCGCGGCCAGCTCCGGGAGATCGACGGTATGGGCGCGATCGACGATGTCCAGCAGCGCCTGCTGGATGCCCTGCAGGCCGGCTGATCGATCAGTCCGGCGCCGGGTGTGGCGCCGCGCGCCTGCGAATTTTCGTGACCCGGACACCCTCGCGTTCCCGGCTCGACTCCAGCACATGACCGGTACGGTCGCAGAACACCCGGAAATCGAGTTCGGCCATCGGATCGTCGGTATGGATCTCCAGAACGTCGCCCTCGGTCATCTCGGCCAGCCGGGTCCGGGCGCGCAGCACCGGTTCGGGACAGATCAGGCCGCGCGCATCGAGCTGCGCGTGAGCGGAAGGGAGCGTGTGCGCGGAATCGTCCATGCCGGTATTCTGCCCTGCCGAGCGCCGCGGGACGACCGGGCGCTCATGACCTCGCCGCCATGATGGACCCCTGATGAATGCCTGGCTCGAACGGATCGTCCAGATCGCCCTGCTCCGCGCAGGGCCGCAGGACCTGCCCCGCGGGACCGCACCGCTGATCGCGGCACTGATGCTGTGGTGGTTGCTGGTCGTGCCGATGATGCTGCTGGCGCCAGAGCCGCTGCCGCCGACCGATGCGGTGCTGACCTTCGCGATCCAGCTGGCGCTGGTCCACCTGGTACTGCTGGTCCATCGGCGTCCGCGCCGCTTCGCGCAGGTAGCCCAGGCCCTGTTCGGCACCAGCGCGCTGATCGGGCTGCTGAACCTGCCGCTGTGGCTGGCCCCGGGTCCGCCGATCCCGGCACCGTTCGTGTTGCTGGCCCTGACCGGGCTGTGCTGGAGCCTGGCCGTGGACGGCCACGTCTGGCGGCACGCGCTGGAACTGCCGTATGCCGGCGGGCTGGCCATCGCTGTGCTAGTTTTCCTGCTCCAGATCGTTGCTCTCCAGGCCATCGGACTCGGTTCATGAAACTTCACATCCTCGGCATCTGCGGCACATTCATGGGCGGCATCGCGGCGCTGGCGCGCGCCGACGGCCACGACGTGTCCGGTCAGGACGCCAACGTCTACCCGCCGATGAGCGACCAGCTCGAGGCGCTGGGCATCGAACTGCACGAGGGGTACTCGGGCGACGCGGTGCCCGACGACGCCGACCTGGTGATCATCGGCAACGCGCTGAGCCGCGGCAATCCGGCCGTCGAGCACGTGCTGAACCGCCGGATGAACTACACCTCGGGCCCGCGCTGGCTCGGCGACAACTACCTGATCCACCGTCGCGTGCTGGCCGTGGCCGGCACCCACGGCAAGACCACGACATCGAGCATGCTGGCCTGGATTCTCGACCACGCGGGGCTGGAGCCGGGCTTCCTGATCGGCGGCGTGCCGAACAACTTCGGCATCTCGGCCCGCTCCGGCGGCGAATGGTTCATCGTCGAGGCCGACGAATACGACACCGCATTCTTCGACAAGCGGGCCAAGTTCGTGCACTACCGGCCGTCGGTGGCGATCCTGAACAACCTCGAGTTCGACCACGCCGATATCTATCCCGACCTGGCCGCGATCGAGACCCAGTTCCACTACCTGTTGCGCACCGTGCCGGGCAACGGCTCGGTGGTCGTCAACCGCCACGACCCGGACCTCAAGCGCGTGCTCGAACGCGGGTGCTGGAGCGACCGCGCCGGATTCGGGTTGCACGGCGAGTGCGATGCCGAATGGCAGGTCCGGATGGACGACCCGGCCGGCCGCGCACTGACCTTCTTCCATCGCGGCGAGACCTTCGGTTGCGTCGAGTGGACGCAGACCGGACGCCACAACGCGCTGAACGCCGTCGCGGCCACCGCCGCGGCCGCGGCCGCCGGCGTCGATCCGGCCGCCTCATTGGCCGCGCTTTCGGATTTCGAGGGCGTGAAGCGGCGCATGGAATTCCTCGGCGAGGTCGGCGGCGTGCGCATATACGACGATTTCGCGCACCACCCGACCGCGATCCGGCTGACGCTGGAGGGCCTGCGCCGCTCGATCGGCTCGGCGCGCCTGCTGGTGGCGCTGGAGCCGGCCAGCAACACGATGCGCGAAGGCCATCATCTCGACCAGCTGGCCCCGGCCCTGGCGGCCGCCGACTACGTGGCGCTGTATTCCTCCGACACCCTCGACTGGGATCCGGGCCAGGTCTTCGACAAGCTGCAGGCCGACGGCCGGTTCCGCAGCCAGATCGACAACCTCATCGGCGATCTGCGCGAGTACGCCCGTCCGGGCGACCACCTCGTGTTCATGAGCAATCGCGGTTTCGGCGACATCCAGCGCCGATTCCTCGGAGGCGGCAATGACTGACGGCGTCGAAGGACTTCCGCTGTTTCCTCTGCAGACGGTGCTGTTTCCGCGCGCGCCGCTGCCGCTGCGCATCTTCGAGACGCGCTATCTCGAAATGGTCCGCGAATGCAGCCGCACCGGAACCGGGTTCGGCGTGATCCTGCTCGAGCCGGGCGCCGACGGACGCCCGGCGCGTCACGCCAGCATCGGCACCGAGGCACGGATCGAGGACTTCTCGACGATGGACGACGGACTGCTCGGCATTCAGGCGCGCGGCGCGCGGCGCTTCCGCATCCACGCCACCGCCGCGCGCGACAACGGGCTGCTGGTCGGCCAGGTCGAATGGCTGGCCGCCGAGCCGGCGCGCTCGGTCGGAGCGCAGTACGCGGCGCTCGATTCGCTTTATCGCGAGATCGTCATGCAGGTCGCCCACGCCGAACTGCCCGAGGTCGACGGCGACGACGCCAGCCAGCTCGGCATGGCGCTGGCCAGCATCCTGCCGCTGGATCCGGCCCAGGCGCAGGAGTTGCTGGCCACGACCGATCCGATCGACCGGCTGCGAGCGCTGTGCTGGCTGCTGGCGCCCGAATCGGATGACGACGATTCCGACGACGAGGAAATCGACGAACCGGACGGCTTCGGTACCGCCTGAGCCGCCACCGCGCGCGCCCAGCGACGGTATATTAAACTTCGCTCAATCATCGTTTCGCGGCGCACGGAGGCATCCGGGGCCAGGCACGCGAAACGCGTCTGCAACCCACGCCGTCTCGAGGGGGTCGCGTGTCCGAATTCACCGTCGATCCGCGCATCGACCTCGTGCTGGAGCGCCTGCCGCGCCGCCACTTCGTCGCGTCCGACGACCTGCGCGGCATGCTGTCCGGGCACGGCATTCCCAGTGAACAGACCGTTCGCCAGATTCTCGAGCGCATTCCACGCGTCAAGTCGAACTACTACGTACTGCTGATCGGCTGCGGCTCGGGCTACGTGGCCGGCGTGCTGTCGCGCCTGGCCAAGCGCGTGGTCGCGATCGAACGACAGGAACCGGTGGCCCGGATCGCCCGGCGCAGCCTCGAAGCCGCTGCGATCGACAACGTCGAGGTGCGCGTCGGCGAGGGCGAGGACGGGGCCGCCGACGCCGGTCCCTTCGATCTGATCCTGTCGATGTGCAACCTGGACGGGACCGCCCGGCTGATCGAACAGCTGACCCTCAGCGGCAGCCTGCTGGCGCTGGAGCGGCTCGACCAGGGCGTGCCCGAGCTGGTCCAGTACCGCAAGCACCACGGCGAAGTGCTGCGCCATGGGCTCGGCCCGATCAGCTTCGAGCGCCGCACCGGCGATATCCTGATCGACCTCGGCTACATCGATGAAGACGCGCTGGACCAGGCCCGCGAAGAAGCCCAGCGTCGGCATGTTTCGGTGCTGGACGTGGTCCGGCGCAACCTCCGGGTCGAGGATGTCGGCCTGTACCGCTCGCTGGCCAGGCAGCACGGCATCGAGTTCGCGCGCGCCGACGACCTGCTGAAACAGCTCGACAGCCGACTGTTCCAGCGCTTCTCGACGGTGTTCCTGGAGAACCAGCGCCTGATCCCGATCCGGCTCGACGAGCGGACGCTGGTGGTGGCCACCGACGATCCGGAATCGCAGACCGAGGACCTGCGCTCGATCCAGCCGGCCACCGACGTGGTCAAGGTGCTGCTCACGCCGACCGACTTCCGGCGCCTGTGGTCGAACATCGACCTGAGCCGGCGCGGCAGCGACCTGCTGCAGTGGGGCGGCCGCGACGGCGAGGACGGCGGCGTCAAGGACCTGCTGGAGTCCGACGACGGCCAGAAGGAACTGAGCCACCACCTGGTCTCGATCTACGAGGCGATCCTGCTGGATGCGGTCAGCGCCGGCGCCAGCGACATCCACATCGAGCGTTACGGGTCCCGCATCCGCATCCGGCTGCGCATCGACGGCGAGCTGCACGACCTCGACTACTACCAGCTCACACCGCGCGATCACGCCGGCCTGATCAACGTCATCAAGGTTCAGGCCGAAATCAACATCGCCGAGCGCCGCCTGCCGCAGGGCGGCCGGTCGCAGATGCGAGTCGGCAAGTCGGCCTTCGACCTGCGTGTCCAGATCCAGCCATCGTTGCACGGCGAACACGCGGTGATCCGGCTGCTGTCGCAGACCGGCCGCGCGCTCGGGCTGCGCGAACTCGGCATGTCGGCGCAGATCGCAGATGCCTACGAGCGGCTGCTCGACAACCCGTCGGGCCTGGTGCTGGTGGTCGGCCCGACCGGCTCCGGCAAGTCGACCACGCTGTATGCCGGCCTGCAGCAGCTGGCCGACGACGGGCGGCGCAAGGTGATCACCGTCGAGGATCCGATCGAGTACTCGATCGACAACATCCAGCAGACCCGGGTGCGCTCGGAGATCGGATTCAATTTCGCCGATGCCATGCGCGCCTTCGTGCGTGAAGATCCCGACGTGATCCTGGTCGGCGAGATCCGCGACATGGAAACCGCGCTGGAAGCCATCCGTGCCTCCCAGACCGGCCACATCGTGCTCTCGACGCTGCACTGCAACGACGCCGTCGACGCGCTGCAGCGCATGTACGACCTGGGCGTGCATCCGAACTCGATCGCCGGCGAGCTGCTGGCGGTGATCGCCCAGCGGCTGGCCAAGCGGATCTGCCCATCGTGCCGCGAGGAAGTCGAGCCGGACCCGGCGGTGATCCGGGAACTGTTCCCCGACGGGCCGCCGACCGGGTTCCGGAGCTACATCGGACGCGGCTGCACCGAGTGCGGCGGACGCGGCACGCGGGGCCGGATCGGGATCGTGGAGTATCTCCACGTCAACGACGCGGTCCGCAACCACATCGCCAAGCAGCCGCCGATCGGCGAACTGCGCTGGCGCGCGCTGGATTCCGGCCTGATCACGATGCGCGACAGCGCGCTCGATCACGTCATCGAAGGCGTGATTCCGCTGAGCGAACTGCCCCGGCTGCTGCCCCAGGAGCGGATGGCCCCCGAACAGCGTGGAGGACTTCGACCCGAATGAGCAAGCCCGATTCCGCACAGGGACTGCAGCGCGTCCCGGCCGAGACCCTGCACGCCGACGAGCTCGCCCGGCTCGACGCGTGGGACACGCATCCGCGCCCGCCGGGCTGGCGACTGTCGCCGATCGCCGTGGAGAAATTCGTGCTCGGCGACGAGGCGCTCGACATCTCGCGCAAGTTCGTCACCGACCCGGCAATCGTCAACCGGGTGGTGATCTCGCTGTGTACCGACCTCGGCTGCCTGCTGGTCGGACCGCCCGGTACGGCCAAGTCGTGGTTCTCGGAGCTGCTGGCCGCGGCCATCTCCGGCGATTCGTCGATCACCGTGCAGGGCGGCGCGGTATCGAGCATCGACCAGCTGCTCTACACCTGGAACGAAGCCATGCTGCGCGAACGCGGCCCGGTTCGCGAGGCGCTGGTCGAGGGACCGGTGCTGCGCGGCATCCGCGAAGGCAAGATCGTTCGCTTCGAGGAGCTGGCCCGTTGCCCGCAGCCGCTTCAGGATGCCCTGCTGACCATCCTCTCCGATCGGGTCATCACCATCCCCGAGTTGAGCGGCGCGGACGGCGCAGTGCATTCCCGGAACGGCTTCAACATCATCGCGACATCGAACAGCATCGACGCCGGCCTCTACAGCATGAGCGCTGCCTTGAAGCGGCGACTGAACTTCGAGCTGGTCAAACCGATCCGACAGCTGGAGGCGGAAATCGAGATCGTCGTCCGGGAGGTCGGAAAACGCAACGCCCGGTCCGGCATCGACATCGAGATCGATACCGACGTCATGGAAGTCCTGGTGACGATCTTCCACGAACTGCGCAACGGCCAGTCGCTGGACGGGCGCAGCACCGACCGGCTCGAGGCGGCGACGATGTCCACCGCCGAGGCCGTCAATGTCGCCCATGCGCTCAGCGTGCACGCGCACTACTACGGCGAGGGCCGGATGACGGTCGCCAACCTGATCCATTTCGTGCTCGGCACCGCGCTGAAGGACGCGCCCGAGGACCGGCGCCGGTTCCTGCACTACTTCGACACCGAAGTCGCGCGCAAGACCGGCGACCACTGGAAGACAGCCTACGCCCAGCGTGACCTGATCACGGCCTGAACCAGCCGCTGCCCCGGACGGCTCAGGGCGATCGGCCGGCGTCGGCTCGCCACGCCGTATCGCTCGCCGCGGTCTGCCAGCGCCACTCCTCGCCGGCCTCGCGAAAGGCCTCCAGCGCTCGCCCGCCGGGATCCGCCTGGCGCCGCCAGGTATTGAACAACCCGGCCATCGTGACCGGGCGAAGCAGGCGCAGCTGGACCAGCCAGACCGGGCGCTGGTCGGGCGTCAGCTGCCAGCCCGAGCGCCAGGCCCGGATCACCACCCAGTGCCCGTCGCCCAGCGGCAGCCGGCGTGCGATTTCCTGCGCCCGCCCATTGAACTCGCGCGGAAGGTGCGGCAACGCCTCGGGCTCGCGGCGGGTTCGGAACACCGCGCGCAGGGCGTCGGCATCCAGCTGCGGCAGTGGCTGCCAGCCGGCCTCGTCCAGCGCGGCCCGGATCGTTTCGGCCGAAGCGGCCAGCTGGACGTCGAAGCGCTGGACCTCGGCGTCGCCCAGCACGGTCCGCCGCGCCGGCAGGGCATCGCCCGAAATCCGCGTTCCGTGTCGCCACCAGTGCCCGGCGTCCACGCTGACCCGCGGCAGCGGCGACTGCTGGGCGCCGAGCAACGCCCCGTAGCCCTGTGCGTTGGCCGCGATTGCGCCGATCGATCCGAACAGCAGGAACAGCCCGATCAGGGCGAACGACGAGCGCCGGCGCGATGCACGCACCCGGACCCGATAGGCGATTCCGATCAGTGTGACCCAGCAGACCGCCAGGGCCAGCGCGATGGCCAGCGCGTACAGCTGGGCCTGGCCCAGGTAAAGGCGCGCGAACCCGAACAGCATCAGCGCCGAGGTCACGGCCAGGTACAGCCACTTGCGCCGCGTGGCCGGCAGGTCCTTGGCCGCGACGACCGCCGCGAATCCATGCAGCAGCACCAGGGCGGCGAACGGCAGGTCCGGGCCGGGAACGTAGAACGGCAGCGCCGCGAGCAGCGCGTCCAGCGCGAACGCCAGCAGGCTGCCGACGCCGACCGCCAGCGCCCAGTGAACCAGCGCCTGGCGGCAATGCGCCAGGGCGAAGAATGCGGCCATTCCCAGCCCGACGACGAACACCACTGACGGCGAGCCGGCCAGGCCGAGAACGACGAAGACCGGGTCGGCCAACGGGGTGCGCAGACTGCCCGACAGCGTCGTGGTCACGACCCGCTCGGTCAGCATCGGCGAGGTCTCGAGCGCGGCCAGCGTGAGCAGCGTCAGCAGCACCGCGAACGACAGCAGCAGGACGCCGGCCAGGCCCAGCACCGGGATCACCTCGCGCCGGCCCGGCACCAGCAGAGGGCCGGCGATGCGGCCGATATGCGGGTGGCGGCGCAGCGCCTGGCCGAGCCGCTTCAGCCACCAGGTGCTGCGGCGGGCGGCCAGGTCGTAGCCGAACCGGACGCCGCTGACCACGGCCCAGCCGCCGATCAGCAGCACCAGCAGCAGCACCGCGAGCCGTCCGCCGAACTCGGCGGCCAGTTGCAGCGATTCGCCGAACAGCGCGCCGGGCAGCACCATCGCCGGCGCCCAGAGCAATCCGGCCAGCAGCATGCGCGGCACGAACTGTCGGGCCGGCAGGCCAAGCGATCCGGCAACGACCGGAACCACCGGACGCAGCGGTCCGACGAAGCGCGCGATCAGTACGCTCCGTCCGCCGTGCTGGCGGAAGAAGGCCTGCCCCCGGGCCAGCCACTTCGCGGAGTTCGATTCCGGCGCCAGGTCGGCCAGCCGCTGCTGATGCCGCCGCCCGAGCGCGTAGCTGAGCCCATCGCCGGACCAGGCGCCGAGCGCGAAGGCCGCGGTCAAGGCCAGCATCAGCGGCGGATCCCAGCCGATGCCCGCGCCGATCAACAGCAGCAGCAGAATTCCGGGCACGATGAGTCCGATCACGGCCACGGCCTCGAGGAAGGCGATCAGGAAACCGGCGATCAGCAGCAGGGCGGGATCGGCCACCAGCGACTCGATCAAATCGCGCAGCGCCTCGATCACGGCCGTCCCCGCGTCCGCACGAGCATCGGGCTACACTGCCCGACCCTGTCCAGATTCGATCGGAAACGCGTCATGAGCACCCTGTCCGGCAAGACCCTGTTCATTTCCGGCGCCTCTCGCGGCATCGGCGAAGCCATCGCGCTGCGCGCCGCCGCGGACGGCGCCAATGTGGCCATCGCGGCCAAGACCGAGCGCAAGCACCCGAAGCTGCCGGGCACGATCCACAGCGTGGCAGAGGCCATCGATCAGGCCGGCGGCCGGTCGCTGCCGCTGAAGGTCGACATCCGCGACGAAGCGGCCGTGGCCGACGCAATGAAAACGACGGCCGACACCTTCGGCGGCATCGACATCGTGGTCAACAACGCCTCGGCGATCTACCTCGCGCCGACGCCGGAGGTGCCGATGAAGCGCTTCGACCTGATGTTCGGCGTCAACGTCCGCGGCACCTTCGTCTGCACGCAGGCCGCGCTGCCCTACCTCGAGCAGAGCGACCACCCGCACATTCTAAATCTGTCGCCGCCGCTGAACATGGACGCGAAGTGGTTCGCGCCGCACGTGGCCTACACGATGGCCAAGTACGGCATGAGCCTGTGCGTGCTCGGGCACGCCGAGGAATTCCGCGACCGCGGCATCGCGGTCAACGCGCTGTGGCCGAAGACGGTGATCGCGACCGCGGCGCTGAAGATGCTCGGCGACATGGTCGACCCGAAGAACTGCCGTACGCCGGCCATCATGGCCGATGCCGCACACGCCATCGTGGCGGCCCCGCCGTCGGCACGCACCGGCGAATTCCTGATCGACGAGGATGTGCTGCGCGAAGCCGGCGTGACCGACTTCGACCGCTATGCCGTCGAGCCCGGGCGGCCACTGGCGCCGGACCTGTTCCTGGACTGAACGGCGCCGGGCCCTGCCCGGTCAACCCGCGCCGAGGACCCTGCGCGCCGCGGCGATCGTTTCGTCGATCTCGCGTTCGCCGTGCGCGCTGGACACGAAGCCGGCCTCGAAAGCCGAAGGCGCCAGGTAGACGCCGGCGTCGAGCATGCCGTGGAAGAAGCGCTTGAAGGCCTCCAGGTCGCAGGCCGCGGCCTGCTCGAAGTTCTCGACCCGATCGAGCTCGGTGAAGAACAGCCCGAACATGCCGCCGACCGCGCTGGTGGCCATCGGCACGCCGGCATCCTGCGCGGCGGCGTGGATGCCCTCGACCAGCCGCAGCGTGCTCGCCGTCAGCCGGTCATGGAAACCCGGCTCGGTGATCAGGTCCAGGTTGGCCAGGCCGGCGGCCATGGCCACCGGGTTGCCCGACAAGGTGCCGGCCTGGTAGACCGGGCCTTCGGGCGCGATCAACTTCATCACCTCGGCCTTGCCGCCGAACGCCCCGACCGGCATGCCGGCGCCGATGACCTTGCCGAAGCAACTGATGTCCGGCGTCACGCCATACAGTTCCTGGGCGCCGCCCAGGGCCACGCGGAACCCGGTCATGACCTCGTCGAACAGCAGCACCGCGCCGTGTTCATCGCACAGCTGGCGCAAGCCCTCGAGAAAGCCCGGAACCGGCGGTACGCAGTTCATGTTGCCGGCCACCGGCTCGACCGCCACGCAGGCAATCTCGTCCGGATAACGCTCGAACAGTGCCCGGACCGAGTCCAGATCGTTGTAGGTCGCGTTCAGGGTCAGCTCGGCAAGTTCGGACGGCACGCCCGGCGAGGTCGGGACGCCGAGCGTCTGGGCGCCGCTGCCGGCCTTGACCAGGAAACTGTCGGCGTGGCCGTGGTAGTTGCCTTCGAACTTGATGAAGCGTTTGCGTCCCGTCGCGGCGCGGGCCAGACGCAGGGCGCTCATTGCCGCCTCGGTGCCGGAGTTGGTCATCCGGACCCGCTCCAGCGACGGCACCAGTTCGCACAACCGCTCGGCCATGGTGACCTCGCCCGGACTCGGCGTGCCGAAACTCAGGCCCCTGGCCGCGGCGCGCTGCACCGCCTCGACGATCGCCGGATGGGCATGGCCGCAGATCATCGGGCCCCAGGAGCCGATGTAGTCGACGTAGCGCGTGCCGTCAACGTCATAAAGGCAGGCGCCCTCGGCGCGCTCGAAGAACACCGGGTCGCCGCCGACGCCGGCGAAGGCGCGGACCGGGGAGTTCACGCCGCCGGGGATGCGGGCGCGGGCGCGGAGGAAGAGTTCGTGGCTGATCGCGTGGCTCATGGGTGGGTCGATCCTGTGATTCGTCAGCGCCGGCGCTCGCGGACGGCGGCGCGGACGGGATGGAACGTCGCTTCGGCGCACAGGGTACTGCACCGGCGTGCGCGACGGGCGGTTCGCCGCGTCGGTTCGCGGACTCGCGAGGCCCGGCGGGCTGCCGCCCGGGACATCGATCCGGCGCCGGACCGGAAATGCGCCGACACCATGACGCAGGTTCCACTAGAATGCGCGGCTCGTTCGATGCTGGAAGGAAACCGTGAGCGATTCCGAACCCTACAAGAAGTGGATGTGCGTGATCTGCGGCTGGATCTACGACGAGGAGCTCGGCGACCCCGACTCCGGCCTTGCACCCGGCACCCGCTGGGACGAGGTGCCCGAATCCTGGGTCTGTCCCGACTGCGCGGCGGGCAAGGAAGATTTCGAGATGGTGGAATTCTGACCCTGGCGGTCAGGGCGCCAGCAGGCCGCTTCGCCAACGCCCGCCGGCGCCCAGTTCGAAGCCGCGCGCCATCGGCGTGACCTCGCCAGCGGTGAACCGCGGCGCGCGCGGCAGGCTGTTGGCGGCCGACGACGGAGCGGCCAGGCAGCGGGTGCCTCGGTAGCGGGCCCGGAACCGCTGGTGGACGTGACCGAACGCCACGAATTCCGCCCCGCCGGCGGCCTCCACGGCCGACCAGAAGCCCTTCGGCTCGCGCAGCGGCACCTTGTCGATCCACGCCGCGCCCACCGGCAGTGGCTGGTGATGCACGAAAATCCCCAGCGGCCGGTCCGGATCGACGTCGACCAGCGGCGCCAGCCGCTCCGGCGTGAGCCGGCCGGCCGGCTCGTCGACCCAGGCCGAATCGAGCAGGACCCATTGCCAGCCGGCGCCGGGCTCGATCACCGGCCCGGCCTCGAACCCGGCCGCCGCGAACATCGGCGCCATCACCGATCGATCGTCGTGATTGCCCGGCAACCAGGCCACGCGGCAGGCGAAACGGCCGGCCCAGTCGATGATCCTCGCGTAGCTTTCCGGGCTGGCGTCCTCGGACAGGTCGCCGGTGAGTACCAGCCAGTCGGGCGCGAAGCGGTCGACCGCGGCGGCCAGCGCATCGAGGTTTCGATCCGCCGACTGCTCGCGGTACCGCGCGTCGGGATCGGCCGCCAGGTGGCAGTCCGAGACCTGGATCAGCCGCAGGCGCGACGCCACGTCACCGCCCCTCGATCTGGTCGATATACGACGCGGCCGGCGCCGAACTCGGATGACCCGGCTCGGCGGCGGCCACGATCCGGTAATGCGGCAAAGCCGCGTCGTTCTCCCAGGCGCGGTGCAGCAGGATGGCGAGCTGGAAATGGGCGAAGATTCGCGGCAGCGTCTCCAAGCTGGCCTCGAGCCGCCGCTGGCCGACGTCGCGCTGGCGCGACTGCGCAGCCTGCACGCCCCACAGGAAATCGGCCTGGGGAATCCGGCGACCGCTGGCCTGCAGGCGTTCGATCGACCGCTCGGCAGAATCGGGGTGGTAGTTGAGCAAGCTGAGTTCGGCAAAGACCAGTTCGGCCTCGAATTCATTGTTCAAGGCACGCCGCGCGCGCAGGACCTGGCGGTAGGCATCGCCCAGATCGCCGGCATACATCGCCCGCTTGACCGATGCCAGCTGGCCGAGACCCTCCCGCTTGGCGTGGAAGCTGTCCAGCACCCCATCGAGGCCCGCGCCGGTCGCGTCTTCGGCCGGCGGAAACGTGCTCGTGCCCAGCCGGTCGAGCCAGGCCGCCTCGGGTCTCTGCTCGACCAGCCGATGGCCGAGCCGCGCCAGGCCATCGGCACCACGACCCGCCGCCTGCAGCCGCTCCGCCGCCGCGGCAACGCAATCCCGCCCGCCGCAGCCGCGCAGCAGCAGTTGCGCCATCAGCGCGGCGTTCTCGGCCAGCCGGTAGTCGCGGTAGCGAGCCAGCAGCGGGTGTTCGGCCTCGACCGGCGCCAGCACCGCCCGCGCACGACCCTCCCAGGCCCGTCGCGCAGCCGGGCACTGGCCGAGCGCGGCGGCGAGCGCGCCGGTCAATTCATCAGGGTGTTCGATCCAGGCCAGCAAGCCCTGGGTCACGAAAATCCGGCCGCCGGCCAGGCAGCCGGCGTCGGCATCGGCCTCGCCGGTGGTCCAGAGTTCCACCGTCGTGCCCTCCGGCAGACTCGATGCCAGCGGTGCCCAGGCCTCCAGGAACAGTGCCGCAAGCGGCTCGGCAACCGGCCGGACGTCGACCTGGATGGCTTTGAACGTCGGGTACAGTTCGCCATCGGCGGCCGACTGGTCCTCGGGCGCGAGCCCGATTCGCCCGTCGTCGCGCGGGCCACAGGCGACCAGCAGCAGGACCAGGACCATACCGGTCGTGAAACGGAATCGGAACATCGCGCGCTCTCCGCGGGAATCGATGCCGTATTCTACGTCCGACTTCGAAAGGAACTAGCGTTCCCGACCCCGAGGAGACGCCATGCTGCTGTCCGCGATCCGCCGCTTCCTGCGCCGACGCCGTTTTCCTACGCTGATGCTGATCGGCTCCATGCTGTTTCTGATCAACCTGGCCGTGCCGGATCCGATCCCCTTCATCGACGAGATCCTGCTGTTGATCGGAACGCTGATCCTGGGCAGCCTCCGCGATCGCAAACGCGACGGGACGGACAACGACGATGGAAACGCCAACGCGGCGAGCGTCACCGACGAACGCGACTGAGCGATCAGCCGCCGGCCTCGCCGGCGATATTGCCGAACACCACCGGATCGCCGATCTCGGCGCCCAGCGCTTCCATCTGGCCGGCGTTGACTTCCAGCACGTACTTCGCCGGCACGCCGCTGGGATAGCTGGGGCAGCGGCGCGTGCGGCAAGGCGGGGTATCCAGCGACCAGGCCACGATGGTCCGATCGGCGCCGATGAACAGGATGTCCAGCGGGATACGGGTGTTGCGCATCCACATCGAACGGGGTTCGGACGTCCGCCAGATGAACAGCATGCCCTCTTCGTCGGGCATCGAATCGACGAACATCAGGCCGCGGGCGCGGGTTGCGTCGTCGGCGGCGATCTCGACCTGGTAGCGCATGCCGGCGACCTCCACCCACGGCCCGTCGGCCTGGCAGCTGGCCGTGAGCAGCAGCACCACCACTGCGATCAGCAGCCGTGCACCTCGGTCAATCATCGTCGGTCTCCTCGGGCCCGTCACGCCGCTCGAACGTGACGAACACCAGTCGATGGGGGTTGTCGTCGTCGGCCGGCCGTGCCTGGCTGGCGACCAGCCGCCACTCGGCGCGCGACCAGGCCGGAAACCGCGTGTCGCCGTCCGGACAGGCGTCGATCAGGGTCAACTCCATCCGGGCCGCACCGGGCAGCGCCTCGGCGTAGACCTGGCCGCCGCCGATGACCATCGCCGGCGTGTCGGCGTCGAGCCGGTCCAGCGCCTCGTCCAGCGAACCGGCACACTCGACGCCGCGCGGCGCGTCGAAGCCGCGGCGACTCAGCACGATGTTGCGCCGTCCCGGCAGCGGCCGGCCGATCGACTCGAATGTCGCCCGGCCCATGATCACCGGGTGGCCCAGCGTGACCTGCTTGAAGCGGGCCAGGTCGGCCGGCAGGTGCCACGGCATGCCGCCGTCGGCACCGATCACGCGGTTGCGGGCCAGCGCCGCGACCAGGACAACAGAAGGACGGGCATCGGAATCGCTCATCCGCTGGACCCGCTCATTCTGAGCCAGTCGTTCATGCGGCGGATCCCGTCATACGGCGATGGGCGCCTTGATCGCCGGATGGGACCGATAGCCGACCAGCTCGAAATCCTCGAATACGAAGTCCTCCAGCCGGGTCCGCTCGATGTTCAGGCGCATTTCCGGCAGCGGGTACGGCTCGCGCGCGAGCTGCTCGTCGACCTGGTCGAGATGGTTCATATAAAGGTGCGCGTCGCCGAGCGTGTGGATGAACTCCCACGGCTTCAGACCGGTGACCTGGCCGACCATCATCAACAGCAGCGCGTACGAGGCGACGTTGAACGGGATGCCGAGGAAGCAGTCGGCCGAACGCTGGTAGAGCTGCAGGCTGATCCGGCCGTCGGCGACCCAGAACTGGAACATCGTGTGGCACGGCGCCAGCGCCATGCGACCCTGGGCCGGGTTCTCGTGCGGAGCGAGGTTCTCGTCGGGCAGCACGGTCGGATTCCAGGCCGAGACGACGTGCCGGCGCGAGTCCGGGCGCCGCCGAATCCGCTCGACGATGCGCGCCAGCTGGTCGATCGACTCGCCGCCCGGGGCCGGCCAGGAGCGCCACTGCTCGCCGTAGACCGGTCCCAGCCGGCCCTGCTCGTCGGCCCACTCGTCCCAGATCGACACACCGTGCTCGTTGAGGTAGCCGACGTTGGTGTCGCCGCGGATGAACCACAGCAGCTCGTGGATGATCGAGCGCAGGTGCAGCTTCTTGGTCGTGACCAGCGGAAAGCCGTCGTCGAGATCGAAGCGCATCTGGTAGCCGAACACGCTCAGCGTGCCGGTGCCGGTGCGGTCGGACTTGCGCACGCCGTGGTCGCGGACGTGGCGGATCAGGTCGTGATAGGTCTTCATGCCGGTTTCCTGTAGGCGTACGCGAGCAGCGCGATGCCGGCGACGATCATCGGCAGCGACAGCGCCATGCCCATGGTCAGACCGCCGAAGGCGACGAAGCCGAGGTGCGCATCGGGCTCTCGGAAGAACTCGGCGATGATCCGGAACACGCCGTAGCCGGCCAGGAACACGCCACCGACGGCGCCGGCCGGGCGCGGCCGGCGCGCGAACAGCCAGACGATGACGAACAGCAGCAGTCCTTCGAGCGCGGCCTGGTAGAGCTGCGACGGGTGCCGGGCCTGCTCGCTGAGTTCGCCGGCCCGCCAGGCCGCCTCGAGTGCGGCGGGACTGGAGTACACGCGATCGAGCGCAGCCGGAAAGACCATGGCCCACGGCACGTCGCTGATCCGGCCCCACAATTCACCGCCGATGAAGTTGCCGAGCCGGCCGAAGGCCAGACCGAGCGGCACGACCTGGGCCGTGAAATCGCCGAGTTTCAGGAAGCCGATGCCCAGGTGGCGGGCATACAGGGCCATGGCGACCAGCACGCCGATCAGTCCGCCGTGGAACGACATTCCGCCGTCCTGCAGCTTGAACGGGAACAGCAGGTCGTCGGCCCATCGATCCAGCCCGTAGAACAGGACGTAGCCCAGCCGACCACCGACGATGACCCCAACGATGCCCCAGAACAGGTAGTCGCCGACCTGGACCGGCTCGATCGGCCAGTGCGGCTGGCGAGCGCGATGGCGCAGCAGCGTCCAGGCCGTGGCGAAGGCCAACAGGTAGGTGATGCCGTACCAGTGAATCTGGACCACGCCCAGATCGAGCGCGACCGGATCGAAGTCGACGAGAAACGGGAGCGACGACATGCGCGGGGCGATCCGATCGAAACCAACCCGGATTGTACTGGAGGCATGCCGCTCTCGTGTCGCCCGCCCGGCCGGGCGGGCGACCGGCTGCGGTATCCTCGCGGACCGACGTCCCCGAGCCCGCACCATGCCGAATCGCCTCCGCGGCAGCACCAGCCCCTACCTCGAACAACACGCCGATCAGCCCGTGGACTGGCAGCCCTGGGACGATGCCGCGCTGCGCGAGGCCCGCGACAGTGACCGCCCGATTCTGCTGTCGATCGGCTACGCGGCCTGCCACTGGTGCCACGTGATGGCGCACGAGAGCTTCGATGACGCCGACATCGCCCGGAAACTGAACGACTGGTTCGTCTGCATCAAGGTCGACCGCGAAGCCCGGCCGGATCTCGACCGTACCTATCAGTTGGCCTACCAGCTGCTGACCGGGCGCGGCGGCGGCTGGCCGCTGACCATCGTGCTCGACCCGACGGACCTGGTGCCGTTCGTCGCCGGGACCTATTTTCCGCTGGAGTCGCGCGCCGGCCAGATCGGCTTTGGCGAATTCCTCGACCGAGTTCATACCGCCTGGCTGCAGCAGCGCGACACGCTGCGCGCCCAGAACCGCCGGATGCTCGAGGCGCTGTCGCTGGTCGAGGCACGTTCGGCGCGCGGCGACGCCGCGACGGCCGACGATCCCGAGGACATCCTGATCGGCCAACTCGAGGCTCGCGAGGACCCGCGCCACGGAGGATTCGGCACTGCGCCGAAGTTTCCCCAGGCCCCGCTGCTGGCCTGGCTGGCCGAGCGCTCGGACGATGACCCGTCCGCCGAGCGCATGCTGGCCGACGCCGTCGAAGCCATCGTCGGCAACGGACTGGCCGACCAGGTCGGCGGCGGCTTCTTCCGCTACTGCACCGACGCGGCCTGGGAAATTCCGCATTACGAGAAGATGCTGACCGACAACGCCCAGCTGCTCGACCTGCTGGGCGAAGCCGCCGCGCGCTGGGGCGATACGCAGCTGCGCGACGCGGCCACCCGGACTGCCGACTTCCTGGTCCGCGATCTGGGCCTGCCGGGCGGAGGCTTCGCGACCAGCCTCGACGCCGACAGCCCGGTCCCGACCGAACACCGCGAAGCGGACTCGGCGCTGGAGCCGGGCCAGGTTCCGATGGCCGAAGGGGCGTTCTACCGCTGGCAGCGCTCGGACTTCGAGGCGGCGCTCGCGCCCGACGATATCGAACTGGCGGCCGCGCGCTATGGACTCGATGGACCGAGCAACCGGCCCGACGGTGGCTGGCATCCGGTACTGGCCCGGGCCCTCGACGAACTGGTCGGCCCCGGACAGCCCGTCGAGGCCGTAGGCACGACGCTGGATCGGATCCGCGGTGAACTGCAGCGATTCCGTTCGCGCCGCCCGCCGCCGGCCCGCGACGCCCAGCTCCGGGCCGGCTACAACGCGCTGGCGGTCGCGGCGCTGGCGCGGGCCGGCCTCCGGCTCGGGCGAGCCGACTGGATCGACCTCGCCGTGGCAACCCTGGATCGGGTCCACGGCGCGCTGGTGGATCGCGACCCGCCCCGCGCCGTCCTGCGCGGCGAACGTGCCGAGCACCCGCTGCTGCTCGACGACCGCGCGGCCCTCCTCGACGCGGAACTGGCGCTGCTGCACGCGCGCTTCGATCCGGAGCGGCTGGCCCGGGCCCGGGCGCAGGCCGATGCGATCGAGCGGCTGCACTACGACCCCGACTCGGCGCGCTTTGCGCTGACCCCCGTCGACCAGCCGGTGGTCGTGATGCGCCCGCGCGCCGACCAGGACGACGCCCAGCCGGCCGGCGCGGCGCTTGCGGTGCGCGGCTGGATCGAACTGGCCCGCCTGACCGACGACCTGGCCCGGCTGGACATGGCCCGTCTGGCCATCGACGCGGTGCGCGCCGACCTGCTTTCGCAGCCCAGCGCCCACGCCACCTGGCTGCGGGCACTGCGCGTCCTCGAACATCCGCGGACCCGGATCGTGCTGGGCGGACCGGCGGCCGAAACCGCCGCCTGGGCGGCTCGATTGCGCCGGCGGGTGGACCTGGACGTTCTGGTGGTGCCGTCCGGACTGACCGACCTGCCGCCGATGCTGCAGGCGGCCGCCGACCGCACGAGCCCGGCCGCCTGGCCGTGCACTGCACACGGCTGCCTGTCGCCCGCCGAACACCTCGACGACCTCGTCGAGCAGCTCGAGGCGCTTCGATGAATCGCCCGCGCCGCGCCGCCGCCGGGCCCGAATGGGCCGGGACCCGCCGACAGCGGAAGCGCAGGCCAGCCGGGCCCGCTTGGGCGGTCGGCTGGATCGTCTGGCTCGCCCTGGTTGGGCCATCGGTCGCCGTCGGCCAGCCGGCACCGGCCCCGCGCATCGTCAGCCTGGCCCCGCACCTGACCGAACTGGCCTACGAGGCCGGAATCGGCGATCACCTGGTCGGCGCCGTGGAATGGAGCGATCACCCCGAACCGGCCCAACGACTTCCGCGGATCGGCGACGCCTTCCGCTTCGATCCGGAGCGGATTCTCGCGCTCGACGCGACCCACGCGCTGGTCTGGACGGGCGGCACACCGGCGGCGGCCATCGAGCAGATCGGCGCGCTGGGCATCGTGGTCATCGAGATCGAGACCCGGACGCTGGACCAGATCGGCAGCGCGCTCGAAACGCTGGCTGCACTCGGTGATCGTGCCCGGACGGGAGGTCGGGCCGCCGATCGGTATCGGGCTGCGCTGGCTGCGCGCCGCGCGCGGGCCAGCGACCCGACCGAAGCCCTTCGCGTCTTCTACCAGGTCAGCGCACGGCCGCTGTTCACGCTCGGCGGTCGACACGTGATCAACGAGGTGTTCGCGCTGTGCGGCGCGTCGAACGTGTTCGCCGATCTCGATGTGGAAGCGGCTTCGGTCGGTGCCGAGGCCGTGCTCGACGCCGAGATCGACCTGGTCCTGGTCGGGCTGGGGCCCGGCGAGGCCGAACCGCAGTCCCGGGCGCGCGAGGCGGTCCATTCAGCGCTGCAGCAGGACCGCTGTCTTCCGGTATTGGGCGTCGAGGCCGGGCCGCTGGTTCGCCCGACGCCCCGGATTCTCGAGGCTGCCGATCGATTGTGCGACCGACTGGACGCGCTCAGAGCGGTCGAAGATCCAGCATGTGAAAACGACCGAAACTGATCGAGACCTGTCCGGGCACCACGTCGATCGGTGAGCGCATCACCGGCGCATCGACGACCAGGGTGTGGAATTCTCCGTTCTCGCCGCAAGGGTCGATGCCGGGCCCCAGCGTTTCCAGCCATTTCGGCGTCCAGCGCCGACCGAGGTTCGCCGGATCGACCCGCTCGGCATCGACGCTGCAGATCCGCGCGTCGATCCCCGCATCGGCCAGGCGCCACGCCAGTTTCGCGGTGCTCTGGCCCCAGAGCGGAAACTCCGCGCGCAACCCGAGGTCGCGGCACTGTGCTTCGCGAAACGCCCGGACGTCGTCGAGAAACAGGTCGCCGAAGGCGAGCCTGCGCAGGCCCTGACCGATCAGCGGCTCGACTGCTGCGCGGACCCGCGCTCGATAGGTCTGGTTGTCGCAGGCCTCGGGCAACGGAACAATGACCGGTTCGGCGCCCAGCTGCTCGGCCTGAAGCTCGATCACTCCGCGCCGGGTGCCGTGGATGGCGACGCGCTCGTCGGTTTCACCGCAGGTCGTGATCAGCCAGCGTGGTCGGCCGGTCCCGGCCAGCGCCATGCAGGCGGCGACCGAGTCCTTGCCGCCGCTGGACATCAACGCCAGGTCGTCGGCTCGGTCCATACGGTGCCCAACGAGGTGGGAAGACGGGATGGGCGGCGAGAAAGAAACGACCCGGGCCGGAGGCCGACCCGGGCAATCTGCACGGTGATCAGGCGGCTTCGCGCGGCCGCAGCAGCCAGCGGGCCAGCGCAGGCAGCAGCAGCATCGCGCCGATCATGTTGAAGATGAACATGAACGCCAGCAATACGCCCATGTCGGCCTGGAACTTGAGGTCCGAGAACAGCCAGGTCCCGACGCCGACGGCAAGCGTGATCGCGGTGAAGAATACCGCCTTGCCGGTCAGGCGAAGCGTCTGCATATAGGCCTGGTCCAGCGTCAGGCCTTCCTTCAGGTGATTGGACAGGCGACTGTAGATATAGATGCCGTAGTCGACCCCGATACCGACACCGAGTGCAACGACCGGCAGCGTGTTGACCTTCAGACCGATGCCCATGAAGGCCATCAGCGAATAGGCCATGTAGCTGACCAGCACCAGCGGCAGCACGATGCAGAGCGTGCCGAGAACCGAGCGGAAGGTGATCAGGCACAGCAGGATGATCGCGCCGTAGACGTAGAGCAGCATCGGCGTCTGCGCAGCCCGGACCTCCTCGTTGGTCGCGGCCATTACGCCGACGTTACCGGTCGCGAGGCGGAAGCATACGTCCTCTTCGCAGACCGGCGCGTCCTGGTCGAGCAGTCCTTCGACCACTTCACCGGTACCGTGGATCTCGAGACCTTCGACCAGGAACTCGCTCCGGAGCTCCTTGACCCGCTGGACGACGCGCGCGATCGTCTCGGCCTTGTGATCCTCGGTGAAGATCATGACCGGCATCGCGCTACAGTCGCGATTCAGCAGGCCGGAATCGGTTTCGATGTTCTGGAGGTTCTGGCGCATGATGAAGACATTGCGCGGCAGCACCTTCCAGCGCAGATTGCCCTCGTTCCATCCGGCGTTGATGATCTTGGCCGCCATCGGCAACGAAATCACCTGCTGCACACCCTCGACCTGTTGCATCTGCCACGAGAAGTCGTCGATCGCGTCCATGATCTCCGGATTCTCGGTACAGGCCTGAGGTACCGTCTCGGCGATCACCGAGATCAGATCGGTGCCGAGCGAGAAGCGATCGGAGATCAGGCGGGCGTCCTGGTTGTAGCGGGCGTCCTGGCGCAGTTCGGGCACGCCGGCCTCGGAATCCCCGATCTGCATGTCCTGCGACTTGTACAGTGCGCCGGCAAACAGCACAACGCCGACCAGGATGGTTACCGCGGCCACGCCCGGGCGCGTGAACGAGGCCACGAAGCGCCAGATGATCGATGTCGTCTCGGCCTTCTTCAGGGCCCGCTGGCGATACTTTTCGCCATTGCGCATCCGCACGTAGGACAGCAGGATCGGCAGCAGCACCAGGTTGGTGAAGATGATGATCGCCACACCGATCGATGCCGTAATGGCCAGTTCCTGGATGATCCTGATATTGATCAGCAGGATGGTCAGGAACCCGATCGTGTCGGACAGCAGCGCGATCGAGCCCGGAGCGAGCAGCCGAGCAAAGGTCGCCTTGGCCGCGTCCAGGCTGCTGGCGATCGGGATGCTTGCGAGGTCGAGACCGGACTGGTGCACGCCGGCGGGGGATCGCCCGCCGAAGAACTTCTCGGCCTGCCATCCCGAGATCATCTGCACCCCGTGACTGACCCCGATGGCGAAGACCAGGAACGGTGTCAGGATGTTCATCGGGTCGATGCCGAATCCGAGCAGGCTCAGCGCACCGAGCTGCCAGATCACGGCCACCGTGGAGCAGACCAACGGAAGCGCCGTCAACCAGACGGACTTCGAGTACAGGAACAGCAGCAGCGCCGTGATCGCGAAGGCCACGCCGAAGTAGGTCACCACACCGCGTGCGCCGTCGGCGACATCGCCGACGATCTTGGCGAAGCCGATGATGTGTACGGTTTGGTTGTCGCCCTCGAATTCGGTCCGGATCGACTCCAGCCGGTCGGCGACGTCCTGGTAGTCGAGCGTTTCACCGGTCGATGGGTCTTCTTCCAGCAGGTTGGCCCAGACCATGGCGCCGGAGAAATCCTCGGCGACCAGTCGCCCGACTTCGCCGGATTTGATGATGTTCGATCGAACCCGGTCGAACATCTCCTCGGTCGGCTGGAAGTCGGCCGGGATCACGTTACCGCCGGCGAACCCATCCTCCACGACTTCGACGAAGCGGACATTCGGCGTGAAAATCGAGCGCACACTGGCACGATCGACCCCCGGCAGCAGGAACACATCGTTGCTGACCTCTTCGAACGCGCTGAAGAATTCCGGCGTGAACATCTCGCCATCGCGAGCCATCAGGGCGACCATGATGCGGTTCGCGCCCCCGAACTCTCGCTCGTAGTCCAGGAAGGTCTGCATGTATTCATGATCGAGCGGCAGCTGCTTCTTGAAGCCGGCATCGACGCGCAATTGCACCATCGAGTAGGCCATCACCGCGCTGCCGACGATGAAGATCAACAGGATCAGCGGGCGGATCGCGAAAATCGCCTCCGCGACGCGGGCCGCGAAACCCTTCGACTCAGTCATAGCGAACTCCGTCTTCTCCGACCAGGATCAGGTGGCCGTCGTCGACCAGGACGGCGGCGTAATCGCTGCCCAGGCGGTCGGCCTGGACGTCGATGTTGCCATCCGCATCCAGCGTGACTCGGGTGGCCGCGGAACCGACCATCAGCACCCGGCCGTCGGTCAGATGCGTCGCACCCATCAGGGTCTGATCGCCGTCGTACTCGAGGCGCGTCCAGGAATCACCGAAATCACAGCTCTTCTGGATATTGCCGCGAAGGCCGTAGGCGATGATGCAGCCATCCTGTTCGATCAGGCCGAACATCGAACCGCTGTAGGGAAACCGGAAGCTCTCCCAACTCGTACCCTCATCGGTGCTGCGATAGCCATAACCGCGCTCGGCCGCGATCATCATGCGTTGGTCCTCGAGCACCAGCAGGTCATTCAGATGACATTCGAGGAACTCGTAGCAGCCCTTGTCGATGTAGACCGCCTCACCGGACGCCGTCTCTTCGTTGGTCGGTACCTCAACGTCGTCGGGCAGCGTATCGATGCCGTCCTGCGCCCGGGCGATCGCAGCCCAGTCGATGGCCTCGCCGACCAGCCGATCCTCGATGTGCTCGGCCTCCCAGGTCACGCCGCCGTCCGACGTGCTCATGAAGCGGCCGTAGGCGCCGACCGCAAAGCCCTTCAGTGCGGTCAGGAACTCCACGTCGAGCAGTGGCTCCTGGGCCGCCGGGTCCCAGTTCTGGATGAACCAGGTCCGGCCGCCGTCGGCGCTGGACAGGATCGCGCTGTCGTGGCCCACCGTCCACATCCGGCGGCCCTCGCGGGCAATCCGGGTCAACGTGGACTGGACCGGGACCTGATCGGCCTGGGTCCAGACCTCCCCGTCATCGGACAGCAGCACGTGACCGCGCTGGCCCACTGCAACAAAACCGCCGTTGAAGCGGGTCACGTCCAGCAGCAGACTCTGGTCGGCCAGGCGCGCCTCGAGCGCCGGTTCCGGCTCGAACGCTTCGACCTCCTGGGCCGCGAGCGGTCCGGCGCAGAGGGCCAGGACGATTCCAAGAAAGAGACAGGACAGGTGGTTCATCACCGCACTCCGAAGGATACTGCGATACGAAAGCGGCCGGCCCGGGGGACCGGCCGCGCAAGGCATGCCCGAAGGGGCCGCGCGGTCAGCGGCGGCCGCGCGTACGCAACGCCTGCGGCGTGTAGTTGCTCGGCGCCAGCTCGACGTTGAAAGTGTTGACCGGATCCTGGTTGTCGATGCCGACCGCGACATAGCGGCCGGACAGCAGGTCCATATGGGACTCGATCGTGCTCCAGAAGGTCGGGACCTCGTAGTAGTTGACCGAGTGAGCTTCCGACGCGCGCCACAAGGCGTTGTTCTGGTCGTAGTGATCGATCAGCAGGATCTGGTAGGAATCCTCGTCCATGTAGAAAGTGCGGCGCGAGTTGATGTGGCGCGTGCCTTCCTTCAGGGTGGCATCGACGATCCAGACGCGGTGCAGTTCGTAGCGCATATACTCCGGATTCAGGTGACCGGCCATCACGAGATCGTCCGCCGTCACGTCGCCGGTGTGAGCATCGTAGGAGTTGTACGGCACGTACATTTCCTTCTTGCCGACGATGCGCCAGTCGAAGCGGTCCATGGCGCCGTTGAACATATCGGTCATATCGTTGGTGCGCAGACCGTCCGATGCCGTCCCCGGGTTGTCGTAGGCCACGTTCGGCGCACGGCGCACGCGCCGCTGACCCGGGTTGTAGATCCACGCCTGGCGCGGCTGCTGGATCTGGTCCAGGGTTTCGTGGACCAGCAGGATGTTGCCTGCCAGGCGCGCCGGCGATTCCACTTCCTGGAAGAAGTACAGCAGGATGTTGTTGGTGTCCGCGATCGTCACGCCTTCCTTGTAATACAGGCCGAGGATTTCCTCACGCAGCTTCACGAGCTGGAAATTCCCGCCGCTGGTCGGCGCCACCTGGTTGTTGTATCGCGTACCGCCCGTGCCCTTGTACTTCAGCTTGTGGTTCCACATCAGCTCGTAGGCGTTCTGCGGAATCGGGAACGGAAAGCCTTCGGCGGCGTTGGTGATGCCCTCGCCGTCGGAGACGAGCTGCGCGGTGCTGGCGTTCTGGATCGTCATCTCGTAGGTACGTTCCGGGAACGAGGCCGAGCGACGCGTCGGGTAGACCTGCATGAAGTAGGTCTCGGGGTAGCGCTCGAAGGTCGCGATCTGGCCGGCCGACAGCTGGTCGGCGTAGTCCATGTAGTTCTCGCCGGTGATCACGAATTCCGGGCGGTCGTTCGGGAACGGGTTCGGGTGCCGATCACCCGGCTGGTAACCCGCAGGCCAGTCGTCTTCGGTGATGCCGCCGGTCCACGGCGGAATGGTGCCCGCCGCGTTGCCTGCGCGAACCGAGCCCATCGGCGTCAAGTCTTCACCGAGGCGCGCGATGTTTTCCGGCGTGCGCGGAATCACGCCTTCGGCCGCGGCCGAATCGGCCACTGCTTCGCTGGACTTCGCCATTTCCTCTGCGGCAGCAGCTTCGGCGGCAGCAGCTTCGGCAGCAGCAGCTTCGGCGGCAGCAGCTTCGGC
>Ga0102940_1000457_pt1 | contig 28169 bp, 23 predicted proteins | sample SalPonR2_C_D1_MG_FD_78215 | JGI IMG/M metagenome (GOLD analysis project Ga0102940, IMG submission 78215) | Salt pond soil microbial communities from South San Francisco under conditions of wetland restoration - Salt Pond MetaG R2_C_D1_MG | ecosystem: Environmental > Aquatic > Marine > Intertidal... | reverse complement strand
TAAAGAAAAACTGAAATTTCACAATTTTTTGCCGTGCTTACCTTATCCATTTGGCTATGTAGTCACATGACCATTTGGCCACATAGCTACCCGACCACCTGAATATTCCCGCGTCTCAGCTATTTTAGCGAAGTCGTCAGGAAGAAGCCTTTAAAAAGCTGGCCTTGTTTGAGTGAAACCAAAACCCCAGGCTTACCGACTATGCCAAGTTCACACTACCATTAAGTTTAGTACTCCCTATTTCGCACGAGTTTGCCGTATTTAGGATTTACACAGGTAGTCCGCTTTAGGCGGATTAAGAAATGGCTAATCTTAGCGGGGATTTTTTGCTTCTTTTTGCGGTCAAAAAGAAGATGCACTAAAGGGCAAAAACTACAATCACTAAGCAGCTTCCCTATATTCATCCACGTTTTGGTGCGCCTTAGGCGCATGGGTATTTCATGGTATTATAATTTTTTGCTAAAATAAAACTATTTGTCTGTTTCCAGGTGGCTATTTAAAAATCTTAACCATTTGTTTGCAATTTTATTGCCATGACCCAGCTTGAAAATAAAAAATCGCCCTTCTCTTTTAAACCTTTCACCGGAAGCCTGGTCAAAGAATCACTCATCACCAATATACCATTGCTCATGAACCCAACCTTATCAGTCAACTCAGGGCTTCAGATCGACCAGTTATCTCCCCATTCTGGCGATTGGACCTTCGCAGAAGCCAACCACTTGCTACGGCGTACTACTTTTGGCTGTACCGCCGAACAGATACAACAATCCGTAAACCTGGGACTAGCGGAAAGTCTGAATTTACTTTTTTCTGATCAGGTACAACCAGATCCACCCGTCAATTTCTTTTCTCAAAAAGATCCCTACGTTGCGATTGGTGAGACCTGGGTTGAAGCGCCTTACATCAATGAACCAGAAGTAAGAAATTACCGAACCCGGAGCCTGGTCGGCTGGCAAGTCCACACCCTACTGGAAGAAGGGATCTCCATCAGAGAGAAATTGACCTTATTCTGGAATAATCACTTTGCTGTAGCCAATGTGAATGACCCGAAGTACGTATATCGATACATCAGCTTACTTCGCTCTGAGGCCTGGGGTAATTTCCGAGAACTGGTCAAGGCTATGATTATTGATCCGGCTATGCTTCGGTTCTTAAATGGTAACCAAAATGCCGCCGCTTCGCCTAACGAAAATTTTGCACGGGAGTTATTAGAATTATTTACGATTGGAAAGGGACCTTTGGCCGGTCCCGGAGATTATACTCACTACACAGAAGACGATGTACGGGAGGTCGCCAGAGCGCTTACCGGCTGGCGAGACCAGGGTTACTTCACTCCATCCGAAGATATAGCAGTACAGGCCGTATTTCGTCCCTTCCGACACGACCAGGGAGAAAAACAACTCTCGCATCGCTTCGACAATGCGCTGATCAGTAATCAGGGGGAAGAAGAATATAAGACCGTAGTGGATATTATTTTTCGACAAAGGGAAGTGGCTCGTTTCATTTGCCGGAAATTGTACCGCTGGTTTGTGTACTACGAAATCGACGAAAACATTGAAAATACGATTATCGAGCCATTGGCCCAGATACTGATCGATCAGGAATATGAGATTAAACCCACTCTGAAAATGCTACTCGGCAGCCAGCATTTTTTTGATGTATTGAATCGTGGTCCAATGATTAAGAACCCCTACGACTTTGCGCTGGGACTCTTTAAACAAAACGAAATCACGGTACCAAAGGATAATCTAAAATTCTACTACGACTTCGGAGTACAGCTTTACGGCTTTATAGGGAGCATGGAAATGGAGTATTTCGCGCCTCCTTCGGTAGCGGGCTGGAAAGCTTATTATCAAGAGCCCGTTTTTTACCGTATCTGGATCAATTCCTCTACCCTACGGCCGCGGATGCTACTGACGGATGTATTTGCTACCGTAGGTTTTCGCCTTCCGGGTAATCGACAATTGCAAATAGATGTATTCGATATGGTTGCGCAACTAAGTCAACCCGGCGATCCCAATTTACTAATTCAAGAACTAGCTGATCGTTTTTATCCACAATCCATTACAGAGGAGCAGTTGACGGGGCTAAAAGAAATCCTTATTCCCGGCCTGCCCGACTTCGAATGGACGGTAGAGTACAATTTATATCGGGAAGATCCCTCCAATAATGAAATTAGAGCTTCTGTTGAGCTCAAGCTGCGCACACTTTTGAGAAAAATGTTTAGCCTTCCAGAGTATTATTTGAGTTAGCAGTATTTTCTTGTAAAAAGAATAAAAAGAAAATTACGAATGGGTAAAATATTATTACGAATTAAGGCCCAAAAAACCATATAATGAAAAGAAGAAACTTCATAAAATCCACGGGCACCGCCCTGAGTCTACCTTTACTCTTTAACGGAATGCGACTTTCAGCCCTGGCAAGGCCGAGCCTTTTTGATGAGGTAGACCCTGAGAATGATCGGGTGCTAGTACTCATTCAGCTCAACGGGGGGAATGATGGACTCAACACTCTTATTCCCCTAAACCACTACGATACGCTCGCCAATTTACGGTCCAACGTAATCATACCCGCTAATCGCATCATTCCAGTCACGGATACCATTGGGTTTCACCCGGAAATGACGGGTATAAAGACCCTTTGGGAAGAGGGCAAACTAAATATGGTACAGAGTGTAGGTTACCCCAACCAAAACCGATCTCATTTTCGCTCAATGGATATCTGGCAATCCGCTTCTCCGGCGGAAGAATCATGGACAACGGGCTGGTTAGGACGCTATTTTGAAGAGGATCATTCGACTTTCCCGGAATCCTATCCCAATCCAGACTACCCTGATCCTTTTGCCATTACCATGGGTAATGTCGTTTCGGAAACCTGTCAGGGCGTCGCCTCTAATTTTAGTATGACTCTAAGCGACCCCTTCTCTCTTTCTCCCCTGGCGGAATCGAACGAAATGATGGCTCCCGACTCTCCTTATGGAGAGGAATTAACTTTTTTACGTACGACCATTGCCCAATCCAACGAATACGCCACTGGCATCTCCGAAGCCGCCGAAAAAGGAAGTAACCAACTGGATTATCCGGAAACCAACTTCGCTAACCAGCTTAAGAATATTGCTTTATTAATCTCCGGTGGGCTAAAAACCAAGGTGTATATCGCCAGTCTGGGCGGATTTGATACGCACGCCAACCAGGTGGTAGAAGGCGATCCAATAGCAGGTGAACACGCTACCCTACTCAAAACCCTTTCGGAGGCTATTCTCGCTTTTCAGCAGGACCTGCAGGCGCAGAGTCTCGAAGAGCGGGTCATCGGTCTTACTTTTTCAGAATTCGGCCGACAGATTCGCTCTAATTTCAGTCTGGGTACGGATCACGGTACGGCCGCTCCGCTCTTTGTTTTTGGTAGTTGTGCTAATCCGCAGGTTTTGGGTGACAACCCGGAAATACGCCAAGACACCGAAGTACAGGAGGGTATCCCGATGCAGTACGATTTCAGAGACATTTACGGCTCGATTCTCGAAGATTGGTTTGGGGTGGAGTCCTCAAAAGTAAGCGCCTTACTTCATGCCAATTATCAGCATATACCCGTGATCAGAGACTGTAACCTGGCCACCTCTACCCTGGACGTTACTTTTACCCCAGTAGAAATCAGTGCATTTCCCAATCCATTTAAACAGGATATTCGCATCCAGTTCCGTAGTCAGGGCAGCCGGGTTCGCCTTAGTGTATTTGATGCTATGGGCAGTGAATTAGCCGTGCTTTTAGATCAGGATATGGGAGAAGGACAACACTCGGTCTACTGGGATGCCGCCCATTTGCCAGCTGGCACTTATTACTACCGCTACCAGGAGGGAGCTCGTTTGGCTACTAAAATGATTGTTAAACAGTAGGGTCTAAGGGCGTTGCTTAGGGCTGATTTCCTTTCCTGAAAAATCTCCGAAGTGACGATTCAGATAATCCTCCAGTAGGGCCTTTTGCTCCGTTGGGCTTGTAGGGTTACTTTCGTAAAAACCTTTAGCGTGTCTTTGCCGCTGAGCTTCGTAGAGGGTAATAGCACAGGCCACCGAGATATTCAGACTTTGAGCCATGCCCCACTGCGGAATCAAAAAATTACCGTCTGAATAGGCTAAAATCTCTTGGGATAACCCATCGCTCTCATTACCAAATATTAGAGCAACACTCTCCGTTAGATCATAATCATAGATAGATTTGCTGCTTTCTGAAATTTGAGTAGAATAAATTTTGTCATACCGGGACTTAACGGTTTCCATGCAATATTCCAGCTCTGTGTATAAATGCACGTCCACCCACTTTTGGGTCCCCATAGCGGTACGGCGACCAATACTCAATCGATTGGTTAAAAGATTGGGGTCGGTATAGACGACAAACACTTCTCGAATCCCCACGGAGTCGCAGGAACGCAATACGGCGCCGATGTTAAACGGATCGTGCACATTCTCCAGGATAACGGTTAGGTCCGGTTGTCTACGAGCAACAACCTCTTTAATTCTCTCCAGTCTTTCTGGTCTTATCTTCTTACCAATAACAGTATCGTTTTACTACGCTTAGGTGATTATTGACCTGATCGCTCAAAGGCGTAATTATTAAACTCCAGGATATTGACGTATTTATTCTCGTACCGGTCAATCAAGTTGAGCTCTACCGAATTTGGCGAATTTTGTAGCACCGGCTGAAAATTAAACTTAGCGTGCATAAGGTCAATCATTTGCTGCTCTTTGGGTACTTCCATAAAACCCGTTCCGTACTCAGCGAGCATCTGACCGAGGTAAAGTATTAAGTCATAACCTAAAAAGGCCTCGTCCTCAGGGATTTTCCCATATTTATCGTAGTAATTACGCTGGAAAGTCTTTACCCTTTCGTCTGCTTTATCTACGAAACTGTTACTACTTACCCGGACGTTTAACTTCTCATAATATTCGAAATCGATATTCTCAAAATTCATCCACTGCGGTAAGCCGTAAACCACCACCTGCTGTGTTTCGTCGTCTCGCTCCAGGTCAATTTTCCGGAGGAAGCTGTAGATGAATGACTCATCTGCCCAACTGGGTACGATAAAAGCTAATTTTTCTTCCGCTTCGAAATAGCTGGAAATATCCATTTCTAAGAAATCAGTAGGATCCTGCGGTGCGATTAGAGTCGCCAGAGAATCTGCGTAGCTGGTCTCCAGAATATTGAAATGTTCTTTTTGAAGGGTAGCGATACATTTTTTCTCGATGGGAATATTGCGTGCGACCAATACGATTTCTTCGGGTTCAAACTCATTTCTGGCGTGCTGCAGTAGATTCTCACAATGCGTTTCCAAAGAAGGACTCACCTGGACAAAGTTGGCGTTTTCGCTGGTCAGATTGGTGGCTGCACTGTACGGCGAGATATGTAGTGCTCCCTGTTGCTTGGCAAAGTCGGCCACCAGTCGGATATTCTCTCGCCGGTAAGGACCGATAATTACATTCGCGTTAGTCATTTCCACCCGGCTACCCAATAGATTCTGAACGCGTTGAGGACTTCCCTCCGTATCCATTACACTTACTTCCAGACTCACCTTATTATCTTGCCCCAGTTCTTGTAAGGCCATTTTCGCTCCAGCGTAAAACTGAAGGGACCAATTCGTCACTGAATTATCAATTTCTTCGGCATCAGGATTAGTCCGGTTAGATAAAAAAGGAAGCAGCAAAGCCATCCGGTATTTCTCCAATTGTACCCCGGTGGCACTATTGGGTAGGTATTGGTTCACACCATCCATGGTAATGGGCGGAATACGCGATGTGGATACATCCGCAAATGCCAGGGTATCCATTTTTTCTTTGGGAGCTGCTTGTACCGTAATCCAGCGTTGCTGAACCGGATCGTAGACCCGGGTTCCACTGATGGGCGGAAGATCATCGTCGGATTTCTCGGTAGTATCTCCGGATCGATTACCCTTGGAGGCAGGAGAAAGGATTCCACAGGAAGAAAGGCCCACCACCAAAAGAATGATTAACCCATAAGCTTTATTCCCATTCGATGGTAGAAGGCGGTTTGGTACTAATATCATATACAACTCTATTTATTCCTTTAACATTATTAATGATCTCACTCGACACTTTGGCCAGGAAATCATAAGGCAACTTACTCCATTCGGCAGTCATGCCGTCTAAAGAGTTCACTGCTCGTAGTGCGACAGCCTGTTCGTAGGTGCGTTCATCGCCCATCACCCCAACACTTTGCACAGGTAATAAGATCGTACCCGCCTGCCAAACACTGTCATACAAACCAAATTTACGTAAGTTATTGATAAAAATAGCATCTGCTTCCTGGAGAAGCGCGACTTTTTCAGCGGTAATATCTCCCAGGATGCGAATTCCAAGCCCGGGGCCCGGAAATGGATGCCGGTCGATAATCAAAGGGGGCAAGCCTAACTCTCTTCCCACTTTTCTCACTTCATCTTTGAATAACATCCGTAAAGGCTCTACAATCTTTAATTTTAAGCGCTCGGGTAAGCCACCAACGTTGTGGTGAGATTTAATCGTTACCGAGGGGCCGTGGACCGATACCGACTCTATTACGTCTGGATAAATGGTCCCCTGTCCAAGCCAGGCAATTTTTCGGTCCTTTTTTTCCAATTCGTGCGCTTCCTGTTCAAAAACTTCTATAAAGGTGCGCCCAATGGCCTTTCTTTTGGCTTCCGGATTGGTAATCCCTTTAAGAGCATCATAAAATTGCTGGCGGGCATCTACCCCTACCACCTTTAGTCCCAGACCTTTGTAAGAAGCCAACACCTCCTCAAATTCGTCTTTGCGCAGTAAACCATTATCAACAAATATACAAATAAGGTTATCCCCAATAGCTTCTTGTAATAATCGCGCGGCTACGGAGGAATCCACCCCTCCGGAAAGCCCCAGCAATACGTGCTCAGAACCAATTCTTGACTGCAATTGATCAACGGTATCTTCCACGAAAGAAGCTGGTGTCCAGTCCTGACTGCACTGGGCAATATCTACCACAAAGTTCTTTAACAAGGTCGCACCGTCCAGGCTATGGGTAACCTCCGGATGGAATTGCAAGCAATATACCGGTGCTTCAAATGCCCCAGGCTTGGAACGAAAAGCGGCTACGTCGATATCTTCGGTACCCGCCAGCAATTCAAATTGGGGTGGAATCGCTATAATGGTATCCCCATGCGACATCCATACTTGTGAATTCTCCGACAGCCCTTTTAGTAATTGGTCCTCTTGATACCAGCGGCTCAACAGTGCTTTACCGTATTCTCGCTTCTCAGAACGCTGCACCTTACCACCGTAATTCTGAGCAATGTATTGCGCACCGTAGCATACTCCGAGTACGGGTCGTTTACCAATCAGTTTATCCAGATCGGCCTGCAAGGCCTGCTTATCCGTCACGCTAAAGGGACTTCCCGACAAAATAACCCCTTTGTAAGATTCGTCCAGCGGTGGGATTTTATTGAAAGGAACGATTTCACTATATACGTTTAGCTCACGCACCCGGCGAGCAATCAACTGGGTATATTGCGACCCAAAGTCCAGGATTAGAATTTTTTCACTCATAGCGCAAATATAGTTCAATAAATGAATTCGGCCAATATAAAAACCCCGATCTGTCGACATCTTCGCGACGGATCGGGGTCCAATACGTCCTTTTGGGGGCTTATTGCTGGATGTTAAACTCTACCCGACGATTTTCTTCCCTACCTTCCCGGGTCGCATTATCTGCAATAGGTTGGGATTCTCCCAAGCCCTGATAAGACATCCGACTAGCGGGAATCCCCTGAGAGATCAGGTAATCATAACAAGATTTCGCTCTTTGCTCAGATAGGCGCTGGTTAGCAATCGAGCTACCAATACTATCTGTATGGCCATCAATGGATACATCAAAACTAGGATTGCGTCTTAAAATATCCGCAACCTGATCCAGGATGGAACGCGATGTAGGCAACAGCGTCGCACTAGCCGTTTCAAATTGAATATTCTGAGCAGCAAAGGCCAGGGTAGCCTTATCTTCATCACTTAGGTCAGGACAGCCTCTATTACTTACGCTTCCGGGCGTATTCGGGCAGTCATCATCACTATCAATAACGGTATCGCCATCCGTATCAGGACAACCATTGGTCGCCACGGTACCCGGTACCCGGGGACAAAGATCCTGTGAGTCTATAATTCCGTCTGAATCGGTATCCGGGCAGCCTCCCAGGGCGGGTAATCCTGGCGTATTCGGACACTGGTCCTGATCATCCGTTACGCCATCCCCGTCGCTATCGCGCAAAGGACAACCATTATTACTAACCGGACCGTATTCGGTCGGACATTGATCATCCTGATCGGGAATACCATCTCCATCCGCGTCCGGACAACCGTTGAGTTCACGCGAACCCGCTACATCCGGACAATTATCATCGCCGTCGGTAATTCCGTCGCCATCGCGGTCCGGACAACCGTTGAGGCCTGGCACTCCGGCCTGATCGGGGCAGAGATCTTCTTCATTCGGCACCCCATCTCCGTCGCGGTCTTTGTTCTTCCGGGGGGCTCCTTCTCCAAGCAGCATTTTAAAGCCAAGGGCCGGCATCAAAGCACTTCGGTTATCTTCAAACCCAATTCTATATTCAAATTTGGGCGATAAATAAAGTCTTTCGCCCAGTTTCATGTCCAGCACCAGTCCGACGGGTGCATTAATTCTAAATTGATCAAATTCTTCTACGTTAAAACCCAGACCTGCGTATAGACTCGGATTGAGGAAGCGCTGACCATCAAAGAGTTTTATTTGTAATAAAACATCCAGCCCGAGGTATAGCCGATCATTGTAATTTTGACCAGTACCATCTTGAGGGTATTCAGCAACCGCCAAATTGAGTGGAATAGCCAAATTGAGCGCCTCGTTTAAATGGCGGGTATATTCAATTTGAGCCCCAATCGTAAAGTCGGATAGGTTGATATCATTCTCAAATTGAAAGCGGTAGTTTGGAAAAACGCCCCGGATCGACAGGGCATCGGTATTGCCACTATATTGCGCCGATAAAGGCACCAGGGCTAAAACCGTTACACAGCAAAGAAGTAGAAATGCTTTTTTCATGAATCGTTGGTTTTATAAAGATTTGCCTGAAAGATAAGCAAAAATGTATAGCGCTTAGCCGATTAAGCCCCTACCCTTCTTGTTGATGCGCCCCTCTTCGCTCAGTTGTTTCATCAGCCGGTCTAAAATCCCATTGATAAAATCTTTACTCTTATCGGTGCTGTAGCGTTTTGATATTTCAACGAATTCGTTGAGGGTTACTTTAGTGGGAATGGAAGGAAAATCCAACAATTCGGAAACGGCCATCTTCAGCAGGATTAGATCGATAACGGCTACCCGATCGGCATCCCAGTTTTTTAGGACCGGTTCGATAATGGCCATTAGTTCCTCATCTTTTTCCTGTACTTGCTTCAACAGCGCCAGGCCAAAGTCTTCGGTCGTTTCTTTATTGGGGCGGAATTGCTCATAAAAGTCGCTTTTTAGCGGAAGTGCTTTTATATTTTTTTTGAGTGCGCCAATGATTAATGATTGATCATCCGGAAAGTTTGGATAGAAATCTTCCAGCGTTTCCACGAAAAGGTCACTATTAAAGCAATCTTTTAAGAGGGATAACCACATTTTGCGTTGCTCTTCGTCGGCAACTTCTTTTTGGATAGAATAGATACTGTATTCCTCTTTTTTGGAAAATTCGGAATAAACGGAACGCACCGTATCCTTATCGATTTTTGACTCTAGATTATATTGGTGAAATAGGCGGAATAGGCCTTCGTTTTCCGAAAGGGAAGCAATAATCGGATGGTCAATCAGAACGGGCTTAAAAGACAGGTCTGCATCACTAGGCCGATGCTTTGACTTTTTGATTTCTGCATCTTCGCGAGCATAGCGTGCGATGCGTATCAGGTAGCGCAGGGCAAACAGATACAATTCAAAAGATTGGCTAATTTTTCTACGGTAGGCATCCATTCCGCCCTTTTCATTAAGGGCCTGATTACGACTCATGGCGTACAATACCTGCATTATTTTAACGCGGATGCTTCTTCTGCTCAACATATTTCAAAGTATACTAAATTATTCAATCTTTATCGAATGAATCGCTGCTTTTTACGGCTGCAAAATTACTGTAAAAATTCGGCTTTTATCTGATCAAAAGCGGGTAATTTCCGATAATGCCATTTTTTAAGGATGGTGCCATCCTTCATGAGTACGACCCCAGGATTGGACCGAACGATGGTTTTTAGCAGAATATCATCCGCCAGATAGAATGGATAAGCACTCTGGGTTTCGTGCCGAAAATCATCAATCATTGCCTCGGTAGCAAATTGTGTAAGAGCAAAAACTTTAAGCCCTTCTTGCTGCGCAGCATCCATTACCGGATTGACCTTTTCGGTCCATTTGGCCAGATAATCCGACTTCCAGTCGTAGCTTTCCTGGCTCACTTGCTTTTCGACAATATCATCAATGACAAACTTCACAACCGAAGAGTCTCCTACCGAGATTGTATCCCGAACGTAACTGGTATCCTGCACCGTGATGGAACTCCGCTGAATATCCGGATAGAGGCTATAAGCCACCAGCATAATCGCATAGCCTTCCGTTTGCAGTAATTCATCGCCTACTTCATTTCCTTCAAAATCGGTAGCCCCAAAATCACTGATCTTGGTAAGCGGAATAGCGGGTTCTCCCTGAATCTGATCTACAAACTCGTATTTACTTTCGTCACTGTATTTATCCAGATTACTCAGATAAACCTCCGAAGACAGCTCGAGTACCTTACCGGAAGACAGGTCTTTAATGGCAAAGAAAATCTCCCGATTCTGATCGGCCTCCATTTCCGCCTGTTTCTTTTCGTAGACATTAACGCCCTCTTTAAAGGGTCGGAAATCGGTATGCGGAATGTCCCAGACGTAATTACTAAAGCAATAAACGAGGATAACCACCGTAGAGACGGCTACGATACCCGTGCGGGTATTCGGAGTAAAGAGCTGATGCATCTTTTTGGTAAAAAACAAAAAGAGCAGAGCGGGAATTAAAAGAAAAATATCTTTAAAGAAGGAAGTGCGTGGTTCTAATTTAATAAAGTCTCCAAAGCAACCGCAATCGGTCACCTTCATATTATTTTTGTTGTACGCCATCCAGCTCTTAAAATTGAAGAAGTTGTTGTTGATGGTATCCACGGGCATCCAGCCTTCTTCCATCCTTAACTCAGCCGAGGAGTAGAGTACTTTTTCAGTGATATTTTCCTGCTGCATAATCACCACCTCCTCCGGAGCCACGTATCCGGTCAGGAAGGTGAAGCCGGTCAGGAAAGTGAAAAATAAAACGATCAGGAAGAAGAGCCAGGCGGTCATCCGGCGGTTAGATCCAATGATCAACATAATACCCAGTATGATCTCCAGAACGATCATAAAGACAGAAAAACCATTCACGTAGCCCGATAACCAGGCAAACATGGGCGCCAGAGAAGACAGGGCCGTTTCTGCAAAGGTCGCCTCAAATTCTGCAAAATACTGTTCCATTTTGTAGGCTGTACCCAGCGGGTCGACCGCTTTCACCCAACCAGAAAATATAAAGAGGGCACCCGCAAAGTGCTGCAACAAACTTAATCCCCAATTCTGAATACGCTTCGTGAAAAAGCCCGTAAGTCCCGTTAAGACGAGGGCTGCAATACCAATATAAACGACAAGTAGGCCGAGAGTCATAATCTAAGTATTTATTTCCTCCTGCTCGCCAATCTTAATTAAGGCAAACAGGGCGTAATTGATCATATCCATATAGTTGGCGTCGAGCCCTTCAGAAATCAGGGTTTTACCATCCTGATCTTCAATTTGCTTGACGCGCAGTAATTTCATTAATATCAGGTCCGTCATGGAACTGAGCCGCATTTCCCGCCAGACTTCTCCGTAGTCGTGGTTTTTCTGGATCATTAGTTTCCGAACCGCCTGAGCTCGCTCGTTGTAAAGCTTCAGCGCTTTCTCCGGTTTCAGCTCCAATTCCACTTCCGGCTCCAGATCGAGCTGAATGAGTGCCATCAGGCTGTAATTAACGATGCCAATGTACTCAGAACTAATCGAATCTTCTATTTTTTGAGATTTTAGTTCTTCAATCGTCCGGATACGTTTGGCTTTAATCAATAACTGATCCGTGAGGGAGGAAGGTCGCAAAATACGCCAGGCCGTACCGTAGTCCTGTGTTTTTTTCAGGAAGATGTCTCTGCATTTTCCAAGAGCAGCGTCGTATTGTTGTAGCGTACGTTCCACGGCATTTTATTTTTTGCAAATATAGAACATCTTATTCGATTCTAATTAACCATCTTTGCAAACAGCTCGTTAATTATGCCGAATGTATTCATAACAACCCAAATCAGATAAAGATGACTTTCCTCTTATTATCTATTTTGTGCTCGACGGCCATCGTGCTACTCTTTAAATCATTGGGTGTTTGGCAGATTAAAGTATTTCCAACCATTTGTCTGAATTATCTGGTCTGTGTACTTTGTGCCTGGGCCGTGGAGGGGGCTTTTCCCCTACAAGTCAGCGATATCGATCAGCCCTGGTTCCCCTACGCGCTGTTTTTAGGAGTAGTCTTTATCACCGGCTTTAATATTACGGCCATGACGGTACAGTTCTTTAGCGTTACCGTAGCCGCTGTGATGCAAAAAATGTCGCTGGTACTCACCGTCATTTATACGATTCTGTTTTTTGATGAGCGCGTCAATACTTTAAAAATAATAGGTATCTCGCTGGCGATCTTAGCCATTTTATTCATTAATTTCCCCAATCGGAAAAAAGACGGTCTAATTCGTCCCCGCAAATGGTATCTTTATTTATTTCCCGCTTATACCCTACTATCCAGTGCACTAATCGAAATCATTTTCTTCCGGATTGAAAAAATGACGAGCAATGGAGCTGACCTGGGATTCATAGCTCTCATCTTCGGTATAGCGGGTATCATAGGGAATATTATACTGCTATTCGGCTTGTTAAGCAGAAAAATAGTCTTTGGTGGAAAGGAAATATTGGCAGGCGCCTTTCTGGGGGTTATCAATTTTGGATCCATTTACTTTTTACTTAAAACCATTGGCATTGGCTGGGAAGGCTCTGTTATCTTTCCGGTAAATAACGTAAGCATTATTTCCTTGTCGACCATTATTGCTATCTTCGTTTTCCGCGAAAGATTGAGGAAGATCAACGCGATCGGCTTACTGGCAGCCCTGCTCTCCATTGTCCTGATCGCCTTATCCTGACTTTTTTGCGAAAGCTAGCAGAACTACGCAAACTATCTATCGATGAAGGATACCTACCATATGATCGCCGAAGAAACCTACGGATTTTTTAAGGACCGGGGGAGTAAATTTGAGGCTTATACCTATCCGGTTTTCACCGAAAAAGACTGGCAGGATCGCCTGGAAGAAGTAAAAAAAATCCATCCCAAAGCGCGTCATCACTGCTACGCCTACCGGTTGGGAATGGGGAACCTGGAATTCCGGGCCAACGATGATGGTGAACCCTCCGGTACTGCGGGCAAACCCATTCTCGGGCAGTTAGACAGCTTTGGGGTGACCAATACCCTCGTAGTCGTAGTCCGCTACTTTGGTGGCACTCTACTGGGGGCTTCGGGTTTGATTAACGCTTATAGAACTGCCGCCGCCGCTGCGCTGGAGAAAGCTGAGATTATTGAGAAAACCATTGAAGACATCTATCGACTCACCTTTGATTATGCACTGATGAGTAATGTCATGAACGCGATCAAAAAGGAAGAACTGGAAATGGTGAGCCAGGATTTTCAGGAAATCGGGAAGGTGGATGTTGCCATACGTAAAAGTGAAGTAGCTCCTACCCTGGAGCGCTTGCAGGCGACGATTGCAGAAGTCTATTTGCAGGAAGTTGCCGAGCTGGAAGAAATTGAGGGTCTGGACATTGACTTTTTATACACCCGGTAAAAATTACTCTTCCTCCTCTTCCGTGATCATCGCTCGAATATCCCGGTTTACGGCAATGGAAGCATTCAGTTCGTACCCTAGCAGAATGACCATAGAGTTAATCTGCAACCACAGCATGATGACGATAATGGTACCGATCGAACCGTATAACTCATTGTAGGTATTAAAATTATTGACGTAAGCAGAAAAGCCCACCGAAGCACCAATCGAAAGGACGGTAGCCAGGGTCGCTCCGGGCGTCAGCAGTTTAAATTTTCGCTTGGTCGAGGGGCCAAAGCGGTAAATGGTTGCAATCGCGGTGTAGAACATAGCCACCACTAGAAGCCAGCGTAAAATATTCAGCAAATACTCCGAGCCCTGATCAAGGCTAACCAGATCACTGAGTAAGCCAATCAGATATTTACCCAATATAATCAGTACGATGGTCACGATGAGTAGCAAACCCAATTGAAAGGTAAGGCCAATGGCAATAAAGCGCTTTTTCAGACCACCCCGTTTTTTGAAGGTGGTAGAATACCCCTTGCTAAAGCCCCGCATCAACATCAGCATTCCGTTGGACGAGAAAAACACCGAAAGAAAAAAGCCCGCAGAAAGCAGGCCTACCCGCGGATTAGTTGTAATATCCTCGATAAAATTAAAGAGTCGCTCTCCGGCCACCCCCGGCATTATTTTTTGTATTTCGCCCTGTAGATAAGTATCAAAGCTTTCCCCCTCCGGTAAATACTGCAGGAAATAGGTTTTAAATACGGGAACTAGTGTAAAGAGGGAAATGAGTGATGGGAAAAGCGATAAAAAGAAGCTATAGGCAATGGCATTGGCCCGCGTGAGTAAGTCATCTCTTCGAATTTCTTTTAGCACAAAGATCACCACATCGTAAATGGGCACACTGAAAAAGCCAGGCAAGGAATGATCCTTGGCCCAACGTTCCAATTTGTAACGTAACGGATGCTGGCTTATCCGCTGTCTCCACTTTTTTATAAACGCTGAAAAATTGAATTTCACCCTTAAAAATGTGGTTTTAAAACGTCAATTAAATAGCCGGGAGCCTCCACAGTTTTGTTCGTTTGGGTATCCACAAAACACAGCTTCACCCTACCTCCGTTGACCAATTTATCTTTTTCGTTGAATATACGCACGTGAAAAACGATTTCTTTTTGGGGTATTTCCCGCAAAGTCGTCTCAATCGTTAATAATTCATCGTAGCGCCCGGGACGAACAAAACGCATCTCCAGGCTCATCACGGGCATAAGAATACCCTGCTCTTCTTCCATCGATTTATAAGTCAGCCCCAGGGACCGCAGCATTTCTACCCGACCAATCTCGTAATACGTCGCATAATTACCATAGTACAGATATCCCATCTGATCGGTCTCTCCGTAACGTACCCTTTTTTGAAAGCGGTGTGTGTACATAGTCATGTGGTCATGTGGTCGTGTGGTCGTGTGGTCGTGTGATTTACATATTATTGACGATGAGTTCGGCGAGATCGTAGACCATTACTGATTCCTGTTTTTCCCTGGCAGTCACACCGTCCTGCATCATGGTTAGGCAGAAGGGACAGTTGGCAGCAATAATCTCAGCACCCGTTTCCAGGGCTTCATCAATGCGCTCAATATTGACTCGTTTATCACCGGGCTCATCCTCTTTAAACATTTGGGCACCACCGGCACCACAGCAGAGACCGTTCGATCGGCAGCGCTTCATTTCTACCAGTTGTCCATCCAGACTTTCCAGTACTTTCCTGGGGGCCTCGTATACACCATTAACCCTTCCCATGTAGCAAGAGTCATGGTAAGTGATTTTTTTACCTTTAAAGGTACCTCCTTCCTTCATTTTAATACGCCCTTCATCGATTAGCGATTGTAGCAACTGAGTATGGTGAATGACCTCGTAGTGCCCTCCCAGGGCCGGGTACTCATTCTTCAGGGTATTGAAACAGTGGGGACAGGCCGTGACGATTTTCTTCACCTCGTACATTTTGAGGGTTTCGATATTCTGCAAGGCCTGCATCTGGAAGACAAATTCATTTCCGGCCCGACGGGCGGGGTCACCGGTACAGCTTTCCTCATTACCCAGGATGGCAAAATCCATTTCCACGGCATTTAGTATTTCTACAAAAGCGGCGGTAACTTTCTGTGCGCGGGCATCAAAGCTTCCGGCGCAGCCTACCCAAAACAGTATCTCCGGCGTCTTGCCTTCGGCAGCCAGATCTGCCATAATGGGTACTTTTATATTTTTCTTTTGTTCTGACATGTTTACGTTTATTTTCGACTTTGCTTATGAACGATCATCAGGGTCTGTGATTAATTAATGTCCTTGATCCAATCGGCGCGCTCATTGGGCATACTCCAAACGGCACCACTGTTCTCCATACTATTGAACATCGGCAGCCAATCGGACGGACCAGCCGACTCCGTCAGGATTTCGTAGCGACGTAATTTTAAAATCGGATCCAAGGGGTTAATCAATACCGGACAGGCTTCTACACAGGCATTACAGGTCGTGCAAGCGTGAATTTCTTCCCGGGTGATATAATCAAATAAGCTTTTACCGTCTTCAAAATTATCCTTGGTTAATGGCTTTTCGGGATCGGCTGCCAGCTCTTTATCGCCCGATTTTAATTTGGCGTAAACCTCATCCGTCCGATCGCGTACATCCATGAGTATCTTTCGGGGAGAAAGCTTTTTACCCGTGATATTTGCCGGACAAACCGCCGTGCAGCGACCACACTCCGTACAACTATAGGCATCCATAATGTTTTTCCAGGAAAGCCCGGTGATATCGTTCGCACCAAATTCGGGTAGCTCGGCGTCCATATCCATCTCTTCTGCCCCAGCTTCGGTTAAGCCCATCATAGACTTCACCTCATTCATAATCTCCGGCATATTTTCCATTTCTCCGCGGGGCTTTAAGCTGGCGTAGTAGGTATTTGGAAAAGCCAATATGATATGTAGATGCTTTGAGACAGGCAGGTAATTCAGAAAAGCAAAAACTACTAAAATATGCCCCCACCAGCCAATACGCTCCATCAGGTGTAAGGTATCGTCGGCCGTACCTGCCCAAATGGGAGATAAATACTGGCTTACCACAAAACCGTACTCATTATCGTGGAGGGCCATGTCTGCACTATTCATCAAAAAGATGAAAAAGATCAGAAATACTTCCAGAATTAGAATGATATTACCATCCCGGGCCGGCCAACCCTTCATCTCGGGTTTATGCAAGCGTGGCGTATTGATAACATTCCGGCGAATCAGAAAAATAATCGTCCCTACCAGGGCTAATACCGAAAGTATCTCAATAAAATTGATCACAAAGGTGTAGAACCCCCCCAGAGAAGAATAAAAAAAGCGGTGCTTGCCGGAAAGTCCGTCAATGAAAATCTCAATCAATTCGACTTGCGTCAAAAGGAAGGCAGCGTAAATGAAGAAGTGTAAAACCGCTGGTATCCAGCGTTTGAACATCTTTTTCTGCCCGAAGGCAATCAACAACACATTACGCCAGCGTTGGTCGGTATCTCCCGAAACCTCTTCTTCTTTACCCAGCAGGATTTTCTTTCGAATCTCCATAAATTGCCAAAAGGCATATCCCAGGGCTAAAGAAGCGACAATAGCAAAGATTATTTGTTGCATAAAAACACTTTTAGCGAATTTTCGCTAAATTAAGCATAAATTCGCTTGATCACCAAATATCAGCACTGGGAAAGGTAAGGATTTTGTCAAACATTCTACCGAAACTAAGTCTAGAGATAAAAATTTCTTGCACTTGTTTCGCTACTTTCGCTACTTTTGCTGGAAAGCAAACCACCACCAAGCCTATGCAAATACTCAACCATACCCAAATACAGCAAAAGACCAAGCGACTGGCCATTGAAATTCTGGAAAATAATTACCAGGAAGAGCAAATGACGCTGATCGGCATTAATAATACGGGCATGAAATTCGCGGAGTTGTTACTTCAGCGTCTGAAGTCGATATCCGATATTCGTTTTGACCTGGCCCACATTACCATTAACCCGGCCCAGCCACTAGCCTCGCCCGTGAAGCTAGATATCCCTACCAGCAGTCTGGCCGGAAAAACGGTCTTGCTCATTGATGATGTTGCCAACTCGGGGCGTACCCTATTCTACGCCTGCCTGCCAGTCATGGAAGTGTTGCCCAGGAAACTGGAAACAGCCGTACTGGTCAATCGCACTCACAAATCCTTTCCCATTAAGGTTGATTACGTGGGCATGGAACTGGCTACTACCCTGAAAGAAAATATAAAAGTACGCTTATTAGATGCGGAAGAAATGGAAGTCAGTCTGAGCTAAAATAAAAAAATCCTTCCGGTGAACTGGAAGGATTTTTTTATAAAGCATCTTTTTTATTTTTTCTTACCTTTCTTCTGCTGCTCTTGTACTTTGCGCTGCTCATCCAGGGCTTTTTGCAAGCGTTCCTGGAATCCGCCCTTCTTCTTGGGTTTCTTGCGGTGCGCTTCCATCTCTGCCTTCACCTTATCCTGATCAATAATATAGTTCTTAGTAACCAAGGTCTGAACGATATTAATGGTATTCGAGAAGAATAAATAAGCCGTTAGCCCACTGGCGTAGCTATTGAAAAAGCCAAGGAAGAAGACCGGCATCAGATATTGCATATACTTCATAGCCGGCTGCGCAGAATAATCCATGTGTCGGCTATTATAATAAGTATACAGCAGTGTGGTAACGGCCCAAAGTACCGTAAACAGAGAAATATGTGAACCGAAGCCTAAAGGAATCTCAAAGGGCAACTGAATAAACTCATCATAAGAGGACAAGTCATTTGCCCAAAGGAAACCCTCTTGTCGGAAATCGATCGCCGCCGGGAAGAAGCGGTATAGTGCAAACCAAATAGGTAATTGTAGCACCATCGGCAGACAGCTTCCCAGGGGATTGGCTCCGAACTCCCGATAGAGCTTCATCGTCTCCATTTGAATCTTTTGGGAATCGTCCTTAAAGCGTTCCTTAAGCTTTTGAATTTCTGGCTTTAGTGCCTGCATTTTTGACTGTGAATACAGCATTCGGTAGGTTAAAGGGAACAGGGCCAGCTTAATAATCAGGGTAAGGATAAGGATGACAATTCCTTTGCTGCCAATAAAAGTTGATAGCCAGGCAAAAATCGGACGTACTACCCAGCGGTTAATCGTACCAAAGATATTCCATCCATAGGGAATCACATCTTCCATACTGTGCCCCATCCCATAGAGTCGCTTAAACTCATTCGGGCCGGCGTAAATTTCCATTTCGTAGGTAGTGGACGATTGGCTGCGATCAAAAGGCAAATAGATCTTTGACTCCATGCGCTTCAGGTCCGACTTGTCTTCATCGAGCGTCTGGGATTCCATTTCTGCCCGTGCAAATTGGCTCTCGGCAATTAGGGAGGACGTGAAGAACTGGTTAGAATTGGCGACCCATTTCACCGGATTTCCCTTGGTGCTTTCCGTGTCATTCCCATTGAATTTGCAATGGTCGGGATGACCACTGTTGATCTCTTTATAGTATAATGTAGAATTGATTTTTTCAATTCTGGTATTCTTTTCAATTTTATCCAGGTAATTCAACCAGGTTAATTCAATTTCATCTTCGGCGGAGAGCAAATTATTGAGCCCTTGCATCTCGACATCGTAATCCATCAGAAAGCCCTCTTCTTCGAGGTGATAAGTCTGCTGGAAATAACGTCCAGAACCGGCACTAGCCGTAAAAACGACCGTACGATCGTTAGGCTTGGACACTTCGTAGTACAGATCCCCGGAAGATACCCCACCGGCCGGAAGGTTGGCAATCGGGAAAAAATAAGTAAACTTATTCTTTTCGTCCGCCAGTAGTTTTAAGGGAACTTTGTTATCCTCCTTTGTCTCTTCCTCTTTGACCACTTTAAAGTGATGTTTTAATTCGATAGACTTGATATTCCCGCCCTTAGAGGAGAAGGTTACAATCGATTCGTTGTTCTGTATGGTCACCTCTTCGGCTTCGCCTTTGGCCGCCGGCGCAAAAACACCGTAGGTTTGAGCCAGTTGCAGGTCAAGCAGGGAATCCGGCATGACCGGAGCAACCGTACTTTCCTCCTGAATATTTTCGGCAGGCATCTGGGCATCGGCCAGTTGTGCCAGACTATCGGCAGCCCGCTCGGCCACGGCAATGGAGTCCTGGACTCTTTGTTGCTCGGCAATTTCTTCTTTACTGGGGGCGGTCACCGTTTGCCAAACGATAAACAAGACAAAGATTAAAACTATACCTATAATATTATTCCTATCCATTGAAATGGTTATTTTTAAATCGGGAGTCAGCAACAGCAAAATCACGAACTCCAGCTCCCTTTTCTTAAAACTCCGCAAAGGTACAACTTTGTGGCCGTTAATTTCAAAGACTCTGGATAAATCTTTAAACCTCCCGTCAAAAGTCTCCCCAGGGGTAATGAAGGAAAGCCCGTAAAAGTTCAAGCACTAGCCTAATCATTATCTCCAGAGCAGATCTAAAGATACCCTACTCTGCTTTTTTCCACAAAAAACAAGATGAATGGCGTAAAGAATTAGATGAGTCCTATTCTGGGTCCTGAGAAAGGGGTCCCTTTGCTGAGGCTGAGCCAGGTTTTGCCCCATAAAAGTCTGTTGGCAATTCTACACTTTTCTCCTTAGTCAGATACTTACGTAAAACGCCACCTTTTACATTATTCACATCAAATTCAATGATGAAAGCATTGCTATCGATCGATTGAATAATTCTATGAACCTTTTTTGAATCAATTCGATTCAACACCGTTTGTATCATTTCAACATCTTTGATTTCGCCGGTACTTCCAAAACCTTTAGAGCCCTTTAGTATAGTCATACCAATACCGACGCGACTCAATAAAGCCTGCTCAATCTCTTCTTGTTTCCGACTGACGATCATCATACCGATGTAATCTTCAAAACCTTCGAAAACAAAATCGATAACCTTTCCCGTTACGATAAAGGTTAGAATAGAATACAAGGCGACTTCGATGGAAATTAGCCAGGCGGTAATGGCAAAAAGTATCGTATTAAAGAATAAAATTATGGTGCCAATGGGTAAGCCGAATCGATCGTGTAAATAAATACCCACAATTTCTGAGCCATCCAGAACAGCTCCATTTTTTATTGCCAAACCAATCCCAGCTCCCAGAAAAACGCCACCAAAAATGGCTATTAACAGTTTTTCATCCGTTGCCGCTTCAAAATTTTCAAAGTGAATAACAAAGGCTAATGCCAGTACCGAAATGATCGATTTGATCATGACTCTCTTCGAGAGGGTAAACCAACCAAGCACAAAAAAAGGAATGGAAACTACGGGCAGAATATAAGATATTTCAAACGGAACAAAATCTCCAATAAGTATAGCTATCCCAGTAACGCCTCCATCTAAGAAACCATTTGGCAATAAAAATGCTTTTAGACCTATACTAGCTAGCAGTATAGCAAAAGCAAGCTGTAGATATTCAAGCAATAAGTCTATTGCTACCTTCATATTTCTTAATTTGAATACCGTATTCGGCAGCTGACTGTTATAAAATGGCCAATGGTTATCGTTCTTTAAGTTTACTCCCGCTCCAGCACCATTCCGCCAAAGGCCAGTGCCGACACTTTTCCGGATACGGGATCCAGTCGGAAGCTAACTGGGCTGGGTGTCCACCAGGCCTTATCAAAATGGGCCATAAAGCTATCGTAATGCCAATGTTCCAGCTTACCGGTTTGTTCTGGCCCCATCTCAAAATATAAGGTGTCGTCCTTCAGGGTGATAACTGCCGTACTGTAAAAGGGATGCGTGTAACGGCCGGTATAGGCCAATAGATCCTGAGAAGTCTCCGTATCCATGACCCTGCTTTCCGCTAGTCTGGCCTGACGGGCCGCTCCGGCTTCCCGTATTTTTGCGTAAAGCGCATATACCTCCGCTCCCCAATCCCGATCCGTATCTTGAAAGACAAAGGCATCAATCGCCCTCAACATCAGCGCATGTCGCAACTCGGCGTGATCCAGATTACCAAAGAAATAAAAACCAAAATCCTGCTCCTCCATCAGACCAATGATGGCGGTACGCCCGTCGAGACTACCCGTATGGAAGTTCAGCATTTCCCCCCGGTAATCCTGCTGAAACCAACCCAATCCGTAGGTCGTCCAATTCGGCTGAGTCAATTGCGCGGTGGGATAAAATTGTTCCTCCGGAATAACGACCTGTGGTTTTAAAATCTCGGCCTTGGTCTCTGCCCGGAGCAAGCCATCTTTACTATCCAGCATAAATTGTACCCACTTGGCCATATCATCGATTGTCGACCAGGTGGCTCCGGCCGGTGCAATGGGATCAGCTGACATTTCGGGAATGATAATGATGTCCTCTTCTAATCTTTGGTGCGCCCGCGAACGATCATGATACTGCATAGACTGGGCCAGATTCGGAAAGGTGTTTTCCATCTCCAGGGGAGTATATACCCGCTCTTTCATAAAGCGTTCCCAGCTCATTCCACTGACGGCTTCGATCAGCTCCCCGGCTGCCAGGTACATAATATTTTGATAAGTATAACCTCCGCGGAAGGGATAGGCCGGTTTGGCATAACGCATTTGCCTAAGGATGTAGTCGGGATTAGCTTTACTATTCCTGGCCCAAAGGAAATCAGTATTCCCCAGACCAGCGTTGTGCGTAAATAGATCACGCACCCGTAAATGGCGGGTTACGTAAGCATCATACAACTGAAAGTCAGGTAAATAATCAATCACCGGATCGTCCCAGTCTACCTTACCTTCGTCGACCAGGATACCCATCGCGGCGGCCGTGGTGGCTTTAGTGGTTGACATAATACCAAAGAGAGTCTCCGTAGTTACGGGATTTTCCGCTTTTACCGAAAGGTGACCATATCCTTTTGAAAAGATAAGCTTCCCTTTGTACACGATGGCCAGGGCACAACCGGGCACTTCAAATCGCTGGCGACTCTGCTCCACGTAAGAATCAAAGTCAGCGATTTGTTTTTCGAGGTTCTGGGCAGGTACTTCCGTAAAAGAAAATCCTAAAAGAAGGATAAAAAGGTAATGGATGGTTTTCATGAAATTCAGTTATCTATTTTTCCGGAATGGCCTTGCTTTTGGCCACACTATAATTCAATAATTCATTAGAAACTTACCGGGCACCGGGGCCCTTGAGGAATCGGCCCGGTCGGGCTTCGGTGGCTTCGCCATCTTTGAGGACCTGCTTACCATTCACCCAAACGTGTTGTACACCGGTAGCGTACTGGTGGGGCTCGGGAAAAGTAGCGTGGTCCTGTATAGTCTCCGGGTCAAAAATCACCAAATCCGCGTAATAGCCAGGCGCTAAAAGTCCCCGCTTGGATATACCCAGTTTATCGGCCGATAATTTAGTCAGTTTATGAATGGCTTCTTCCATGGGGATAACCTGCTCGTCACGTACGTATTTGCCCAGCAATCTGGCAAAGTTTCCGTAAGCCCGTGGATGGGTACTCGACTCCAGAAAGACCCCTTCGGTCGCCAGTGCACCGGCATCAGAACCAAAGGACATATAGGGCAACTGTATTTGCTTTTTTACATTTTCCTCTGACATCAGGAAGTAGACCGTCCCTACCCTACTGCCGTCCTGAACAACCAGGTCCATTGCCGTATCTTCGGGATCAGTGCCCCGCAGGGCCGCTACTTCCGCCAGGGTTTTCCCCGTATATTTTTTCAGGGAATCGTTTTTGAACCCCACCAGTATCAATTTATCGGCCGAGCCGGCGGAGTAATACAGGTTTTCCCAATCCTGCGCATCGGTTTTCATTTCTGCTTTTACCTTTTTACGAATTGCTGGATCTTTTAGTCGCTCCGCCCAGGCCTCGTAGCCCCCTTCCTGTACCCAGGGGGGCATAGAAGCGTTCAACCCCGTGGCGCCGGCTACGTAATTGTACATGTTAGCGGCGATATCCAGACCCGCCGTGCGAGCGCTGTCCAGTTTTGTGATGACCAAATCCATCTTTGGCCAGTTATTCTTACCTCCTGCTTTGAGGTGATAAATCTCAGCCCCAATACCCGCCTGCGTGGCAATTTCGATGACCTCGTCGACCGCTTCCAGCAGCTGATTACCCTCACTGCGCATATGCGTAATGTAGGTGCCATTATATTCCGCGGCAGCTTTACAGAGCGCCACTAATTCGTCGGTATCGGCGTAGAAAGCCGGTGCATAAATCAGGGAGGAACCCACCCCCAGGGCTCCCTCCTCCATCGCTTCCCGAACCAGCGCCTGCATACGGCTTAACTCTTCCGCCGTCGGCGCCCGGTCTTCAAATCCGATCTCGTGAATCCGCAGGGTGGTCGCTCCTACAAAAGAGGCCACGTTCAGCGCCACTCCCTTGTCTTCCAGATACTGCAGGTATTCCCCCAGCGTATTCCATTCGATATCGAATTTAATATCGCCCTGGGAGGCTTTTTCCTCTGCTTTCATTTCTTCGGTAAGCGGGCCCATCGACCAGCCCTCTCCCATCACTTCCAGTGTAACCCCCTGCTTGAGGTCGCTCATACCCCGACCATCCACGATCAAGCTGGTGGTCGCCCAGGAAAGCATATTGATAAAACCCGGTGTAAGGGCTTTCCCCCCGGCATCGATCGTTTCCCTGGCGGTGAATGTCCCCAGATCACCTACGGCAGCGATGGTATCCGCATTGATAGCCACGGCTCCCGTGATGGGTAGAGCACCACTACCGTCGTAGATGGTGGCATTCGTGATCACTTTGTCGTATGTAGTGGCGGACTGACAGGAATACAGGGCTATCCCGATGAGGAAGAGGCCCAGCCATTGGATTTTCGTTTGTTTTAACATCGGCTATTTTAGTTTTTTATATTTCAAGCGTATGGAATTACCGATCACCACCACATCCGAAAAGGCCATAAAAAATGCGCCCCACATTGGATTGAGGTACCCCATTGCGGCGATGGGGATAGCCACAATATTATAGGCGAAGGCCCAGAATAAATTTTGCCGGATGGTTAAAACGGTAGCTTTAGTTATCCCGAGGGCCTTGCTCAAGTTAATTAAATTATCCTTAAGAAGGACAATTTTTGCCGATTGGATCGCGGCCCCGGTACCCTGGCCCATCGAAATCCCAATATCAGCTTTCGCCAAAGCAGGAGCGTCATTAATCCCATCTCCCACCATAACGGTAATCCCCTTCGCCTTTAATTCATCAATTTTATCCAGCTTCTGGGCAGGTAACTGGGCCCCAAATTGTTCACTGATCTGTAAGGCAGTGGCGGCTTCCTGTACTTTCTCAACCCGGTCACCACTCAGGAGTACCGGTGTCATCTCCAGGGACTTTACCCGCTGAATCAAGGCTTGCGCGCCCGGCCTCAGGCTGTCTTCGATGTGTAAACGGGCCAGCAACTGATCCTCTCTTCCAAAGTAAAGGCTGGCGGAGTCGGCTGCGGGAATTTGCGCGGACTGCTGCAGGGCCTGTTGCCGGGAACCCACCCACCATACTTTACCCGCTTCGTCCCTGGCTTTTATCCCCAGTCCTTTTTGTTCATCAATCGTAGTAAGCACCGGTAAATTTTCGACCTTGATTTGCGCTGCAATTTCTGATTGTAAAGCTTTAGCAATGGGGTGTGCCGAGTATTGCTCCAGGGCAAAAATATGCCGCAGGGCCTCTTCCCGGTCGATTCCCTCTACTTCGATAGATTTAATCTTGAAGTCGCCAGTGGTCAAAGTTCCCGTTTTATCGAATACCATATAGCGGGCTTTCGCCAAAACTTCGAGCGATTGTCCACCCTTAACAAGTATACCATTCCGGGCCAGGCGCCCCACGCCCACCATTACAGCCGTTGGGGTAGCCAGTCCCATAGCACAGGGGCAGGAAATAACCAATACAGCAATTGCGTTCATGGCTGCCTGATGTGGCACCAGACCAAAAGCAAAAGTACCCAGCAAAAAAGTAAGTAAAGCAATACCCACCACTACCGGAACGAATACGGCACTAATCCGATCGGCCAGGCGCTGAATATCGGGCTTGTCGGCCTGAGCCAGCTTCACCAATTCAATCATCTGACCAACGACCGATTGCTTACCCGTCGCATTTACCCGCATCTCAAAATTTCCCTCTTCCAAATGGGCACCCCCAATAACTTCGGCACCCGCATCTTTGTAGACCGGCAGGCTTTCTCCAGTAATAGCGGCTTCATTAATCGCCGCACTTCCTTTGATGATTTCTCCGTCCGCAGGAATAATATCGCCCGTATTCACCCGAACCCGGTCGCCCGTATTCAGTTCTTCGGCCGGAATTTCTACTATCGTACCCGAAGGCATGATTTTACGGGCTTTTTGCTTTTGCAGGGCCGAAAGCTCACCAATCGCGGAAGTAGTTTGATGTACCGCGCGGTGTTCTAAATAATTACCTACCAAAACCAGGGTGATAATCGTAGCCGCCGTTTCGTAAAAAATATAATTCTCAACGCCCGTAAAGGTACCAATCAGGCTGTAAATAAAAGCTGCCGTTGCACCAATAAAGATTAAAACATCCATATTCGGAACCCCTCCACGTAGAGAGGACCAGGCACTTTTACCAAAGAAAAAGAACCCGATCGCGTAGACGGGCAAGGCAACCACCAACTGGACGTAAGGGTTGTCAAAAAAGGGAACTCCGCCGCCCAACATCATTAGTATATGGTGCAACAAAAGCGGAAAGGTGAAAACCGTAGCCACCAGCAACCGGCGCTTGAGTGTCCAGAAGGGAGGCTTACTTCCCTCGTCAACCACCTCGAAGCCCAATTTATGGATACCGGCCCGCACCCCTGAGCTATCCAGCACCGCATTGTCCTCCTGATAACGTACTTCCTTAGTCTGAAAATTCACGTATACGTCTTCCAGGCCTTTACGCTCCAGATAACGCGTAATACTCTGCGCACAGTTGGCACAATCCATGCCTTCCACCTTCAATTCAATAATTTCTCCTTTCATTAGTAAAGCAATCTTATTTTAATTCAGCAAGACCTCAAAAATATTGAACAAAGTAAGGACTCTTGCTTTTTATATGAAGTACTAAAGTCTACAATTAGACGGCGAAATCCACAAAAGCGGAAAATTCGCCGTTTATTTTAGTATCTAACAAATAACCAACTTTAATTGATTAACACAAAACAACCAACATGCAAAAATTAACTATGCTATTACTATTGACAGCTCTCGTCTTTACCAGCTGTCAGCCTAAAACACAAACGGAAGAAGCAAGCTCGGAAGACCAATCCGAGATGATGTACACGCTTAGCCCCTTTAGCAATTCCTACGAATTTGCCAGCGCAGATCTACAGGATATGTCTTACGAAGACGGTGTTTTTAATTTCGGTTTTACCGGTTACGAGCTGGGGCAGCAAACTCCGGACGCCGATCAAAAGATGTGTGCCAATTCTGATAAAGGATCACACATTCACCTCATCTTAAATACACAGCCCTACGCCGCCAAATACGTATCGGAATTTAACTATGATGTGCCCAACGGAGACCACTACCTACTGGCCTTCCTGTCTCGGTCGTACCACGAAAGTATTAAGAATGGTCAGGCGCACATCGCTCAAAAAGTAATGGTTTCAGATAAGAACATTACCAGCTCCGAAGAAATCGAAGCGCCTATGTTATTTTACAGCCGCCCTAAAGGTACCTACGTAGGATCAGCCAATACCGAGAAGGTGATGTTGGATTTCTTCCTGGTGAATACAGATTTGGGAGGCGAATACAAAGTGAAGGCAATGATCAATGAAGAAGAACATATTATCGACAATTGGCAGCCCTATTACATCGAAGGTCTACCCATGGGTGAAAATACGATTACTCTGACCCTCATCGATGCGGATGGCAACAAGGTAGATACACCACTCAATCCCGTCACCCGAAAATTCACCTTGCAGGCAGACCCAATGGAAGAAGCTCAGTAATAAAAGCGCTATTAGGCAGAAATAAGGATAATAAAAGGCAGCTACCAATTTTTGGGTAGCTGCCTTTATGATGAAGCTGTTTTGGTAAGAGGCCAGCACAAATATTCCAGCCATTCTTTTAGTTTCTGGTGGAAAATTTATTAGTTTGCTCCAACTAAGTAGTCCACAAAATTAACCTTTATGATTTATGACGGCATCTTTTTCACCTACTCTGCGTTAAAAACTGCTACTGGTGTTAACCACACGCAGTTTTTGCCTTGATTAGGCAAAAAATCTGC
>Ga0102940_1000456_pt1 | contig 28225 bp, 24 predicted proteins | sample SalPonR2_C_D1_MG_FD_78215 | JGI IMG/M metagenome (GOLD analysis project Ga0102940, IMG submission 78215) | Salt pond soil microbial communities from South San Francisco under conditions of wetland restoration - Salt Pond MetaG R2_C_D1_MG | ecosystem: Environmental > Aquatic > Marine > Intertidal... | reverse complement strand
TGACGGCATCTTTTTCACCTACTCTGCGTTAAAAACTGCTACTGGTGTTAACCACACGCAGTTTTTGCCTTGATTAGGCAAAAGATCTGCTCGGTCAAAATCTAAACTTCAATATTGTGAACTACGTAGCTAAAAAACGCTTTATGATTTGCAATGTTCGCACAGCGTTTTAGGCTTCTTTTTTGCGTTCGTATACTTTAAAAGAAAAAGGGTAGTCATCCCTTTCTCCCGCCGGATGGTCTTTTTGGGAAAGTAAACGCCAGTCCCCCCAGTTGATTTCCGGAAAAAGAATATCTCCTGCTGGCTCTGCGTCTACGGCTGTATAATACAGCTTATCCAGGTAGGGCAGAGCAATGTTGTAAATTTGGGCACCACCAATAATGAAGGCTTCTTCTTCTCCATTTTCGTGTGCGATATTCAGGGCCTCTTCCAGGGTATGTGCCGTGATACAGCCCGTAGCTATAAAAAAGGGATCCCGGGTGAGGATAATATTGGTGCGTTTGGGAAGGGGGCGACCGATCGACTGGAAAGATTTACGGCCCATGATCACGTGGTGGTTCAGGGTGGTTTTTTTGAAGTATTTAAGGTCAGAAGACAAGTACCAGGGAATATCATTGTCTTTACCAATCACTCTGTTTTTAGCAACCGCGACGATAGCAGATACGAGCATAGCTACTGATTTTGGGGTAAAGATACGCTTCTCTCGCGGCTATCGAATTTTTTGAGGTGATTTCTAAGCGCTTTGGTGGTTGCTTGCATCTTTTGGTAAATCGCCGCGGGCATAAAAGAGGTCGGCGGCGGATTGTCGTCGTAAGGCGCAACGGGGACGATTCGATAAACCTTTTTTCCTTCTGCGTTCGCTTCGATGTGTCGAAAAACGGGGATATAATCGCTATCGATCAATTGAGTTTGGTTTTTGTGTTTTTCCAAAGTAACCTCTAGGATGATACCGATATCGGTTAGCTTTTTTCGTTGGCCAGAGATGAAATTCCCCAGGGAATAGGCAACTAGGCCTTCGTAGCTGCCCTGCCCCGGCCGTTCTACTTTTACCTTTTTTACGGGCTGGACGACGTGCGGATGCGCGCCTACGATCAGATCGCCTCCCCAGCTGAGAATCTTTTCAGCTAATCCTTTTTGTTCTTTACTTTCATTGATTTGGTATTCGTTCCCCCAGTGCATAATCACAATGATAAAATCTGGATTTAGCGCCCTGGCTTCTTCCAGGTCTGCTTTGATTGTTTCTTCATCGATCAAATTAACCACGTTCGGCTTGGGGGTGGGAAGGCCATTGGTTCCGTAGGTGTAATTGAGAAAGGCTAACTTAAAAGTACCCTTATAGACGATGAGTGGGTAGTAAATTTCGCGTTCCATTGCATTTAGGAAGGTCCCAGTCTGATAAAAATGATAGTCCCGTAAGGTATGTATGGTCTGCTCTACGCCCTGTCGGTTACCATCATTAGAGTGATTGTTGGCAGTGACCAGCAAGTCGAACCCCGCGTGGCGCAGGGCTAATGCCAGGTCGTCGGGGCTGCGAAAGCGGGGGTACCCCTTGTAGGGCCCCTCGCCGGGTAGCGTAAGTTCGAGGTTGCCGATAGCCAGATCCGCCTGGCGTAAAATGGGTGACACGAATTCGAAGCAGGGGCTATAGTCGTACAGGGAATCTTTGATGACCATAGCCGAAGCAATTTGCGAATCGTGTCCCATGATATCACCGACAAAAGCCAGATGCAAGCGGGAGCTCATCAGGCTGTCTTGGGCGAATCCGGTCAGGGACAGACAGCAAAACGGGAGGCATAGTAAATAGCGGTGGATGAAGGATGTTTTCAAGAGAATAAGTTTATGGTAAGGTAGCGCGCAGGTCTTTTTCCAGGATCATTTTTTCCAGGTATTTGCGCTGTGGCCCGCGAATTTCTCCCTTCAGATATTTTTCAATCAACAAGCTGGCAATGGGCGCCGCAACGGAACCACCGAAGCCGGCATTTTCCACGTAAGCCACGATGGCGATTTGGGGATTATCCTTAGGCGCAAAGGCGAAAAATATAGAGTGATCCTCTCCGGCATTCTCCGCGGTACCCGTTTTTCCGCAAACGGCAATGTCTGAAATATACGCCAGTCGGGCGGTACCCGAAGTCACTACTCGTTCCATCCCATCCACAATGGGGTCGAAGAGCTCGGAACGAACGCCGGTCTGTATTTTTGTTTTATATTTCGGATCGATGGATTTGACATTGTAACGGTACTCTTTTAAGAGGTGCGGAGGGTAATACCAGCCCCGGTTAGCCAGAATAGCCGCCATATTAGCCAACTGCAGGTTAGTGGCTAGTAGTTCCCCCTGACCAATACCCAGGGAGCGCAGCCAGATGGAGTACCAGGCCAGCTCATCTTTATAGACCACATTAGAAAAGAAGTCGGCCGAGGGGTAGAAACCAGATTTCTCACCGGGGAAGTCCAGCCCCAGTTTTTTACCCATCCCAAAACGATCCAGGTAGGTATTAAAGGTATCCAGTCCTGCGGCCGGGCTCGTTTGCCCAAATTGATCGACGGTTTCCCTAAAAACGGTAACAAAATAATTATTGCAAGAGTACTGAATGGCACTTGATACGTCGTAACAGGTAGGATGACCATGGCAGCCCAGTAGGCGTTGGCCTTTAAAGAAATAAGCGCCGCTGCACGGGATACTTCGATCGGGTTTTAATACCCCCTCTTGTTGAGCGATCAGCGCAACGAAGGGCTTAAATAAAGATCCTGGCGGATACATGGCCATGATGCTTCGGTTGAAGAGGGGCTTCTGTTTATCGGTCATGAGCGAGCGGTGTACCAGCCCCCGGTCGTCGTTATGGATCGTAAAATCCTGAGGATCATAGCTGGGGGCCGTCACCATGGCCAGCACCTCACCGGTAGCGGGTTCGATGGCGACCACCGCCCCTCTTTTATTCTGGAGCAACTCCTCTGCGTAAGCCTGTAATTTAATATCAATGCCGAGTTTGATATCCAGTCCTGATTCCGGCGGGATATCTTCCGAACCGTCTTTGTAAGGCCCCACTTCATTCCCCTGATTATCTTTTAACACGTAGCGGGCACCTTTTTTGCCACGCAGGTCTTTTTCGTAAGCCAACTCGATACCACTGGCACCGATGTAATCGCCCAGGGCATAAGTCTCGGGTTCTGCTTCAATATCTTTGGTTTGCACTTCGCTGATATAGCCCAGTAAGTGTGCGCCCGTTCGGACGGGGTATTCCCGTGCATTGCGAAACTGCACCTCGAAACCGGGGAATTCATAAAGGCTCTCCTGGAAAAGCAGAAACTCTTTGGAGGCAATCTTACTGAGGAAGGGAAAGGGTACCGATTTGGAGAATCGGCCACTGCGCCAGTTCTTGTTCAACCGGTCCTCGAACTCCTCGCGATTAATATCCAGGAGTTGGCAAAATTTGAGGGTATCCATCCCGGGGTCTACCTGGTTGTAGGTAACCAATAAATCATACATGGGCATATTGGTGACCAATAGGGAGTCGTTGCGATCGTACATTAATCCCCGGGAAGGATACTGGGTATATTTTTCAATGGCCACAGCATCGGCCTGCTTTTTGGTCTCATTGTCAAAAAGCTGCAAATGCGCAGCTTTACCTACTAAAATCAGAAGGGCCACTGCAATCAGTACCTGGATATGCAAACGACGATTTTGGTAGTTATCCATTGGGTATAGATTAGTTCCTCGGATTGGTAATACGGATGCTAATAAAAATAAAAAATAAGGATATGGGCAATACAAAAAGTGCCCGTAATGCGATGGTTCCTACCTTCCATATCTGGAAGACCTCCAGGGCAGATAGCCAAAGGGAATAAAAGACGTAGGCAAAAAATACGTACCTGAAAAACCAGCCCCATCCATAATTGTCTGGCGTCAGCCCTTTGTTGAGGTTGTACCCCCCTTTGGGTTGGATTCGTTCTAGTAAAACCCCTCGTATAGCCATTAAAGCAACACTGGCACTCGCATGAATACCAAAAGTATCATAAAACAAATCAACAAACAAGCCCGTGCCAAAGGCGATTAGCATACCCACTTCTGCCGTCAGACGGTAGGGGAGCAATAATAGGAAGAGTGGATAAATGAAACCACGCATGTATACGCCCGCAATCGGGCCATAATAAAATTGGCGCAGGAAAAGTAGCTGAATGGCTACTAGTAAAATAAAGCGGATAATATTTACAATGGTGACATTATTCACGGTCGCTGGATTCTATTTCTTCAATTAAGGAACGATGAAGGTTTTTGACGACGTAGACATCATTCAGGCGCCGCATATCTAAGTGGAGTGCTACGGATACATTATAGGTGCTGTTTCCGGAAGGTAGTTCAAATTCTTTGACGGTTCCGATCAATAGATCTGGTGGGAAGATTCGGGAAGCGGTACTGGTTACCACGGTATCGCCCAATTCGAGCGTATAGTGTCCCGGTATGCCCTCCAGACTAACCCGCTTCGGGCTGCTGCCTTTCCAGATCAGGGCACCATCTATCCCCAGGCGTTTTATTTGTGCCGTTACCCGACTACGGTTGTGGAGTAAGGACAACACCCGGGAATAGTGACTATTCGTAGCCACCACGACGCCGACTACACCATTGCGCGTGATGACTCCCATGTGGGGCTCAATATGGTGCTGGCTCCCTTTATTAATGATCAGGTAATTATCCTTTTGTGTTACGGAGTTTTTGATGACCTGAGCGGGGTAGTACTCATATTTTTGCTGCAAAGCAGAGTCGCCATGTAGGCTGTCGACGCGGACCCGATTATCGTAGAAAGCATTGGGCTGTTGTTCCAACAACTCGATGTAGGCCCCTTGTAAGCTATCATAGCGTTCTTTGTATTCGAGTCGGGAGACAAGATTACTGCGACCCTCGTTAAACTGGCCCGCTATGGAGTTGGTGGCACCAAAGAAGATTTTCCCCTGACGTTCATTCGCATATACGATGGTCAGCAGGCAAATGATCTGCAGAATGATAAATACTCCTACAGCTCCAGGCCGGTTTAGCAAGTCGCGAAGGCTTGACATAGTTTCTATTGGTGAAAGCAGTCCTGTTTGTTAATAAGTAAAATGGCTCAAGCTATCGAACTTATGAAAGTTTCGGCTCCACCTTATACACTGCTGCGATCGATTAGAAAGGAAAAGCGATCGGTGTTAGCGAGGGCTATTCCCGTACCGCGCACTACGGCGGTCAGTGGATCATCAGCAACGTGTACTGGTAATTTGGTTTTTTGTGCCAGGCGTCCATCCAAACCTCGAAGTAGTGCGCCACCACCGGTAAGGTATAATCCCCGCTGGTAAATATCCGAAGCTAGTTCGGGTGGGGTGGATTCGAGCGCTTTGAGGACGGCGTCCTCAATTTTGGTAATCGATTTATCCAAACAGTGAGAGATCTCACTATAACCAATCTTGATTTGTTTGGGAATCCCGGTCATCAGGTCACGCCCATTCACCGGATAATCTTCCGGGATTTTGTCTTCGTCGAGATCAACTACGGCTGAACCTACCTGTATTTTGATTTGTTCGGCGGTGCGTTCCCCAATAAGGATATTGTGCTGCCTTTTCATGTAGTTGATGATATCGCTGGTGAACTCATCGCCCGCCGTGCGGATCGACTGGTCACAAACAATACCCGACAGGGCGATAACGGCAATCTCCGTGGTCCCCCCGCCAATATCGATGATCATGTTCCCCTGTGGCTCTTCTACATCCAGACCAATACCCAAGGCCGCTGCCATGGGCTCATGGATGAGGTAAGTTTCTTTGGAGTCGATATGGTCTGCTGAATCAAAAACCGCTCTTTTTTCTACTTCTGTAATTCCAGAGGGAATACAGATCACCATTTTCAGATGGGTAAAAAGCCGACGACGGCCCTGAATCATGTTAATCAGTCCGGCAATCATTTGCTCCGCTGCTTTAAAGTCAGCGATAACACCATCTTTTAAGGGACGGATTGTCTTTATATCTTCGTGTGTCTTTTCGTGCATTTGCATGGCACGACGACCTACGGCAATTGTTTCTCCCGTGCTGCGCTTCATCGCCACTATTGAAGGTTCGTCCACGACGATCTTACCATCCTGAATAATCAGCGTGTTTGCTGTACCCAGGTCAATAGCCAGTTCTTGCTTAAAAAATGAAAAAAATCTCATTAAATCCTTTCAAATAAGTGAATAATCCTTTCTAACGCAGAAGTTACTCCATTTATTTCATTGATGTCTCCACGCTCTAGTTTTCTCTAACACTCTGCAAATCAACGCAATTTTTAGGACTTATTGTAGAAAAAAACGAGGCTATTTTACCCGTTTTAGGGATTTGTCGGGTCCTACCCATACTTCGGTGATTTGTTCGGGCTTTAAATAGGTCTGAAATAAAGACTGCAGCTGCTCCGGACCGATGTCCTGCACCTGATTTACCCAGGAATCAAAACTAGAAAGGGGTAAATCAGCCAACAGTAGCTGCTTAACCACCCGGGCGATATTAAAAGGGCCGTCCAGCATCCCCAGGAAGACGCCCTGGAGGTAGTTCTTGAGCATCGTTAATTCTTCAGGGTCGACGCGTTCTTCCCGAAGCCGCTCTATTTCGGCGAGTACTTCCCGTCGGGTCTCCCTACTGAATTCGTTACCAACCTCGCTACTGATCAGCCAGCTACCGCCAAAGCGCATACTATCAATAGAAGAGTAGATATTATACGTATAGCCCTTGTCTTCCCGGATATTGGTCATTAATCGAGAGCCAAAATAACCACCCAGTAGGGTATTGGCGACGTAGAGGCCCGGATAGTCCGGATGCCCGCGCGCTACCAGATCAATGCCCAGGCGGTAGGCAGTTTGGGCCGCTTCGGGCGCATCGATTAGGATCTGACCGGGCCTGGGGGCTACCTGGGGTACTTTCGCCTTTGGCGGCTGGGCCGTTCCTTTCCAGTCGGACAAAGCCTCCTGGAGGAGTGCGATCTCTCTTTCTCCTACCCGACCGCTGAGGATGATTTTCGTCGTTTCTGGCAGGTAGCAGCGTTCGTAGTGTTGAACGACATCCTGCCGGGTAAGGTTCCAGTACAGGTCGGCGGTGCTATTATAGCCGTAGGGGTGGCTTTCGCCAAAAAGCTGCTCCGTGATACTGCGGTAAGCCTGGACTTCGGGTTTACTGAGCTCTACGTCCATGCGCTGGCACTGACGTTCGATAAAATGTAGCATCTCTAATTCCAGAAAGGCTGGTTGCCGAATTAAATCACTGAACATCGGGAGTACTCGAGGCAGGTGTTTATTAAGGGTGTAAAGGACCAGGCCTGGGCAATCCATATCAACCGGAGCCTTCAGACTACTACCGTAATAGTCCAGGTGTTCCGCTATTTGGTCAGAACGATATTTTTTACTTCCCTCCCGCATGAGCGCAGCCGTCACCCGGTTGACTAATGGCTTATGTTCGTAGGGCCGCCCGGCTTCGAAGAGCACTTCGAGCTTGACCACCTCCTGGGTACCCTGGTTGATCAGGAATACCTCAATGCCATTATCCATTTTAAAAGAGGGAATATCCGGTAAGTGGAGGGGCTGTAAAGGCTGTATTGGTGGGCGCTCGTTCCGGTTTGGCATAATTATCCACAATTTGTTGATTTCTAATCCTGAAAAAGTGCGGACAAGCTAGTAAATTTGTTCCAGTAATAGCGTATGTTTAAAATTCATCCCGATTAGGGTAAAACGAATTTTAGAGATACCTTCAACTGATCACTTAATACTTGTCCTTAAATATACGTCCATGAAATTTAGTGTTTCTTCTGCTGAACTACTCAAACACCTCCAACTGGCCTCAGGTTCTATCAGTTCTAATCCTGTTTTGCCCATTTTGGAAGATTTTCTTTTTACAATTGATGGGAACACACTCAAAATCTCGGCGACGGACCTGGAGACTTCGCTGAGCACCGAGATTGAGATCATGGCCTCTGACAAAAACGGGACAGTAGCCGTACCGGCTAAGATCCTCCTGGATACCCTAAAAGCACTTCCCCAGCAACCCATTACCTTTGCCGTAGACGATGAGAATTTCGGGATTGAAATCACCTCGGCCTTCGGTAAGTATAAACTGGCGGGAGAGAATGGGCAAGACTACCCAAATATCCCGCAACCCGAAGAAGTAGATAGCATATCTATACCGGCTCCTGCCCTGGATCAGGCCATTAGCAAAACGATTTTTGCCACCAGTAATGACGAACTTCGGCCAGCAATGACCGGTGTCTATTTTCAGGTAGAATTCAATAAGCTAATGCTCGTCGCTACGGATGCGCACAAACTGGTGAAGTATACCTACAAAGAGTTGAATAGCGAAGTATCTACTTCTTTTATCGTACCCAAAAAAGCATTGAATTTACTGAAAGGTGCATTGCCCAACGGCGAGACCGTTAAAATGTCTTTTAACAAAGCCAATGCCTTCTTTTCTTACGGCAACACGCAGCTCTCCTGTCGTTTGATCGATGCGCGTTATCCCGACTATAATGCCGTTATTCCGGTGGATAACCCGAACCTGCTGACGATTTCCCGGACCGACTTTCAGAATTCCCTCAAGCGTATTGCCATTTATGCCAATAAAACAACCAATCAGGTAATTCTTAACATTAACGACGGTAGCCTGACCATTTCGGCTCAGGACCTGGACTTTTCTAACGAAGCGACGGAACAGCTCTCTTGTAGCTACGATGGGGATGCCCTAACCATTGGGTTTAATGCGAAATTCCTGATTGAAATGTTGAACGTGCTGGAATCAGATGAGGTCGTTATGGAGTTGTCGACTTCCACGCGCGCCGGAATTCTGTTACCTTCCGAAAAAGAAGAGGAAGAAGATATTTTGATGTTGGTGATGCCCGTGATGTTGAGTAATTAATTGAATAAGCATTTGTATGCCTAGACTGTTTTTCCTGACCTTTTGTCTGACTTTCCTGCTTTTTGCCTGTGAGGATGATCCCGATACCACGCCGGCCGAAGTCGTGAAAAGCTATCAAGCTTACGTCGATCAGAATGCATTCGATAAGGCAGCGCAGCTGAGTACTGCGGCCGAAGCCAAGCGACTAAAGGAACTGGCACAAATGATCGCGGCGGATGCGGATTCTTCCATTTTGTATACGAGCTTCGAAGAAATGAGCTGTGTAGAAATTAGTCCGGATACCGTGGAATGTGATTGTAAACTGGCGGATCAGTACGAAAGATACTCCGCACTTTTCACGGTCGTCCGGCAGGATGGGGAATGGTTGGTCGATTTGCCCGAGCCAGCGTCAGTAGAATACGACAGCGAAATAGAATCACTCTTCGACAGTTTACAGCAGCAATTCCAAGAAGAAAATTAGTCTATGCAAAACATTGGCCTCTTTTTTGGTTCCTTTAATCCGGTACACGTCGGTCACCTGATCATTGCCAATTATATGGGCGAGCATACCGATCTGGATCAGGTCTGGCTCGTAGTGACCCCCCAAAACCCCCTGAAGAAGAAACGAACACTGGCGAATAATTATGACCGTTTACACCTGGTGAACCTGGCTATTGAAGATAATCCCCGTCTCCAGGCATCCAGTATAGAGTTCGGTTTGCCCCAGCCTTCTTATACGATCGACACCCTGACTTATCTCAAAGAAAAGCACCCGGATGATCGCTTCACCCTAATCATGGGAGGGGATAACCTGCTCAGCTTACCCAGGTGGAAAAACTACGAAATCATCCTGCGCGATTACCGTATTTTCGTGTATAGCCGACCGGATTATAAACTAGGTCCACTGGCCGAACACGAGCACGTTCAGATTTTCTCAGACGTACCACAAATGTCCATATCTGCCAGTTTTATACGCAAATCCTTACAAAATGAGAAGTCTGTCAGGTATATGCTGCCAGATTCCGTGCATGATTATTTAATGAAGACCAATCTTTATCGGGATTAGTCACGGGCCAGCGTCTGGCAGTTTTCCTGCATGGCTTCGTGAATGTGTCCATTAGAAGCAATAATTTCAATGCCGGATGTAAAGTCTACTTTTGGTGAAAACCCGGATACTTTTCCGCCGGCCTCCCGCACCAGTACAATTCCCGCCGCAACGTCCCAGGGGCTGAGGGCGTATTCAAAAAAAGCATCAAAGCGACCACAGGCGACAAAAGCGAGATCCACGGCCGCTGCGCCCAGCCGTCGCAGGCCACGGGTCTCCTTCATGAAGTATCCTAGTACTTTTAAGTAATCTTCCGTTCGCTCAAAATCATAATAGGGAAATCCGGTGGCCAGTAGGCCGTCGGCCAGAGTAGCGCGCTGCGATACCCGGATGGGTTTGCCGTTGCAGTAGGCCCCCCCATTTTTCCAGGCGTAAAAATTCTCCTGGCGTACTACTTCCTGTACGATACCCATTACGAGTTCTCCATCTTTTTCCAGGCCTACGCTGATCGCAAAAACGGGGATACCGTATAAGAAATTGGTGGTACCATCCAGCGGATCAATAATCCAGCGTAAACGGCTTTCCTGGTTTTGGACCGTATCCTCTTCGGTGAGAAAGGTAGCCTCGGGTAATAAAGCACCGAGTGCTTCAACCAGCATGGATTCGGCCGTTTTATCGACGTAGCTGACCAGGCTGTTGCGGCTCTTTATCTCTATGGCCTGATCGCCAACGCTGCCCAGCTCCTGGCGGATAAAGGCACCGACTTTATTGACGATAGGTAAGCACTGCTGACAGATTTGATCTAGTTGCATCTTGTAATGGTTTCGTGGTTAAAGGGTTAACCCTCCGGTCACTTTTTTTGATAAATACCTGCTAATTGTCTTCCTTCCTCATCGTAATCAAGACCGTAACCGATAACGAAAGCGGGCGGTATCTCAAAACCGAGGTAGTCGACCTTAATCGGATACTGCAGTGACTCCGGTTTTAAGAGTAGAGAGGCAATCCGGACCGAAGCGGGCTGTAGCTCTTGCAGGTCCTTTAAGAATATACTTAAGGTCTTGCCCGTATCTACAATGTCTTCCACCACGATAAGGTGGCGGCCTTTTACGCGCGCTGGTTCCAGCCCGAGTAGTGATTTTACCTGTCCGGTCGACTGCATACCGGCGTAGGAAGAGAATTTCACGAAAGTAATACTGCTGGGCAAATCAACGGCTCGCATCAGATCGGCAGCAAAGATAAAAGCCCCATTGAGCACGCCTATAAATAAGGGGGGATCATCGGGATAGTCTTTGCTGATTTGCTTTCCCAGCTCGGTCACCCTTTGCTGGATGTCCGAGGCGGGAAGCATTAATTTAAATTCAAGTTGTTTGACACTTATGACTTGTGGTTCACTCATATTTTGCTTACAGGCCGTATTTGTCCAGGAAATAGATCAGGCTACACATGGCCGCTGATCCCAATTGTAATTCTCTTTCGTTGACGGCATCGAAGGTGTCGATGGGCGTATGGTGGTAATCAAAATACCGCTGCGAATCGGGGACCAGACCAAAGAGCATTCCCTTCTGGGGTTTCAGGCGGCTAATATCAGCACCGGAGCCCCCGGCACTCAACTCCAGACCGTAGGGAGCGAGTAGGTTAAACCAGGGCGCCATTTTTCGGAATTTATCTTCAAAAACAGAATTGTCAGCATCGCAGCTGAAGCCGCGTGGCGTAAAGCCGCCCCGGTCGGATTCGATAGCGCCAAGGTGATATTCGTCATTGGCAAAGGAGCTGTCCCGATAAGCGATGGCGCCTCCCTGACCATTTTCTTCATTCATGAATAGTACACAGCGCAAGGTGCGTTTAGGGCGATAGTTTACGGCGTTTAGCAAATGAACGACATCCATAGCCTGTACACAGCCGGCCCCATCGTCGTGGGCACCCTGGCCGACATCCCAGGAATCGAGGTGGCCGCCGACCAAGAGAATTTCATCCGGGTATTCGCTACCCCTGATCTCTCCGATTACATTGTAGGAGCGTTTGGGCTTTAGCATGCGGCTGGTATTACGCATAAAGACCTGTACCACTTCTTCTTTTAACAGGCGGCTTAGTAAATCAGCGTCGTTGGTACTAATGGCGATGGCAGGAATCTGCTCAACGCCTTCCTGATATATTTGAGACCCTGTATGGGGCACGTCGTCCTGACGCGTCGTCATGGAGCGCACGAGTACGGCTGCGGCGCCGTATTCTGCCGCCTGGGAAGCACCAAAGGCGCGTTGATCCACGGCGCCACCGTAGGCCGCGAAAGTGTTCAGTTGGGTGGCATCAAGCGGACGGTTGAAAAAGACAATCTTTCCGGCGATTTGCGCCCGGCCCAGTTTTTCGACTTCATCGAGCGATTGAACTTCAATTACATCAGCCGTTAGTCCCATGGGGCCGGTACCAACGGAATTCCCCAGCGACAAGGCTTTCAATTCGACGGTACCCATCTTTTGGGAATTGACAATGCGGACCTGCTCGGGTTCGCCTCGCTCCCAGTGGGGGACGATGCAGGGCTGGAGGTAGACGGTATCCATGCCCAGCGTGTCGAGCATTTGATAGACGTATTCGACGGCGGCCATAGCATTGGGCGAACCGGCCAGCCGTGCCCCTATGTTTTGTGTGAGGTGCCCGAGCCAATCGTAGGCGCGACCATTGAGTAAGGCCTCGTCATAAATCTCACGAACAAAAAAAGCATCTTTTTCTTTTTCGCTTTGTTGCGCCTCCGCAAAAGGCAAAAAAGAGAGTAAATAACAGAGTGTAGCCAGATAGACTTTTCCTTTATACATAATCCAAATTTTTTTGAAAATTTTTTCTATACACAATCTCGAAACTATATTTTAGATAAAGCATGATTTCAAAATTTAAATTTACGCCTGTGCCAGAATTTTAATAAAAATACGATTAACGAAAATTCGCCAAGTGTGTTTCGTACACTTAAAGTCCAACACCAAAGTAAATTTTTTGATACTTATTGCTAAAGTCTTTAATTTTATACAACAATTCAAATAAGCGAACTATATTTTGTGCGCTATGTAATTGTATTTTATACACGAAGCCTTTATATTTGTGTATCTAAGACAACAAAAAGAAATCTAAGAATTATAATTTGGTTTTATTTGGTTAGGGCTGAGGTAGTGCTGTGGTAGCGCTGCCTCTTTTTTATTTTTGGCCTATTTCAACTGATAACTCAGACCAGCCGTCATATCAAACATTCGTGGCGGAACCGTTTCCGGGGGGCGACTATCATAGACCAGGGAAAAATTAAGGGTAAAAGATAACTGTTTGCTCACCCGGGCAAAGAGCTGGGTGACCGTAGATATTCTGAAGTCCGACCAGATATCGGGCCGGGGCTGGTAGTAGGTCGTATTATTCAGCCCCACGTTTTCGTTGAAATTGATGCCGGCTGTCAGGTAGCTGCTCAATCGATGGTGGCGATTCAGCAGGATTTGTTCTGCCGAGGTCTGCTCGTACTCGTACATATACATCACACCGGCAAAGATAAATACCGAGTCAGATTTCATGATTTCCCAGCGCGGACCAGTGCCCAGCAAAAAGCGATGATCAATCTCCTGGACCTGATCAAACTGATACTGGGTGAAGGCCTCCCAGGTGACCCGCCCGGCGGTTTTTCGATTATAACGTAGGTGACCAAAACCTTTGTGCGTAAAGTTTCTGGGCAGCGAACCGGGTACATCCAAATTGGAAAAACGAGTCAACTGATATCCGCCCAGGGTAATCCATCGATGCTGCCCCTGGGCCCATTCCAGGCGGACATCCGCATTGGGTTTGATGTACAAGCCCGCTTTGTTTTGTGTCATGCCAAAGCTGAAATTGAATAGACCCACCAGTGACTTTTTGTTATCGCGCAGGCGCATTTCTTCGGTGTTGATGACCGTCTGAGCGGAAAGGGAAAGGGAGAGCATCCCGTAAAAAATAAAGAAGAATAGGGATTTCATGATCTAAATAAGGTTTAATAGGTTTATTTTTAGCACTGTCAACTTCAAGAACAAAAATAGAAAACGGATCAGGAATGAGCGAAGGACCGAAGAAAATAGTCATTATTGGTGCGGGTTTGGCCGGATTAGTAGCCGCACAACATCTGGAAAAAGCCGGACACCAGCCCTTAGTTTTAGAAGCCAGCGATCGAGTGGGCGGACGGGTCAAAACGGATCAGGAGGATGGATTTCTTTTTGATCATGGCTTTCAGGTCTTACTTTCTGCTTATCGGGAGGCCCAGGATTACCTGGACTTTCCCAGTCTTAATTTACGCCCCTTCGCCAACGGAGCGATTATTTTCAAAGACTACGGTAAATTTAAGATTGCCGACCCTTTACGGGAGCCGGATAAACTATTGATGATGGCTTTTTCACCGGTCGGCAGCCTGAGGGATAAATGGCTTATTTTTAAGCTTACCCGCCAGTTGAAAAAACAAAAAGTGGAAGCGCTTTTTCATTCACCGGAGCAGAGCACACTGGACTATTTACAGGAATACGGGTTCAGTAAGAGGATTATCGAGCAATTTTTCCGCCCTTTTTTCGGAGGGATTTTCCTGGAGAATGAGTTGAGCACCCCCTCGTCGATGTTTCGCTTTGTCTTTAAAATGTTTTCGGAAGGCAAGGCGCTTGTCCCTTCGGCGGGTATGGAGCGCATTTCACAGCAATTGAAGGCGCGTCTGGAGAAAACAATTTTCCGGTTTGGAGAAAAAGTAACGGAGGTTCAGGGTCAACAGATCAAGCTGGAAAATGGCAAAACGCTTAGCTTTGATAAGCTTATCATTGCTACGGACCCCGCGCCGCTTATGCCTAATCTGGCTGGCCAGCGTCTGGATTGGCAGTCTACTTGCAATTTGTATTACCGTACGACAGCTTCCCTTTTACAGGATAATGCCATTGCCCTGGTGGCCGATCCGGAAAGCCCCATCAATAACTTTTGCGTGCTGACGGATGTATCTCCGGCTTACGCCAAAAAAGATCATCTGGTTTCGGTTACCCTCAAAGAGATGCCCCCCGCTGATGCCGGGCCGGATTTCTACGATAGGATTGCCAGCGAACTGAAGAAACTAACGGCCTACCAGGGAGACATCGAATGGCTGAAGCGCTACGATATCCCCCGGGCCTTGCCCGAGATTACCGACTTGAGGTATACACTGCCCAGAACTCAGTTTACCCTGACGGACCACATCTATCTGGCGGGCGACTACCTGCTGAATGCTTCGCTAGACGCGGCCATGCGTAGTGGGCGCTTAGCGGCAGAAGCGCTGCTAGATAGTTTTTAGATCAATTCTTTCTGGTGGAACTTATTGAGTAGTCATGGGGTTTTGGAGATATTCACCACCATATCCTCGACCTATGCGATCATTTATACGTAAGAATCCCTACGTGGCGCTTTTATCCACTTGTTGGCAATACGCGACGGGTGAGCGGCGTAAATTCCTGAAAGTTTACGGACTTTTCGTAGGAAGTAATCTCGCACACGCCGTAGAGCCTATTCTCTGGGGTTGGTTTATCAATGAATTACAGCGCAATGGCCTGCAGGCGCTCAGTGCCACCTGGAAATACGCGGGTATCTATATGTTATTACATTTGGTCAATTGGGCCCTCCACGGTAATGCCCGGGTTTTGGAGCGCCAACTCGCCTTTAATATTAGTCGTAACTATCTACAGAAACTCTATCATCAGGCGGTGCATCTACCGGTAGACTGGCATCAGGATCACCACAGTGGATCCATTATTAGTCGGGTGCGCAAGGCCTACGATGCGATTAAAGAATTCTATCAGAACAGTTTTCGATACATCAATATACTCATGCAATTCGTGGTGTCCCTATTGGCCATGATTTACTTTTCTCCAATCTTTGGGGGGCTGGCGATCGTCCTGGGAGTACTGGCCGTTTGGGTCATTCTGAAATTTGATAAACCCTTCATCAGGTATCACAATGAGACGAATGAAAGGGAACACAAGGTCTACGCCAACCTATTTGATAGCTTGTCAAATATCGTTACGGTGATTACGCTGCGACTAGAAAACCGTATGGAAAAAGGCCTGCTGGCCAAAATCCAGCACGTTTATCCTACTTTTATCAAAAAGGTGGTGATCAACGAGTGGAAATGGTTCGTGGTGGATACCATTGTAGCAATTATTTATGCCTCGGCCATTATTGGTTTTGTCTATCAGAATTATGTACCGGGAGAGGTTTTCCTGATCGGGGGACTAGTGACGCTGGTGGGTTTTGTGCAGCGGTTTACGAGTGTATTTCACGACGTAGCCTGGCAGTACACCCAGATTGTCACCTATAATACCGACGTACAGACGGCCAAAGTGATTAGTACTTCCTACGGGGAGCAGCACCTGTCCGATACGGATGCTATTTTGCCGAAAGGCTGGGCGCAAATAGAGATTGACGAGTTGAATTTTACGCACAAGCGGGCGGCTACGAATGATGATACGGTGCATGGCTTACGCCAAATCGCACTGGATATCCGACGGGGTAAGAAAATAGCACTAATTGGGGAATCGGGAAGTGGTAAAAGTACTTTATTGGCCATTTTACGCGGCTTATACCAAACGGAGCCGGGTGTCGGTTTGCGGCTCGACGGCCAAAAAGTGGAGCAGTCGGGGATCATTGGAAATAGTGTGACCTTATTTCCACAGGAGCCCGAGATCTTTGAAAATAGTATTGCCTATAACGTCACGCTGGGTCTGCCAACGACGGAGGCAGAGGTAGAGGAAGCCTGTCGGCTGGCGCATTTTGATAAGGTGGTCCGGCAGCTACCCCACGGGCTGTTTACTGATATTAAGGAAAAGGGCGTGAACCTCTCAGGCGGGCAAAAACAGCGGCTGGCCCTGGCCCGGGGTGTCCTGGCCGCCCGGGAAAGTGGTATTGTACTGATGGACGAGCCAACCAGCAGCGTAGACCCTAAAACGGAAGCACAGATTTATCATGCCTTATTTACACATTTTGCCGACAAGGCCATTGTTTCCTCTCTGCATCGTCTACATCTGCTGCCTGCTTTTGACCATATTTACCTGATGGAAAACGGTCGAATTGTGGCAGAGGGTGACTTTGAGCAGCTGCGTAAAGAAAGTACAGCTTTCCAGGAGATGTGGAAACACCAGGAAGAACTGGCCAGAGAAGGAGCCTGATTTATCTTATTTGAACTCCTGGATATTAGTCGAGATCGTAAAGTGGTTAATACCACCGGCTAGATGCAGGTTGTAGCGGCCGTAATCAATACGGAAGCGATTAATCTTCATGCCCAGGCCAAAGGTGAAACCAGAAAGACTGCCGAAGCCAGGGGCGCTTAACTCCCGGCGCAGTACGTGCCGGTAGCCTACACGCAGTCGGAAATTTTCTTTAGCGCCCAGGAGCAGCTCTCCGTTAAATACGATATGCCGAAAGAGGTTATCAAAAAAATCCTGGCTTGGGCTATCGCTCGTATCCTCCTGACCCAGGAAAATAATTTCATCTTCCAGGTTAGGATCATCGTAGAGGATATTCCAGCTCTGCAGATGTTCGTAAATGACGGAAAAGCGAAAGGGCAAATACCTGAGGCGCTTGGAGATCCCCAGCTGCATTTCGAAGGGTAGCGGCTCTCGCTGCTCGGGGGTGTAGGTCGACAATTGGGTACCCATATTCTTCACCAGGAAGGTGGCGGTAAAGTTACTACTGGTGTCCCGGTAAAAAAGAGCGAGGTCGGCAGCGACGCCTAAAGACTGGTAGATATCGAACTGGGAGCTGATTATCTTCAAATTGCTACCCAGGTAAAGGCGCTCGTCGATCTGACGGGCGGCACCGACTACCAGGGCGTATTCACTTGCGTTGAAGGTGCCTTCCGTCTGAAAAAACTCGTTGGTCCTTTCGAATTCACCGTATTGCACGTATTTCAGCCCGCCGTAAAAGGTGGTGTTCCATTCCTCTGCATGGTGTCCGTAGGTAACAAAACCGTGTCCGATACCATCGATGTGGAAGCTGTGGTTGAAACTGATCTGCTGGTGCATGCCGGGGTTAAGGGCAGCTGGGTTTTGGTAAGCCAGGTTCACGTCGTCATCCGCTACGGTGATCAGGTTTCCGGCCAGACCGGAAACGCGGGCACTGGGGGAAAGCCCAAGAAATCGATAGGTGCGCTGCCCACCAATCAGCTGTGCGTGGAGCGTGGTCCCCAAAAATAAGCACAGGATAAGTAAGCCATTCTTCATAGGGTTAATTTTGCGAAAGTGCCGGAGTAATTTATTGTATTTCATCTTCCAGTTTCCAGGTCGTTCGACAAAGACCTTCGTTGCATTCCATCGATTTGTAGTGCTGCCCAGATTCATCATAGAACTTGAGTACGCCGTGCTCGTTATCCCCATTGAGGTAGGTACCGGTGACGGCGATTTGACCATTTTTATGGTACTCCACGAAGGGGCCGTTTTCCAGGTTGTTAACAAAGGTGACCTCTTCCTTCAATTCTCCAGTTTCGTAATACATCTTCCAGGTCCCCTGCATTTTGTTGTCGATGTACGTCCCTTCCAGCTTGAGTTGGTTGCCGGGATGGTAGGTCCGATAGTCCCCCTGGAATTGACCATTTACGTGGGACTCTACAATCATAGTATCCTGATTAGGATAGTACAGGATACGATTCCCATCGAGGTTGCCCATGAGGTATTCGGCTTCCTCGAGAAGGTTTCCGGTCTCGTCCCGTTTCAGGAATCGTCCGTGGCGCTCGCCCGTACTATTAATGATAGCGTATTGCAGTACATTTCCCTCAAAATCGGTCTCTTCCATCTGGCGCAGCTCAAATTCTTCTCTTTCGGCAACTTCCGGAGCGGGCATAGGCATCACTTTTACTTCGTCGGTCGTATTCGGCTCTTGCTTTTTATCCGTACAGGCGAGCAGAGAGAAAAAAAGTAAGCAGCTAGCTATGAGAAGTTGATATGCCTTTGCCATTTTATTTAGATTTTATCTATTAACTACTTCGCGTCCGATACTAGAGTACGTAAAGCCTAATTTTTGCATAGCCTCCAGGTCATATAGATTACGTCCGTCAAAGATGAGCGGTGCTTTCAATAGTTCTTTCATTACCTGAAAGCTGGGGGTGCGGAACACAGCCCATTCGGTGCAGATAATTAAGGCATCGGCTTCGATCAGGGCTTCGTACTGGTCCTCACAGAATTGTACCTGGTCACCAAATATCGCTTTGACGTTATCCATGGCTTCCGGATCAAAAGCTTTGACCTTGGCTCCGGCATTCAGCAGTTGTTCGATAATGTACAGGGCCGGTGCTTCCCTAATATCATCGGTATTGGGCTTAAACGCAAGTCCCCAGACGGCAAAAGTTTTGTCACTGAGCTTACCATTGTAGTGATCAATGATCCGCTCGGCCAGTTTTAGTCGCTGACGGTTATTTACGCCCATGACGGCATTCAGGATGTTAAAGTCGTATTCAAATTCCTGAGCGGTGCGGGCTAGGGCCTGAACGTCTTTGGGGAAGCAGCTACCTCCGTATCCGATTCCGGGGAATAAGAAGCGCTTGCCAATTCGGGTGTCGCTACCAATGCCAATGCGTACCATATCGACGTTTGCCCCTGCCTTTTCACAGAGGTTAGCAATTTCATTCATAAAGGAAATACGGGTAGCCAGGTAAGAATTAGCGGCGTATTTCGTCATTTCTGCGGAACGCTCATCCATGAAAATGATCGGATTACCCTGGCGGACAAAAGGATCGTAGAGTCGCTTCATCAAGTCGCGGGCCCGATCAGCGGTGGTGCCAATCACGACGCGGTCAGGTTTGAGGAAATCGTCAACGGCAACGCCTTCGCGTAAAAATTCGGGGTTGGAAACGACGTCGAAGAGGGATTCATCCAGGTTTTGGGCCAGACGGGCGTGTACTTTTTCTGAAGTGCCAACGGGTACCGTACTTTTGTCAACAATGACTTTATAATCCTTTATAATTTTGGATAGCTCCTCCGCAACGCCCAGGATGTAAGACAGATCGGCAGAACCATCTTCTCCGGGAGGGGTCGGCAGGGCCAGAAAAATGACTTCGGCCTCCTGGACCGCTTCCTGGAGGTCCGTAGTAAATTTGAGGCGATCTTGCCGCGTATTTCGATCAAAAAGTACTTCCAGCCCCGGTTCGTAAATGGGGACTTCTCCCTTACGCATACGTTCCACCTTTTGGGCATCGATATCCACGCAGATTACCTGATTTCCAGTTTCTGCAAAGCAAGTTCCAGTGACCAGACCTACGTATCCGGTGCCAACAACAGCAATATTCATGTATTATTTTTTCAGTTTAATCTCACAAAGTTAAGGATAATATTTTACTAGAAATAACGCGGTTTAGGCCTGGAGATTGCGGGAAGTATTTACTGAAAAGCATAGTATGCTAAGTAGAATATTGCTAGTTTCGTAATATGCGTCGATTTTTTAGAGAACTCTACTACTCCTTTCCCGTACAGTTGCTGGTTTTGCATATTCGCAGCCACCATCTGCTAATGGGGATGTGGATAGTATTGTTCCTGATGATCAGTGGTCGATTGGGGGCGAAATTTGGCTTGTATTATCTGTTTTTAGAGCCGGAATACCTGGGCAATACCAGTTTTTGGAGTTATTTCATTTTAGGTCTGGCTTTTGGTTGTTTTTTTCTAACCTGGAATTTGACGACTTATTTGCTTTCTGCCCATCATTTTCCCTTTTTAGCGACGCTTTTCCATCCTTTCGCCAAATTCTGTCTGAACAACTTTATTGTTCCGCTTTCCTTTACGCTCTTTTTCCTGGTGGAGGTTTTTTTGGTGGAATCCGCCTACCGGACGATTCAGGAGCAAGTCTTATTTGTGCTGGCCTTTCTTCTGGGTAATATCGCTTTAGCCTTTTTGTATTTTTTATACTTCCACCTCACTAATCGAGATATCTCTTACCATCGCAAAAAGGGCTATAATCCACCGGATCAGATTAAAAGTATTAAACCCGGTCGGCGGGACGTGGATCTGGATTATATCAAAAAAGACGATAGTCGCTGGAAGGTAAATACCTACCTGGCAGAATTTTTTAAGGTGCGAATCGTCAGGAGTGTGGCGCATTACGAAACGGCCGTCCTCATGAATATTTTTAAACAAAACCATCTCAATGCCTTGGTTATCCAATTGGTGACCATCATTTTGCTGATGGGCCTGGGACTGTTGACTGATTTTCCGGCTTTTCGGCTTCCCGCCGGTGCCAGTATTTTCTTCCTGTTTAGCATTATTACTGCCCTGATAGGGGCATTGACCTATTGGCTGAGTGATTGGGTGATTACGAGTTTTATCGCTTTAGTTTTACTCATAAATTTTGCTACCCGACACGATATTGGTTACCATAATAACCGGGCCTACGGTCTAAATTATCAGGTGCCTCCGGCAGAATACTCCCTGGATCGCCTGGAGCAAATAACCTCCAAAGATTCGGTAGCACAAGATTATCAGGGTATGGTGGAAATACTGGAGCACTGGCGTGCAAAAAATAGTACGCCCCGGGATTCTCTGCCCAAGCTGGTATTGATTAGTACCAGTGGTGGAGGGCTTACTTCGGCAACCTGGGTGCTGAGTAGCTTATTGAAAGCCGATAGTCTCCTCAATGGAGAGCTACTGGAGCATACGGCCTTAATGACGGGGGCTTCGGGTGGCTTATTGGGCGCCGCTTATTTGCGAGAAATCAAATGGCGGCAGGCCAAAGGTAGCTTAGTCGGCATCAATCAGCAAGAGCATATTCGGGCTATTTCACAAGACATGCTGAATTCTATTTCTTTTATGTTGGTGGCCAATGACTTGTCCATCCCCTGGACTACTTTCGAATACAGCGGTGAGCGCTACTTTAAAGACCGGGGGTATATTTTTGAAAAGCAGTTAAATGAAAATACAGACGCTACCCTGGACAAGCCATTGGGTGCTTATCGCCTGGCCGAAGAGAGTGCCGAAATTCCTTTGCTGTTGGCTACGCCTTCCATTTTGAACGACGGGCGGATGCTTTATATCTCCACCCAGCCCATGTCTTTTATGATGCTTCCTCCGGTAGCAGTTGGCCGACCCGATTTGCTGGAAATTGACGGAGCCGATTTCCAACGTATTTTCCATCGGCAAAATCCCGACAGCTTACGATTCCTAACCGCGTTGCGGATGAGTGCTACTTTTCCCTATATACTGCCCAGTGTACATTTGCCCAGCACGCCCGAAATTCAGGTGATGGATGCGGGCTTTCTGGATAATTACGGTCTGCATGCATCCATTCGCTTTGTTCAGGTGTTTAAAGATTGGATAAAGGCAAACACGGGAGGAGTGATCCTGCTACAGATTAGCTCTACACCAAAGATTGAGACCATTGGCACCGCAGATAAAAAAGGAATTATTACCTCGCTGCTGGGACCAATCGAAATGGCCGGACAGCTATTCACCCGGCAGGAATTTGAGCTGGATAACAATCTGGGTTTCTTGTATGATATGCTGGGAGAGGACTACTTTCAGCACGTACATTTTAGCTATATCTTCGATGAAAACGCTACCCAGCAGAAGGCGACCATCTCCTTCCACATTACGGAAGATGAAAAAGATAAAATCCAGAACGCCTTCTACTCCCCCATGAACCAAAAATCACTGGAAAAGCTTCGTGTTTTGCTTAAGTGATCCAGGTCATATAAGTTCTACCAGGTAAGGGCTTATTTTGGAATAATCAAGAAATCAGAAATATGAGAAACTTACCAGCGGCTATTGTTAATCGTTCCTTCTCATTGGAAGCATACCAGGAGCTTTTTACCGGGGAATCAACGGGCTACACAGAGAAGCAGGCCGGTTTTATACCCTTGAACGCTCGGCGCATGGCCCGACTGTTGAAGAGGGATCGCCTTTTGGCGGAAGCCCGCACGCAGATAAAAAAGATAGATCGCCCCGTACACCTGTTGGTCATTACGGAGCCCTGGTGTGGTGATGCGGCCCAGATTATTCCCCTCCTAGTGCAAATGGTGGAACAGAATGAACACCTGCAGATTTCTTTTCTACTGCGCGATAAAGAATTAGAGCTAATAGATGCCTTCCTGACGAATGGTAGCCGGTCTATCCCAAAAATTATAATACTGGATCCAGCACAAAATTATCAGGTCCTGGGCGCCTGGGGACCTCGCCCCGATGAAGCACAAGAGATGATGGACTCAGGGCTAAGTCAATGGCGAAAAATGGCGGAGGGACTAGAAAAACAGCAGTTTTACGCCGACCTGTATATTCGTTTACAGAAGTGGTACACAAAGGACAAGGCCAAATCTATCCAAACAGAGTTCCTACAAGCACTGGAAAACAGCTTTCAGAATAGTGCTATGCCCACCTAAAGTACTGCTAGCGTCCTTTTTGAGTGATTTCAGGTAGGAAATCATAAAAATAGGCTACGTAGATATCGCGCTGCCCAAAACTATCTTTGCGGTTGGAAGATAAGTAAGCCGTGTAGCCGTCTTTGGCCAGCCGAAAATGGCTGTCGTCTCCGGCTGAATTTATTCCAAGTCCCATATTAAAGGGAGCAGACCAAAGTTGCCGTCCCTGGTTGTACACTGACTTCAATATATCAAATCCCCCCAGGCTACGTTCGGGATGATTAGAACTAAAGTAAAGGGTTCGGCGATCGGGGGCAAGGTAGGGGGTAATTTCGTCAAAAATGGTATTGATCTCGGGCCCCAGATTTTGCGGAGTTGACCAACGCCCACCCAGGAAAGAACTCTGATAGAGGTCATATCCTCCGTATCCGCCCGCTCGTCGACTGGCGAAAATAACGGTATTTGCATCCAAAAAATAAGGAATGGTGATATTGGCCGTGGCATCGATCGGGCTGAGCAGCAGATCCGTACTGAGGCGCCGGTTATTGCGCTGGAAAGTATCCACAAAGATTTGTCCGTCCTCTAGTTTTGATCCACGGTAGTAGTACAATACTTTTCCAGCCTGGTCGAACCCGTAGATAACCTCGTGTTCGGGACTGTTGATCAGGTAGTCCAGAGATTGGCCTGCCAGCCAGCCACCGTCTGGGTCGCGGTTGGAGAAATAGATGTCACAGCGGTATTGTCCCAGGAGATTATCGGTACGCCCGTAAGTATTGCGCATGCCTCCGAGGCTACCACTGCGATTAGAACTGAAGTAAATCCTATGGTTGTTGTTTGGACTTTGGACCGGCGCAAAATCATCGTAGGCAGTATTGACTTCCGGACCCAGGTTTTCCACAAATGCGAGTGCTTCGCGATATTTTAGCTCGATACCATTGGCACAACGCTGCAGGGCAGCCCGCACCATGGGGCGATGATCATGCCGGTCTGGCAGGTTTTTGAGGTAAGATTTGTAATATCGAGAAGCTTCTTTGAATTGGTGCCGGGCGTGATAGATGCGACCCAGGTAAAGCAGGGGTTCTCGAAAGCCGGCTTTGGGCAGTTGCAGCAGTTTTTGAAAGATGACTTCTGCTTCGTCCAGTCGGTTGAGGTGATACTTACACAGGCCAATGATGAGCTCCACTTCCGGGTTGAGCAGGCGCAATTGCCGGTCTGATTCCAACAGGCTATTGGCCGCTTCGTATTTGCCATACTTATAGAATTCCTTGGCCCGGATTAGCTTGCGGCTATCCTGGCTATAGCCAAAAGTAGCGAGCAGGCAAAAAATCCCGATGAATAATATTAACTTTTTCAATGCTCGATTTTCTAGTTATCCGTGTTACTGATTATTGGCTTCCGCGTCTTGCCATTCTACGGGCTCTTCCAGTAGCCGGGCATTTACAAAAGCTTCGTTTAGGGAAAGTTGAATTTCTTTTTTGCGTATTTGGCTACGCTCAAACTCCGCTTTCACCTGGCGCTTAGCTGTCTTAAAGGAATAATCTTCCAAATGGCCATAAATATTGTAATGCAGGTTAAAAAAACCATTACGCCGGGCTTTTACCGGGTCCAGGCTGGGATCGTACTTTTTGAAGCGCTCGGTCAGTACCTGTCCGGCATTAACCTTTAAATAGTAATCGAATTCATTAGCGAAGTTATGCTGCCCGCTGATGGTCAGGTTCAGGGCGTTACTCTGGATGAACATCGCCGGGATATAGAGATTTTTTCTTCTGAACTCCAGGTAGTTTTTTAGGTCTCGGAACTTGATGTTTTTTAATTCTTTTACTTTTACGAAAGTAGAAAAGGCCTCCAGTATCTTAAAGTCTTTTAGCTCTCCTTCGTTGATGTCCACCTCTGCCAGTACATTCAATTGATCATCCAGTAAAGCACCCTGCTCGGACCAGTAGGCATAGATCAGTATATTACTGTTGAGAGAACCACTGATATGCTGCTGCGTCAGTACCTCCTGCCCAAAATTATTCGTCTGGGCGAAGAAGGTCTTGATATCGATGGCTTCGGTGCTTATGCGTGCTTCCAGTCGGGGGTAGGCTTCGAAAACCATCTCCCCGTCTAGCTGAACCTGCCCCCCCATGGCATTTGTACCGCCCCGGATATTCATGATGTTATTGTTAAAGGAGAGGATACCGGTAAAGTCACTGCCTTCAATATCTCCGTAGTTATATTCTTCTATGCTGGTTCGAAAGGTACCGTTTAGGAAGCGGGTGAGTTGTTTACGCTTTTTGACCTGGGCGCTGCGAATCGAGTCGACTACGGTTTCTGCCACATTACTGGTGTCGCGTTTGTCGATTTGCAAATCGGTGGCGGTCAGTAAGCGATCAATGTCTAATTGATCTCCGGTGAGTTCTGCTTCAAATTCCAACTCCGCATTCTGGCTATTGAGGGAGTCGGCAAATAAAACGGGCACCAAATTAAAAGCTTGTCCGCTGAGCAGTAGCTCCGATCCGGCACCCTCCAGCTTGAGGCCTTCCAGTAGGAGTTGGTTGTCTTTCAATTCCAGGGTGCCTCTGTCCAAGATGAGTTTTTCCCGGTTTAGGGTCAGACTGGCATCATCGAACTCCAGTACGCCGGAGCTGCGTACATTAGCAATGCGGCTGGGTCGGATCATATCGGCGTAGCTGCCGTTAAGGTTTAAATTTTTTATTTCAATCTCACCACTACCCGCCGTAATGCCGGGATTGTTGAGTAAGCCGTAAACGGTGCTCAGCGGCAGGGCACCGTCGAGTTGAAAGTCGATTTCGGGCGCATCAAAATTCTCCAGGCGCATTTCCATTTCAATTAACTCCCGGTTAAAATAGCCGCTAAAATCCTGGATGACCAGGCGACTGGAGCCATTATCCCGAAATTTCCCATTGGTATAATCGGCCTGAAAAGAGACGTCTTTCATGTCGTTATTCAGGCGTGGACTACTGATACGTCCGTCCGTCAAGCTTAATTTTGCACTGACTTCCGGATTGAGGTTTTGGGCTTGCGCCCCTTTGATCAGGGCTTCAAAGTTAAAATCGCCTTTACTGGTGAAGTCTCCCAACAGGCTTAAGTATTCCTGGGGTAATAATTGAAAAACGCCCTGAATATTCCCTTCCTCACTGGTGACAAACAGATCAAAATAGGGGGCATTGTCGCGCTGCTCGATGGCACCATCGACCTTAAATACATTATCGCCCAATTGTACATCCAATTGCTCAAATTGGTAGATGGATTCCGCCAGGTTGATTTGGATATCCGCCTGATAGGATAGTTTCGTGCCCGGTAGATGCCGAACGGCACCAATATCGACAAAACGCGAAGTGATTTCGGCATTACTTAAAAGGTTGAATTGGCTTTGCGCAAAAGCACCGGAAAAATCTGCCCGGTCCAGAATGATATTATAATATTGCTCGGTCAGCTCATCGGCGTAGATGAGCTCCATATCCTGCAGGCGGGTCTCCTGCAGGGAGACCCGGATATTACTTTTCTCTTTTACGGAATCCCGGGTATCCGAATTTTGGGTAGTCCGATAGATCTGATAATTGGCCTGGCCCTGCTCGTTAATGCGCAGGGTGATAGCCCCTTTGCTAATCGTTGCGGACTCCAGTTGGATATTGGAGCGCAGCAAACTAAAGAGCCCAAGCTTGAAGGATATCGTTTGAGCTTCCAGGAGCAGTCCTTCCTGCGTGTCTTTCAGCTGGACGTTTTTCAAGACGGCGGAGGCGTTGGGGAAATTTCGGAAAAAGGAGAGGTCAATTTCCTCGACGCTCAGTTCGGTAAGCAGCTGTTGATTAATTTCCTGCACAATACGCCCCCCAATCTGACGGTTGAAGATCGCAGCGGCGGCGGCAGAGAGCCCGATGATCAGGACCAGTGCAATACCCAGAATAGAAAAGAAGCGGCGCAGGAATTTCTTCATAAAGGAAGATTTAAACAAGGTTTATGCTAAAATACGATATTCAGCACTTCCTTGCTTGTTTTCCTTCCTTTGTCAATGGCGATGTTTGGTTATTTACGGAAGGATCTTCCCAGGCTAATTCAAGGTGTTTCTAATAGCGCAGTCCTGGTAGTCTAAATAAAAAGAATAGGGCAAGTCCACATATGAGTATACCCAAACCCAATAGGCTCTTGAAATTCATAAGGGGAAGATCCTGTGCTACTGCTTCTGAAATATTAACCTCAAAGGAGGTTTCTTCCAGACCAAAATTCAAATTACTCTCACTGCCGCAGTTACTATTGTCCTCTGAGGGTGCTCCTTTTCCTATAGTGCCAATCTGAAGGGTGGAGGCCAAATTTTCTTGTGCCAGGAAATTTAGATCTGGAATAGCCGAGGCAGGTCCGGTCCAGAATGCCGTTGTACCATCTAGTTCAATGGTGAACCTTAAGTTAAGGAAAATGGATTGTTCAGTAACAGGGGTTAAGGACAGGACTAGCCTGTCTACTTGGCTTGAGGTAGCGTTTTCACTGACATCTCGTACTTGAAGAAAAGTCTCGATATCGTTGATGATTAGGTCGGGCTGGTTATTTGGACGATTAGTGAACTCTAAGTCAACCAGAAGTCCGGTAGGCGAAACATTGTAGGTACTTATTTCCTGATCAGGTGAAGAGCTAGAAGTATTTGCTTCATTGTTGGTGTCTCCAGTGAATCTAAGTAGAAAATCACTCCCAACAATATCACAGTTACTTGTTACGGTAGTGAGTTGGGTAGTCTCGCCCCTTAATATTAACTCAAAGGGATCAGCCTGAAGATTTACAGCGGATACCAGGCCAATTATTACTGCTAGTAATGCTGGGTATATTTTTTTCATCTGTATATAATTTTAGTAAAGTCTTGTTTTTTAAATAGTTACGTAGTGCTTAAGCTTAGGTTGAATTCGAAGGTTAAAGGTTAAAGTCCCAAGGTTAAAGTCATGTCACATTTTAACCTTTACCCTTTTTACTTTATCCTTTTGCCCAGAGCAAAT
>Ga0102940_1000452_pt1 | contig 28346 bp, 25 predicted proteins | sample SalPonR2_C_D1_MG_FD_78215 | JGI IMG/M metagenome (GOLD analysis project Ga0102940, IMG submission 78215) | Salt pond soil microbial communities from South San Francisco under conditions of wetland restoration - Salt Pond MetaG R2_C_D1_MG | ecosystem: Environmental > Aquatic > Marine > Intertidal... | reverse complement strand
GACACCGGGACGGCTCCTGGATTTTATCCGGCAGAGACGCATCAATCTGTCCAGGGTGGAAATTCTTGTCATTGATGAGGCGGACCGGATGCTGGACATGGGATTTATTCCGGATGTCAGGCGCCTGGTGTATATGACCCCCCACAAGGACAAACGCCAGACCCTGTTTTTTTCCGCCACCCTCACCGATGACGTCCTGCGTCTGGCTGATTCCTGGACCAGGAAAAACAAGGTCCGGGTTGAAATTGATCCGGAACAGACAACCGCCGACAGTATCCGCCAGATCGTGTATCTGACCACGGAAGACAAAAAATTCCAGCATGTGTACAACCTCATTGTATCGGAAAAACTTGACCGCGTGCTGGTGTTTGTCAACCGAAAGGATACGGCAAAATTTTTGTGCGGCAAACTGTCCCGGTACCGGCTCAAATGCAAAGTGCTGTCAGGAGATGTATCCCAGGACAACCGGTTCAAGGTATTGCACCAGTTCAAGAACGGCTCCGTCAATATCCTGGTGGCAACCGATGTGGCAGCCCGGGGCCTGCACATTGAACATATCAGCCATGTGGTCAACTATGACATGCCTTTTGAGCCGGAACACTATATTCACCGCATAGGAAGGACGGGGCGGGCCGGCGCCACCGGCATCTCGATCTCCTTTGCCGATGAAATGAGCTCTTTTCAGATTCCCCAGATTGAAGCGGTTCTGGGCCACAAAATCACCTGTGAGTATCCATCAGAATCCCTGGAACAACCGTTGCCCAAACCCCTTCCCCGGCAGCAGCAAAAAAATCCCCCGGCAAAACCCGGGACAAAAAAAAGCCGGCGCAGACCCCCTAAAAAATACAAGAAAAAAACCTGACCATTGTTCCGGTTGACACACCTGCAAAATTCGGTGTAAAACCGTTTACCTGGAGACTACGCTGCAAATAAAGGAGATATAAAACAAAATGTTTGGTCTTGGAATGCCTGAAATCCTCTTGATCCTGGCCATCGCCCTGATCGTCATCGGCCCCAAAAAGCTGCCGGAACTTGCAAAAACACTGGGACGGGCCATGGGTGAATTCAAACGGTCAGCCCAGGATTTAAAGCGCAGTATTGACATGGAAACCACTCTCCAGGATGTTCACCCGGCTGCCACTGACAGCAAAGATGAAGCCTTACAATCCCGGCAGGCGGAAAAGGACACAGATGCGATGCAGACGGAAACGGGGCAGGATAAGGAAAATACCCCGGAAAACAAACCTGCGGATGATACCCAGACAACACCGGAATCTGATGGCCCCATTGAAGCCGGCAGCGGGGACAACAAAGCAGACAATCCATGAAAACCGAATCCAAAAGCCCGTTCACAGAACATTTGGGAGAATTGCGCGACCGGCTTGTCCGTTCGTTCATTGCCGTAGGGATTGGATTTGCCGGGGCCTATTTCTTCAAGGAAAAACTGTTCCAGATATTGACCGCCCCCCTGGTAACAGCCATGGAAGCCAGCGGCAATGCCCAAATGATCTTTACCGGTCTGCCTGAAGCCTTTTTCACTTACCTTAAGGTATCGCTGCTCACCGGTATTGTGGTGGCCACGCCCGTTTTGTTCTATGAATTTTGGATGTTCGTCTCTCCCGGCCTCTACCGGAACGAAAAAAAATACCTGCTGCCGGTGGTGGTGCTGTCTGTTTTCTTTTTTGTTCTGGGATCATCCTTTGGGTATTTCATCGTCTTTCCCTATGGTTTCCAGTTCTTCCTGGGATTTGCCAATGAAACCATCCAGGCCATGCCCTCCATGAAGGAATATCTTTCATTTGCCTCCAAGATGCTACTGGCCTTCGGGTTGGTGTTTGAACTGCCCCTGGTGATTACCTTCATGGCCCGCATGGGGCTGGTAACCATTCCTTTTTTAAAAAAGAACCGAAAATATGCATTGCTGCTTTTTTTTGTGGGATCTGCCCTGATCACACCACCGGATGTTATCACCCAGGTCATGATGGCCCTGCCGTTGATGGTTCTGTATGAAATCAGCATCCTGGGAGCCCGGATATTTGGCAGGAAAAAACCCCTTGACGAAGAAACAGCCGCTGATACAGACAAAACACCCAACAGCACTGACCAATCTGCCGACAGTGAGGAAACCGCAGAATGACCCAGCCCGAGCATACGAATTTTGTATTGACTTTGCATGGCTGGTATGCAAAAAAAAGAAACGTTTTCTGCATGGAAACCCGGCCGGTCCCGGTACCGGGAACCGGTAAGACCATATTTGTTTAATTCAACAGCTAAAGGAGTAACCGCACTATGAACAAAAAAATGATTATGCTGCTGCTGGTAGCAGGACTTGCTGCGCTCTTTGCCGCAACCGGTATCCAGGCAGGAACTGAGGTGGAGGACACCTTTGAAATCAACACCCCTGGTTATGAAAATGTAAAACGCAGAAAAGGGCCTCCCCGGTTCAAGCCGGTGACCTTTACCCACAAAAAGCATGCGGAAGATTATGAGATAACATGCGGTGAATGCCACCATGATGAGAACGGCGAACCGCTCGAACTCACAATGGGCGATCATGTCCAACCCTGTTATGAATGCCACAATATTTTTGAAAAAACCAAAGAAAACAGAAGGGATATCATGGTCCATGAAAATGCCATGCATGGAAACTGCAGAGATTGCCACAAAGAGGTGAATATCGAAGCCGGTGATCCCAAAGGCCGCAAGGGTCCCGCCCCCACCTCCTGCACCCAGTGCCATGAAAAAGCGTAAGTAAAATTTACCATATGCAGCACGACAGCGGGTTGCAATTTACGCGACAGATTGTGACATGCAAGGGACGGTATTCCAAGGTATCCGCGGAAAATACCGTCCCTTTTTCTTTGATTTTCACGATAGCGATAGAGGTGACCGCCACCGCTATATATGATTTGCCTGTACAAGCATCCGGTTGTCGATGAGGCGGGTTTCTCCCAGCCAGACGGCAATGGCCATAAGTGCCGCACCTTCAATAACAGCGATCTCATCCAGGGTGACAGGATCACAGATGGATACATAATCCACCCGGATATTTGCGCATGATGCCAGCATTTCTCCGGCACGGGCCACAATCTTTCCGGCATCTGTTTCACCTTTTGCCACCATTTTTTGCGCTGCTGCAAGACTGTGGTGAAGCAGCAGTGCATGGGGACGTTGTTTTGGTGTCAGGTATTTGTTTCTGGAGCTCATTGCCAGACCATCCGGTTCCCGGACAATGGGCACACCGACAATCTCTATGCCAAAATTCAGATCCTTTACCAGCTGCCGGATAATGGCCAGCTGCTGAAAATCTTTTTCCCCGAAAAGGGCCACATGGGGATTGACGATATTGAACAATTTGGTCACCACCGTGGCCACCCCTTTAAAAAATACGGGGCGGGAAAGGCCGCACAGGTGCAGGGGCAATTTTTCCAGTTGCACATAGGTCTGAAATCCTTCAGGATAAATATCAGCCGAACCCGGTGTAAACACGGCATCTGCCCCAATGTTGCGGCACTGTTCCAGATCCTGTTCCATGGCACGGGGGTAAGTGGAAAAATCTTCACTCGGGCCAAATTGGGTTGGGTTCACAAAGATGGACACCACCAGGTGATCCGCCTTTTTTTTGCCTTCCGCCATGAGTGCCAGATGGCCTTCATGCAGATATCCCATGGTGGGCACAAATGCAATGGTTTGGCCCTGGCAGCGCAGGTTTTCCGAAAACCGGTACATGTCCCTGATGGATGTAATCACCTTCATGGATATCACCTCATTTTACAGGCCCTGGCTTTCTGCACCAGGGAAGGGGCCCAGGACACCGATCCCAGGGCGTGGATATGGGTATAGGTACCAAAGGTATTGTTTTTGAAAAACCCGTCTTTTTTGTCCAGAATCCCTTTGCCCCTTTCCATGGAAAACGCCATTTCATGGTCCTGAAAATCAATTTTTAAAATTTGGGAATACCGGAATTCATGGCCTTTCAACATTTCGCCGGTGCGGTAAAACGGATTTTTATTCCTTACCAGAACCCGGGTATAGCCATGGCCCTGGGGCTTGATGGAAAGGCCGAACCAGATAGGCAGGATCCCGGACATGGGGTATTCTTTGTCATTCAGGCAGATGCTTTGGCCAAGAAATATCAGGCCTCCGCATTCCGCATAAATGGGAAGACCGCTTTGGGACAGGTGTTTCAAATGCTCCCGGAAGCTTTTATTTTCGGCCAGCTGGGGGGCATGGGTTTCCGGAAACCCCCCGCCCATATATAACGCATCCACATCAGGCAGGGTTTTCTGGTGCAAAGGACTGATGAACACAATTTTCGCCCCCAGATTTTCCAGGGCATCCAGGTTGTCCGGATAATAGAATTGAAATGCTGAATCCCTTATGACCCCGATAACCACCTGGTCATGTGCCGGTTTCTTTGGCGAAGAATCAGGCGTATAATAGCCTGCCGCCGGCGGACCCTTATCCAGTTTCTCAATATCGGTATCTCTCTTTTGTGCCGTGTTGCAATCCTGGGTGATTGACCGGTACAGGGATTTGAGGTCAATATGATCTTGTGCCATTTTTTCCACTGCGGCAAGGGCCTTGCCGGAAAACCCATGTTCCGCAGATGTCACAAGCCCCATGTGGCGCTCCGGGAAATCTTCAGATCCAAGCTTGGGCACCGCCCCGAAGACCGGAATCCGGCAGAACCGTGCAATATTGTCCGTTACTTTTTTCTGGTGGCGGCTGCCGGCCACCTGGTTGAGGATCACCCCGGCAATCCGTATCCGGGGATCAAACTGCATGCACCCAAGCAGCAGGGCTGCCATGGTCCGGGTACTTTTGGTACAGTCCAGCACCAGCAGCACCGGCAGATGCAACAGCTTTGCCAGTTCAGCCGTGGAGGTCGAGCCGTCTGTATCGATGCCGTCGTACAGGCCGCGGTTCCCTTCAACAAGGGCAATGTCGCAGGATTGGGAATGGGTTAGATAGGATTGCTGCACAACAGCTGGATGGCACAGGTAGGTATCCAGATTGTAACAGGGGCGGCCGGCTGCCAGGGAAAGCCAGCCGGCATCGATATAGTCGGGCCCTTTCTTGAAGGGCGCGACCGCAATATGCATGCGCTGCCATGCAGCCGTTATCCCCAGGGAGATGATGGTTTTGCCTGATCCACCCCTGAGACCCGCCACCACCAGGCCTGGGACCCTTTCACAACTTGCCTGCATGGGTTAGTCTTTAACGCTTTCTTTGCTTATTTTTCACCTTCAGAAGAATGCTGGATACCCCCGCCTTTAATGCCATACATGGTGGTGGAACCGGATGACCAGTATTCCAGAATACCGTCCTCCACCATTTTATTGACGACTTTTTTGATCATCCGGGGTTTGTCATCCGGAAAAATCTTGTAAAAATCCTTGATATAAAATTTGGATTTTGTTTTGGCTTTTTTGTTCAGCCATTCCATTACTGCCTCTTGTGCAGCTTCTTTGTTGTCAAGAAGATCACTCATTATCTTCACTCCTTTATATTAAAATGGATGAGCCGGAGCATCCTTGCGGAAAGCCCCGGCTTTTCATCATATGCAGCAGGATCTGTTCAAAAACAGATAATACACTAGAATTTGAACTGAGAAGACTGCCGCCAGCTCATGTATGCCTGCTGACGGAAATCATCGATCAGGTGATGGGTGAAATCCAGCTCACACACCTCAAAGAATTTTTCCCATCCAATTCTATCAGCCCAGTCACCCAGACGCTCATATTTGTTGGCGCCCTTGGCATAGGCTTCCACCATTCTTTGAATGGCATCGGTCATGGACGGCCACCGGGGCATTTCATTGGGCAGGAACGCCACGACTACTTTGGAAAATTTGGGATCGGAAATCCGGTTGGATACCTTGCCGCCGGCCATCAGAACGATCCCGTCCCCTTCGGTATCCGCCAGGGGCATGGACGGACACATGGTGTAGCAGTTACCGCAGTACATGCACCGTTCGTTCTTGACATCAACCGACTTGACCTCTTTGCCGCCGTCCAGCTGTACCTTGGCAGGCTTGATGGCGGCCGTGGGGCATGCGGCAACCGCCAGCGGAATTTCACACACCTTGTCCAGATATTCATGGTCCAGCATGGGCGGTTTTCTGTGGTATCCCAGGATGGCGATATCAGAACAGTGAACCGCACCGCACATGTTCAGGCAGCAGGCCATGGAGACCCGTAGCTGGGCCGGCAGTCTCATGTCCTGGAAATCGTTGAACAAAACATCCATGGCAGCCTTGACCGTGCCGGAGGCATCGGTTGCCGGGGTGTGGCAGTGGATCCAGCCCTGGGTATGGATAATATTGGTAACCCCGGCACCGGTACCGCCGATGGGAAACTTGAAGGATCCACCGTCAAATTTCCTGCCGGCCAGATCATTTTTCAGGGGCTCCAGCTTGTCTTTGGCATCCACCATGAACTCCACGTTGTTTCTGGTGGTGAACCGGACATATCCGTCACAATGCTTGTCTGCAATGTCGCAGATCTCATTGATCAGGCTGGTGGACATCAAACGGGCCCCGCCCACTCTTACCGTATATACTTCATCTCCTGAGTCCGCCACATGCACGAGTACGCCGGGTTCAAGGATTTCATGGTGAGACCATTTGCCCTTGTTTTTGGCGATCACAGGAGGATAAAATTCGTTATAGTCTCTGGGACCGATGTCGGTAATCCGGTTTTCCATCGGTTTTTCTGGATTATAACCAGTCGAAATAAATGCCATTATTATTCTCCCTTTCTATCTCAGATGGTGTTTTCTGTATTCGTCCACATCACGTTCCCAGCCGCCCGGTACTTCATCTTCTTTCCAGAAGATGTACGGGTTGGTTCTGGGATAGGCAACATGCTGGGGCATGGGATCGATACCGGTGACTTCCAGCAGCTTCTGGAAACCCTGGCGCATGATCAGCTCACCCAGACGTTCCCGGTTCTTGCCTTCTTCCATCCACCAGTCCCAGATATTTTCAATGATTTCCGTAATTGCTTCATAATCATTGTCAGGATTGACTTCGACAAACGGTACCAGCAGAGAGCCCATCTGGGCACCGTCCAGGATCGGAGCCTTGGCCCCGCAGAGAATGGAACAGCCGGTTTCTTTACCAATTTTCAGGGCGCGCGGCATGACATTGATACAGTGCATGCACCGGGTGCAGTTGGCATTGTCGATGAACAGTTTCTTGTTTTCAAATTTCATGCATCTGGTGGGACACAGGCCCAGTACCTCTTTTTCAATATCGAACGGGCCCCAGTCCTTGCTGCCTTTATAGGCGCCGGCATTGGCCGGGTAGGCTGGATCGTTTTCCACATATTTGTTCACGGCATCCTGATCGATGCGGATGTCGTCTTTCCAGGTGCCGATAAAGGACATGTCGGACCGGGCGATGGAGGCCACGCAGCAGTTGGGGCAGCCGTCCAGTTTAAATTTGAACTTGTAGGGGAAAGCCGGCCTGTGCAGCTCATCCTGGTATTCATTGGTCAGAAAATACACCAGGGCATTGGTGTCATAGCAGGAATATTCACACCGGGACTGCCCCAGACAGTCGGAAGGGGTTCTCAGGTTGGAGCCGGAGCCGCCCAGGTCCTGGTTCATGTCATGGGTCATGGTCCAGAACACTTCTTCCAGCTGTTTGGTGGTGGTGCCCAGAAGGATGATATCCCCGGTGGAGCCGTGCATATTGGTCACCCCGGACCCTCTGAAATCCCACAGATCACAAAGCGTTCTGAGATATTCCGTGCTGTAGTATTTACCGGCGGGCTGGTTCACCCGCATGGTATGAAAGGCCTCAACCCCGGGAAACATTCCGGGCTGATCGCAGTATCTGCCGATAACACCGCCGCCATAGCCGAAAACACCGACGATGCCGCCGTGTTTCCAGTGGGTTCTGCCGTGTTTGTAGGAAAGTTCCACAACTCCGAGAAGATCGTCAACCACATCCACCGGAATCTGGAACTCGATGCCGTCCTCGTTCTTTGCTCTCTTTTCCGCCTGAAATTTCAGGTCAGAGACAAAGCTTGGCCATGGGCCGGATTCCAGCTGGTCCAGTAAAGGAGTTTCATGCTTAGCCATTTACTTACCTCCGTTAAAAGTTAAATTACATACAATAATGAAAAGAATTTCCAAACTTTTCATTCAATAGTCTGATCTTTTATTGTTTCAGATAGTTACCCTGCAAACACCATCTGCTGCCAAGGGACACCTTCTGCAAAATACCATTGCAGATATAGAATTTCTGTTTGCACATGTCAATAAAAAAACCGGCGCTTCACCGGTTTTTCACTTCATGACCGGAAAAATCCGAGCATGGTTCCTGTAATCCCCGGCAAATCCCGGCGCAGTGAAGGGGGATGTTTTCCCGCACCAGTGCCGATTCAGCAGGATCCGGGTGCCAAACATCCACGAGATTTTCCATGATATCCATCAGCCGGGCCTGGCTGAATTCATTTACAAAATCAACAAAAACAGGACAGATATCATGCGGTATCGGCGCATCTTCTGTCCCTGGTCCCAGGAAGCCGTTTGCCCGGTGATCCAGGGCGGTGAGCATCCCTTTTATGGTGGCATCCACAACGATCTGCGGTAGAAAAACCAGGGAACCGGTGCCATCCAGCCGGTCCAGGCGCATGCGCAGCGTCAGGTGCAAGAAATAAAAAAGCAGAGAGGAAAGCAGGTGAACCCCGGAATCGGATGTATCCCAGGCCGCATCAACCACCGGGGCTGTTCCCCGTATGGTAATCAGCCGGACATCCCCTGCCTGCAACGGCCCTGCCCGCACCACAAAATCACCGGCTGCATGGTGCCAGGGAAAAATGGCATGTCCGGTATGGATATCATAATAGGCTGTCAGCACATAGGCAATTTTCTCATACATCCGGGCCGCTTGGTGCCAGAAAATTACCTCACAAGTGCCGTCATCCTGCCAGACAGCCACCTGGTTTTCTCCGGAAATCCTGGTTACATGAAATTCACAGAATCCGGCAAACCATTCCCCCAGAAAAAAAGCCACAGTCCGCTTCCGGGAGGTGATGTCACCGGCACCGAAAACCTTGGGGATAAAAGCGGGTGTCACCCGCAGGGCCATGGATGCCAGCAGTGCATATTCTGTTTTGATGAGGGCCAGTCCCGGTTCCTTTACCGCGCCGTTGAGTACCAGATAAAAAAAAGAGCCATTTTGGGTGGCAATGGTTATTTTCAGGGGATGATAAAATGCGCCATGCTTTTCCAGGCTGATGGCAATGGAGTGGATCCGGTTGCCGTTGTCTGCCAGGGCGGTGACAGCCCGGCACAGCATCTCACCATTATCTGAGACCAGAAAATTTTGGGCTGCCAGAAAATATTCTCCCACAGTGAAGGGATCACAGGGGTTCTGAAGCGTGCTGTTTGCAGCAGCAGATTGTCTGCCGTTTCCGCCACTGCTGTCTGCAGTATGTTTTCCGGACAGGGGCATATCCCACAGGGGAGCACCGGGACCAACCTCGCCATGGTGCCCCGGTATGTAAAAGCTTATAGCCGGCCAAAAACTCATCCTTTTCTGTGGGGTGCCAGTTCTTCCAGCAGCTGCGGGGCCACCTCATAGCCCAGTTCACGGGCTTTATCACAATGAAAGATGGCCTTTGGAAAATCTTTTATCTCCAGAAACCCCACGGCCAGGTTATTGTGGGCAACAGGAAATTCCGGCTGTATCTGAACCGCTTCCTGGTTGGCCTTGATCCCTTCTGCATGCAGGCCTTTCATGAAGTAGGCCGTACCCAGGCTGGCATATGCCTGGACAAAATATTTGTTGTGGATAATGGCCTTTTTCAGGTGTTTGATGGCCTTGTCCACTTTTTCCTCATCCTCTTTGGGGTCCTTGCCGTCCACCAGTTGGAGCAGCACAAACGCCATGTTGGCATATCCTTCGGCAAATCCGGCCCTGGCTTTGGTGGCCCGCTGGTTGAACCGGTAGCACCCCTCCAGATCCCCCCGCTGCAGACAGATGCCGCCCAAAAGCACATAGGCCTCCGCCAGGGTGGGGCTGTGCTCAATGGCTTCGTGCAGCACTTTTTCCGCTTCCATATATTCCTGTTTTCCCACAAGGGCCACGCCCAGGTTGTAATGGGTGTTGCCGCACTCGGCATTCTGGGTCAACTGGTGTCTGAGTCTTGCAATATGCTCATCCGCATTCCGGGGCAAATGGTCCCTTTGCTGCGTATCTGACATGAACAACTCCTTATATTTTATACATTTATATCTTGTGTTACGGGTAAAAGTTATTATAATAGACGTTTTACCACAGGAGTCAAGATCTTTGGGATCCGCTGGATATTTGCTGTAGCAGTAGCAGGGTACATGCAATGGAGAGCCTTTGGTGGTGTCCTGTGAACGGACCGTCAGCGCCATAAGGGGGCCTGGTACAATATGCCGGGATGCTTACTGTCTGAGATTGTTTCCCTCTATTTCATTATTCACATGGAAGCGGGCCCCCGCAGGGTCTCGGGCCGGGCACAGGACATCACCAGGGGCGGGGCCGGCGACAGAGTAATGCAGCAATCGGTCGAAAACCCGGAATGCTTTTGGCAAATATCCAGGGATGCGGTCTTCGGGCAAGCATATTTCTTGCTTCTCGATCACACCTGTGGTAGCACCTGAATCTTTATTTGATTATTTCAGGAGAAAACGTTCATGAAAAAAGGATGCTTTACCGCACTTATCACCCCGTTTACCAAGACCGGAGAACTGGACCAAAAAGGCCTGGAACAGCTCATCGATTTTCAGATTCACAACCAGGTCACGGGCATTTTGGTGACAGGCACCACAGGCGAGAGCCCCACATTCAAATGGCAGGAACACAACCATGTCATTGCCCTGGCCGCAGCCCGGGCCAAAGGCAGATGTTCCGTCATCGCAGGAACCGGCAGCAACAATACCCGGGAAGCCTTGGATGCCGCCGGGCATGCCCAAAAAGAGGGCGTGGATGCCATCCTTATGGTGGATCCCTATTACAACGGCCCCTCTTCCCTTGAAATCCGCAAAGAATATTATGAAGCGGTGGCAGCCCGTTACCCGGATCTGGAGATCATACCCTATATCATCCCCGGCCGCACCGGGGCCCAGATGCTGCCCCAGGACCTGGCCATTTTGTCCAGATCATGCCCTAATATCTCCTGTGTCAAGGAAGCCACCGGCAACCTGGACAACATGAAACTGACCCGCAAATTCTGCGGCCCCGATTTTCACATTTTTTCCGGTGATGATGCCCTGGTGTATGATATCATGACCGCGCCGGAGATCATGGCCTGCGGTGCCATATCGGTCATGTCCAATATCGTGCCAAAATCCATGACCCAGATGGTGTCCTTCCTCAACCAGGGCGAAATTGATGCAGCCCGCCAGCTTCAGACAGCATTGAAACCCCTGCTGGATCTGGTGGTGGTCACCACCACTGAAAAGACCGCTTTCGGACCGGTCCTGTGCCGGGCCAGAAACCCGTTGCCCCTGAAAACCATGATGCAGCTGCTTGGCATGCCCGCAGGCCCCTGCCGCCGGCCCCTGGGAAAAATGACCCGGCAGGGGCTGGACATGGTAGTGGCTGCCATGCAGCAAGTCCAGGCAGCCAACCCGGACATATTTGCCCCCATCTCGGAATTTTTCGGCATTGACATTGATGAAAGGCTTTCCACCCCCGTCCACCAGGAACACCTATGGTATGCGTATGAATAAATTACCACACGCTGAATGCAACCAAAAACCCGCAGTAACCGGCACCATCATACAAAAAATCAGACTGGAAAACAAACAGACACTGGTGATTTCCGATCAATCCCGTAAGATCAGCGCAGATGCCTGGGTGGTTATCATGCGGGCATCCATGGAGATCAAGGTAACACCGGATCTGTTCACCCAGGTTCCCCTTACCGGTGTCACCTGTGAACAGATCCAAAAAACCCTGGGAGAAACCGTCATGTATGAATACCGCCTGGAGCGCAACTTTATCATGGACCATGAAAAGGATGCCGTGCTTGAAGCCCTGGTGGGCACCTTTATGGAAAACATGGGCCGATACATCTCCAATCCCAGGTTTGCCCCGAAACTGGTTTTAAAGGAATATGAAAGCTGTTAGCTCTTAGCTGTTAGCTATTTTGCCAGGGGCGGTCCAGGGAGGAAGGATATCACGCTTCTTTGCTGTTTTTGGGCTGAAAATTTTCCCGGCCGGCATGAAAAAACGCTGCCTTCAGCCATTCAAACCCGAACTGCAGCAACTTGACATCATCGGATTGGATCTCTTCTATCTTGTCTGCCGGAATCTCATACCGGTCCAGAAAGGATGAATGAAAGACAAAATTCCTGAATGTATCAATATTATAACAGACCATGAAAAACATCTTTTTGCTCTCTTCAGACAGCTTCATGCTGTGGGGCAACGATTTTTTCCGGACCATAAGGTCCATCCAGCCTTCATTGACCGCATCCCGCTCGTCAATCCCCTGGTCCTGACGCCATTCAGCCACCGTCCATTCCCTGTCTTCCTCGAATCCTAAGCAATGGGCCTCTTTTACCTTGAAAAAAAACGCATCTTTATCCCCCTGCTCTCCGGAATAACTCAGGGCCCCCAAGCCTATGGGGTAATACCGGCAGGTGGTGGGACGGTCTTCATAAATAACACACCCCTCCTTGTCTTCCACAAACGGACAGGACTTGCGTTCATCATCCAGCAGTTTCAACGTCACCACCGGCATGTCCGCTTTTTCCAGTATCCTGGGCTCGGTAAAAACCGCCAGAAATTCTTCAGATGACAGGTCCAGCTTCCGGCGCATGGTCAGAATATCATAGGGGGTGAGCATGATATCGATGCCCCTGCAGCAGTCGGTAAAACACTTGACCCCTTTGTGGCATTGAAACCGGAACCGGGTATGTAATCCCATCTGTTCAGGCGGAATTGCTGATATTTTCTGGTCATTCATTTGTTTGTCCTTAAGATTAAATTAATTTGGTGTACCAAAAATTCAGGATTCTATAAAAAAAATACAATAATGTCAACCGGATACATATACCGTCCCAATGTGGTGCATGCAGGGAAAGAAAATCCTGCCAAAATTTGGGTTTGACACAGCAAAGAATCCCCATTAAGACAAAAGGCAGGAACACGCAGCTGAATGTCAACCTGTCAGATCCAAAGGAGGGGGTATGAAAATAAAAAAAGCGGTTTTCCCTGTGGCTGGCCTGGGAACCCGGTTTATCCCGGCCACCAAGGCCATGGCAAAGGAGATGCTGCCCGTGGTGGACAAACCCTTGATCCAGTACGCAGTGGAAGAGGCTTTCCAGGCAGGGATTGAGCAGATCATATTTGTCACGGGCCGGGGAAAAAAAGCCCTGGAAGACCATTTTGACCGGTCCTACGAAATCGAGCATGCCCTGGAAAACAAACAAAAAGCAGACCTGCTCAAACAGATCCGGGAACTGGTTCCGCCCACCGGCACCATCATCTATACCCGGCAGCACGAACCCCTGGGCCTGGGACATGCTGTATGGTGTGCCCGGGATATTGTAGGGGATGAACCATTTGCCGTGCTGCTGGCAGATGACCTGATCCAGACTGACAGACCGGTACTCTCTGAAATGATTCAAAAATTTGACCGGCTCCGGGCTTCCATGGCTGCTGTCATGGAGGTGCCCAAAGACCAGACCGATAAATACGGCATCCTGGATGCCACTGCAGTGGAGCAGGATATTTTTCGGATCAATGATATGGTGGAAAAGCCATCTCCTGACCAGGCACCTTCCAACCTGGCCATTATCGGCCGGTATATCCTCATGCCCAGGATTTTTAGACTTCTGGGCAAAGGACAATCCGGAGCAGGCAATGAAATTCAACTCACCGATGCCATGAAAACCCTTCTCAAAGAACAGCCCATTTTTGGTTACAAATTCCACGGCAACCGGTTTGACTGTGGGGACAAAGTGGGATTTCAGATGGCCAACCTGGCCTTTGCCCTGGAAAGGCCGGACATGAAAGATCGGCTCCTGTCCTTCATCAAATCGGTCCAGGCTGAAGAACAGACCTAACCCGGGAAATCCGCAGCCCAGGAGCCACTTCTTATTTTCTTGACAGAAACTGAAGCATAAGGCTTTACGTCTCTTTATACCGGGTATACAAAGCCATCACCTTCCGGACATAGGCCCGGGTCTCTTTAAAAGGCGGAATATGCCGATACCGGTCCACGGCACCGGGACCGGCATTATAGGCAGCCAGGGCCAGGGGCAGCTTCTGGTGATACCGGTCCAGCAGCTGTTTCAAATACCGGGTGCCGGCCATGATATTCTGGGAAGGATCAAATGGATCTGCCAGGGACAGCAATGCATCATTTTCCGGCATGATCTGCATCAATCCCCTTGCGCCTTTGGCAGATACCGCCCTGGGATTGAATGCGGACTCCACCCGTATTACCGCCTTTATCAGGGCAAAGGGGACCCCGTAACGGCGCTGGGCATTGCGGATAAGGTCATCATATGCGTCTGTATCCCAGGATCTGCCCGGCTCCTTTGACTGTTCCCGGATATACAGTTTATAACCGGGTGTGGTGGGGGTGTTGGTGAAATGCACCACCCCGTCTTTGTCAACATATTTGTAAATATCGGCAAAGCCAGATTCTGGCATATACCAGAGCACCCCGGTCAAAAACAGGCAGACCAGCCAGTACCTGCAAGGTGGCCGGACAATGCAGAACCGTTTTTTGCCGGCAAAACACTGCATTCCGGCACCGGGCCGGCTGGTCTTCACAGGTAAAATATCATTCTCCCTTAAAACAGTTCCAGCTGGATCTGCGCCTGTTTGGGCGGCTGTCGCTTTTGTTGTTTTTCATACAATGCCAGGCGCTTTTCAATATCATCCAGAAAAACCGATTGCTGCCGCTTTTCCATCCTTCCGAAAATCTGTCTTTTTCCGGCATAGGTCAGGCACAAAACATCCCTGGCCCGGGTCATGGCCACATAAAACAGGCGACGTTCCTCTGCCGGATTCTCACAGGTTTTGTTATCCCGTGCATAAGGGATGAGCCCCTGTTCACACCCGGTGACAAACACCACGGGAAATTCCAGTCCTTTGGCCGCATGCATGGTCATAAGAGACACCTTTTCCACCGCATCGGCCAGATGGTCCGGATCCTGTTCCAGGGCCAGGTGGTCCATGAAATCATCGGGATCGGTAAACACATGGGCCAGGTGTTCAAGATGGGCTCTCATGTCTGCTGCAGCCGGATCTGACGACAGGGCCTGCCGGATTCCCAGAAACCGGACAAAAATATCCAGGCACGCATGGCTGGATCTGTCCCGAATCTGTTCTGTCACCTGACCAAGCATCTGCTCCGGGGTTTTTGGGATATTTTTTGTTTGCCTGTCCCGGGAAAAATGGGTGTGCAATACCTGCAGATCTTTGGCATCCCACCGGCCGGTAATACACCTGAAACAGCTCAACAACTGGCGGATGCCCTCCAGATGTACCCCTGATTTCCTGTCTGCCGCCTGAAAGGGGATCCCATGTTTCTGAAACACATCGGCAAATATCGCTTTCTGCCTGCGGGTGCGGAACAGTACGGCAAAATCAGAGAACCCATAGGCGCTGTCCAGAAAATCTTCCTGTTTCCTTGTATCCATGGCAAAAAAGGACAGTCCCCCCACCCCGGCTTCGATCATCTTTCCCACTGCCACCGCTTCCGCTGTTTCTGAACCGGTTTCCTTGATAACCAGTTTCCGGGTTTTGGCATCATCTGAAAAAATTTTTTGCATTCCCTTGTCTTTGCCGGACCGGGAAATCATCTGAAAAGCAGCATCCAATATGGTCTGGGTGGACCGGTAGTTTTGGGCCAGAACAATCTGCTCGCACCCGGGATAATCTGCGGTAAACTGCTTGAAATACCGGTTGTCCGATCCCCTGAAACCGTAAATCGACTGATCCGGATCACCGATAACAAAGATGTGGCTGTTTCGGGCCAGCAGTTTTACCAGTGCATACTGCCCCTTGTTCAGGTCCTGGTACTCATCCACAAAAACATGGGTGAACCGGTTCTGCACCTGTTGCAGCAGCGCCGAAGACCGGGAGAGCAGATGGTAAAACCGGAAAATCAGGTCCTCGAAATCCATACAATCCAGGGCGTTCAGCTCCTCCTGATAAGCGGCATAGACCTTTTTGAGCAATACCTGGTCCTGTGCCACACAGGACAGGTCATCTTCAGGGCCCAGCAGCTGCATTTTACACAGGCTGATATCCAGGTCCATCCGGGCGGCCAGGCGGGAAAACCCAGCCTGTTTTTTGGTACATGTTTTCAGGGCGTTTTGTACCAGTGCTTTTTTTTGTTCCTCTTCCAGAAGACGGGCCCTGCACCCGTCATATTCCTTGAGCATGCCCAGGCAAAATCCATGAAAGGTGGCAGCGGTCACCCGGGGTCCATTCGGAGGCAAAAATTCCTTTATGCGCTGAACAAGGGACCGGGCTGCTTTGTTTGTGAAGGTCAGGGCAAGGACCTGTCCGGGAGAAACCGTTTTGCTTGATATGAGATGGGCGATTCGGGCGGTGAGGGTCCGGGTTTTTCCGGTGCCCGGCCCGGCAGTTATGAGAATGGCACGGGATGTGGAATGCACGGCCTGGCGCTGTTTTTCATTCAGATTCTCCAGTATTTTCGGTATCCCGGCAGACGGGATGCCGGGTGTGCCGGCAGTATCGGATACAGGCCGGGTTTTTCGGGAGGGCAGCTTTCGGTTTTTTTTTTCTTTTTTTTCCGATTTATTTTCCGGGGCAGGTGCGGATTTTTCCACCTGTTCAAGGGGTTTGCCGCCAATGGTCATCTGCAGCTGCAGCGCTCCTTTGCGCGCTTCTTTTTCCCTGGCAGTGAACACATGCACCTTGCCGAACTGGCCGTCAAATCCAGGTTGTACATGGATATTTTTTCCCCGCATCCGGGAGACCGCCTCAGCCAGCAGCGGTATGCCGGCTGCCTGGATGTCATCACACGAACGGTCCAGCAGAATGTCCAGTTCCGGGCCCAGGGCCTGCACCGCTTTTTCATAATACCGGGCAACTTTTTTGGTTTTCGGGCCCACCCCGAAAATTTCAGACAGGATATCTGTGAGCGGAATAATACTGGTATATCCCTGGCGGTCAGGGGGTACAAATCCCCGGGGCCGGTCAGCCAGCTTCCTTACCCGGTGCAGCACTCCCAGGGTCAACGGTCTGCCGCATTCCGGGCAGATGCCATCCAGCCTGGCGGTTTCATCCGGATCCAGACTGACGCGGCATTTTCTGTGGCCGTCGTAATGGTATTTGCCCTGGTCCGGATACATGTCCAGGGTTCCCCGGTACCCTGAAAGATCACCGGTTTCAAGGGATCTGCGCAGGGCATAATAATCCAGATCTGTATTGAACACACAGGCGTTGCGGCCCAGATATCCCGGAGAATGGGCATCTGAATTGGACATGAGCCGGACATGGTCCAGGTCAGCCACCCGCCAGTTCATGGGTGGATCAGAAGACAGGCCGGTTTCCACGGCAAAAATATGGGAGGTCAAATCCCCAAAACACTGTGCTATTCGGTCAAATCCGGATTTGGAGCCCAACAGGGAAAACCAGGGGGTCCAGATATGGGCCGGCACCAAAAACCCCTGGTCAGCGGTCTCCAGCATGATCTCCAGAAGATCCCTGGCATCCAGCCCGAGAATAGGCCGGCCGTCGGAGGTGATATTCCCGATGGCATCCAGCCGGGCATTAAATTTTTTCACACTGGTCAAATCCGGAAAATAAATGATATTATGATTTTTTCTGACCTTGCCCTCTTTTTTATAGATATTGGAGATTTCCGTCTGGAGCATAAACCGCACCGGTTTTTGACAGGAGAAAGGGATGGTATCATCGATGGCTGCAGCGATGGATTTTTTCAGTGCAAACAAGCCGGGCTCAGCCGGTTCCAGCTTGGATGTTATCTCCTGGACCCAGGCGGGATGGGTGAAATCACCCGTCCCCACAACCGTGATGCCCTTGATCCGTGCTGCATGGTAGATATTTTCAAAATCCAGGTTCCGGGCCGTTGCCCGGGAATACCTGGAATGGATGTGAAGATCTGCATAAAAGGTCATAATATTCAACCTGCATGAATTAGTCGGGCTTTGTGCATGGTATTTACATTATTTTCACTTAATTTAAAAGCAGGATTCTGGTAAAGAACAAAGAAACGATCCCGACTTTCACCTGCAAAAAAAGGAAAAGGCCATGACAGCCACCTCATACTCAGCCCTGCTAATCGCACCCCAAGACACTGCCCGGGCAGTGAAAACCGCATTGGCGGAAATCCAGGAACTTGTCATTATCCATGCAGAAACGACCGATGATGCCAAAAAACAGATTTTTTCCCGGTCCCTGGCATTTATTGTCATGGACCTGTCTTTACCGGAGATTGATCCCCATGTTCTTGCAGACAGCCTGCTGCGCCTTGACCATGCCAGGATTCCCCCGGTGCTGCTGGTAACAGATACCCCGGGGCTGCCGGATCTGTATGACAACGTCCCCCCCCTGCTGCTGGACCACATTGTCAGACCCCTTGAACCGGTGTTGATCAGGGCCAAACTGCTGCTTTTCATGACACTTTTCCGCCACCGCATCGCCGTGGACCAGAGCATCCAGGAACTGGAAAAAGTGTATACCCGTTTTATGGATCAACACCAGTCCGCTTTGTCTGAAACCACCCTGAAAAAAAACATACTGGCATTATCTGGTGCATTTACCAATCAGGTCCAACCGTTTCTCTCCAAAATTCAGGCCGGCACCTATGTATTGCAGCAGGCGCCGGACATGTCCCCGCGCCTGCACCAGGCAGTCACCCAGATTCGGACGGCCGGCAACCATATTGAACGGGTGATCCGCCAGATGCGCAGATCCCAGAACCGGGAACTGGGCAGCCAGATCACTTTCCAGGACAACACCGGCCGGGAACGGCCCGGCAGAATGCTTTTTGCCACCCATTTTACCGATGACTTCATGATGTTTGAACATTACCTGAGCGGCAGGATAAAGGCCGAGCTTATCCAGGCGGATACCGCTGAACAGGCACTGGAATATGTGGCGTCCCGCAGGCCGGATATTATTTTCATCAACCACCGGCTGCGGGACGGGTCCGGCCTGCTTCTGCTGGAAAAGCTGGTTCGGCTGAGAATCAGGGCACCGGTGATCTACCTTGTCGACAACCGCCATACAGATGCCGGGGCTGCTGCCATTGCCACCGGAGCCCACACATTTCTGGTCAAAGAACAGACATCTGCCATGGATGTGGTGGATACCATCCAGAAGACCATGACCCAGGCCAGACTCACCCACAAAGTCCAGGGCGCCCGGGATCGGATTGATCTGATTTCCCGGCGGGATCAGCTGACCCGGCTGTTGAACCGCAACTGGTTCAACCAGACCCTGGCACTGGAAATGTCCAAAGCCAGGCGGCACCACCTGCCCCTGTCCATACTCCTGGTGCAGGTGGACCAGTTCGCCGCCTTTAACCAACGATACGGATACAAAACCGGAGATATCATTTTAACCGCCTGTGCCGCAAGAATCCAGGCAATGGTAAGGGATCTGGATGTGGTATGCCGGTTCGGGGCGGAAAAATTCGGCATTGTTTTGCCCAACACCCGGGCAACCCAGGCCCGAATCCTGGCCGAACGTATCAGACAAAGCATTGGGGATAATACAATCTCTGTGGGCACCCACCAGCTTGTGCTGACCATCAGCACAGGCATGGCTTCTTATACGGGAAAAAAGGCAGACATACAAAATCAGCCATCAAAAGCTGTGCACCCGGACGCCATATCAGGACCGGACCTGGTCCATCAGGCCCTCAAAGCCCTGGAAACCGCTGTAGTCAAGGGAGGCAATCAGATTCAGCCATGAAACCGTCAGACAAACAAACCATTTGTACCTGGGCACAGAAACAGACACACACGGTGGAAATTGTGTTGCCCCGCACCGGCCACCCGGAACAGGCCGGCTTTGATGCCTTTGCCGGAGAACTTGCCCGAATGGCCCCGTGCATCCGGATCAGACCGTCAGACAAAAAATCAGACCTGCCGGCCCTCTGTATTGCCGACAATATCCTTGTGAGCGCCCTTCCCCTGGAAAAAGAGCTGGCCCCTTTTCTGGAAGCTTTGTCCTGGCTGGACGGTCCTTTGCCCTCTCTGGCAGAGGATATCGGCAGTCTGCTCGACCGACTGGGCCATCCCTGCCGCTTCACCCTTTTTATTGCCCTGCAATGCCCCCACTGTCCCGGCATGGTTAGAACCCTTGTCCCATTGGCACTCCATTCAAAAAACTTTTTTCTGCACATTATCGACGGGACCCTGTTTCCTGAAACAGCCCAAAAATTTTCAGTGCTGTCCGCACCCTGTCTTGTCCTGGACCAGGATATCAGATGGACAGGACAGACATCCCAGCGTGAGATTCTGGACATGATAATCCGGCCGGACCCGTCAGAACTGGGCACTGAAACATTGAAACATATTCTGGAAAAGGGAGATGCCCAGTGGATCTGTCAACAGATGATCCAGGCCGGTCATATTTTTGAAGGATTTGCGGCGCTTTTGCTGCACAGCACATGGTCGGTGCGTCTGGGGGCCATGGTGGTGGTGGAAACCCTTGCACAAAAAGCCCCGGATCTGGCAGCACAATTATGCCCCATTCTTATCCAGGCATTTCCCGATCAGGATGTTGCGGTTCAGGGAGATATTTTATACGCCCTGGGAGAGGTGGGAACTGCTGAAACAAAGGCCTGGATACAAAAGATTCTGCCCGGCCTGTCACATCCGGACCTTACAGATGCTGCCAGGGATGCCCTGGCAGCCATTGAAGATGCGCACTGACCTGTTACTGTGTCTGATAACCGGTTCGGGACTGGCTGGCACTCAGTGCCTGCATACGGTCCCTGGCCGCTTGTACCACTTTGTCATCTTCATCTTTTTCGGTCATCTGCTCCAGAAGATTCAGGTCCTGGCATTTGTTGATGAATTTAATCCTGACCTTGGGATTGGAATGTAAATACTTTGGGACAAACAAATCTGTAAAACCCATGACGCCTCCTTTTTTTTGGTTACCATCACAGGAGGCCGGAAGCCCTTTTCACATATCTCTCAATCAGTTCAATGGTCACCGCACCCATGGATCGTCCCTGTTTTACCGCAGTCAGCTTAAACGCTTTATGAAGATGGTCAGACCCCCTGACTGTTATGTAGATATTGCCATAAAACTGCAAAGACATCAAGACATAAATCATGGTGAATTCATTCTAACCGTCAATCAATTTATATATTTCAGATCTTCAGGGCCGTCACATTATTTTACCACGAAGGTCACGAATAACGCCAAAAAAAAGGCTTCTTCGTGTCCTTCGTGGTTTTAAAAAAATCAAATCAATGTAAGGCATCTGATATTGGCCATAACTTATTAAAATTATGATATAATTATGTAAGAATGGATTTGCCCTGATCTTGACAGATTTCAGGATATACGGTATCACCGGGCCATGACAAGAAACCCAAGGAGTTTTGATAAAAATGGCCACCACTGGTAACCATGCCCTGCCGGCGGGCATATCGTTTCTGCGCACCTGCGTGAATCCCGAAGGATGTTTCCGGGTGGGCATCCACAAGCCCTGTTTTGATGTGGAAAATCTGCGGGAAAACGATTTCACCGCCTGCCTGGGCCAGCTGCCCGGGGACATTCCGGTATGGAACCATGCCAACTTTCCCGATGCAGATGTGCAGGAACCGGCAGCAGATGTCATATACGAGATTGCGAACCCCCTGCCTTTCCGGGGCACCACTTTCATCAATTCCGCGTGGGCCGACCCCAAAGCCGGGGGCCCGGAAAAAATCCACATCCCCCGGCCGGGGGCCTGCTCTTTGTCTGCCAGCCTGGATACCTGGAAAAACGATCTCACAGCCAACGACAAGATCGGGTTGATCCAGGCCCTGCCGCATCCCTTGAAAATTGCACTGGCCCAGGCATCCACCGACCCGGAAGAGCTGTGCACCCTGGCCGGCCATGCCTGTTCCCTGGTGTTTGACAAAGACGCTGCCTTTCCGGCAGGCATGGGTTTCTGTCCAGGACCTTCCGGCACCCCGGTACCGGACATCCGGTTTCATGACCTGTTTGAGGTGCTGGTGAACAACCCCCATCTGCCTGATGCATACAAAGAGGCCATGGTGCTTCGCCCGGGCATTCAGGGGAACAGTGAAATCATCGGGGAATACACTGACGGCCCCACCCATGTGTTTGAATACCTGCGCCGCAACTCCTATATCCCCTGGGGGCATTTTGCGTCCAACATGGCCAGCGATGCCATCCGGTACCGGGCACAGGATCTGGGGGCTGCCGACATACAGGGCCTGCGCCATCTGTATTACCAGCGGGTATATGTCCGCGTGGCCGGACAGCTGGGTATCAGGATACCCCGAAAACGCGCCTGTATGCCAGAACAGGCACTGGAAAAACTGCGTATGTCAATTATGGCTGCCCTGGACAGGGGACGGGGTGTGGAACTTTCGTTCAACGGGGCGTTATGGGGATGGAACTTCGGGTTCGGGTATGCCCAGTCCGGGCACAGGCTCCATGCTTCCCACCAGATGATACACCAGCAGAACGCCCTGGTGCCCAGACAGGTGAATGATCCTGCCCACGGCTCCCTGCCCGCCTTTGCCTGCGGTGATCTGGTGTCCGATTTTATCAGGAATTATCAGGCAACGCATGACAAACCGTTCTTTGATGCCTATATTACAGCTATCAGAAACAATTGCCGCACAGACGGCAAACCCCGGGGGGAGGATTCACTCATAATCTACGAAGATGACCATATTCTGCTTTTTGCCCCCAAGGCCCAGGTCTGTGAATGGGAAATGCAGATTGTGACAAAAAATCCCATTTCCCATGTGCTGGCAGCTGACACCCCCACCAGAAAGGCCCTGGATCTGGCCATGTTACAGGCGGTGCAAATACTGGAAAAACTGGGGGCTGACATGGTCACCGGCATGGAACTGTCCGGCCGGTTTGATGAAAAAAACTGTGGACAGCATTTGATCTATGCTTTTATTCCCAGGTTGCCCTATGCCCCGGCAACCTTTTCCGAAGCCCAGATGCGGTGGATCAGCGGTGTGTATCCCGAAGATTTTGCCCATGCCTGCCGCAGGGCTATGGCCTGAAATAAAAGGAGATGCCATGATACTGCATGACTTCACCTATGAATGGGATGGAAAAAGCCATTCAGGGAAAAAACCCATTTCCTGGTGGCCGGGCTGCTACCGGGTAAGAATTCTCAAACTTGGAGATGAAACCAGCAGTGTCCAATACCTGTTTCCCTTTGCCGTGGTATTCAGATCCGCCAAGACCAACGCTGTCATGAACACCTCCCTGGAAAATTATATCCACAACTTTGCTGAAAAAATCAGCAGCGAATACGGTCTTGACATGGAAAAAGTGATGTGGGTAAAACTGGACGACCCGGTAATGGTGGCCCATCTGACCCCTGACCGGAAGTTGTCCGACACCCCTTTGTATACCATATCCTGGCGGCCTGTCCGGCCCAATGAAACGGCTGTCATCGCACCGGACATCACCGATTTCTGATCACACGATCCCCTGGTCCATCATGGCGTCCGCCACTTTGACAAATCCGGCGATATTGGCACCATTCACATAATTGCCCGGTGTGCCGTATTCTTCGGATGCAGCCAGGCAGTCCGCGTGAATGCGCTGCATGATCCCTTTGAGCCGGGCTTCCACTTCCTGTCTGGACCATTTGATGCGCATGGCGTTCTGGGACATCTCCAGACCGGAAACCGCCACCCCCCCTGCGTTGGCAGCCTTTCCCGGAGCAAAAAGGATATGGCTGTCCAGAAAGATATCCACCCCGTCCGGGGTGGTGGGCATATTGGCCCCTTCACTCACCACCTGGACCCCGTTTTTCACCAGGTTCTGGGCATCATTTTTGTTGATCTCATTCTGGGTGGCTGATGGAAACGCACAGTCTGCTTTATGGTCCCACAAAGGATTGTGATCGGATCCCGGATCCAGGGGCATATACACCGCTTCCGGATATTTGTCTGCATATTCTTTTATGCGTCCCCGCTTCATATTTTTCAGATACATCACATACTGCAGTTTTCCCTTGTCAATGCCTTTTTCATCAAAGATGTACCCGGAAGAATCAGACAGTGTGACAACACATCCCCCCAAATCGGTAATCTTTTCGGTGGTGTACTGGGCCACGTTGCCGGAACCGGAAACCAGGCAGATTTTGTCTTTCAAGCTCTGGTCTTTGGTGGCCAGCATCTCATCGGCAAAAAACACCGACCCGTATCCTGTAGCTTCCGGCCGGATAAGGCTGCCGCCCCAGCTGAGACCCTTTCCGGTGAGCACACCGGTGAATGCGTTTTTCAACTTTTTATACATGCCAAACAGGTATCCGATCTCCCGGCTGCCCACACCGATATCCCCGGCCGGTACATCTGTATCCGGTCCCAGGTGGCGGTACAGTTCCGCCATGAAATTCTGGCAGAACCGCATGACCTCATTGTCGGATTTTCCCTTGGGGTCAAAATCAGATCCCCCTTTGCCGCCGCCCATGGGCAGGGTTGTGAGGGCATTTTTAAACACCTGTTCAAAGGCCAGGAATTTGAGGATGGACAGATTCACCGAAGGATGAAACCGCAATCCCCCTTTATAGGGTCCGATGGCGGAATTCATTTCTATGCGGAATCCCCGGTTCACCTGCACCCGTCCCTGGTCATCCATCCAGGGAACCCGGAACTGGATGGTCCGCTCCGGCTCCACCATCCGCTCCATGATCCCGGCATTGCGGTATTCGGGATTCTGGTCCAGCACCGGCTTCACCGATTCAATCACCTCTGTGACCGCCTGGTGAAATTCCTTTTCAAAGGGATCCCGCCCATTGATAACATCCATAATCGTACTCATTTTTATCTCCTGTTTCCTGTGGTTAGCAGATGCAGTCCATCTCTTTTATAACACAATTTTAACTGTCCATGTCGAACAATTGTTTCATGGCACCGATAAAATCCGCTTCAACCGATGCCGCATATGCATCCCAGTCGCTGCCATACCGGTAAAATGCCATGGCCGCCAGTTTCTTGGTCACTATGGCATTGCGGTAGGGCCGCAGTTTTTTTGCATTCATGATCCCCAAAATGGCGTCTTTCCCCAGGATTTTTACCAGCACCCCGGGGATATAGGCCGCCAGGACCTGCCAGAGCAGATCCGGGTCCCGGACAATGGCATCCAGGTTGTCGGCAACCCGGGACTGGAAGGTGAAAATCTGCTCACTGGTCTGTTCCGACAGCACAAACAAAGGAATTTCCGGATTTTTTTCATGGATCTTCAAGAGCATGGCAGCTTCCGTGCTGGCATAGGTCTGCACCAGATGCAGCATATCCCGAATCAATGCCCACCGGGTGGCGGTATCCTCTAAAAGCCGCTTTTCATAGTCATTTTCAAACAGAAAAGCGGTGAGCACTTCCGCCACTGCCGAAGAAAACACCCCGCCCTTGTTGGCGGAAGAATCCTTGATCTGTAAAATTTCGGTGTTTTTTACGATATACCGCCGGGCAGCATCATCAAAAAACACATTGGCCCCTTCCGCAATGAACCGCAGCTCTTTGAACAGGCTGGTAAATGCCTTTACATTGCGCTGGTTGATGGTGTCCTTGAACCCGCCACAGGGAATAAATGCCCGGATATCAGCCTGTTCAATATATTTGCGGTTGGCCGGATCAGTGATGAAGTTGCGGTGGAACATGGCCCCGTCCGCCACGAGGGTGCCGTCCGGAAGGGTGATATTCTTGCCTTTCAAGGGCACCTGGAACCCGTTTTTTCCCAGTTTTTCTTTTGGAAATGCCAGAGAATTTGCCCGGGGGCTGGTGTGGCGCATGAAAGCGATCTGCATGAGGATTTCTTTATCCAGGCCGTCCGGATCAAACAAAACAGACCCACCGTCCACCACCAGACAGATCCTGCCTTTGTAGCACTGGATCTCATTGCTGCCCAGATCCCCGTCCGGCCCGCCGGTCATCATCAGGTTCAGGTCCTGTTCCTGTTCATTTTTGTGGGCGATCAGGGTCCGGAAAGCCCCCATGACCGATGTGGTGGTCATCCCGCTGGTATCCACCCGGCCGCCGATGCGGTCATAAATCTCTGCCATGTTTGTGGTGGTAACACAGGATTCCCCGTTTATGAGCAGTTCCGTGCCGGATTTTCCCCGGGACACCAGACCAAAAAGATCCTTGTTTTCAAGCATGCCGTAGGTGTCGTGGGGGATACCGAAACTTTTGCCCGTGGTAATGGTCCGCCAGTATGCATACCCCCGCTGCTTTGCCCGGAAAGCCACCGCATCCATGAGCGGGGCTGTGCCCTCATCCGGTCCGAAAAACACCATTTCCGGCCGGCCGTAATAATCTTTTACATGGGCATCGGGGAGCATGAGGTCCATTATCCCTTCTGTATAATCAAACAGGGCATCCCTGCTGTAGCCGGCATATAACGGATAGGGCACCACCACCCCTTTGGAGCCGCTTTCACAGATATCCTTGTGCTTGAGGCGCTGGGCTTTGGGACCTAAGGCATAATTGAGCAGCACGGCATTGTCCAGTTCCATGCCATGGTTGGCCGGGGTCACCCGGATCAGGCGCAGCCCGCCCCTGGCAATGTCATCTGCCCGCAGATGGGTGCCGCAGGCGTAATGGCCGTTGACAAAAAACAGGCCGTATACAAACTGCTTGAACACCAGCGGATCCAAAACCTTGTTGTCCAGCCGGAAAGAAAAGGAACGTTTTTCCGGCTTGTAAAAATTGGTTTTCAAGCAGGAGGAGATCAGCCTGGTCATGAACTTGAACACATCAAATCCCATGGGATCATCCATAAACCGCACCGCCAGCATTTTTTCAAACTCTGCCGCCTTTGTCTCAAACTGTTCTCCTGTCAGGCCCTCCTGACCGGCCGGGTTGAATTTCTGGTCAAACAGCGCGAACAGAAACCGGATCAGGTCGGGATGTTCCATGGCCGTATCCAGTATCATTTCTGATACATAGGTAAACTTGTTGGATTCATGGACACGCCCGGAAAACGCTTCTTTGTGGTCCACGGAATCCAGACTTTCCATAATCTCCTTGTCTGTTCTGGTGCCCTGTTCCTTGAAGATAAACATGTGGGTGAAATCCACGGCATTTCCGGCAAACAGCATCTCCTTGAAACTGAGGATGCCTGCCACGTAAAGCCGGGTAATTCGGCTGATACGAAAGCCCAAAAATGCATGCAGGTCATCGAGGAGGATGGCTTCCTGGTTCCTGGACAGTTCTCCTGCCACATACAGAGAACAGATGGATGTGGGCACCCGGGTCTCGGTGAAATAGGGTTCCCAGTATGCCCGGGTGATGGTCAGGCCATGATCGGCAAACAGTTTTCTGAGGACCGGCAGCTGGGGACGTTCAAAATCGGAATTGAACATGAAACGGATCTCACCGATATCCGACAGGTTGAACACCTCCACAAACGGGGTCACATGCTGGTCCACCTGGGCCAGAAATTTTTCATACCGGTTCCGGGTCAGCCGGGGAATGGCGGTATAATCCTGGTTCCTGTTGAACAGAAACCGGGATTCGGCAAAATCTTCATCCGGAAAATCCGCAACGGTTTCCGGCCGGAACACAAAGGTGAAATATTGTTTTTCCGGGTTGTAATAATATTCTCTGCGGTGCCCGGACAACACTTTGTCCAGGATCCGCTCCATTCTGTCACGGGTTTCCGCCGTGGCAATGCGCACCCGCTGGACATTGCTGTCCTGGTTCAGGTCAAAATCGATATCCGCCACCCAGGAATGCAGTGCCACTTTGTCCCCTTTGAGGTAAATACCTTTGGCAATGGATGCCAGAATACTTTTCAAAGAATCCTTGGTAATGGTTTCAAAAAAATAGACGGGAAGCCCTAAGTCGTCGAGAAGAATACCGGCTGCCAGGTTGATAGAGTTGGCAGTGAGAAACCCTTCCGAGGACAGGTCTATCACCGCTTCATACAGCAGGCTGGGGTTAAGGTTCACACGTTTGGCTTTTTCTATGATATGGGCGCCTGCGGAGACACTCAGTCCACCGCTGGATGTGATATGCATTCCAATCTCCTGATTATATGATTAAAAACCGTCTGTATCGGTCTTGCTAGTATACCCTAATGCCCGCCGGGTCAACCCCATTCGGTTTTTTTTGAAGGACAATCGCAGGAAAAGGCATTGTCACATATACAAGAAGAGCCTGGTGCGGGT
>Ga0102940_1000451_pt1 | contig 28458 bp, 23 predicted proteins | sample SalPonR2_C_D1_MG_FD_78215 | JGI IMG/M metagenome (GOLD analysis project Ga0102940, IMG submission 78215) | Salt pond soil microbial communities from South San Francisco under conditions of wetland restoration - Salt Pond MetaG R2_C_D1_MG | ecosystem: Environmental > Aquatic > Marine > Intertidal... | reverse complement strand
CCGTTTTTCCTTATCGGCATTGGTTTATCATTGTCATTCTTCGCTGTAATTCTCTTATTACCCGATAATGCATCGAATCGATGACTAAGTGTCTTTTTTTTTCTTGATTACTATACAAAGCATACTGACCGAAAAACTACCGATAGAAGATAGAGAAAAAAATACTGGTTTTACATAGATTTAAAAGGTTTTCAGTAGTAAATAATTTGCTTTTCCAAAATGTGGCCCGTAAATTGGACGATGTTTTTTACGGCCGCTATCCGGTAAAGAAAAATTCAGGGATTAACGACCTCTAGAGATATATAATGACTATATCAGTTTATATTGCGATCGTGGTGATCATTCTGATGATCATCGCATTACTTAAAGAGATGATGCGGCCGGGCCTGGTTCTTTTCACAGCGGTGGTCATTTTTATGGTTGCTGATATTATCACTGCAGAAGAAGCCATTGCAGGGTTTTCAAACAAGGGTATGCTTACAGTAGGAATACTTTTCCTTGTAAGTGAAGGATTTAAGCAAACAGGCGCATTATCGAAAATCGCCACCGTACTGCTCCCCAAAAAACGGGCACCCATACCCAGACTGATACTACGGCTTACTGTACCTATTGCGGGAATTTCAGCATTCCTGAATAATACACCGATGGTCATTATTTTTGCACCAATGATTAAAAAATGGGCTGAAAAATTAAGTCTTCCAAGTAAAAAATTTCTCATCCCACTCTCATATGCTACCATTTTTGGAGGTGCCTGCACACTTATCGGTACGTCTACAAATCTTGTCGTTCATGGTATGATGTTAGACCGCGGTATCGAAGGTCTTGGATTTTTCGAGCTGGCAAAAGTGGGCATATTCATTTTCATATTTGGTTTTCTTTACCTCAATATTTTTAGTAACAGACTCTTACCAGGGGAGGTGATTCCAAAATTTAGTTTCCCAAACGATGTAAGGGAATACTATTTTGATGTCATTCTTTCCGAGCGATCATCATTAATCGATAAAGATATTGAAAAACGGAAACTACCCGGACTTTCTGAATTTGTTGTTAAAACGGTAATCAGGAAAGGTAAACACATTCGGATATCCAATACACCATTCAAGATTGAAAGGGGAGACGAGTTCATCCTTGCCGGGAAATCAGAGGATATCGGCTTTCTCATGCAGCAAAGCAATATTACGCTAAAATGCCTCCAGGGTTCAGAAAACGGGTTTCTGAATCAGAGCCTTAAATTGGTTGAGGTTGTTATTGCCCCCAGGTTTCCAGGTATACAGAAGACTATCAAAGAATTTGATTTCCAGGGACACTATAATGCCGTGGTTATGGCCATTCACAGAAATGGAGAACGCATCACAACCAATATGGAAGATGTAGAACTTAAAACCGGTGACAACCTGATGCTTTTAACAAATGAAGAATTTACAAGGATTTGGGGTGAATCAAGAGTATTCTACATGTCTTCCGAGATTGGTGATATGGACAGTAATAAAGACCGAAGAAAAAGATGGTTAGCAGTTATAATAACACTTTTTATGATTATCGGCGCCACACTTGGTAGCAGAATTCCTTCATATGGTAATGTAGAACTGGATATGTTCTTTTTCGCTGCTGTGGCCATGGTATTAATGGCTGCTTTCAGGATATTCTCTGCCAAAAAATACACCAAGCCCATAAACTGGGATGTGCTTATTACTGTCGCAGCAGCATTTGGCATTAGCAGGGCTCTTCAAAATTCAGGTGCGGCCGATTTAATCGCTCATTCCACAATAAACATATCGAAAAGTTTGGGCCCCATAGGGGTACTGGCTGCAATTTATATTCTTACAAACATTTTTACAGAAATAATTACAAATAATGCTGCAGCTGCACTTACCTTCCCGATTGCCCTATCAGCAGCAGCGCAGCTTGGGGTTGATCCGCGTCCGTTTTTTATTGCCATAGCCATTGCTGCATCATCCAGCTTCTCCACGCCCATAGGGTATCAAACCAATCTTATTGTGCAAAGCATTGGAAATTACAAGTTTAGCGATTATTGGAGAATTGGATTACCATTAAATATTCTGGCATTCATTATAAGTATGATTGTCATACCAATATTCTGGAGCTTCTGATTATTATTCTTTCTTCTTGTATACCCTTACCCAATCTATTTCCATAGCAGCAGGGAATCCGGATTCATTCGCCCATTCTTTTAATCCTGCACTGAATACCATGAACATTTCATCTTGCGGAACATTCACTTTAAGTGTTTTAAAAACCTTTTCATTTATCTTCCAGACAAGCTTTTCAGGGTACCACTCAAGTGAATAGATATAAAAATCATTTGTGAATTTTGACCCGCCCGTTTTAGAGATGGATTTTAAAATATTATTTTTTTCACCTTCATTATAGAAAAATCCTGAATATAGTTTCCCACGTTCATATTTTGCCACATCAATATGTGGCACGATACCATCTGAAACCATCCAGAAAGCCTGTGTCATATCTGCAGAAGCAATCTTTATCTTTGCTTTGAAAATACCATATTTCTGCCGAAACCCTTTCCCAGTACTTATTAATCCTGATGTAAAATCAAATGTGTCATTTAAAAACCCATGAAAAGGGTCCCATTTTTTTCCTTCAATTTCTTCTTTACGTGTAACAATTCTTAACTTTTTGTCTTTAAACTCAATATTTTCCCCATCAGTAGGAAAGCTTTTATCATCTGCCATCGTATATGGTTCGTTAAGAATCTGATCGCCCCAATAATACCTGTTCATCCATTTATCATCGAGTTTCCCACTTTCAAAAGACTCATTAAAAGTCTCTTCCCACTGTTCGATTTCTTTGAAAGGATATTTCTTTTGCGTTTTGAAGTACCAAACTATTTTTTCTGAAGATTTTAATTGAGCATATTCTTTCTCCTTTTTGCATTCTTCAGTAGTTTCATAGCGTTCTCTGGGTTTCATCTTTAGATAATTCACCCTATTTTTAAACACATCAGATTCAATTTCTTTTTGCAGTGAAATCAACTCCTCAGGCTGCTCATCTTTCTTTTTATTTTTTTTACTAAGCCTTTTGTATTCCTTTTCTTTCTTATACTCGTCAGAGTCTTTATATTTTTCTTTAAGAATTTTCTTTTTGCTCTCAGCAAAATCATTTGATTTCACTTCATTTTCAAGCTCCTGAAAATGTTTCAGTTCATCTGACTGCTCAAATTCTTTAAAAGCAGCAAAATCTGCTCTAATCTTATCATCTGCCGCCTCAACCTTCTCTGTTGCAGGGATCATTCCGAATAAAAATGCAAGACTTGCCATAAGTGTTTGATTGCCTGTTAAAAAAATAAAATTTATTGTCGCTGTATAAATCGCTTACCTATTTTGGGCTTACAAATAAAGTCCGAATGCTCATGGAATATTTTTTTTTGTATTGACTCCATTGAGCACCAATGCGTTCCGGTTCGCAAGCTCGTAAAATTATGACTTGTTAAGTAATAACTTCAATTCTATTGCTCGGTTGCAGCGTTGTTGCAATTAATCTTAAAGCGAAACATTAAATAAACGAATAAAGATAAAAAAAAATGAACAGCCTTCAACTACTTCCTGTAATATCCCTTTCCCCGGCTTTGAAAATAGTACACAGCTTGTACCTGGATAACAGGCACAGAAACAGGCTCAAAAGTTGTTTCCGGATTCGCTGATTTCAAAAAACTATAGGTAAACTTCCCCGACAAAATAAAGTCAATGAAAGGGCTCATTCGCATTTCAAGTGCGGCACCGGCTGACGGACCAAAACCACTTATTTCATCATTCTCGGGAATTTCCAGATTAAATTGGAAATCAGGATTTTCTTTGTTGTGTGTAAATATCCATGTATAATTTGCACCGGCAAATGCAACAAGCTTTAAGGTTTTTTCGTGAAATAACTGAAATTGAAAATCTAAATCACCCGCAAGCATATAAGCTGTAGAATAATAAAAGCCTTCATTTGAAATCGTTAAAGGGTAATATCCTGTAATTGAGGGAACTGCATGGATAGTCATCCTTTTATTAACTGGCACCCAGGTACGGATCACTAGTCCAGGATTGCCTGTCTCACTTCTCCCCAATGTACTTCTAGGGCCCGGGAAAAAAATTGTTCTTTTATTCGAAAATGACAAGCCTGCTCCGATTCTTTCCGGCTGACCAATCAGCGGATTTAGCATTAATAAGAAAAACAATGTAAAGGCTAAAATTTTTTTCATGCTAATTAGTGTCAGAAAGAAAACTCCTAATTTATTGCCGTGCTTGAAAAGAAAGCGACAAGAGCAAGGCATGTGATGACTGAAAAACAGGAGTTTACTATTGGTAAATGACTGTTTTGAAGTCGAGCATAACGCAGCTATTGGCGTTTTGACTTCGTCGAGCTCCGCTTCGCTACGGTTCTTGCAAGCACTAATTACTTGTAACAGGTCAATCATAACCCGTAAATGGGTTTAAAATCAGTATAAATATATCACTTAATCTTATATACAAATAAACAAATGTAAAAAAAACTGGTGTAGATATAGAGATGCATTGCAAATAACCTATGATTATGATGATAAAAATACTAAATTTGTTTTTTAGAGTTATTAATTCAGGAAAAATAATGATCAATGGCTAAAACAGGAAAAATTATCCAGGTCATCGGACCCGTGGTTGATGTCAGCTTTGACGAATCAGGAAGCGAACTTCCGGAGATTCATGAAGCATTAGAGATTGACCGCAGTGATGGTGAAAAATTAATTATTGAATGTCAGCAACATATCGGTGAGCATGCAATCAGAACCATTGCGATGGATTCAACAGAAGGACTCCAAAGAGGGATGAATGTTACAGCAATGGGTAAGTCTATCACAATGCCTCAGGGAGAGAAGATACGTGGGCGACTGCTTAATGTTGTTGGTAAAGCCATTGACGGCATAGGTGAAGTTAGTAATGAAGGGGGTTATCAGGTGCATAATGAACCTCCTGCCTTCAAGAATCTTTCTACCGAATCTGAAGTTCTCTATACAGGAATTAAGGTTATTGACTTGCTTGAACCCTATGCCAAAGGAGGAAAAATTGGTCTTTTTGGTGGTGCAGGGGTAGGAAAGACTGTGCTAATCATGGAGCTCATTAATAATATTGCAAAAAAATATTCAGGACTATCTGTATTTGCTGGTGTTGGTGAGCGAACCCGGGAAGGGAATGACCTTCTGCGCGAGATGATTGAATCTGGAGTAATCAAATACGGAAAGGAATTTGAAAAATCCATGGAAGAAGGTTCCTGGGATCTCGATAAAATAGATAATGAACAACTTAAAGATTCACAGGCTACTTTAGTATTTGGACAAATGAATGAACCTCCCGGAGCACGTGCAACAGTTGCTCTATCGGGCTTAACAGTTGCTGAATCATTTCGCGATGGCGGTGAAGAAGGAGGTGCTGGAAAAGATATACTGTTTTTCGTTGATAATATTTTCCGATTTACACAAGCTGGTTCAGAGGTATCTGCATTGTTAGGAAGAATGCCATCTGCTGTGGGATATCAACCCACGCTGGCTACTGAAATGGGACAGATGCAGGAAAGAATTACTTCTACCAGGAATGGATCGATTACCTCTGTGCAGGCCATTTATGTGCCTGCCGATGACCTTACAGACCCTGCTCCGGCTACCACTTTTGCACACCTGGATGCAACAACAGTATTGAGTAGGAAAATTGCATCGCTTGGAATCTATCCAGCTGTTGACCCACTCGATTCAAGCTCAAGGATTCTTACAGAAGAGGTTGTTGGAAAAGAACATTATGAAACTGCCCAGCGAATAAAAATGCTTCTTCAGCGATATAATGAATTACAAGATATCATCGCCATTCTGGGTATGGATGAACTTTCTGAAGAAGACAAGTTGATTGTTCATCGTGCCAGGAGGGTACAGCGTTTCCTTTCTCAGCCATTTCATGTTGCTTCGCAGTTTACCGGATTAGATGGTGTATTTGTTTCAATTGAAGACTCTATTAAAGGATTTAACATGATTATGGATGGTGAGGTTGACAAATACCCGGAAGCTGCATTCAATCTGGTTGGAACCATTGAGGATGCTATTAAGAAAGGTGAAAAAATGATGGCTGAGTCAAAATAATAATGTAGCAAAATATAATTATGCTCCTGGAAATAATTTCACCCGAAAAAAAACTATACTCCGGAAAGGTTGATAGAATTAAGGTGCCTGGCTCGAAGGGTACATTTGAAATATTAAAAAATCACGCACCTATTATTTCAACGCTTGACAAAGGTAAATTGAGTGTTTTTTCCAGTGATGGAGAAAAATCTTTTTTTAAAATCGATGGTGGAGTAGTAGAAGCTAAAAACAATAAGATTATTGTTCTTGCTGAAAACGCTAAATAGTGCTTGCAGGAACCGTAGCGAAGCGGAGCTCGACGAAGTCAAAACGTCAATAGCTGCGTTATGCTCACCTTCAAAACAGTCAATTACTCACAAATTGTTTATTTTTATTGTGTTCGTGAGCTCCCTACGGTCGGTTTCCAATAGTAAGCTTCTGTTTTTAAGTGATGGTATGCCTTGCCCTTGCCACTTTCTTATCAAGCACAGCAAAAAATTAAGAGCTTTCTTTCAGACACTAAATAATAAAATTGAATACAGAGTTTTTGGAATATTTACTGCTATTTTACTATCAGTTGTATTCTCAGGATCTCTTTTTTCCCAAACCGGTCGGTCAAAAATCCAATTGTTGTCTCAAGATTCGATTCTGATAACAACTGAATTATTTATGCGATCGGATTCATTGCCTTTTCTTATCCTTTTGCACGAGCAAGGGTCAAGCCGAGGAGAATTTTTCGACTTCGTCCCTAGGTTCCATAAAATGAATTTTAACTGCCTGGTGCCTGATCTGAGAAACGGTGGCAACTCCAATATCATTACGAATGAAACTGCCAGCAGAGCCAAAGACCTAAATAAGATAATTTCACCAGAAGCTGTTTTAGCCGATATCAATACAGTGGTAAATTTTGCATATGAGAAATCAAATAAAAAAGTTGTGATTATGGGTGCCGGTGCAAATGGTTCGCTGGCACTCATCAGTGCTAAGAATCCAAAAAAAATTAGTGCGGTAGTTGCCATGAGTCCTGGAGAGTTTTTCAAGCCAGATATTGAAGTGGAAAATGAGTTGGAAAACATCCAAATTCCGGTTTTAATTACCTGTACAAAAGCAGAGCGCCCATATATTGAACAAATGGTATCTAATATAGATGGTGAAGTCAAATCAATCTATACTTCAGAAACCGATTCTAGTCAAAATGGCACACGTGCGCTGAAAACTGATAGTGATATGAGTCTTGAATACTGGCTGACGATTCTTATGTTTTTTAAGGACATATAATACATGGTCAAATACCTGGTAATACGCTTTAGTTCAATTGGAGATATCGTACTTACTACGCCGGTATTAAGGTCACTAAATGAACAACTTGAAGAAGCCTCTGTGCAATACCTCACTAAACCTGCTTTTGCAGAAATCCTCGCTAATAATCCCCATATTCAAAAAGTCCATGTACTAAAGAATTCATTAAGTGATACAATAAGAGAGCTGGAAAATGAAGAGTTCGATTATATTATTGATCTTCAAAACAACATAAAATCTATCCGGATAAAGCGCTCCTTAAGAAGGATGTACTTCACAGTCGATAAACTCAACTTTAAAAAATGGGTTTATGTCAATTTTAAGATTAACAAACTACCAGATAAGCATATCGTTGACAGATACCTTGATACACTTCGGCTATTTGATGTCAGTAATGATCAAAAAGGACTGGATTACTACCTGTCTGAGAATGATAAAAAAAGCCTTTCATGCATACCTGAATCTTTTAATAATGGTTACGTTTGTCTGGTGATTGGAGCAAATCATGAGACCAAAAAACTCACGACTGCTCAACTATCGCATCTCATTGAGAAAATTAATAAACCGGTTGTAATGATTGGCGGCATGGAAGATCAAACAAACGGTGAGATAATAATTAAAGCCAATAGTAAAAAAGACATATTTAATGGCTGCGGAAAATGGAGCATTAATGAATCTGCAGCCGTAATAAAAGAATCATTGTGTGTAATCACGCATGATACAGGAATGATGCACATTTCAGCGGCCTTCAAAAAAGACATTATCACGATTTGGGGAAACACATTGCCTGCTTTTGGCATGTACGCTTACAAACCAGGCAAAAAATCAATCAATATTGAGGTGCCAGATTTGCCTTGCAGGCCCTGCTCAAAATTAGGAAAAAAGAAATGCCCGAAATCACATTTTAAATGCATGCTGGACCAGGATCTCGACAAAATTTCTCATCAGGTAAACCTGATAACTACATAGTGTCAGAAAGAAAACTCCTAATTTATTGCTGTGCTTGATATGAACCGAGCTCCGCTTCGCTACGGTTCTTGCAAGCACTACATAGTGTTTGTCTGTAAAGTCCTATAGTTGTGAGGCTGGAGCAAAACTTCGCCCTGGAATTCTTCTTGGGAAATGCCATGTAATCCTAACTATCAAAGCATTATCACTATTGCTAATAAAAATAAGCACAATGAATTGGAATTAATTATTGTGCAACAAATTGGTATGTCACTCTTGCAACGTGTTTGGCAGGCGCGTCCTGTCTGGAATAAAACCTTGATGATTTTGCAGCTTTCTCTGCTGCTGCAATAAAGCACGAAGGATCTGCTGCAGTCTTAACGTTCACCAGAGTGGTTTTTGTTACATAACCATCTTTGTCTACCTCTAAATCAATTTTTACCTCGGCCGATCCTTCACAGCGATAAACCGGAATTACAAATTTATGATTTTCCCTGTCAAGAGGCTCTTCAAGGAACCGATATTCAATTGTTGTAGGCCCGGTAAACGGCTTTTCTTTCGTGTCTTCAGATTCTTCACTTTCAATTTCATTCTCTTTATATACATATGATGAGATAATCCCTTCCCATTTTTCCCTATCCTTTAAAAAATCTTCATCCTTTTGCGATTCCAGCTTGTCAAGTAACTCATTTACATAGTCCTGTGTAGATATTTCTTCATCCAACCGGTTTTCCTTATTCACAGCCTGATTACTTGCTTTCTCTCTTGTTTCATAAACCTGTTCCAACCATTCAGCTGGTACATCAATACTTTCTTCTTCAAGCATTTCCTCAAACGACTGCTCTTCACTGAAATCAATCATGACTCCTAATTCCTGATCTTCTTTTAAACCTTCAACCTTCATAAATACCAAAACAATAGCAATAATCAGATGCAATATCACAGTCAGCAATACCGGAACAAGATTATTACTGAAAAATTCTTTCAAGCTCCTGGGTCCATATGAAAAAAGATCATCCATATCTGATACAAAGATATTATCTTCCTGAATGATGAAGGGTTTATTAAACGAAATAATTAATGTACTTTTACAGGAAGTATTTTCAATATAAACGAATTTCACCATGAAACTGATAAAAACAATCGCCATAATCTTATCGGTTATTTTCCTTTCAGGATGTAGTATTCTATCGGAACTTACTGCGCTAAAAAAGTGTGAATTTAGCTTTCACTCTGCCGAAAACCCCGTTTTGGCAGGTATTAATGTCATGGAAATTAATAGTTTCAGTGATCTGAATTTCATGAATGGTCAAAAATTGGTTTCCAGTGTTTTAAGTAAAACCATGCCTTTTGGAATAACAGTAAACGTTGAAGCAAAAAACCCTGGTGTCATCAATGCTGCAGTGAATAAAATCGAATGGATAGCTTATATAGACGACATACAGATTTCATCAGGTCAAATAAGCGATCGCATTGAGATACCCGCCAATGGCGGAACTACTATTATACCGGTAAGGGTTGAGTCAGATTTATTTGAATATATGGAAGGTGATAATCCGAAAACAATGCTGAATTTTGCATTAAACCTTGTTGATGCTGGAGGACAACCAACCAGACTGAGTATGAAAATAAAGCCATCGGTTTATATTGGTGGTACCATGATTACTTCGCCTGAATATTTTAAAATTACTAAAGAATTTAAATCCGGAAATTAATTTATGTCTATACTGAAAAGCATTTCGGGCCTGAATTCAGATTGCTCAGGGATGTAAGAAGTTCTTACACCCGCTGAAAAGGGAAAAAAGAATCGTAAAAAGTGAAAATCAAATAATAAATCTGCACCATAGCTAAAAAAGCTACGATCGGTTACATATCTATCGGGTGAGTTAATAAGTACATCCTTTCCCACCATATAATCTGCCCAAACAGCTCCCTGAATTCGCTTTACATAAAGTAAATGAGCAATATTTAAATCAGGATATGCCATTGGGAAAACATAATCGGCTGAATATTTTGACAATTTCATGGCTGAGAATGGCTCAATGCCCCTAGGCATATTAATATTATTTGACATATAATACTTCAATGGTTCCTGAATTTGACTGGTAAGACTTAGTTTCAAGGTCTGATGTTTCAGAACACCTGGCAGATAACAAGTTATCCCGGAATAGCTCAGGCTTCCAAGGTTGACTTTATCGAAAGGCGTATAATAAACACTTGCAAACCCAGTGACGCCAAGCCGGGGCAAAATATCTCTTCGTCCTTTCATAAGATAACTACCGGCGTACAACCTGTAGAGTGTTCTGTGCACACCAGACTGATAACCTGTGTTATTGGCATTAGGAAAAATATCGGATGAATATTGATAGCGGAATTGTGGCTGAACGATAGTAATGTATTTACCAGTATTTAATCTCAGTGGAATATACGAATACAGTGAAAAGTTTCTCCTGTCAGGACTAACCTGCAACTGTTCATTCTGAGAGTTTGCATGCACAAAAGGTAACCCCCCATATGTGAAATCTATCTCAAATACAGGCACCCGCCCTTTCAACCTTAATCCTGTATGAAAAAAATGCATCTTTTCACTATACTCGTAACCTAATACACCTACAGCAGTACTTAAAAGGTTTTGAGATAATAAAGTTAAGCCTGGATTTACATCTATCCGCTCAGGTGTAATTGCTGATTCCGGGTTTAAATAATTAAAATATAGCGGTAACCAGGAATGGATATTAATAAGGTTAGTCCATTTACGGTAGGGTTTTGGCTCATATGATTTCGGCTCTAAATCGAACGATCCTTTTATAATCTCCTTTTCCTCTTTTGTACTCGAAAAATCAAGTTGTCGCAAGCTATCTGGCACATTCACGGAGAGTCTGTCGGGAATTTTATCCAGATCAACCACCGAGACATTATAACCCCTCCAAGAATAACTGGAAAATAAAACTTTTTCCTGCAAACCTGGCATTAAGGAGGGCTCAAACGCTCCGAACCTGCTATCCGTTAATCTTGTAAGGTTTTTAGATGATAATTCGAGGCGAAAAATATTATTTATTCCTGTATTGGTTGCGCTAAAATAAATACTATCGCCAATAACCTGAGGCCATGAAATATCATTATGTTGATTGTAAAATAACTTGTTCCAACTACCAGTTTCAATATTATAACTATAAATATACTCACCGTTAACATTGCTGACCGTCATTACCAGCGAACTATCATTTTCCATCCATGCAGGTTGCTGAATATACTGGTTATCAGGTGCAGACACTTGTTCGATAACCTCCCCTGACAAATTGAGTATGACAAGAAAGAAACGGTTATCAGTCTGTTGTTCTATTGCAGCAATTCTATTGCCTTTATGCGAAAAAGCAGGAGCATAATACCTGGTTCTGGATTTCAACCGTTTTGATTTTCCGGAATTCAAATCATATAAACAAATCTCTGAAAAATTACGGTTGCTCCACCGAATATCAGGCGCCCATTCATCCCATACTATTTTGCCATTGCGATATGAAAACCTTCCTGTATTAAGTAACCCAGGCCGGAAAATACGTTGTTCGCTACCCAAACTATCGATGATAACAAATTCGGGAATCTGATCAAGTCCTTTTTTTAACGCAATAACCTTACCTGCTTCATAGTATTGAGGGAAATGATAACTTATATAATGCTTATGATCTTGATGGGTAAAAAGCTCAGCATTATCGCCCAGTCGCAGAGAATCAATCTTTTTCCAATGTTGTGTGTACTCCTTTAGAGCCTGTTTGTAATAATCCCTTTTCGACCTAATGCCATAATTTCTCATGCTAAACCAGGTAGGATCAATAACATATGGTTTACGCGCCACAGATTGCTGAAAATCCTGCCAAAATTTATCGCCATAATTTCTTCTGCCATGTCTGACCAATAAATACCCAAGCTCATAATGATTCGGAACATAATCTTTATAAGATCCCAGGATAGCCTTAGAATAGCTATAAGGATTACCTCTTTCCAGCATGATGGCACGTATCCCCATTTCAAATTCTGGTAATCTTCCCCTTCCTGTATAAGAAAACCGCGTTTCAGCATCAACAGCATCTCCCTCGAGATACCACATTGGAAGAAATCCCGTAATAGCGCCAACAGCCTGTTCGCCTGCGATAAACGAAAGCCCTCGGGTAATTCCCTGTTCTAGTTTTGAAACCTGGAATGCATGCCGCCCTTCATGCAGAGCCAATTTTGTCATCCAATTCTGAGGATGTCCAGTAGGATCGGGATTTGTAAATACTTCAAGTCTTCTTGGAGCCCATACAAATACACCATTTGAAAAACTTGATTCATTGTGTATTACAACAGGTATCTTTTTGTGCTCCCATTTTAGCACACGGCTATGAAATGGATAGAAATATTCAAGCTTGTCTGTAAAGTCCATGGCAAGGCTATCGAGACCAACAGGGTAAATAATCTGATAATTTTCACTGTCAAAACTGCTCCATTTTATTGAAACAGCATCCTGTCCGTATTCATAGAACTGACCAAATAATGTCAATGGAAACAGTAAAACAACCCCAAGTAATGCACATGTAAAACATTTCATGAACTAACAAACCTCACATTGTAGCCCTGATTTTTTAAATAAACAAAGGCTCTTTTTCGAACATCATTAAACAGCACAATATCATACATTTTCGACATGCCACATGTTCTACATACTTTTTGCAAAGACTGCTCAATCTTGATCAGGTCCATCCTTTTGCCTTTAAAACCAGTAATTGTTGTAATCACCATTCCGTCGATCTTTCTTTTATTCACTGATATAATAAGATTTTGTTTCGATGGTGGTAGCGTATCAGGTTCATTTACATTTGCATACTCATACTCAAATTCTGGATGTGTAGAATACACATCATCTGAAAAAGATTTAAGCTTGTTTGTCATGATAGATAGTTTAGTAGTGAAGCAAATATAATATGTCCTGGTCAAATTGACCGGTTTTTTAACTTAATTATGCGTTTTTTTTGATTCTGGTCATATTAAAAACTAAAAAAATGTAAATTCGAACGTTCAAACCATAGTGAAAAGATATGACTCAGTTTAGGAAGTATAACATTATTTTAGGTTGGTTCAGTTTTTTAGTTGCACTGATTGTTTATTTATTAACTATTGAACCATCAGTAAGCCTTTGGGACTGCGGTGAATTTATTGCGAGCTCTTACAAATTACAGATTGGACACCCCCCGGGAGCCCCAGTATACATGTTGATCGGCAGGGTGTTTTCATTGTTTGCCAGTGATCCGGCCAATGTGGCAAAGATGTTCAATGCACTATCAGCTGTGAGCAGCGCATTTACAATACTTTTCCTTTATTGGACCATCGCCCATCTGCTTAAAAAGATTTTTATAAAAACTGATAAAGATCATCACATTACCAATTACATTCTTATAATGGGAAGTGCTTTTATAGGTGCTATGGCTTATACATTTTCCGACACATTTTGGTTTTCAGCAGTTGAAGCAGAGGTCTATGCAACATCATCGCTGTTTACTGCTGCTGTTTTCTATGCCATTTTAAAGTGGGAAAATATTGCCAATGAATCCCATGCAAATAGATGGTTAATTCTGATTGCATTTCTGATTGGACTATCTATCGGGGTTCACTTACTTAACCTGCTTGCCATACCTGCTATCGTACTTGTTTACTATTTCAAAAAATATGAAGTAACCCGTAAAGGGATTATTCAGGCACTGTTGGTTGCATTGGTCATACTTGGTTCAGTGATGTATCTCATCATCCCTGGTATCGTAAAAATCGGGACATGGTTCGAGCTGCTATTTACCAATACTTTCCACTTTCATTATAACACCGGATTATTCGTCTATGTTATTCTGCTGTTTGGTGCGTTGGCTTATGGTATATACAGAACCCAATTTCAGAAAAAGAATGTACTTTTAAATACGATCCTTGTTAGTCTCACAGTGATCATCATCGGGTATTCATCCTATACAATGATTATTATCCGTTCCATTGCAGAACCTCCGATGAACGAAAACAGACCAGATAATGCTTTTGCCTTACTATCATATCTTAACAGGGAGCAATATGGTGACAGTCCACTTATTTTTGGCAGTCAATATAGTCAGGAAGTTGAGTCTGTAGAGTATAACAAGCCAGTCTATACGCTAAATAAGGAAACAAACAAATATGAAATAGCCCAAAAACGTCCGGAAGTTGAATATGAGGGTGGAGACATATTATTCCCAAGGATGTATAGCCGAAATGCCCGGCACAAACAGGCATATGAACAATATGGCTCAATTAAAGATCCTAATAACCCGACATACCTTGACAACATCGAATTTTTCCTAAGGTATCAGGTAGGACATATGTATATACGCTATTTCTTATGGAATTTCGTGGGAAGGCAAAATGATGTGCAGAGTCATGGTGGTATCCTAAACGGAAACTGGATCAGTGGTATAAAAGCCATTGATAAAGCCCATGTTGGTAACCAGGACAGCCTTACAGATGATATGCTAAATCATCCCGCCAGAAATACATATTATTTCATACCTTTAATATTAGGTCTTTTCGGATTGTTTTTCCATTTGAAAAGAAATATTAAAGATTTTTGGGTGATCATGACCTTGTTCCTGTTCACCGGTTTGGCCATTGTGGTCTTCTTAAATCAAACACCTTTCCAACCACGCGAAAGAGACTATGCTTATGCTGGATCTTTTTATGCGTTCTCTATTTGGGTGGGCATGGGTGTAGCCGGAATCGCAGCCTTACTGAAACGATGGATGAAACTTAAACCCGCCGCTATTTTTAGTTTTGTCATTGCATTCCTTGGAGGACCAATGCTCATGGCAACGCAGAATTGGGATGATCACGACCGTTCTGGTCGCTACCTTGCGCGGGATATTGCAAATAACTACCTTCAATCATGTGATGAAAACGCCATATTATTTACAGTTGGAGACAACGATACATTCCCCTTGTGGTATCTGCAGGAGGTAGAAGGTGTTCGTACAGATGTGAGGGTTGTTAATATGATGCTGTTTAATACAGAATGGCACATTGATCAGATGAAAAAGAAAGCTTATGAGTCTGAGCCTCTGCCATTGTCATTACCCAATAGAAAATACCGTGATGGCACAAATAATTCAATACTTGTAAGGGAGAATGAGCGTTGGGCTACTGCAGATTATGTCACAAATTTTATAATTAGTGATGATCCGCGAACAAAACTTACACTTCGTAACGGTGATAAGGTTGATTATATACCAACAGATAAAATCGTCATTCCTGTTGATTCAGCAAATGCGGTGAATAATGGGATTGTTAAAGAAAAGGATGCAGATCAGATAGTAGAAGATATAAGGCTTCGCTTCAGTGCCAACAGTCAGTTATTAAAAGGCAATATGGCTCAATTGGATATCTTCGCCCAGAATGAATGGGAAAGACCCATTTATTTTTCTGCTGGTGGATTTGACGGTAGCATGGGACTTGAAGAATATTACCAGTTAGATGGACTATCTTATCAGGTTGTTCCAATAAAAACGCCTCAGGAAAGTATGCTGGTAATGGGGCGTATTGACCCGGATAAAATGTACGATGTTGTAATGAATAAGTTCTCATGGGGTAGGATGAATCAGGAAGATGTGACACTGGATTATTATTCAGAGCGTACACTTTCTGTTATTAGGTTCAGAAGTCTGCATACCCGGCTGGCTTTAGCTTTACTTAAAGCAGGAGACACTGCAAGGGCAGTAAAAGTACTTGACAGATGTATGGAACTGGCTCCGCATCATGTGTTGCCTTATGATAATTATATTGCAGGCATAACATTCCCTCAGCGAGATGGAATGGATATACATCATGAAGGAATCATAGAAGCATATTACATGTGCGGAGAGACTGAGAAAGCAAATAATCTTCTTACGGAATATTATGATATTCTTACGCAGCAAATGACTTATTTTAATTCACTAAGCACCTCTGACAAAAACTCTGTTCAGCAGGATATGTATCAAAGCATGGCTCAAATAGAGGAGTTACGCAATTTATTGAGAACTTTTGATCAGGAAGAATTAATGATTGAACTGGGAATTTAAGAATTATTGTTCACGTTTCATCAGGTAAGCTGCAAAAGCAAACAATTCTGTTTTTCTGTCATCCGGACGATTTAGTTTTGTCAGGTGTTCCAGTGCGGTCTCATATAGTTCGTTAATCCTTGATTCTATTTTCTCACGTATATTCAGGGAATCAAAGATTTGAATGACATCTTTTACTTTCTCTTCCGGGTCAAAGTCCTCTGCTTCCAGCCACTGAAGCAATTGTTTTTTCTGAATTTCATCTGCATCTTCCAATGCTTTGATCAACAACATGGTCTTTTTATTGTCAACAATGTCCATCCCAGGCTTTTTGCCAAATAGCTTAGGATTACCATACGTATCGAGCAAATCGTCCTGCAACTGGAAAGCAATACCAAGGGCCTTGCCAAAATGATAAAGCTCATTTGCATCTCTCTCAGAAGCCCCACCAAGCATTCCACCAATTTTTAAACTTGCTGCTATCAGCACAGCTGTTTTCAACTCGATCATCCTGATGTACTCATCCTCGGTTACTGTGATGCGTTTTTCAAAATTCATATCCAATTGCTGACCCTCACATACCTGAACAGCGGTTGTTGTAAAAATATCATGTACCGATCTGAGTACTGCGCCGGGAGAATTGTTTAAAAATCTACTGGCAAGAATAGACATCACATCGCCCGATAAAATACCAATATTATTGTCCCATTTTATATGAACTGTTTCTTTTCCACGCCTCAGTTCAGATTTATCCATAATATCATCATGAACAAGGGTGAAGTTATGAAAGATCTCTATCGCTGTAGCAGGGTGAAGGGCTGAATCAACAGACCCTGCAAACATATCGCAAGCAAGCAACACAAGCGCCGGCCTGATGCGCTTTCCCCCGATAGAAAGAATATATTTAACGGGATCATACAATTCCGGTGGCTCTTCAGGAAACTTTATATTATCAATATGATTTTGTATAAGCGCTTGTGCTTCAGAGAGTGAGTACATAATAAAATCTTTAAGCTGTTTGAATATTCATATTTAACTAAGGTAGAACCATTTTTTTCCTGAACCAAAATTTGTCATCTTTTTTATGATAAATGAATATGATATTTAACACTTTTTAATGGTATAGTAGTTGCAAATCCATAAACAAAGACCTTGATTTGTTTTAATATGATTAAATTTGAGACTTAATTACAGCATTCGACAAGTTTGTTTTAGAATTACAAATGAATTTATAGCTTATGATAATTAAAAATGCTTTTAGGTTGTTGGTTACATCCGCATTGCTTTTAGTGGCTTCAATGACGCAAGCGCAAGGATATAGAATAACCCTGAATTCACCTGATTTTGCAAATCAACAAGTAATATTAGCCGAGTATTTTACCAGTAGAATGATCCCAAAGGATACCGTTTTACTTGACCAAAACGGGAAAGGCATTTTTAGTGGAAATGAAGTATTTGAAGGAGGCATGTATGTCATGTTTTTCAACCAACAGTATTATTTTGACTTTTTATTAGATAACGACCAGGTGTTTTCGATAAAGGCCGATAGCTCAAACCTATTGTCAAAAACAAGATTTGAAGGATCTGAAAATAATACACTTTTTTACAAGTACAAGCGCTTTTTGCAGGATAAAAGAAAAGAACAAGAGGCGCTAATCAGTGAACGAGGGACATCGAATAATGCTGCAGATTCGGCACGTGTTCAGGAGAAAATTGATAAGCTTAACGATGAGATTGCAGATGCAGTTGCAAAACTAATCAAGGAAAATGAAGACACTTTTTTCGCCACATTCCTCAATGCCATGAAAGATCCGGAAACCCCAATGGATATTATTGCAGAAGCCGAAAGCAAGCGCCAGCAAGATTCTCTCAAGTATGCCTATTATAAAAACCATTATTTTGATAATTTCGACATTGGAGATATCAGGCTACTACATACACCCATATATGAATCGAAAATTAAAACCTATATAAATAACGTTGTGCCTCCGCAACCTGATTCAATCATTGCCCACGTGGATTTCCTGATTGAAGAATCGCGCTCCCATGATGCTATTTTTAGATTCATGCTTATCACCCTGTTTAATAATTATGCCGAGAGTAAAGTGATGGGGATGGACAAAGTTTATTTCCATATTGCAGAAAAGTATTATATTCCTGAGGCCACCTGGAGTGATCAGGAATTCATTACTAAATTAAAAGAAAACCTTGATAAAAGCAGACTGACATTTATAGGTGAAAGAGCGCCTGATTTTGAGTTAGTGGGAATCCCCTGGAATCATGTTGAAATGGCGCAAATGGACACAGCGATAAAGCAGGATCCGCATGTTGGCTATACCTTTCAGCTGAATGATATTGCAGCACCTTATACAATTATTTATTATTGGGAAGCAGATTGTGGCCATTGTAAGAAATCTGTGCCCGCCCTTTATGAGGTCTTTAAAAAATACAAGGAACAGGGAGTTAAGGTATTAGCTGTTCATGTGATTAATTCAGTTGAAGGAAAAGTGAAGTGGATCGACTTCCTGCAAGAGCATCAATTATCAGAATGGATTAATTGTTGGAGTCCATACAGTAATGATTTTAGAGAGAAATACAATCTTAAAAGCTTTCCGCAAATGTTCCTGCTGGATGAAGACAAGAAAATTGTTGCCAAAAGGCTATCCCCCGAACAGGTAGATGACATACTCGATAAACTATTAAGTAAAAAATAATTTTAGAATAAATGGATTACAAAAAGGTAAAACTAAAACTTGAAGACAACAGTGAATTTGAAGGGTATTCATTTGGTTATGAAGGTAGTACTGCTGGAGAAGTGGTTTTTAATACAGCGATGACAGGATATCCTGAAAGTCTGACTGATCCTTCATACCGTGGGCAAATTCTTGTGCTCACTTATCCCATTGTCGGAAATTATGGTGTTCCAAATGAAAACCTGGAAGACGACATGCATCAGTTTTTTGAATCACACACGATGCATATTTCAGCTTTGATAATCAGTGATTATTCCGATAATTATTCACATTGGAATGCAGATAAAAGTCTGGGTGACTGGTTGAAAGAAAACAAAATACCCGGGATTTTCGGAGTGGATACCCGAATGCTTACAAAAATATTACGTGAAAAAGGTTCTATGCTGGGGAAAATCATCTTTCAAAGTGATGAGCCTGAATGGTTTGATCCAAATACCGAGAACCTTGTTAAACAGGTCACTGTAAAAGAGAAAAAGATATACGGAAATGGCAAGTACAAGATTCTGCTGATTGACTGTGGTGTAAAATACAACATCATAAGATACCTGCTGAAACGCGATACAACAATCATCAGGGTTCCATATGACTACGATATTTCAAAGGAAGAATATGATGGCCTGTTTATTTCCAATGGCCCTGGAGACCCAAAACAATGCCAGGCTACCATCAATTCGCTTGCTGGTGCCTTCAGACAGGAAATCCCCGTTTTTGGCATCTGTTTAGGTAACCAACTTATGGCACTTGCAGCCGACGCCGATACGTATAAATTGAAGTATGGACATAGAAGCCATAATCAACCGGTAATAAAGGTTGGTACAAACAAAGCATACGTTACATCACAAAACCACGGGTTTGCCATCGATAATGATACATTGCGTGAGGATTGGGAACCACTTTATTTAAATCTGAATGATGGTACGAATGAAGGGATGCGCCATAAAAGCAAGCCTTTCTTCTCGACACAATTTCATCCCGAAGCATCGGGCGGACCCACAGACACTGCCCATCTCTTCGATGATTTTATTGAGATGATTGAAAAATCAAAAGCTTAATTTCTGATTTGTCCGGACCCGTAAATGATATACTTACTGGTTGTTAGTTCTTTCAGTCCCATGGGCCCTCTGGCATGAAGTTTTTGCGTACTAATCCCAATTTCTGCCCCATACCCAAATTCAAAACCATCGGTAAAACGCGTGGAAGCATTAACATACACTGCTGCAGCATCTACCATGTCGAGAAAAAATTGGGCATTCCCGTAATCTGACGTAAAAATCGATTCTGAATGATTGGAACCATATGTATGGATGTGTGCAATTGCCTTCTCGAGGGAGGGCACCACTTTTACGCTAATGATATTATCCAGGTACTCGGCAGACCAATCATCTTCACTAGCTGGTTTTGCATGATTCAATAAACCACAAACTATTTCATCGCCACGCACTTCCACATTTGCATCCATTAGGGCTTTGCCTATTTGGGGAATTGCTTCTTCGGCAATATCTTCATGAATTACCAGACTTTCTGCTGCATTACAAACGCCCGGCCTGTGTGTTTTTGAATTGACAACAATATCCGTTGCCATGGAGAGATCAGCTGAAGCATCTACAAAGACATGACAGTTACCAACACCTGTCTCTATCACAGGCACTGAGCTGTTTTCCACAACCGCTTGAATTAAACCTGCCCCTCCACGAGGAATTAATATATCCAGATAATTGTTCAAACGCATCATGGCCTTGGCGCTTTCCCGGCTGGTATCTGTAACAAGCTGTATCATATCCTGGTTATACCCCAATCCACCAATGACTTCACGAAAAAGGTCCACAATTATTTTATTAGAATGAAATGCTTCTTTTCCACCACGCAGCACACAAACATTTCCGGTTTTTAAGCAAAGTCCACCAACGTCGGCTGTCACGTTTGGTCTTGATTCATAGATAACGCCTACAACGCCCAAAGGCACTCGTTGTTTACCAATTATGAGTCCGTTTGGTCTTTTCTTCATCTCCATCACCTCTCCAACAGGATCTTCCAATCTCACAATTTGTTGTAATCCCTCAGCAATTCCTGAAATTCGATCTTCTGTAAGTGTTAAACGATCGACAATTGCCCCTTTTAATCCCATCTCCGAAGCTTTATTCAGGTCTTTCTCGTTTGCCTCAAGGATTGAGTTAGTACCCTTCTTCAAACGCTTAGCGACTTCGGAGAGAATTTTATTCTTATCACTGGTTTTCATATGAGCCAACTCATATGACGCTTCCCTTGCTTTTTTTCCAATATTGATTAATTCTTCCATAAAATATGTGATTTTTAAGTATTTTTCGTACTACTGACAAAATGCGTTCCCTGCTTTTTGCCTTCGAGAATATCGATGATATTATCAGCATCAGAACCATCGGCGATCACAACATCAATATTATTTTTTCTACAATATTCTGCTGCTTCAATTTTCGATTTCATACCACCCGATCCCAGGTCGGTTGTTCCGTCTGCATTGATATCTTTTAGTTCGTCTCCCACAGCTGTAACTGTAGATACCTGCCTGGCATTAATGTTCTTTTTGGGATCTTCCGTAAACACACCATCTGTTGTGGTTAAAATAATTAACAAGTCAGCACCCACCATTGTTGCTACCATGGCCGATAAAACGTCATTATCGCCAAATTCAATCTCTTCAGTGGCTACTGCATCGTTTTCATTTATAACTGGTGTCGCCCCCATATGCAATAATTTTTCAATGGTATTCTTTGCATTATTTCTGCGTAAAGGATCTTCAAGTCCGTCTCGGGTAAGCAATACTTGTCCAATAACCTGATTATATTCATTGAAAAATGTTTCATACATTCTGAGCAGGGCAGCCTGTCCAATGGAGGCCAATGCTTGTTTTCCAATAATATCATCCGGCTTGTTTTCGAGGTCCATTACCCCAATTCCAGCACCTACAGCACCTGATGTGATAAGTATAACTTCGCGGCCGGCATGCTGCAAACTGGCAATCACCCTTGCAAGCTTTTCCAGGCGCAGCAAATTTATTTTTCCATTATCATAAGTGAGTAGTGCAGTTCCAATTTTAATTACTATTCTTTGCTTATCTTTTAGTTTTTCGCGATGCATTATTTTAATGTATTATAAAAATCTCTTAATTCGTTCATTAAATTATCTGGTGATGTCAGGTCAAATGGTTGTAAGGCCTCCTGCAGCTTTTCTGATATTTGAGACAGGCCCGGATTGCCAATAGAACCGGTGTGGGTATATTCGGTATCACCGGAAGATATATATGCATTTTCCTTAATCTCCCGGGCAATTTCCCTGTAGGCATCCCTGAAAGAAGTCCCATTTGTCACTTTTCGGTTTACTTCCTCAACGCTGAAGATATATTTATACTTTTCATCAAAGAGGATTTCTTCTCTGACACGCATATTATTTACCATCAATTGCATCATTTCAAGACATTGCATTAACTGATTAATGCCTGGTATTAAGACTTGTTTACATAACTGGAAATCGCGATGATATCCTGAAATCAAATTCGTATACAAGCTATTCAGCGAAGCGGGAATTTGCAAGATCAGGTTACAATGTCCCCGTATCAGCTCAAGGACATCCGGATTCTTTTTATGTGGCATAATACTTGAACCTGTCGTTAACTCATCCGGGAAAGAAATGAATTTTAGATCCTGTCCCATGTAAAAAATCATATCGGAGGCCAATCGGGAGAGAGTAGATGCCACAGATGCCATTCCGGAAGCCATCTGCATTTCCAATTTTCCCCGATTAAGCTGGGTGCTAACTGCGCTCACCTGCAAATCAGCGAAGTTCAATAGATCGCGGGTTAATTCTCTGTTTATCGGGACTGATGAACCGAATCCGGCTGCAGAACCCAGCGGATTCTGATTAATGTTTTTCATTGCGCCTAAGGCAAATTGAAGATCATTAGCCAACGATTCGGCATAAGCGCCAAGCCATAAAGCCACAGAAGACGGCATAGCAACTTGTGTATGGGTATAGCCAGGAAGTAATACATCCTTAAGTTCTTTTGCTCGGACAAGTATTGAAGCTGCAAGATTGCCTGCATTTTGTGAAATTTCCTGCAATTCATATTTCATAAATAATTGCAGGGACACCATCACCTGGTCATTTCTCGAGCGACCAGTATGAATTTTTTTCCCGGTTTCACCGAGTTTATTTACAAGGTAGTTTTCAAGATGGGAATGAATATCCTCCTCATCTTCATTCAATTTAAACGCGGTTTTCCGAACAATTGGATAATATTCAGACAGAACTTTAATGATGGCTTTCGATTCCGACTTTTCCATTATTCCGGTTTCCCCCAGCATAATGGCATGGGCCATTGAACCGATTATATCATAAGGCGCAAGCAATACATCATAATCCTTATCATTTCCAATGGTGAAATCCATCACATTTTGTAAAGTCTTACTATCCTTCTCCCACAATTTCATATGTCTAAAATTTATTTTCAATTGTCATATGGAACTCTCGATGAATTTTAGTCATTCTCTTTTGTGTAGTTTAGAATGCTAAAATTGATTAACACGATTTCACTACGTTCAATTCATGTTCGGTTCATATCTTTAAATCTTCGGTTAAGTAATTAAATTATTTTATAATATTATAAATCTGCTTTTTGTAAAGCCTTAATTAAACTTGTATAGCGTTCAACCGCCTCTTCAATTTCATTGATGTAAATATGTTCACCTGCGGTATGAGATCTGGATGACTCGCCCGGACCCAGTTTTATAGCAGGAAAATCTAGCAGGGCCATATCTGACAGGGTTGGAGAACCGTATGGCTGCATGTCCATCAATGAAAGAATCTCCCAGACAGGGTGTTTATTATCGATGCATGAACTGCCAAGTCGCATAGAACGGGGCTTCAACTCAGCATCACAAACCTGCTGCATCATTTCAAGCAGTTTAAAATTAGTATATAAGTCATTACTTCTTACATCAACTACAAATTTACAAATTGCTGGCACTACATTGTGTACTGAACCGCTATTAATCATAGTTATCTGAACAGAAGGATCATCAAGCCAATGCGATTTATCATCAAAAACCAATCCAGCCAATGCATCTATATCCTTCATTGCTTTATATATGGCATTCACACCTTCTCTCCGCGCAGCATGTCCCGACTCACCCTTTGATGTGGCATCAACCACCATTAGTCCACGTTCGGCAACAGCCGGTTGTAATGAGGTAGGTTCACCAACTATTCCAAACTTCAAAGCCGGAAGCATTGGGAGTACGCTTTCAAGGCCATTCCTACCGCTAACTTCTTCTTCAGCAGATAAAACCAGCACAATTTTGTCCTCCATTCGCTGTTTTGATAATTCAATATAGGTGGCTAGTAACGCGATGACAGAAGCGCCGGCATCGTTACTTCCGAGGGCAGTAATTCTATCTTTTTCGGGTATAGGCTTAAAAGGATTGGACTCCCACTCATTGTGGGGAGGGACTGTATCAATATGCGTGTTAAGGAGAATCGGGGCCTTTTCCGGATCGCCACCACCAGAAATAATCAGGTTATTATTTGACCGGTTCACGTTCAGGCCCTCCGCCTTTATCCATTTTTCGAGCAATGTTGCCCGGGAGTATTCATTGCGACTCACAGCTGGAACTGCAAGCATACTTTTTAGTAAGGCAATATATCTCGAAATGTCAATCATTTCAGTTCACGTATTCCCGAATGAGAAGCAATTATCCCTTTAATCAGTGCCGAACTAAGGCCATAGTGCTCCATTTCGTTTAAACCTGTGATTGTAATCCCCATAGGTGTTGTAACCTTGTCAATTTCGCGCTCCGGATGATTACCGGTGCTCAACAATATCTCCGCCGCCCCTTTTGCTGTTTGGGCAGCAATTTTTCCAGCCTGTTCGGCATTAAATCCAATCTGAATACCACCTTGTGTATCTGCACGAATAAACCTCAAAAAGAAAGCGATGCCACATGCTGCAAGAATAATTGCTGCCGGCATTAATTTCTCCTGAATCACCATGGTTGTGCCCATTTTTGAAAACACATCATCGACCATGCTTTCTGCTACTGGATCAGTGCCAGCAATACAGGTCATTGACTCTCCAAATTCAATGGCAGTATTTGGCGTTATACGCACAACAGGCACTTTACTTTGAACCCATTGATTAATATCATCGATGGATGTTGCAGATATTCCACTTACAATTGTGTGACGACCCTTCTGAAGAGCTGGAGCCAGTCCTTCAAATACATCTTTTGCCTGTCCAGGAAGTACAGCGACGATTATCATATCTGATTTTTCCAGTAAGGATATGTTATCGTCATGACAGGAAAACCCTTTTTCCTGGAAAGATTGCAGTCGTTTTTTATTTCTTCTGCTGATATGTATATCTTCTGCCTTAATATTTCCATGCTTTACCAATCCTTTTGCAATGGCACCGCCAATATTTCCGACACCGATAATCCCAATTGCGCTCATAGTATATATCTAATTTAATGAATAATATTTTTTCTTAATTCGGCTAAATTAATTTGCCCTGTCGATGAAGTCAGACAACTGCTTTATTTACATTTTGAAGCAGTTATCTATGGTACGTTGATATAAACTGGTTAAAAAAGACTAACCAGATTTAGATTTTGAAGTCCAAATTTTTTGCTGGTTGGCCAGTATGCTTGTAAAACCATCTACATCCGCAGCAGACCAATCTTTATTTTCTTCACCGTAAGCTGCCACTTTTAGATCCATCAGATCAAAATCGGACTCAACGCCCATCACTGAAAAATGGTATGGCCTAAGTCGCAATTTAACGATTCCTGTGACGCGTTCCTGGGATGAAGTTAAAAAAGCTTCAAGATCGCGCATCACAGGCTCAAGGAATTGGGCTTCATGAACAAACATACCATACCAACTACCTATTTGCTCTTTCCAATGTAACTGCCAGCGGGTAAGTACGTGCTTTTCAAGTGCCAAATGTGCTTCTATTAAAATTTTTGCAGCGGGTGCTGAAAAACCTACCCTTCCTTTAATTCCGATAATGGTATCACCCACGTGGACATCTCTTCCAATGGCGAATTGACTACCCATGTCTTCCAATTCCGATATAATCCTAACCGGATCATACTTTGATCCATTGAGAGATACCGGTTCACCCTTTTCAAACCCTATCTCAACTACCTCTGTCCCATCATCTGGCGTTCCCCCGGGGAACACACTATCGGGAAGTTCCTGGTGACTTGTAAGGGTTTCTTTCCCACCGATACTGGTACCCCATAATCCTTTATTAATGGAATATACTGTACTTTTTGTTTCAGGTTCAATTCCGCATTTCCTCAGGTAATCAATCTCTTCTTCACGGGAAAGTTTCAGGTCTCGAATAGGTGTTACAACTTCCATTTCAGGGGCGAGGACACGTATGGTAAGATCAAATCGTACCTGGTCATTTCCTGCAGCAGTAGAGCCATGTGCAATAGCGCTAAACTGGTGTGCTTTTGCGTGGTTAACCAGCGCGATTGACTGGAAGGTTCTTTCTGAACTGACAGACAACGGATAGTTTCTGTTGCGCAAACAATTACCATATATCATATACTTTACACATTGTTGGTAATAATCAGATGTGGCATCCAAAATCTGATGCGATTTTACGCCCAAATCATAAGCTCTCTTTTTTGTTTCTGATAGCTCTTCTTCTGAAAATCCTCCGGTATTAACAATAGCAGTATGTACCTCGTAATTTTTTTCCTGGGACAGGTAAATTGCACAGAACGTGGTATCCAATCCTCCGCTGAAAGCCAATAATATCTTTTTTTTATTCATCATTTACTTTTAATATTTCAGGCAGCATCTTTATCATCCTTTTTAATGGATTCCGATGATGCCGCACTGGGTTTTAACATGCCTGTACACAAGCAATGTGCACGTCTGGTGCGTACAAGAATATCATAATACGGGCAAGACTCGCATCCTTTCCAGAACTCATCGTCGTCGGTTAATTCCGAAAAAGTTACAGGCTGATATCCCAGACTGTTATTAATTTTCATAACGGCCAGACTGGTTGTAAGGCCAAATAATTTTGCCTTTGGAAACAGCCTGGTGGATAATTCGAGCGCTCTGCGCTTAATCTCAATGGCAAGACCCATCCCGCGAAAATCAGGATTTACTACCAGTCCGCTATTTGCGACAAACTTCTGATGACCCCATGATTCGATGTAACAAAATCCAGCCCAACGGTTGTCATCATGAACTGCAATAACTGATTTTCCTTCCAAAATTTTCTTTTCCAGATAAGCCTTATCTCTTACAGCAATTCCTGTTCCTTTTACTTTCGACGCTGCGATAATTGACTGCTCTATATCTGCCAGGTAGCGCAGATCCTTTTCCGTGGCTACATATACATTTATATTACCCATATCCATCAATTTTCGTTTAAGTTTTTATTTTAAATGAGTTATATATTTCTAATTGTCTTATGGTAATTATGCGTTCTCCTTCGTGGTCCTGATGAACTTCACTTCGTTCCGGTTGTTGCCTCACTCATAATACTTTTTCATTGGGAATTCAGCAAAATAAGCACCCGAACCGTAACGCAGTTGAGCTCGACGTATACTCCGACTATTCCAAATAATCATTTGTTTCATTTTTTAACATGAATCCCAGGCGTTGCATGATTATTTAATTCATTAATCCATCTGAAAATCCTCTAAATCTTGATTTAAGCAGGTTCAGCAGGTCGATTTTGTTAACCCCGTCACGCGGTATAATTAAAATTGTATCATCGCCTGCTATGGTACCAGCAATTTCGTAGGAATTCATATTGTCTAATGTATATGCGATACTGGCGGCATGGCCAGGGAGGGTTTTCATGATGGCCATTCCCTGAGCAAAATCAATGGATACGAAACCATTTGGAGAAAGCTCAGCATCATCTGTCGACTCATTAAATTGCCGCTCAGTAAGCATGTAGATATATCCCTTTTCACTATCAGGCATTTTTGCGACTTTCAGGTATTTAAGGTCTCTTGACAATGTTGCCTGTGTCATATTGAACCCTTTACGCTCTAAAAGCGAAAGCAATTCCTCCTGCGATGAAATATTCCTGGAATTAATCAATCGCCTGATTGTCATAAGTCGCTCATTTCGATCTTTCATCTCTTTAAATCTTCGATTAAACTATTTATTTTAAATAAGTTAACTATTTTCTAACAAGCCCTTTGTACTAGTTGCTTCACTCATTATTATTTTTAGCGGTGTTATTCACGACAAGTTAATTTTATTT
>Ga0102940_1000450_pt1 | contig 28483 bp, 19 predicted proteins | sample SalPonR2_C_D1_MG_FD_78215 | JGI IMG/M metagenome (GOLD analysis project Ga0102940, IMG submission 78215) | Salt pond soil microbial communities from South San Francisco under conditions of wetland restoration - Salt Pond MetaG R2_C_D1_MG | ecosystem: Environmental > Aquatic > Marine > Intertidal... | reverse complement strand
GCCCTGCTGGCAGCCAGCAATCTTGCAAAGTGGTCGTCCGGTCGCACAGCAATTTGCCTTTACCGTTGGTAATCACGACAATTGTATATTAAATTTACTTGGCTCTCGCCGGCCCTTCTAAACTAAGTGCCAGCTACAAAAGTGCCAAAAATGCCTACGGCTAGCTCGGCCCAAATTAAAAAGAAGCCCAGCACTCGGTATTGGCATTAGCAAATTCTTCGTATTTTACCCCGACAAAAAATACAAGAACTATGCCTATCCAATTACACAAATCTTTTATCTTACTTATCTGTATTTTAGGCTTAAGCCCCATGCTGAGCGCCCAAAATGATTACTTTTTTCCGGAAGGTAGTCGTTTTGACCCCGATATTCCGACGCCTGAAGCATTTCTGGGCTATTCCGTAGGAGACTTCCATACGCGTATTGACCGTATGGTTGCCTATATGGAGCGACTGGCGGAAGTATCCGATAAAGCTAACTTCGAAATTATCGGTTATACGAACGAGCGCCGTCCACAGATCGTACTGACCATTACTACACCTAATAACTACGACAATCTGGAAAGCATCCGTCAAAAGCACCTGAAAATCGCCCAACCGGATGCCGAGGTTGAAAACTTAGGTGAACAGCCCGTGATTGTCTTACTGGGCTATAATGTACACGGTAATGAACCTTCGAGTACTGAAGCGGCCATGCTGGCTGCCTATTATCTGGTTGCCAATACCTCCAGCGAAACGGCCGAATTTCTAGAAAACGCCGTCATCTTTGTCGATCCCGCCTTCAATCCTGACGGACGCGATCGCCACTCCCACTGGGCCAACATGCACAAAGCAAAAGAACTGGTGGCTGATCCAAATGATCGCGAACACAATGAAGTTTGGCCCGGCGGACGGACCAACCACTACTGGTTTGATCTAAACCGAGATTGGCTGCCTCTGGCCCAGGTTGAGAGTCGCAACCGCCTGGCTTTTTACCGCAAGTGGTTACCCAACGTAGTGACCGATTACCACGAGATGGGAACCAACAGTACCTATTTCTTTGAACCCACTAAACCTTTTGGCTCCGAAAACCCCATCGTACCCCGCAGCAATTATGAGGGACTGAATAACCTGTTTGCCGAATACTACGTCGATGCCCTGGATGCTATCGGTTCTTTGTATTTCACCAAAGAGGTATTCGACAACTCCTATCCCGGCTACGGCTCTACCTATCCGGATATCCACGGTGGTTTGGGAATGGTCTTCGAACAGGCCAGCTCACGGGGTCACGTACAAGAATCCGATACTGAGGACGTCACTTTTGCCTTTACGATCCGCAATCATTTACGCACCAGCCTGGCGACCGTTCGCGCTTCGGTCGAGAACCGAAACACCCTACTGGAGCACCAACGCAACTTTTTCGCGGAAGCGAAAGCCAAAGGGCAAAAGGCAGCTACGCAGACTTACATTTTTGGTGACCCGAACGATTGGAACCGTACCCGGGCCTTCGCCAAACTATTGTTACAACACGGTATTGAGACCTACCAACTCAACGAAGACATGGAGATCGATGATACCAAATACCCATCCGGCAAAGCCTTTATGGTACCCGCCGATCAGGCCCAGTACCTAATGGTGCAGACCTTCTTCGAGCCGGTGACGGAGTTCTACGATAGCGTCTTCTACGATGCTTCTAGTTGGACGGTCGCTTTGACCTTCGGTATGCCCTATGGAGGTCTGACACAAAACATTGACCGGGGAGACGCACTGACCATGGATGATCTGGCTTCCGCCCCAAAAAGCATCCCCATGGCCGATTATGCCTACCTGATCGAATGGAGTGACTACCTGGCTCCTAAGGCTTTGTATTACCTGCTGGAAAATGAAGTAAATGTCAGCGCCGCTTTTCAGCCTTTTGCAGCGGAGGTCGACGGCCAACGGATGGATTTTGGCTACGGCTCGCTAATGATTCCGGTAGCTGATCAGTCCCTGGATCCTCAGATGCTTAATCAAAAGATCAACGAAGCGGCTAATCTGTCTAATATTGATATTCACACCGTGGCTTCCGGCTTTAGTCTTTCCGGCCCCGACCTAGGTAGCCGGAATTTTCAGGTCGTTAAGATGCCCAGAGCCGCCATGCTGATTGGGGACGGTACCTCAGCCTACGAAGCGGGTGAAATCTGGCATTTGCTGGATACCCGTTACAATATGCCCATGACCAAAGTAGATGTTAATGACTTTGGCGGTCTGCCCCTAGAGCGCTACAATACACTGGTGCTGGTATCTACTTATGGAAATGCCCTGGATGAAAGACAGGTAGAACGGATCAAAGAATGGACACAGGCGGGCGGAAATCTCATCCTGCAACGTTCAGCAGTCTCCTGGGCCATGGGCAATAAGCTAATCAGTGAGAAAACGGTCGAAGCCGAAAAGAAAGAAGAAAAAACAGAAGCGGAACGTTACGACTTCGAGACGGCCCGCAATCGCTCGGGTTCCCGGCGGGTAGGTGGTGTCGTCTTTGCGGCAGATATCGATCCAAGCCATCCTCTGGCTTTTGGCTATCGCGATCGGGATATCTACGTATACCGCAATCATAATATCCTGATTCAACCCAGTAAGAGTCCTTACAATACCGTAGTAAGATACAAGGATTTGCCTCAGGTTGACGGTTATGTACATCCCGAAACGCTAAAAATGATTCAGGGTTCTGCTTCTACTATGGTTAGTCCGGTGGGGCGAGGTAAAGCTATTTGTCTAATTGACAACCCCAACTTCCGCGGTTTTTGGTACGGTACCAATCGACTGTTTATGAATAGTTTGTTCTTTGGGGGGATGTTTTAAGTTCATTTTTCCAGACGCATCAACTCGATATTTCGAAATTCTACCGGATGGCTCTCTGCCTGCAAGGCGATGTAGCCTTCCGATAGGATTTTGGGAAAGCCCTGCATCAGTAAATTACGGGCAAAAGCATCCGTGCTATCCAATTGGGGTTGTGCGTACCGCAGCACCTCTTCCCCGTTAATCTTATGGATAACTCGTTCACTTCCGTGTACCTCAATCTCCGCACGCACCCAGCGAGAGTCGTGATAGGTATCGGAGGTAGAAAAAGTGCAGTGCTGCGTAATTAGTGAATCTGCTATCACAATGTGCGTACCTGCGGTACAGACATTACCCGTGGGACGCTCTTCCTGACCATTTCCGCCCAGCAATTGGGCCTCGATAGCGACCAGTAATTGCTGATCCTTAGGCAGTAAAGCGGGATCGACCGAATGAAATTTTATTCCACTGTTTTTATACGCCCAATCCGGAGCTCCGGGTACCTGTTCGCCTAAGAAACGGTATTCCAGCCGCAAGCGATAATGAGAGAGCGGCTCCATATAGAATAGGTGACCAAAGCGCTGATCAAAAGTATCGTAATCCTCGTAGGACACGATCAGTTTGCCCTCGCTTACGCGAAAAGTATTTTTATAATTATCGCCCAGTTCACAGCCGGTGATTTTCATTTGCCAGCCACTGAGGTCTTTCCCGTTAAAGATAGGCTCCCATTGGGGTCGAGTCTGACAGGAAGTCAGGGTAAGCAAGAAAAAAAACGCAGTCAAAATATTAGCGGCTGAATGTAATCGTAGCATTTGCTGTGTTTTACCCAATATCCGTTTTCCCCAGTTCCAAAGACAATGGCAATTTCCGAATGCGCTGTCCCGTCAAATCATAAATGGCGTTTGCCAGCGCAGGGGCCACCGTCGGCAGACCACTCTCCCCTGCCCCGTCGGGCTTGGCATCGCTGGGAAGGATATGCGTCTCAATTTCCGGACACTGCGAAATTTTCAGCAGAGGATAGCTGTCAAAGTTTTGCTCTACTACGGCCCCGTTTTCGATCGTTAGTCCAGCCAGGGTGGCACTGAGTCCCATCACAATGGAGCCTTCCGTTTGTGCTTTTACTGTATCCGGATTCACACAAGTCCCCAGATCCAGGATAGTGGTAATTTTATCTATTTTGATTTTTTGGTTGTCCCGCGACACGTCCACGACCATCGCAAAGTGGGCACCCGAACGTTCCGCAATGGCAATACCACGCCCCTGATCCAGGCTTCGTGAAGCATCCCAATTGGCAATTTTACGAGCTTCCTCTAATACGCGCCTAAAGCGAGGATGATCCTGCATCATGGCCAGGCGGAAGGCCAATGGATCCTTACCGGCCTTAGTCGCCATCTCATCGATAAAAGATTCGTGGGCAAAGGGATTCGTTGAGTGATAAACGGCGCGCCAGTAGGAAATCGGCACATAATGTTTTTGCACCACCGCTTTCACGGCCATATTGGGTACGCCATATTCGGTGTTGATACCACCGGTCATCTGACCGATGGAGGTATTGTTATTGCCGGTCTGATTACGAATTTCCTGACAAACAACCTTATGTTCCAGGGCCTTCAGTTGTCCCTCTTCGTCCAGTGCTCCTTTTAGAATATTTAAAGAGCAGGCCCGAAATGGTCCCTGGGTTTGATCATCTTCACGAGTCCAGATTACCTTCACCGGTACTCCGGATTGCTGAGACAAGTCGGCGGCTTCTTCGGCAATATCCGTCAGAGATCGACGGCCGAAGCCGCCGCCCATAAAGGTGTAATTAATGGCTACATTTTCGGGCGACATATTCAACTTTTCTGCAAGAAAAGAGCGGATTCCATTGGGGTTTTGGGTGGAACCCCAAAAGGCCGCTTTGTCCTTCTCGACGTGGACAATGGCGTTCATAGGCTCCATGGGCACGTGCGCCTGGTAGGGCATTTCGTAAGTGGCCGTAAGAAGCTCTGAGGAAGAGAACGCACGATCGGCATTTCCTTTTTCAAATTGCACATCATCATTCTTTGCCGATGCTTTTCGATAATCCTCCATAATGGAAGCTGAGGTGTTGGCCTCCAGTCCTTGTTGATCCCAGGTGACTTTCAAGGCCTGGCGACCTTTATAAGCGGCCCAGTAAGTATCGGCTAACACGGCAACCCCCTGACGCGTGCGTCCAAAGACTTCCCGGCTAGTTTTTAACACCTGTTTCACCCCGGGTACTTTCAGTGCCTCACTATCGTCTATTTCGGCGACTTTACCCAAAAAAACTGGTGAGCGTTCAATCGAAGCATAAAGCATTCCGGGCACTGATTTATCAATGCCAAACTCCGCCTGTCCATTCGTCTTGAGCGGAATATCCGCCCGTGGGATGGGTTGACCAATAATCTTAAAATCTTTAGGATCTTTTAGTTTTGGATCGGCGGGCGCATCCATTTGGGCGGCCGCCTCTACCAGCTCCCCGTAATGCAGGGTTTCTTTATTCTGGGTATTGGTGACCTGTCCATTCCGGGCTGTACAATCGGCAGGGTCCATCTGCCACCGATCAGCGGCCGCACTGAGTAGCATGGCTTTGGCGGCCGCCCCCATTTTCCGGAGTTTGTCGTATTCATTTTGAATACTATGGCTGCCGACCACCATCTGCCGACCGTATCGTTCCGAATTAGCCGGCGACTGCTCAATGGTAATGCGGTTAATATCTACTTCTAACTCTTCGGCCAGGATCATGGGGATGGCCTGATAAGTCCCCTGCCCCATTTCCGGCCGGTGATTCATTAGTGTTACCTTTCCTTCCCTGTCAATTTTGATGAATTGATTAAGCTCGGTGCTGGGGAGACTACTAACATTGACCACTTCCCCCTCCTGATCCCCCTTTGGCACACAGCCGACGGCTAAAAACAGAGAAGAAGCAGCGGAAAGCTGTACGAATTTGCGACGGTTTATTTTAGTTTTCATTGACGGGCGATTTTGATAGCTTTACGAATACGTGGGTAAGTGCCACAGCGGCAAAGGACACCGTCCATGGCCTGATGAATATCCTCATCCGATGGGTTGGGATTCTGCTCCAGCAAAGCCACAGCGTTGAGAATTTGGCCCGACTGACAATAACCGCACTGTGGCACCTGGGCTTCAATCCAGGCCTGCTGTACGGGATGGTCATTATTTTCTGAGAGCCCTTCGATTGTCGTGATGGCTCCGCTCACCGCAGAAACGGGAAGCGTACAGGAGCGAATCGGCTGTCCATCAATCAAGACGGTACAGGCTCCGCACTGACCAATGCCACAGCCAAATTTGGTACCGGTCAGCCCCACAAAATCACGGATCGCCCAGAGTAAGGGCATATCGGGATCCAGATCGACCGTTTTCTTTTCACCATTTATATTAAGTGTAACTTCCATAAGTGTGTGTATTTGCTAAAAAGTAAGTTCTTAGAAGCCTATAAAATAACGATTTTATTCGACTTCTCAACAGGACCAGGTGACCCAATCACGAAATGGTCACATAATTATGTCGTCAGCTCTTTTAATAGCTTTAAGCTGTCGGCATCCGAAAAATACATCATATGATTACAATCAATGATTTCTATTCGAGCATTAGGATCCGGTAGCACCTTCATACTTTCTACTTTTACGGCCATATCATTGGGAGTATCATCGAAGACCAGGTAATCAAGGAAAAGATAGGCACCGCGTTTTTTCAATGCCTTAAGTAGCTTCTTCCACATCGGATCTTTTTTCAGAAGTGGCGCCTTGATCAGGTTCGTATCCCCGGCGATCAGGGCATACTCTAGTTGATCAACCTGCTGCGCACTACCGGCATTAAGCCGGGTGAGAAAGGAAGAACCCGGCCCCATTTGGTCCAGCGTTTTGAAGATGCGTTTTTCGAGTCCCTTACCGATGAAACTCAGGATCGTAAGATAGGGTTGAATAAAGGCCACCCCATTAATGCCCATGCCAATCCAACCTGTGATCTTTTTACGGAAGTCGGACAACTCACTCCCCGCATTGGGCGTGCCGGCCTGTACCAGCCGACGGACTACTTTGGCCATACCTGCCTGCTCGATCATATAGCGAGAGACCAGTCCCCCCATCGAATGGGCGATAATTGTCAGTTGATTATCTTTTAGCCCTAAATCCGTCAGACACTTCGCGAGGTGCTGAGCGGTCTTGTCGATCGGCGTATTCAGGTTTTCGTAGTCAAAAGTAAAGACAGCGGCGTATTCCTGATGAATATCCGTATGCTCGAAAACGGCCTTTACCTGTGCATCCGTATTGCCAATGATACCGTGGATGAGTAATAAGATGCCTGATTTTCCTTTCTGCTGCGATTGCTCCTGAATATAATTTTGCATTTGCGAAAGTGCCGCCCTGTCCTCTCCAGATCCCGTGCCGTGGTAGACCAAACGTTCCTCATTTTCCTTACCCGTTTTCACCAGGCCCAGGGTCTGGTATTCGTGGTGACCAGTAAGTTTACTCCAGACCAATTTATTAAAGAAGAGCTTGATCGATCGCTTGATACTACGATCATTGGAATCGAGGGGCTCATCTACGGCATCGCTGCCGATAAAGGCATCCGAAGGCTGGGGTAATTGTTCAATAATCACCGTACCCTCTCCATCCGTATATCCCAGTGGAAAGTAAATATCCTGTTCTTCATCGTAACCGTAAGGTAAGATGGTTTCGTCTTCTTCCAGGGGACTACCCGGGTAGATCTTTAAAGGCTTTTCAGGATTCAGGGTACCTTTCACCTCGGTAAGCTCCAGGATACTCAGCTGCTGGTCGGGCTCCACGTCCAGGCTGTTACTAAAAACGCCAGTCTTACCTTCCGCCCCCTGGAATAAAGAACCCGGGGGCACTAAAGCCCGTTGATTCACGGTAGAACGCCCCGAAGACAGCTCTTCGACAGCCCTTTTGGCGCGAGCACTAGTGGTTGCATTGACTACGGCACCGAAGCCCTCGGGCGCCTCAATGCTTAATGAATTAGTACTGGGTGCCGCCTGATAATTATGCTGGCGAAAGGTTCGGGTCAGTGCCTGCGTTTCACCGGGTTTCAACTGTACTTGTTCCAGCGGATAAGAAATATGGATAGGAATTTTTATGGTGAACCAATCGTCCTCCTTCATTTGGGGCATAAATAGTCCCTGGGCCCGACGGTCACTCAGAGGCAGGGAGGTCTGCTCGAAGTCATCCAGTGAAAAAGGCTTTTTTGAGACGACTACGATCAAGTAATCCGTAATCTCGGTAAGTCCGTGCTCGTGATAATAGGGATCGAAGAAAATCGGAATGAAGGGCAGTCGAATCCCCTGTCGATCATCGCGAAACTCCAAATCCAGTGGATCATCGGCCTGCGCTTTAAGCTCTTGTACTTCCAGGTTTTTACTGGTAATCCCGAAAGCGGAATCCAGGTATAAGGTTCCCACCCAATAATCCTGAAAGCCGGAAATATTTTTCAGGGAAACCGATAAGGCCGGTGCGATGTACTGATCCTTGTCTTTTTTGTAATTCAGATGAATCAGATCCGGATTAAGCACCGGTTCGCTGAACTGTTCCTTGCGGAATTGCAGGCTATAATCATAATTTTGCAGGCGTTGGAAGATCGCCGGTTCAAACATAGAAAAACCTTCCAGTTTTTGGTAGCTTACCGCTATGTCCGAACGCGGAATTTGGGTTTCCTGGTTTTTTAACAAAAGGGTGTTTTCCCATTTGCCGACCTGCTCTGCGTCGTTAAGGAAATTGGCGTGACGAACCACGGGTAAAAACACCGGCATATCACTTCCCTGGCGGGCCAGCATAAAGGCCTTCTGATCCGATCTTTTGGTTTCTTTAATCGTGTAGGTCGCCGATTCTCCGGCTGCTGCTTTCCGGATGTACTTCAGATCTTTTTTAGAGAACTCCTGATCAAACATTTTTTGATCTTCGGTAGAAAGTTGTGCATCGTAGGCAAGGGCCGTTTGCTGGAATGGCATTTGGTGAATAACCGCTGCCAGATTTTTCTCCCGGTCGGCTGCTATAAAGGCTTTTTCATCCAGTATACACTCCATGCCTTTTACGAAAGTAATATCTACAATCCGCTCACTACCATCCGTCAGCTTGATCTGGGAGGCCTGATCGCTGGTGGAGGGCAGCAGACCATTAAGTGCGCCGGCATTGAGGTACCACTCCCAGCCCATCCGCGTCTCCCGGCAGCCCACTTCGTAGGTTTTGGCTGGTGCCTTTAATCGGTTTTTCAAAAAAAACAGGTCATCGTCCTCCAGGTAAGTTTTTCCCAGTACCGGGATTTGATTACCCACTCGGGTACGAATTTCCATTTGTACCCGACGCATCAACTCACCGTAGCTCAAATCCGTACCCGACCGCTCCAGTGTACGCAAGAAACTAAAGGAAAAGACACCGTGATTACGCTTGGTGGCCGACTCCGTTTCGATATAGCTATCCAGAATTCGTTCCTGTGCCACCTCCGCGTCCCGGCAGGCCGACAGATTGATGTAACGACCGTGTTTCAAACCATCCTTACTAATGGCTTTTTGTCCCTTGTCAAATGGCTTGTAAAAAGCGTTTCCTTCCCGAGTAAACCCAAGTACCTGGGAGGTGCGGCTAATGGCCTTACCCTTTTGTTCCATCCGTGCGACTACTTCATCATCACCCCGCGAAACGGTGCCCGAATGGCAGGAATCAAAGATGCTTAGAAAGTGTACGCCTTTACCCTCCTTTAAGTCCGTTTTACCCTCGAGGGTTTTAGCGATCAGATAAGCTATTTCTTTATCCAGCAAGTCACGACCTTTTTTAGAACGACTATCCGCGCAGACCAGGGTCTGTAAGGTACCATCGGGAGCAACCGGCCGGAAGATAGGGGGCGCATCTACGTAAGACCCGTGCCCACTGTAATAAAAAAGGCAGTAATCGCCGCTTTCGGGATCTGCCTGCGCAAAAAAATCAAAGGCGTTAATTACATTTTCCCGGGTGGGTTTGGTGTAATCCATATCCTCTTTTTTCAGTAATCGCTTCTCCTCCCGGTGCGGTAAAAGCAAAAATTTTGGCTGATAGGCAATGGGCTGTTGTGCACAGAGCCGGGCAAAATAGCGATGCATGGCTACCACATCATTAATACAGCCATTCAACTGGCGGCAATTATCGTAAGCATTAATTCCCACGTAAACGGCGTAGAAAGTAGGTTTTTTCATGATTTGGGTTTGAAATCAAAAGATACTTTCTTTTCCAAAAAACAAATAATAAACGGTCCAGTCTTTTTTTATCCAAAAGAAGATAACTATTTTTCCCATCTAAAATCTTCTAGTGGCTCAGGGACTTAGTCCCTGAGCCACTAGAAACTAAAAACCAACTGAAACATGGGCAATTTCGCTACCCTCGACACCATTATCTTTATCGCCTACGGCTTACTGATTATCTCAGTGGGGCTTTGGGTCTCCCGCACCAAAAAAGGAGAAACGAAAACGGCAGAAGACTATTTTCTGGCAGGTAAATCATTGCCCTGGTGGGCCATCGGTGCCTCCCTGATCGCCGCAAATATTTCAGCTGAGCAATTTATCGGTATGTCTGGTTCGGGATTTGCCATTGGCCTGGCGATTGCCTCTTACGAATGGATGGCCGCCGCTACCTTACTGACCGTGGGCAAATATTTCCTACCCATTTTCATGGAAAAAAAGCTGTATACCATTCCCGAATTTGTCGAGCAGCGGTTCAGTACTAATTTAAAAACGATCCTGGCTATCTTTTGGATTGGGCTGTTCATCTTTGTCAATCTGACTTCTGTTCTCTTTTTGGGCGGCAAAGCACTGGACACCATTATTGGTACGGGTGACGGCTCCATCGTCTTAACCAGTATTATTGGACTGGCGCTTTTTGCGGCCGCTTACTCCTTGTGGGGCGGACTGGCCTCCGTAGCCTGGACCGATGTAATCCAGGTGATTATTCTGGTTATTGGCGGGCTAATCACCTCCGTACTTGCCCTACAGGCCGTAACGCCCGAAGGAGGCGTAATTAATGGTTTGGTCCATATTTACGAAGTAGTCCCTGAGAAATTCTCCATGATTGTATCGCGCGGTGAAATCATCACCCCCAATGGTCGGGATGCCTGGTGGGATCTTCCTGGCCTGGCGGTCCTAATTGGAGGGATGTGGGTCGCCAACCTCTATTACTGGGGCTTTAACCAGTACATTATTCAGCGTACCCTGGCGGCCAAAAGCCTGAAAGAATCACAAAGGGGTATTGCCTTTGCGGCGGGCCTCAAAATGATTATCCCGCTGATCGTCGTCATCCCGGGTATTGTGGCTTACGTGATGAACCTCGATGCCAATGGGGAACTGGTAAAAGCTTCATTGGATCCCACTTTCGTAAATGCGGAAGGTACGGTGGTGAACGATAATGCCGCCCCCTGGCTCATTAGTCGATTTGTGCCCATCGGACTGAAAGGACTGGTTGTGGCCGCCCTGGCAGCAGCAATTGTTTCCTCTCTGGCCTCCATGCTGAACTCTACTTCCACTATCTTCACCATGGATATTTACAAACCTTATATAGAGCCAAAAGCAAGCGAAACGCGCACGGTAAACGTTGGACGTATTACGGCCGCCGTTGCGCTGGTTATTGCGGTATTTATCGCTCCACTTCTGGGAAATTTAGGGCAGGTATTTCAGTATATCCAGGAATATACAGGTGTCGTCAGTCCTGGTATTCTGGCGGTCTTTCTGACGGGGTTATTTTCTAAAAAAGCCACCAATAACGGTGCTATCTGGGGCGTAATCCTCTCCATACCCATCGCCATGTATTTCAAGGTAGGGGCCAACGGTTGGGTGGATTCTCCCCTCTTTGTGAATATTCCCTTTATGCACCAGATGTTCATCACCTGCCTGCTCAGTATCGGTATTGTTTTGCTGATCAGCTTGCGGGAGAACAAAGGGAAAGACGATCCCAAGGGAATCGACCATAAAAAAGACACCTTCAAAACGGATCCTAAATTCAACATTTCTGCCGTGGTTATTCTAATCTTGCTTACGGCCCTATACGCTATTTTCTGGTAAGACGAATGCACCAGCTTCGTCAGGCGAAGCTGGTGCATTGACTTATCTTTTCAGCTTCTAAGCGAACATGCCATTGCTTTTTGCTTTCTATATAAAATACACATTATAAATGGAAAGCAGACTATCAGAATCCTTGAATAAGTTAGTGGGAAGACTAGAGTCCTGGTTGGATACCATCATCGTCAATTTACCAAATTTCATTTTGGCTATTATCGTTTTCTTATTGACCTATGCCCTGGGGCGTGTGTTAAAGAAATACGCCAAGCGCGGTCTGGACAAAGTGGTCAAGCAAAAATCTATTTCCAATTTACTGTCTAATATTTTGGCCATTGCCATGATCATATTGGGAATAATTTTGGCCCTGAGCATCATGAATCTGGATACTGCCCTGAAATCCATCCTGGCCGGTGCTGGTGTAGCTGGTTTGGCCGTTGGTTTGGCGCTACAGGGCTCCCTGGCGAACTCTTTCTCCGGAATCTTCCTGGCGATCAAAGATATCATACAGGTGGGTGACTGGATTGAGTCGAATGGATATGCCGGTAAGGTGCAGGAAATTTCTCTGCGAAGTACCAAAATACTAGAAGGAGATAACAATATTGTTGTCATCCCAAACCGAACCGTTTTAGACAATCCTTTTAAAAATTTTAGCTATACAAAAAGAGCACGGGTGTCACTAGCCTGTGGCGTGGCTTATGATTCAAATCTCCGCAAGGTCAAACAATTAGTTGTCGATAGCTTGACCGAGCGTTTTGAAACGGATGATAAAAGTCCAGTAGAGTTCTTTTACCAGGAGTTTGGGGGGAGCTCAATCAACTTTATCACCCGATTCTGGGTAGAGGCTAAAACGAGAAAAGAAATCATGCACGTCCAAAGTGAAGCGATTCTACTAATTAAGGAAGTCTTTGACGAGCACGACATCAATATTCCATTCCCCATCCGTACATTGGAGTTTGATAAAAGTCTGGTGGAGGCACTGCCGAATTAAGCAATTATTCGGTGCATTCTGTGCAGACGCCCGATAAGATCAAATTCGTTTCCCGCACCTGATACCCTGCCGGAATATTGGGAGAATTGGGTGTGGGAACATTTTCCAGGCAAATCGTTTTCTCACAATTCATACAGTGAAAATGGGCGTGATTATCCTGATGATTATGCTCATCACAACTGGACTCGCACATAGCGTACTTTGGGTGCTTCGTCCCATCGATGGCTTTGTGAATGATCCCTTTGGTTTCGAAAGCCTTCAGGGTACGGTACAAAGTTATTCTGTCCAGTTTATCGAAAGCACTTTCAATATCCGTTAAAGAAAGGGCGATCTCACTCTCCAAAAAAAGTTCCAGGACTTTTACCCGGACTTCCGTCCTACTCAGTCCGTTTTGCTTTAAGATTTTTCCGCTTTTCTTCATATACTTAAGAGTTATCTATCTGCTCAAAGTGAATTCATTTGGTGACTAAAGTTGTGCGCAGGATTCCCTCCGCCTCAAACATTTTGACCAAGTGAATTCACTTCGTACCTATCTGTCTCGTTGGTAAAAATAACGATATCGGATGAAATAAAGATTCAACTCAGGGTAAATTATGCAGAATTGTTGTTCATCTTCGTGTAAGCGACGGTGGTCTACCTGCCCTGAAGGATTCAAAAATTCTTTTTTTATTTATCCCATCACTAAAAAGAGTACTTCATGCGAATTCTTATCCCTGTTTTTTGTCTGAGTCTGTTGACTTCCTTTTTTGCGCAAGCACAACTCAGCGCCGATCTAATGCAAAATCTGGAATTGCGAAATATTGGCCCGGCCAATATGAGTGGCCGGATCGTCGATATTGACGTCGTGGAAAAAGATCCCTACACCATCTATGCGGCCTCCGCAACCGGTGGCGTTTGGAAGACGACCAACAATGGTATTGTCTGGAAACCCGTATTTGAAAACCAAAATACGCATTCAGTCGGTGATATTGTCCTGCATCAGGAGTATCCACATATCCTCTGGGTAGGTACCGGTGAACGGGCCAATCGGCAGAGTTCCTCCTGGGGAGATGGCGTCTATAAATCACACGACGGCGGGGAAACCTGGCAACATATGGGGCTCAAGGAATCCCATCATATCGGACGCATTGTGCTGCACCCCCAAGACACGAATCATATCTACGTCGCCGCTATGGGTCACCTGTGGGGACCCAACGAAGAGCGCGGTCTCTATGAATCAAAAGACGGTGGCGAAAGCTGGAATAAGATCCTGGAAGTAGACGAAAACACAGGCGTGGTAGATATTGCCATGGACCCTTCTGACCCCGATATTCTTTACGCCACTTCCTATCAGCGACGTCGACGCCCCTATGGTTTTGACGGTGGTGGCCCGGGTAGCAAGCTCTGGAAATCCACGGATGGTGGAGAAAACTGGAAAGAACTAACGGAAGGGCTGCCCGCAGGAAATAAAGGAAGAATCGGTATTTCTATATACCGCAGTAACCCCGAAATTGTCTACGTCTGTGTAGAGCAAGGCTATCAGTATAATGCCTCCACAGCTTATAATCGTCGTAAAGCGGGCGTTTACCGCAGTGAGGATAAGGGAGAAACCTGGACTTTTATGAGTGATTGGAATCCCCGCCCCATGTACGCCAGCCAAATTCTGGTTGATCCCAGTGATGATCAGCGGATTTATATGATGAATGCCTATAGTTATTCTGACGACGGTGGTAAAAACTTTACCCGGGCCCGTCAATCTCTTCACGGAGATGATCGAATTCTTTGGGTGAATCCAGAGGACTCTCGACACGTCATTAAGGGTGATGATGGAGGACTAGGGATTTCCTACGATCGTGGCCTGACCTGGCTTTTTGTCAAGTCCCTTCCCATCAGTCAGTTTTACCGGGTCAGTGTAGATAATCAGCATCCCTACAACGTAATTGGCGGTCTGCAGGATAACGGCAGCTGGATAGGTCCTAACGAAACGTATTTCAGCGGCGGTATTCTGAACGAAGACTGGACACGCACCGGTGGTGGCGATGGTTTCCTGAATTTGATCCACCCTACTAATCCGGATATACTCTATACCGAGTCACAATACCTCGGTCTTTCCAAATTAAACCTTAAAACGCGACAGCGGCAGTCGATTCGTCCGGGAGATCCCAAAGGGCGAATCGGCGCGCGCCGCAACTGGGATGCCTGGGGCCCAGGAGTGCCAGAGCCCGAATTGGGTAATGCCATGGCACCCGCAAACTGGGATGGCCCCTTCTTTATCTCCGCTCATGATCCAAATACGATCTATGCGGGTACGAATATCCTCTGGAAAAGTACCGACAATGGAGCAACCTGGCAGCAACTGGGAGATCTAACCACCCAAACCAACCGTCGCGAACTGAAAATCATGAACCAAAGGCCGGATACCTCTACCGCATCGCTGGACGATGGTATTCCCTACTGGCCTACCCTAACGGCCATCGCTGAATCTCCTCTTCAGCAAGGACTACTTTACGTAGGTACCGACGATGGACAAGTGCAGGTATCAACCGACGACGGGCAGACCTGGACCAATGTCACCGATCGGCTGGCCGGATTGCCGGAGATGACCTGGATCAATACCATTGAGGTATCTACCCACGATCCCCATACCGCATTTGTAGCCATCAATAATTATCGGAATAACGATTTCAACAACTACCTCTATAAAACAACGAATGGTGGAGAAAGCTGGACCTCTATTGTAGGCGATTTGCCGGAAGACCGGGTCGTAAGGACCATGCGACAGGATCCTAAAAATCCCGATCTATTGTATTTGGGAACGGAGATCGGCTTTTTTATCTCCCATAATGGCGGTAAAAACTGGACAGAACTAAAAAACAATATGCCTACCGTTGCCTTTAACGATCTGGTTATTCATCCCAAAGAAAACGATCTGGTACTGGCTACCCACGGTCGCGGCGTCTGGATTCTGGATAATTTGAATCCACTACAAGAATTTGAGAGTGGAAATGAAGTACAGCTATTCACGACCTCAAGGGCCGAAATGATCAATTATTCGCGTAAAGGTGCCCACGTAGGGGACATGATGTTTCGCGGTGAAAACCCGGAGCGGGGTGCCATGATCGATTATTTCTTACCGGAGGCGGTCGCCAAAAAGGATATTAAACTAAGAATTAAAACGGCGGAAGGGAAGCTGGTGAACACCGTGCGGGCGGATACTACCCAGGGATTTAATCGCGTTTACTGGAATTTTAACTACAAAAATTTTCCCAGTGCGCCCAGTAATCCGAATGCAGAGGAAGAAACGCCCAGGTGGCGCTCCCGCGGCATGAGTGGCCCAATGGCCGATCCCGGCCTGTATACCGTCGAATTAGTCGTTGGCGATAAAACCTATACTACTAGTTTATCCATCGTGGATGATCCGCGCCTCGACATCGATCTGGCCGTTCGCAAAGCCTGGACCGCTACCCTGTTCGATATTGGTGATCTGTATAGCACTATTGTAGAAGATACCAAAACGGCACGCCCTTTAAAATGGAAAGCGGAAAAGCTGAAAAAACAAGGCTCCAAAATCAACGAGGAAGCCATGGCGGAAATCATGGAGATCAACCGTATGTACGATGAGTTGTTGAGCCGTACCGGCAGTTTATACCGCAGTGTTGGCGATTGGATGGGTCCCATGACCGCCGATCAGCGCAGCCAAATGAACTATTACGCGGAAGTACAGGAAAGGTTATCCAGGCGAATGGATACCTTAAAGGAAGATATGCTGCCCAAGTGGAATAAAAAATTAGATAAAGCCTATCGATTCGAAATCGATTAAAGAAAAATTCATACTAATTCGAATATTTATAAGCAGGGGGAAGCAGCAACTTCCCCCTAACTTTTTTACGTGCTGCACTGAGGCTACTCGGCCTTTAGGCCGATTTTCAACAGGTCTTGCCAAACTAAAGCCCGGCGAACTCCCGCTGGGTCAAAGCTCCTGCTTCGACCCCAAACCTAGTCTTTGGTACCATCATCCTCCTCCTCTTCATCCTTCTTCAGGTCATCAACGATATCTTCCACATCATTTTTAAGGTCCTCCACGATCTCTTCTACTTCCTCTTTCACTTCTTCGACAGTATTCTTTGCCACCTTACGCGCTTTTTCAAACTCTTCTTTATAGAATTTTTTAAAGCTATCGGCATCCAAATCTTCCAGGCTACCACCCTTTCGGAAATGCTCGCGGAAGACCGCTCCGGTGGCATAAGTAGAAGCACTGGCCAGAGCAGACAGGGTCAGCCCACCCAGGATCCAGCCAATACCGGGGATGGCTTTCAGACCGCGGCGTAATACGTAACCGGGTATGCGTCCGGTCAAAGTGCTGGACAGCGCCACGGCAATTGATTTTCCTTTTTCGCCATTGTAATCCCGATCATACAACTGACATAATTGACGGATCATATCCAGCTGGACGGCAGTAATCCCGATGGTATCCAGGATAAAGACGGGGACGAAGCCCGGAATAGTAGCGAACCAGGCATGGTTACGAATGATTTGATTGGCTTTTTTTGTTTTTGACATGGTAGTATGTTTTTATTGTTGAATGATCGGGTTGTTGAATGATTAAATTACCGGCACCAACAGAGTTTGTACTGCCGAATGCGGTTTTGCTCTTTACGCGCCCGATCCTTTTGTATGACGAAGTCACCCAGGCTGGCGGTTACAATTTCCAGTTCTCCAGTGGAAATAATCTCCGAAGCCTGTATTTCATCCATACGGATCAGGGTCTTTTGCATTTTGGGGTCATTGCCGGGCTGCGATTTGGCGGCCCGTTGGCGGCTCGCTCCTTTTTCGAGGAAGCAACACAGACTTAATTCGCCGGGAATGTATTGCTTTTTAAATTTACCCAGGCCCACTGCCCTACCCTTAATTTGATAATAGGGTTGGCGCTCACCGGGCCGATATATCCAGAGAAACCTAGACCCAAATTCCTTAAACGTTATAACGGCCAATTCTTCTCTTTTTACAGCGTAGTCTTTTCGCAGTTCGGAACGATCAAAATTACCATCGCGGTTAAAATCGACGTATACTTTTTCCAATACGATCTGTTTCTGCCAGAGATCGGTATCACAAACCGGCTGGCAAACATCCTTCAGACCGTGGTAGACACCGGTGCCAACGGCCGTGGTCAATAAAATAGCAAGTACAAAATTTCTCATGGTTGCGGTAGTTGCGGGCGAAAGAGGCCCGGTTTTTTAGGTATACCTTAAAGATACGAGCGACAGGGAGCGCAGCGCAACCGAAAGACGTGAAAAGTTGGTCGAGAATAGACGAAGAAGGGGGTTTATTCTATTAAATAGTTAGGCCGAAGCTCCTGCTTCGGCCTAACTATTGCTTAATCGTTGGGTTGAAGCTCCTGCCTCGACCCAAAATTTATTTTACTGCTTAACTATAGTCTTATTACTGCGCCACTCGCCACTTTCCACAATGACCGTGTAAGTACCCACGGGGGCACCGGCGGAGTTCCAGTCGAACTGCTGTGGTCCAGCGGGTAATTGACCGTCAACTAACGTTTTGATCAATTGTCCCTGGGCATTGAAAACGCTTACTTTGACGCGGGCAGGTGACTCCAGGTCAAAATTAATGCGGGTAGAAGATCCGAAAGGATTGGGAAATACATCCACTTTACTTTCCAGGGTAGTCGCAGAAGAGTTCTCCATGGCATCTTTCGTATATACTTGTACAATTCCTTCCCGGGCTGCGTCACCGTACCGTTGAATCTGGTCATCTGTCGCAAAGCCGGTAAAAGTAGTATACTCTATTTCATCAATCGAAATGCTATTCTTAGCCGAAAAGGCACTATGCTTACCAACTGGTTTCCCGTTTAGAATGACCAATGGATCTACCGGTTTTTCCTGACCATTAGGCCCGGCTTTGAATTGATATTTCTCAAAAGCCTCCTCACTTATCTTGACACTATTGCTGGTGCCTCGTTCTTTAGTTATCCCGGCATCTGTATAGATACGCATCACACCATACTTAGCAGCTTCGCCGTAAGGCAAGAGTGCGGGGCCGCCTTCGATTAGAATGACTTCTTTTACCGTTTCCGAAGCCAAATTTTGAATGGCCGGATCGTGCGCGGCAGCTACTTCACCATCGAGGATAAGCAGTGGATGGCGAGCATTGTCATGCAAAAAGGCTTTGATGCTAATCCCCTCTTCTGCGGAGAAACGGGTAATTTTATCTTCCCCATCCGTATTAGCTGGCTGCAAGTTTTTCAGGGTCATAGTGAAATCATCTGCATCCATTTCCATGGGCTTTTCATCAGGACTACCAATGCTTGCCTTACCTTGAAAACTTAATTCTACCGCACGGCCATCGCCTTTTTGCATCTGATCCTTTAAGGTGACCAGTACAACATCGTGGGGAGATCCCGCATATTCTGCGGGTAAGACTTCCTTACCGTAGATATTGACAGAAGCAATCTGCGTTTTGTCGATGCTACCTTTCACTTCTTTCCACAATCCACGTTTTTCTCCGTTGATATAAACCATAGAATCGTCCAGGCCCTTAGCTTCTACCGCTTTAGCTTCTACATCGGTCGTTACGAAAACGACACCCTCACCGGCTTCTTTTCCGAAGCGAAATAGCAATTCAGGACTTGGACCGCTGAAGCGAATCATGTCCATTTCCCCTTCTTTAAATTTGCTGCCTACATTACTGGCACGACCAACAGCTTTCTCATTCAGTACGACCAGAGGATTCATTTTTCGCAAAGAACCTTTTGGACCATACTTGAAGACCGATTTTTTCAAATCCTTCCCCATCTTCATGCTGGTCGTGGTTGGCTCCTTTTTCTTCGTGGTAATCTCCACCACACCTTCCGTACCCGCATCTCCGTATTTCTTAGTAGCCGATTCTCCCTTGAGTACATTTATGCTTTCGATATCTGCCGGTTTCATTTTCTGGAGCTCCTCATCGGTTGTGCTGCGCCCCACAATAATGCCATCGATGATAAACAGAGGTTTTCCATCCTCCGCTTTCCGGATACCCCTAACCTTTATCTTAGATGCCGGAACCTCTCCTTCTGTTTCTGTCGTGCGTCGGTATCCCTGTACCGTGGTAGCAGCAGTCTTACCTTCTTCCTTTGTTTGCTGACTGACGTCAAAAGCTATGGTATATACTTCGATGGCCCCTTCTGCTGCTTCTACCCCATACTTTTCTGTCGCTGATTTGCCCTTCAAAACCTTGATGCTGGCAATGTCAAAAGATATCAGATCTTCCAGTTTTTCTTTGCCAAAGCCCTGCCGTACTCCGTCAAGGATAATCAGGGGTTTGGCATCTATGGCTGGGCTTTCTTTTTTCTGTTTGGCGAGGTAATCTTTGGTGAATACCTCAACCACTCCGTTTTGGGCTTCCGAGCCAAATTTTTCTATCGCCTTTTCATCTTTATACACATTAACGGTGGCAATTTTTTCCGGCTCGATTTTTTCCAGTAATTCTTTACCAGAACCTAAGCGTTTTCCATCCATGATAATCAGGGGCTTTACTCCAAATAGGGTCCTGCTGCCTTCTACCAAATCACCTGGTTCTACCAATCGCCCCTCTTGCTCGGCTACGTAAGCTTTGGTATAGATCATTACCGCTCCTTCGGGATAAGAAATACCATCGATTTCTGCATCCTTTTTGACATCTACCCGGCTAATTTGATCTGGAGTGATTCCCAACTGATCATAAGCCGTTTTACTTATTTTTTTTCCGTCAAGGAAATAAATAGGCGTAACTCCTTCCAGAGAAGCGGATGCTTCTGATGAGTTTTCCTTTTTCTGAACAGGAATGGTATCTAATATTAATGTCTCCTCATCCAAAACCAGATTACGAATCTCTGGATCCAAGAGCGCTAATAAAGCCTCTTCCGCATTATCGGGTGTAGGGTTTTCCGCAAATACATTACTGGAATTCAGCATGATCAGGGCCATAAAGGCCAAGACCAACAGGCCGGATAAAATAGGCTTCTGCCCCATCCTCGATTGATCGGCCTGACCGAATAAACGCTTTACGCGAAAAGTGAATGATTGATTATTATTTCCACTGTATGACATGGCTAATTTTGATTTAAAGTTGAGTGAATACACCGATAGCTGGGTCAGGGTTTGGGCGTAGAGCATACGCTGCTGCTGATCGGCCTGTAAGACCAGATCGTCGCAACAATGCTCCCGTGCCGTCCGCACCTGGGCGGATAACCACCAGACCGCAGGGTGATAGAAAAATAAAAGCTCCAGCAGGGATTGTACCCAGTTGACCAGATAGTCCCAGCGCTTGATGTGCGCCAGCTCGTGTAAAAGCACGATCTCTACCTGCTCAGGACTGAGTTGGGTCAGTAATCCCAGTGGAAACAGCACAATCGGTTTGATGTGCCGCAGAGTGACGGGCTCCTGTACCCGCTCCGACCAGTACAGCCGAACGGGACGTCGGACGCCCATTTTTGTACAAAGATGATTAAACAGTCGTGTCCACTCCTCGTCGGGTGTTTGCAGGCCCTGGGTACCCATGCGGTGCAAATACCACCAGCTACCCGCCAGTCGTACGCCCATAAAGGTGGCACCCAAGAGCCATAATAATACCAGTATCGGAAAATAGTGCTCCAGCTGAAGGGCCACTTGTGACCAGCTCCAGGGACTAGCGGACTCCGTCGGAGCCACCTGCTCCCAATCCAGAAACACCGTTTCGTTCGTTTGCATACTTATCTCAGGTCCCAGGGCCACTTCGGGTGCCTCAAATGAAGTGTAGTAGTGTACAAAGATGCCTATAGTTAAAACCAAGAGTCCCACCATGCTACCCAGACTAATCCGATAGCGTAAAAGGGCCCGCTTGGCATCCACTTTCGTAAAAAACAGTCGGGTGATTCCGGCAAAAACCAGGGCAATCCATAAAGAATGTACCAGGGTCCAGCCTAGCGCAGTAATCACAGCGTTATTCATTAGATTGTCTATCATTGGTCTTCCTCTTTTTGTTGATCCAACCATTCTTGTAGCGCCTCTAATTCTTGCTGTGAGGTTTTGCCTTGTCCAAGCGCGTGCATGACCATCTTCATGGCCGAACCACTAAAAGCCTTATCCACAAGCTTACTGGTCAGCGTCTGCTGAATATCGGATTGTTGAGGAATAGCGGAATACAAATGGGTCTTACCTTCTTTATTCCGCTTAACCATTCCTTTGTCCAACATGCGTTGCATCTGCTTCAGAATCGTGGTGTAGCCTACCTCCCGGCTGGCCTGTAGCGCTTCGTGTACGACTTTTACCGATACCGGCTGCTCTTGCCAGAGGACCTGCAGGATCTCTAGTTCAGCATCGCTCGGTTCGAATTTCTTGGACTTGGACATTTTACTGTGTGTTTTGAGTAGAATACCTTATTTTCATCTTTGTACACTACAAATATATACGACACATGTCGTAATGTCAAGTTTTTCTACGACAAACGTCGTAAAAAGTTAAAAAAATGAAATGTTTGCTATTTTTTTTCTTACTCCTTGGCCTTCCTTTTTGGGCGAAAGCCCAGGAACTCCCCTTTCAAAAAGGGGTCAATCTAACCAATTGGTTACAGGCAGGTAGTGCCCGTGAAATTAATTACCGTCGATATAGTAAAACCGATTTTGAGCAAATTAAAAGCCTGGGCTGTGATGTAATCCGCCTTCCGATCAACCTGCACTATATGACCAATGGGGCACCGGATTATCAGCTCGATCCCATTTTCCTGGAAATTCTTGACCAGGCAGTAAGCTGGGCCGAGGAGCTAGATCTTCATTTAATTCTGGATAACCACACATTCGATCCGGCGGAGAATACCGATCCGGATGTAGGGATTATTTTGGAGAAGGTCTGGACGCAGATGGCCCAACACTATAAAGATCAATACGAAAATCTTTACTACGAAATACTCAACGAGCCGCATGGTATCTCCCACGAACTATGGAACAACATCCAACAATCCATCGTACAGACCATCCGACAGATCGACATTAGTCATACCATTATTATAGGTGGGGCCGACTGGAATAGCTACCTGGCCCTGGAGGAAATGCCCATTTACCAGGACAACAACCTAATCTACACCTTCCACTTCTACGATCCCTTCCTATTTACCCATCAGGGAGCGACCTGGGTAGGCCCTTCAATGGAAAACTTGCGTAATGTGCCCTTTCCCTACACTACCAGTGCCATGCCCGGGCTGCCGAGTGACTTACGAGGTACCTGGGTTAATGATGCCTACAATGGCTATTCGTCTGAGGGTAATGCCGAAAGGGTAAAGGAGTTGATCGATATCGCCATACGGTTCCGCGACGAGCGGCAAGTCCCTATTTTCTGTGGAGAATTTGGCGTCTACCAAAATAATAGTCAGCCGGAGGATCGCGTACGCTGGTACGCCCTGGTAAGCGATTACCTTACGGAAAAAAACATTGCCTGGACCATGTGGGATTACCACGGTGGCTTTGGTGTCTTCGAGTCAGGCTCCGATGGCCAATTTGAAAGTGATTTAAATTTAGAGCTATTGGAAGCAGTTGGCTTCACCCAAGTCACTCAAAGTCCGCCCGGATCTAAAATCGATAGTAGTGGCGTATTGATCTACGACGATTATGCCGGTGCTGACATTAATGCCCTCATCTCGACTAGTGGTACGCTCGACTTTTTTGACGACAGTCAGCCATTTGCCGACAACTACGCTATCCGTTGGAGTGATGCTCGACAGTATGACGCCTTAAGCTTTGATTTTCAGCCCAATCGAAACTTTTCTTATCTGGAAGCATCAGCTTACCAATTAGAATTCTACGCAAAATCTAATCAGGTCGGCCGCAGTTTTGATGTTCGTTTTGTAGATTCTCAAACGAATACCCCGGGCGATAAACCCTGGCGGAACCGCTTCACCATCACAGATGCTCAACTACCCAAAGATGGCCGGTGGCACCACGTGCAACTTCCCCTTAAAGATTTCACCGAACACGGAGCCTGGGATGGGCAGTGGCACAATCCCATTGGAGCATTTGATTGGTCTGCCATTGATCGGCTGGAGATCGTCGCAGAACAGGAAGCATTATCCGGCACTCTGCAACTAGACCAAATCCAACTCACCAGTACGGTAGTACAAACGGTACAGTTACAAGACCTGAATCTTACTATTTTCCCTAACCCAACCAGCGATATTTTGAACATCCACCAGTCATCTCCTCTTACTATTCATATATCTATACTGGATACTTCAGGAAGAATATTAGAAAGGCTAAGCACGCGGGCCTCCCAAACTTCGATAGACCTGGGAAAGCTACCGGCGGGAACTTACTACCTTCAACTGCGTACGGAGAAAGGAGAAATAAGTATGACGAGTTTTATTAAGCATTAAAGCACAACTCTATGAAAGCGGCCCGAGTATCAGAATTGAAAATAGCCTTAAAAGAAAAATCCCAGGCCGAACTCCTGGCCCTTACCCTGCGCCTGGCCAAATTCAAAAAAGAAAACAAAGAACTCCTCACCTACCTACTTTTCGAATCCCAGGATGAAGAGCAATACATCCGACAGATTCAGGAGGAGATTACGGATCAGTTTGAGCAAATCACCGCTACTTCTTTCTATTTGATCAAAAAAAGTGTTCGCAAAATTCTGCGTAATACCAAGACCGCTATTCGCTACTCTCAACAAAAACCGACCGAAGTAGAATTACTGCTGCACTTTGTAAATGAGCTACAAGGTTCCCTGCCCACCTACCGACGTAGTAAGGTGCTGCGCAACCTGCGGGAGCGGCAGCTGGCCCGTATTCAGAAAATCATCGACGGGCTGCACGAAGACCTACAGTACGATTATCAGATAGAACTGGAAAACCTGCTAGCAGATGCTTAGCCTTCATGACTATTACTGATCAAGGGGTTTGATTTCGTTTAGCGGTACGGGATCGCCGTAGCCCAATTCTTTCATACGAGCCATTTGAGTCCTGGCATCTCCCACTACCAGCCAGATCATTTGATCCGGATTGAGGTATTCATCCGCCAGGGCTTTAACTTTTTCTACGCTCATGTCCCTCAGGACCTTCTCTCTTTCTGTGATGTAGTTCGGTGACCAATTGTAGGTGCTGATATTTTCCAGAAACTGTAATTTGGCCCGACTGGTTTCGAAGGCCCTCGCCTGTCCTTTGGTCAGGGCGCTTTTCGTGGTCTCCAGATCTTGAGCGTTATAATTGGGTCCATAATTTTCCAAAATTTGCTTAACCAGCTCTGCAGATTCTAGGGTGACATTGGTCCGTACCCCAGAATTAATTTGGAAAGGGCCAGCGGTAGTTCCGCCCTCAAAAGTGGAGCGAATACCATAGGTATAACCTTTTCCTTCTCTAAGCTCCTGCGTTAATTGTGAAGCAAAGTCTCCACCACTTTTTGCGCCCAGCTGTTTTCCAGGTTAGCCATACTGCGCAAGGCCCTGGCCTGATCGATCGCACCTACAATATGCATCGTGCTTATATTAGGTGCAAAATTAGCCGTATAGAAAGCTTTTAGGTCTTCTATAGTCAGGGCATTAATCGTAGCTTCCGTTCCCAGGGGGTTTTGGGCCCGGATATCATTTTCACCATAGAGCAGGCGATTAAATTACAGGTTGGCGATAACATTGGGGTTCGCTTCCTACTGGTGAAGTTGACTCAGAACACTCTGGCGGATAAGTTCCAGTTCTTTCGCGTCCCAGCGGGGCTCCAAAAGCATTTCTTCAACCAAAGCCAGGGTCGCTTCATAGTTACGTGCCAGGGTATTGCCAGAAATGCGAATCTCTTCTCTACTGGCGTTTATATTGATCTGAGCCCCAGTTCCTGAATAGCTTCTTCCAGGGCTTCGGGCGATTTTTGGGCGGCACCCCGGTTCATCAAATCTGCAGTAAGATTGGCCAGCCCTAATTGCCCCATGGATTCCATTAACTGCCCTCCCTTAATGAGTAGGTTAAATTGAACTAAGGGCACTTCACGATTCTCAATACCATAAACCTCCAGTCCATTATCAAGCCTGGCATCCCATACCTCCGGCACTTGAATAGTCGGCGAATCACCATAAGGCGGTTCTAACGAACGGTCAGGGGCTGGCTCGTATTCGGCCTTTATATTTGGATCGAAGGTTTCTTCAGAACCCTGTACGATTGCTTCCTCTACCACTTCGGCCAGTTCAGAATCAGATAAAGCCTGCTCTTTTTTACCCAGGGGTACAAAGCTAGTGGCAATAAAGGGCTTACCTTTGATATACTGATCGTACACCCGGCGCACATCATCTCTACTCACGGCTAGTTGGTTTTTAATATCCTGATTGATAAAGTCCGGATCACCAGCAAAGACATTGTACTGTGCCAGCTGAAAGCCTTTACCCAATACGCTGGATAATCCATTATAAAAGTCAGTTTCCAGGCCCGCCTTAATCCGCTTTAAATCCTGATCTGAAATACCATTCGCTTCAAAAGATGAAATACCCATGAGTTATCGCCCACCAGAACGCGGATGAATATAGGGAAGCTGCTTAGTGATTGTAGTTTTGCCCTTTAGTGCATCTTCTTTTTGACCGCAAAAAGAAGCCAAAACTCCCCGCTAGGATTAGCCATTTCTTAATCCGCCTAAGGCGGACTACCTGTGTAAATCCTAAATGCGGCAAACTCATGCGAAATAGGGAGTGCTAAACATAATAGTAGTGTAAACTTAGCATAGTCGGTAAGCCTGGGGCTTTGTACGCATAAGCTCGAACATTAAGGCTCAATTGCCCTGCTAGTTCAGAAGTTAGGTTATACATGGATACCCGGGAGCTCAGTTCTTTTTGTTCTACCAAAACCTGATAAAGCGGGGCTTTTTTACCATCTGTTAAGTACTCGCTGAGGATATCCAGGGCATAAGCATACGGATGGTATAATTCTACCGTTGGCCAGGTTAAGGTTAAACTCGGCAGGCGGGCGAAATTATCTTCATAATAGAGGCGGATTTCTTCCTCTACTATGCCTGGCCTTTTGGCAAGTTCTGTTATGGGGTCACCCGTCGCGATTTTATCAAAGTATTTATGCATCCAGGCCTCCGCTTGTTCCTGATCAAAATCGCCGGAGATCACCAGGGTAACGTTATTGGGGACGTACCAACGCTTGAAAAACGTCTTAACATCTTGCAGTGTGGCATTCTGCAAGTCTTCCAAAGATCCGATCACCTGCCAATTATAAGGATGATCGGCTGACAAGCCAGAAATAATAGAGATAAGCCTAGTGGGATGGTAATGTTTGATTTAAACATTAGTCGGGTGTTTTGGTGAACAAAAAGAGGCTGAAATTACAAACTTTACCTGATAAACAACAAAAGCGAGACCATCCATGAAGAACGATCTCGCTTTATATTTGCTTTTCGATTAGGGTGGAGCCCCAATAATCTACTTATTCGGCTGCGGTGTCATCCGCAGGTAAGGCTTCACTTCTGTAAATCCTTTCGGAAACTTTTCTTTGGCATCTTCTGATGAAATCGATGGTACGATCACACAATCTTCTCCGTCTTTCCAGTCGGCTGGCGTGGCCACTTTGTGGTATTCCGTTAATTGCAGGGAGTCAATGACTCGCAGAATCTCCAAAAAGTTGCGCCCCGTAGCTGGAGGATAAGTCAGGGTCAGGCGCACCTTTTTATTAGGATCAATGATAAATACCGAACGAACGGTAAACTTAGCATCCTCTTCCGGATGGATCATATCGTATAATTCTGCCACCTTGCGATCCGAATCGGCAATGATCGGAAAATTCATGGTCACATTTTGGGTCTCTTCAATGTCTTTGATCCAGTTGTTGTGCGAATCAAGTGGATCCACACTTAAGGCGATCGCCTTCACGTTTCTTTTAGCAAACTCCCCCGCCAGGGCCGCTGTACGTCCCAGCTCGGTCGTACAGACCGGTGTAAAATCTGCGGGGTGAGAAAATAAAAGTCCCCAGCTATCCCCCAGCCAATCGTGAAAGTTGATTTCTCCCATGGTGGTTTGTGCTTTAAAATCAGGGGCGGTTTCTCCTAATCGGATTGCCATAGTCGTTTTTGTTTTTGAGTTGTAAAAAAAGGTTTATTCATAATCCCTATTATTCCGATAGGGATTATTTTTATACTATTTTAAAACAAGGAATGTTGAGGAAAAGATCATTCTAACCCTGAATATTTTTGAGATTCTTTTCTACTCCAGATCAAGGGTTGATCCGGTTGAGAAAATCTGGACGCCTGGGGGAATATTCCTATTTTTTGTACCTTGCATCTTACAAACTACTTTTATGAAACGAGTATGATTTTATTTAATCATAACATCACACAAGTGAATGATTAAACAGATGAAATGCCCATGAGTTGTCGCACACCAGAACGCGGATGAATATTGGGAAGCTGCTTAGTGATCATAGTTTTGCCCTTTAGTGCATCTTCTTTTTGACCGCAAAAAGAAGCCAAAACTCCCCGCTAGGATTAGCCATTTCTTAATCCGCCTAAGGCGGACTACCTGTGTAAACCCTAAATGCGGCAAACTCGTGCGAAATAGGGAATGCTAAACTTAATAGTAGTGTAAACTTGGCATAGTCGGTAAGCCTGGGGTTTTGGTTTCACTCAGACAAGGCCAGCTTTTTAACGGCTTCTTCCTGACGACTTCGCTAAAATGGCTGAGACGCGGGAATATTCAGGTGGTCGGGT